>Ga0335069_10001346_pt1 | contig 39745 bp, 37 predicted proteins | sample Lox_Sample_11_FD_206714 | JGI IMG/M metagenome (GOLD analysis project Ga0335069, IMG submission 206714) | Soil microbial communities from Loxahatchee National Wildlife Refuge, Florida, United States - Lox_Sample_1.1 | ecosystem: Environmental > Terrestrial > Soil > Wetlands | place: USA...
CGGACCGGAAAGCCGACGCTCGCGATCACTGATTACGAACATGCACTGATGATCGATCCGAAAGACGGCATAGCGATGCAGCGGCTCGCCTGGCTGATGGCGAGTTCACATGCCGGCCGCGATCACAGACGGGCGATTACTCTTGCTCAAGAGGCCTGTAATCTTACCCAATGGAAGGACGCCAAGGCGGTCGAAACTTTGGCTGCCGCTTATGCCTCCGCCGGTGCTTTCGAAAAGGCAATCGCAATCCAAGGTCAGGCGCTCGCTTTGCAACATGACGCATCGCAGGCAGCGGCTCGGTTAGCTCTCTACGCACAGCATCGGACAATCGAAGGGAAGCCTGCCCTTTAGCTTCGGGCAACAAACGAAGGAACGCCACGCCGACGACAAAGTTCGTGTGGCGTGTTTCATTTGAGCTGACACCATCAGCCAGCTATCGTGCTGCGCGAAACCCTCGCTCGATTGGAGCCGTCCGATGCCGACGAAAGAACGCTTTACTGTTGCCATTCCCGACGCAGCGCTTGCCGATTTGAAGGATCGCCTCGCACGAACCCGCTTTCCGGGCGACTTCGGGAATCCCAACTGGGAGTATGGCACCAACACGGCTTATCTGAAGGAGCTGGTCGAGTACTGGCGGACCCAATACGACTGGCGCAAGGTCGAGCGCCAGATTAACAGCTACGCCAACTACAAGACTGAGATCGACGGCGTTCCAATCCACTTCATCCACGAGCCTGGCAAGGGGCCGAATCCGATACCGCTAATCCTTACCCACGGATGGCCATGGACGTTCTGGGATCTCCATAAGGTGATTCGTCCGCTCGCTGATCCGGCGTCCTACGGCGACGATCCGAAAGACGCTTTCGACGTCGTCGTGCCGTCGCTACCCGGCTACGGCTTCTCCACGCCACTGACCAAGACTGGAGTGAATTACTGGACCACGGCGGATCTGTGGGTGAAGCTGATGCAGGACGTGCTCGGCTACAAGAAGTTTGCAGCCGAGGGCGGCGATTGGGGCGCGATTATCACCGAGCAACTGGGCCACAAACACGCCGACAAGCTGATCGGTATCTATCTCCATCTGCTGATCCAACTCACGCTTTTTGGCGAGGGTGGTCCCAAGCCCGAAGATTTCGGACCCGGTGAAGAAGGATGGGCTGAGCGCGGCAAGCACTTCTTCGAAGAGGAATCGGGTTATTCCGCAATCCAGATGACCAAGCCGCAGACGGTCGCAAGCGCTCTCAACGATTCACCGGCGGGACTCGCCGCATGGCTGGTCGAGAAGCGGCGCACCTGGAGCGATTGTGGCGGTGACATCGAGAAGCGCTTCTCGAAGGACGATCTCTGCACAACGGCAACGATCTATTGGCTCACTGAGAGTTATGGCACCTCGGCGCGCTATTACTACGAGGCCGTGCACAATCCCTGGAAGCCATCGCATAACCGCACGCCGATCGTCGAAGCTCCGACCGGTGCCGGCGTGTTTTTGAAGGAAGTCTTTCTAATGCCGCGTAAGTGGGCGGAACGCTATCTGAATCTGAAGCGCTGGACGATCATGCCCTCGGGCGGCCACTTCGCACCGATGGAAGAACCGCAAGTCCTAATCGACGATATCCGCGCGTTCTTTCGCACACTGCGCTGAACCGTTAGTTCAATCCCCCTTCTCTTTAGAGAGGGGGGCGGGGGGTAGGTCCGATCGCAACGCCCGCTGATATACATCCCGGCGGCGGGCGCCAGTCAGCTTCGCGATCACCTCGCTCGCGTCCTTAAGGCTCAATCCGCGATCGCGCAGCAGCACCATCGCCGTGGCTTCATCGAAGCCGCTCTTGCTCACCGATTCGGCGTGCGTTTCGATTGCTCCCGCCACGACGATGGTGACTTCGCCGAGCGGTTCTTGCGCAGTAAAGCGGGCGAGCAACTCCGCAAGCGATCCGCGTGCGACTTCCTCATAGGTTTTGGTCAGTTCACGCGTGACCACAGCGTTACGATCGGCTCCAAAAACTTCGATCATCGTCTCCAGCGTTTCGATCAAGCGCCGCGCCGCCTCGTAAAAGACAATCGTGCGTGACTCTGATCGCAGCCGCTCCAATGCGCGTTTGCGGTCGCCCGCTTTCGCGGGGAGGAAACCTTCGAAGACGAAACGATCGGTGGGTATTCCCGCAATCGATAGCGCGGCGATCACTGCCGAAGGCCCGGGCACAGCGCTCACGCGGATTCCTGCGCTGATCGCGGCTTGTACCAGTCGATAGCCAGGGTCGGAGATCGCAGGCGTACCCGCGTCGGCGACGAGTGCGATCGTTTCGCCGGCTTCCATCCGCGCGATCAGCTCGGGAATGCGCCGCGCCTCATTATGCTCGAAGTAACTTACCATCGGGGTGGTGATCTGATGCTCGGTGAGCAACCGGCCTGTGCGTCGGGTATCTTCGCAAGCGATCGAATCGGCCTCACGCAGGACACGGATCGCGCGCGCACCGATATCTTCGGCGTTGCCGATCGGCGTCGCGACGACGTAGAGGGTTCCGATGGATTGGGTCTTCAACTCATTCGTCCCGATCGACGCTTCTAGCAGCCGTTCTCTACCAGACGATAGAGGCGGAAAGAAAAACGGGGGCGCCCGATGGGCACCCCCGCTGGTTTAGCAATCGGAAACCCGATGCGCTTAGGCCGCAGCCTTGTGCGTTCCTGATCCTGCTTCATCAGAGCCGATAGCGCCGCGCTTCGACAGGATAACTGCCACTGTGAGCAGCACGACCGACAGTACGACGATGGCGAGGCGTCCAGCGTTGTACTCCGCAACCGCCGCCGTGGTGAACGGAGCAGCGAGAATACCGACGAGGTTCATAACCTTGATCATCGGGTTCAGCGCCGGGCCGGCCGTATCCTTGAAAGGATCGCCAACGGTATCGCCTACGACGGTCGCTCTGTGCACGTCAGTGTTCTTACCACCGAGGTAGCCATCTTCGACCTTCTTCTTGGCATTGTCCCAGTTAGCGCCTGCATTCGACATGAACACGGCCATCAGCTGACCCGTCAGAATCGTACCACCGAGGAAGCCGCCGAGTGCACCCGCACCCAGACCAAAGCCGACGAGCAGCGGAGCGAAGACCGCGAGGATCGCGGGGCTGAGCAACTCCTTCTGCGCCGAAGCGGTAACGATATCAACGCACTTGCCGTAGTCGGGCAGTTCCTTGCCTTCCATGATCCCCGGATGCTCGCGGAACTGGCGGCGCACTTCAAACACGACCTGATAGGCCGAGCGGCCGACCGCTTTGATTGCGAACGAGCTGAAGAGGAAGGGCACTGCAGCGCCGATCAACAGACCGATGAAAACCGTAGGGGAATTGATCTGTACTCCCATGTCGCCAAGAGGCGCTTCGTCGATAAAGGAGCGGAACAGCGAAACTGCTGCGATAACCGCCGTCGCGATCGCAAGCCCCTTGGTCAGCGCTTTGGTCGTGTTGCCGATAGCGTCCATCCACGAAAGCGTACGCGACGCCTCTTCCTGATGGATTCCGCCCATCTCGAAGATACCGTGCGCGTTGTCAGTGATAGGACCGTAGGTATCCATCGCGAGGATGAAGCCCGTGGTGGTCAGCAGTCCCAGACCGGTGAGCGCTATACCGTAGAACTGCAGCGCAAGTGAGCCCTGGAACATCACGAGTGCGCCGATGATCGCAGCCACGATCAGCATCGCCGCCCAGGTAGAGGATTCCATGCCTTCGCCGAGGCCGGAGATGATCAGAGTCGCTGGGCCGGTGCGCGCAGCGTTAGCGGTCTCGATAACGGGGCCGCGATCGGGATGGGTGAAGTAGTTGGTCAGCCACAGGGTGAAGATCGCAAGCAATACGCCGAAGGTCGCCGTGAGGCCAAACCGCCAGTCGGGCGCGCCTGTGGTCGGGTCGGTCATGTATAGATAATTGACGATGAAGAAGCCGATTACCGAAGCCACGGCAGAGGTCATGAAGCCGCGATTGATTGGCTTCATCGGGTCTTCCATCTTCCCGGCCGGAGCTTTAACCGCCATGATGCCGAGAATCGAGGAGAAGACGCCGACTGCGCGAAGGATGAGCGCGAAGACGATAAGCTTCATCGCAAACGCGCCAGCACCCGCACCATAGAGGGTTTGGAAGTCTTTGTCGGCCACGGCGTAGGCCGCGAGTATGATCGCTGCTACCAGCGTTACTTCGTACGATTCGAAAACGTCAGCCGCCATACCGGCGCAGTCACCGACGTTATCGCCGACGTTATCCGCAATTGTCGCAGCGTTACGCGGATCGTCTTCCGGAATCCCCGCCTCGACTTTACCGACGAGGTCACCGCCGACGTCTGCTGCCTTGGTGAAGATACCGCCACCGACACGCATGAAGAGTGCGGCCAACGATCCACCGAAGCCGAAGCCGACCAGAACCTTCATCGCATCCTGCTGGTAAACCAGGAAGATGACGGTTGCGCCGAGCAGGCCGAGTCCGACCGTGAACATGCCTGAAACGCCTCCGGCCTTGAACGCCAGTTCCATCGCGTCCTTGAAGCTGGTCAAAGCGGCGTTCGCGCTGCGGACGTTGCCCTTAACGGCCAACCACATCCCGACGAACCCTGCGCCGTAGGAGGCACTGACGCCAAGCACGAAGGCGATTGCAATTCCCAGCGATAGATCGAGGCGGTCCGGATAGACGCGCTGGTACATGATGAAGAGACCGACCGCGATCAAGATGACGAAGAAAATCATCGTCTTGACCTGCCGCTTGAGGTACGCCATCGAACCTTCGTAAACAGCGTCGGCGACGTCGGTCATTGACTTGGCGCCCGGGTCCGCCGCTAGCACGGTCCGCACCAGGACCAAGCCGTAGCCGATCGCCAGTATCGCCGAGATCAGAACGCCCCACAGAATCAACATCTGATTCTGTGTCAGCGCCGGCAATATAATCTTCGCTTCACTCATCGAGAATCTCTCTCCTGCTCTTGTGTGGACGGCGGCGCTGAGATTCTTTACAGCCGCCCCACGAGTTAAAAAAATGCCCGAGCCTGAAGTGGCCGGGTTTAACCGCCGGAAGTTTAGGTTTTCCTTCGCACGATGTCCAGTGGAGCGCACCCTCTCTTTTGCGCTTCGCGCGACATTTCTGCGCAGCCCTTATCCGGTTTCATTGCTTCTCGCAAAACCGTCGTTAGCTGGTTGATCGTCCCGGCAGGCGCATGTTTACTAGAGCCAAAACCATGAACGTTAATATTGAGACCCCGAACGCGCTTCGTCGCAAGCTGACCATCGAACTCGAGCCCGCTGAGATCAACAGCGAACTCGATCGGACCTATAACGAACTCCGTCGCTCCGTGCAGCTTCGCGGCTTTCGACCCGGCCGCGCTCCGCGCAACTTGCTGGAGAAGTTTTTCGGCGATCAGGTGCGTGGCGACGTCTTGCAGAAACTGATCCGAGAATACACCGGCAAGGCGCTGGCCGAAAATGATCTCCAGCCGATAGTGCAGCCCGAGATCATCACGGAAGAGAGCGATCTTAAGAAGGCGCAGTTGAAGTTCAGCGCGATCTTCGATCTGAAGCCGGAGTTCGAAGTTCAGGATTACGCTGAGCTCAAAGTCCAGAAGTCGACCGTCACCGTCTCTGACGAGGAAGTGGCGTCTACTCTTGAGAACCTTCGTGAACGCAACGGCAGCCTGAAAAAAATTGAAGATCGTAAGGTCGTAGCCGATGGTGATTTTGTCGTGGCGACGTTCGAAGCCTTCCACGAAGGGAAGGGCGTTCCCGACACCAAGTTCGCCGACCGTATCGTGCGCGTAGCTCCGAATGAACCGGCTCACGGCCTCGACGAGGTTCTGCGCGGTGCCGAGGTTGGCGTCGAAGTGCGGAAGGAGCGGAGCTATCCCGAGGACTACGTCGAGCGCGAGGTTGCCGGCAAAACCGTCGAATGGCGCGCCACGGTTAAGGATATCTACGAGCGCGTGCTGCCGAATCTGGATGACGAGTTCGCCAAGGATCAGGGGCAGTTCCAGAACCTCGATGAATTGCGCGCGGCGATCCGTAAGGATCTCGAAGCGCATGCGCAGCAGGAGGCCGATAACCGGGCGCGCCAGGGCCTCATCGATCTCGTCATCGAACGAAATCCTGTCGAAGTTCCTGAATCGCTGATCACGGCCGAGCAGCGCACCATCGAAGCGGAGATGGCCAATGCGCTTGAGTCCGCCGGAATCCCTCACGAGATGGCGCATCAGCGTGCAGCGGAGAATCCGGAAGAGACCCGCAAACGCGCCGAGAAGCGGGCGCGCAGCGCACTGGTCATCGATGCGATCGCCACCAAGGAAAATATCGAGGTCAGCGACGACGAAGTTGCGGAGCGGATTGCGACGATGGTTACGCGGGGCGGTCGCCAACGCGATCGGATCGCGGAGTTTTACCGCGCCGAGGAAAATCGCGAAGCGCTGAAGCAGGTGATGCGCCGCGAAAAGACTATCGGGGTGTTGATGGAGCGGGCTCAGAAGGAAGAGCCCGCTGAGTCGGCCTCGGCGTAAATAATTGTTTCAAAAGCGCACATCCGCGGAGGCTGGTCGCGTCTTCCGAGTTGGACCAGCTCCGCGGTTGTTTTTTTGCACAAATCTACCAATCTCACGGGACAATCCTTGACCACTCCTGCACCGCGGATGTGTGTCTTTGCAGTTGCTGATATGGCTCAAACGGGTTAGGATTTTATTAAACAAAATCCATGATACTGAGCGCGCAGGCGCGAAAGTTTTGGGTGTTATCGAGGAAAGATGAGCAATTTAGTGCCGGTCGTTGTAGAGCAGACTGGCCGCGGTGAGCGGGCCTACGACATCTACTCACGTCTCCTTAAGGACCGGATCGTCTTCCTCGGTTATCCCATCAACGACGACGTCGCTAATCTCGTTACTGCACAGTTCCTTTTCCTTGAAGCGGAAGACCCGGAAAAGGAGATCAATTTCTACATCAATTCACCCGGCGGTTCGGTTACCGCGGGGCTCGCGATTTACGACACGATGCAGTTCATCAAGCCGCCCGTGTCGACGTTGTGCCTCGGGCAGGCCGCGAGCATGGCGGCAATTCTGCTACTGGCCGGTGAGAAGGGTCGTCGCTACGCGCTGCCGAATTCGCGGATCATGATGCATCAGCCGCTCGGCGGGGCGCAGGGTCAGGCTACTGATATCGATATTCAAGCGAAGGAGATACTCCGTATTCGTGAGGAGCTGAACAGCATCATTGTTCGCCACACCGGACAGAATCTGCGTAAAATTGAACGTGACACCGACCGCGACATGTTTTTAACTCCGGAACAAGCGGTTGAATACGGGCTGATCGATGAGGTAATCGTTAGCCGAAGGCCCTCCAAGTGAGCGGCGGGAGACAGTATGGCGAAGCATGATGACCGCTCGGGCAATCTAGTTTGCTCCTTCTGCGGCAAGAGCCAGGATGAGGTTCGCAAGCTTATTGCCGGCCCCACGGTTTATATCTGTGACGAATGTATCGACCTCTGTAACGATATCATCGCGGAGGAGACCGATAACGAAGAGGCCTTCAGCCAAAGTTCGGCAGTGCCGAAGCCGGCGGAGATCAAGCGCGTACTCGATCAGTACGTGATTGGGCAGGAGCGTGCGAAGAAGATCCTCTCCGTTGCGGTCCACAACCATTACAAACGTATCGATTCGCAGAGCGTGACCGGCGAGGTCGAGCTCCAGAAATCAAATATCATGCTGATCGGGCCGACCGGCGTGGGCAAAACCCTGCTTGCGCAGACACTGGCCCGCTTCCTCCAGGTTCCGTTCACGATTGCCGACGCTACCTCGCTCACTGAGGCCGGCTACGTCGGTGAAGACGTCGAAAATATCATCCTCTCACTGCTGCAGAACGCCGATTACGATATCGAGCGATGCCAGCGCGGTATCGTTTATATCGACGAAATCGACAAGATTGCGCGCAAAGGCGATAACCCTTCGATCACGCGCGACGTATCGGGCGAGGGCGTACAGCAGGCGCTGCTGAAGATCGTCGAAGGAACGATGGCGAGTGTGCCGCCTAAGGGTGGCCGCAAGCATCCCCAGCAGGAGTTCCTGCAGGTCGATACCACCAATATCCTCTTCATCTGTGGCGGTGCTTTCGTCGGCCTCGAAGACATTATCCGTCGACGACTGGCGGGCAAGACGATGGGCTTCCGCGCCGATCTGACGAATCGTGATCCGCGCACCGTATCCGAACTGCTTGCTGAGACGCAGCCGGAAGATCTGCTGCGCTTTGGTTTGATTCCTGAATTCGTCGGGCGCCTGCCGGTAATTGCGACCCTGGGCGAACTCGATGAAGACGCACTCGTGCGGATCCTGATGGAACCGAAGAACGCGTTGGTGCGGCAGTATCAGAAACTGTTCGAGATGGAGAACGTCCACCTGAAATTTGCTCAGGGTGCACTGAAAGCCATCGCGCGCGAGGCGCTCAAGCGCAAGTCTGGTGCGCGCGGACTTCGTGCTATCATGGAAGCCATCATGGTGGATTTGATGTACGACATTCCGTCCCAACCCAATATTAAGGAGGTCATGATCTCGGAGGAGGTTGTTACCCAGAAGGAGCAGCCATTACTCGTCTATCAAAAGACCGCTGAGACCGCTTAAGCGGTAGGAGACCGGGATAAACGGAAATGCTTTTCCGCAACGATAAGAAAGACAATCGCGACCCCGCGAACGAAGCTGTTCCACTGCTGCCGCTCCGTGAGCTGATCGTATTTCCTCACGAGGTTTATCCGATCTTCGTCGGCCGCCAAAAGTCCATCAAGGCACTTGAGGCTGCCGAATCGAGCAAGAAACCGATTCTACTGGTGGCGCAGAAAGACGCGCGCGTCTCTGAACCCGGTCCGGGCGATATCTATAGCGTCGGCACGCTGGGAACGGTGGTGCAGTTGCTGCGTCTGCCGGACGGGACCGTGAAGGCCTTGCTCGAAGGTAAGAAGCGTGCGCGCATTCAGCGTTACGTCGCGCAGGACGACTTCTTCCAGGTCGAGGTCGAAGAGATAGAAGAGACCTCCGAACGCGGGACTGAAGTCGAAGCGTTGATGCGCTCGGTCAATACCGCCTTCGATAACTACGTCCGCCTCAACAAGAAGATTCCGCCCGAGATGGTGACGTCGATCGCTTCGGTCGATGATCCGGCTTATCTCGCCGACAAGCTGGTCGGTCATCTCGGCATCAAGCTCGAAGACAAACAATCGCTGCTCGAATGCTTCAACCCTGCGGAACGCCTGGAGCGCATCCTTGGCTACATGCGTTCGGAGTTGGAGATTCTCGAAGTCGAAAAACGCATCCGCTCCCGGGTTAAGAAGCAGATGGAGAAGACCCAGAAGGAGTACTACCTCAACGAGCAGATGCGCGCGATTCAGAAAGAGCTCGGCGAGAAAGACGAATTCAAGAACGAGATCCAGGAGCTCGAAGAAAAACTCCGCCAAAAGAAGATGTCGGCGGAGGCGCGTGATAAGTGCGAACGCGAGATCAAGAAGCTTAAGATGATGTCGCCGATGTCCGCTGAGGCGACAGTCGTTCGTAACTATCTCGATTGGTTCCTGGCGCTGCCTTGGTTTGAACACACCGAGGATAAGCTCGATATCCAGGAAGCCGAGGGCGTTCTCGAAGAAGACCACTTCGGCCTCGAGAAGGTTAAAGAGCGTATCCTTGAGTACTTGGCGGTGCAGACGCTGGTCGGCCAGCTCAAGGGACCGATTCTCTGCCTAGTTGGACCTCCGGGGGTTGGTAAGACCTCGCTCGGTAAGTCGATCGCACGAGCGACCGGCCGCAAGTTCGTCCGCGTATCGCTCGGCGGCGTGCGCGACGAAGCGGAAATCCGGGGCCATCGCCGGACCTATATCGGCGCACTGCCCGGCAAGATTATCCAGTCGCTCCGCAAGGCGGGTTCGGGCAATCCAGTTATTCTGCTCGACGAGGTCGACAAGATGTCGACCGATTTCCGCGGTGACCCGTCGTCGGCATTGCTGGAAGTGCTGGATCCCGAGCAGAACAGCACCTTCAACGACCACTACCTCGATTGTGACTACGATCTGTCGAAGGTGATGTTCGTGACGACCGCGAACGCACTCGAGCGTATCCCGCGGCCGTTGCAGGATCGTATGGAGATCATCCGTATCCCGGGCTATACCGAGGCGGAAAAACTCCAGATCGCGAAGAAGTACCTGATCAAGAAGCAGATCGAGGCTAACGGTCTAAAAGAAGAGAACATCGAGTTCTCCGACAAGGCTCTGCTTTCGATTATCCGTAACTACACGCGCGAGGCAGGGGTTCGTAATCTAGAGCGCGAAGTCGCTTCGATCTGCCGCAAGGCCGCAGTCGAAGTGGTTAAGACGGATCGCAATGCCCATGTGAAGGTGTCCCAGTCGAGCCTCGCCAAGTTTCTCGGGCCTTACAAGTTCCGTTTTGGCGTTGCCGAGGCGGAGCCACAGGTCGGTGTTGCTACCGGCCTTGCCTGGACCGAACTTGGTGGCGAGCTGCTCAATGTCGAAGTCACGATCCTGCCGGGTCGCGGCAAGCTGACTATTACAGGCCAGCTTGGCGAAGTGATGCAGGAGAGCGCGCAGGCAGCGCTATCGTACGTGCGGTCGCGCTCGGAACAACTCGGCCTGCGTCCGGACTTCTATCAGAAGATCGATATTCATATTCACATTCCTGAGGGAGCGATTCCCAAGGACGGTCCGTCTGCAGGTATCACACTCGCGACGGCCCTTGTCTCGTCGCTCTGCCGAGTGCCGGTTAAGAACGACCTTGCGATGACGGGTGAAATCACTCTGCGCGGACGCGTTCTGCCGATCGGCGGGTTGAAGGAAAAGGTGATGGCGGCGCATCGCGGCGGAATCAAGACCGTGCTGATGCCCAAGGAGAACGAGAAAGATATCGAAGAAATTCCAGCTCCGGTCCTCAAGGGCGTTACGCTCGTGCGGGTCGAGCATATGGACGAGGTGTTGAAGCAGGCACTCACGCTGACTGATCCTGAGACCTTCCTGAAGCCGGCAACAGGGGAGAGTGCGCCAATCATTTACACGGACTCTGACAAGGAAGAGCCGTCCGTAGATGAGGACGACGAGACGGTTGTGCCGCACAATCCGCCGAATCTGTCCTAGGTTGTAATGTAAACCGCGTCTGTTGGGGCGGACCGGCCAGTCGCAGCGGTCCGCCCTATTTTTTCCGGGGGAAAACATAGCCGAGGGGAGGCCTGTTCAAGGCGACGCGTCACATGACAAAAGCCGATTTGATAGAAGCTCTGGCGAACAAATTGGGGATCAATCGCGGGGAAGCCGAAAAGGCGGTTAATATCGTGCTCGACGATATCGTTAATGCGCTCCATCAAGGTGAGCGCGTTAACATCTCCGGATTCGGCACCTTCTCGGTATCGACGCGTCAGGCGCGTACCGGGCGAAATCCCAAAACGGGCGAATCGATCGAGATTGCGGCCAGTCGCTCAGCCAAGTTCAAGCCTGGCAAGCAACTTAAGGACTCACTGAACGATAGCGTAGCGGCTTCAGCCTCAGCAGCGGACTAGCTACACAGCCCCGGTCCAAGCACAGGACCGGACGAACTCAATTCAGCACGATACGGGCGGTTAGCTCAGCGGTAGAGCATCGGCCTTACAATCGGATACGTCATCCTATCTGGCGTTATCTAGGGCTATCTGGCTAGCAAAAACGGGCCTTTTCTCGATTTGAGATTACGTCGGATTACCTACGGTTCGCTCGAACTGGGCACTGAACTGGGCAGAGGAAGCCGTTGCCTGCCGACTTTCAGCGTTGGTGATGACCTCTTGGAGCGGCCTCGCCGAGAGTTTTCTAGTGAGGAAAACACAGCGGCATCTAGGACACATGGGTATACCCTACACGCTTCGCACAACTCGCGAATACTTTTTAGTACAAATTTATAAAAATTTGGATCGGCGAGCGCGGCAGCGGTGATTTTAATCGGATAATATAGTTCCTCGTTCAGCCATCTTGTCACGCGACTGTCTAGTGGTATCTCATATCTGGTCAAATGCAATTCTTGCAAGACGTTCCTAGACTGTTTGGGTCCGAATCCACGCAGATGACGAGCGATGTAATCGGCTACTTGCTCCTCAACTTGCCAGGAGACCAGCGAGGTTAGTCGATTGCATCGTTCAAGAATTTGATCTCACGCGTTGTCCTTTCGCAACCTATGCCAGTTTTCAGCTAGGTCCGATGGGATTTTGCGTTTGAACCGTTTCAAGTTGTGGTCTTCAAAGACCTGCTTGATAAACTCTTCGACGTTTTCCTCTAGCCCAATAGCCGCATAGCTGAGTGGAAATGGCTGCTGTTTGGAAAACAGAGTAACCGCACTCTCTGGTCCCGAATCTTGAAGCGTAGTAAGCCGCATCTTTACCAGAACTTCCCAAAATCGCTCGCGTGTAACCTCCGCCTTGTTGTCGACGACGTTCATATGTTGCCGTTCTATGACCAAGAGCGCTTCGGCCTGAGCTGTTACTAGGTTATGGACGTTGTCCAAATCGGCTTGTTCTATGACGAATTGAAGTTTCATTTCAAATTGTCTCCTCAATGTGCGGTGCCGATGCAACTCAAAAACTCTGTAACCTTCATCTCTTCGTCTGCTATCGCGTCCAAAATGTACAACCGGTCCTAGGATCTCGCGCGTACCCTAGCGTCAACAATCCTCAGAAGATGATTTGCGAGTAAAACAATCTCTAGAGCTTCGGCGGGATCGTCGAGATTTACATCGCGGTGAGAATGCGGATTTTTATACGAACCGATGGCGCCCGCGAAGAGATTAGCGCGCGCCTCCTTCTCTCCTTGCTCGACCGACGAATCGGTGAGCGCGCCAGTTTTGGGGTCGAAAGCCTTTCTCATGAGAGTCACGCCGAGTTGGTCGTTGCCAAGACTGGCGGCCTCGCGAACGGCAACTTCCACCGCCTTCATCGCGACAAACACCGCCACATCGTATTCGCCTCGCAGAAAAGCTTTCCAGACTGAGTCGTATATCTTTGGCTGGAGAATTTCGCGAGGGAGTAGCTTTGAAGTCCTGAATTCCGAGAATTGGGCTCTCGTTGTGATTTTTCGGGCACGGCGGCTGAGCCGCATATTGGCGCTTTGACCCATATCCGGTACAGCGAGTCCCTGCGCCTTCAACCATGCCCACGCTTCAGAGAATGCCAAGGTAACTTCCGGCCATGACGGTTCCGGGTACGGTACTGCGACGAAACCGCTTTGAATTCGCCTCCTAAGATCGAAAGTTGATTCTTGAACTGAAGAGTTTGGAAAGTGGTTCTGCCACAGAAGGATCAATGTTTCTCCGAGTTCCTCGGGTTCCATGGCGAGGAGGATCTTCTCGTCTTGGATTTTTCGGCATACTTCGTCAAATAGGTCCACGGCCTCAGCATAGTATATTAAGCGCCCAACAGATGCCTTGTTCGCCGTCGGGCCGAGAGCGGCTTTCGTAGCATCGGCCCGTTTAGCCGATGACCTGGAAAAACTCTAATCAGGTAAAAGCCTCTTAAAGGCCAGTGCCCAATCGCTGGCCACTCTCATCATAGGCACTCTTAGCCGTAAAGATCGAAAAAACCCCGGCAGGGTTTCTACCGGGGTTCTAGGTGGAACCAGATGGGCTCAGGCAGCAGCAACCGTCGGGGTCGTAGCCTTGGCGGCGCGGCGCGCCTTTTGAGTTTCAGCCGCCACTTGCGCCTGATCCGCTGCGACCTTGGAGGCGTGCTCGGCAACCGCGCGATCCAGTTCACGCTTTTCGGCCTTCGCGCGGCGACGATCCTTGGCGCAATCCAAGCAATGCTGGGAAATGTCATACACGCGAGTGTTCTTGGCCGTCCGCAGATGGCCGCGTTGGCAATGGGTGGTTGCCCGTTTCCCGTCGCTCAACCGCGCTGCCGGGTTGTCCTTCGCTGGTGGGACAGCCTTGGCCTTCCTACGACGGCCCTTCGTCGTGGGTTAGGCGGCAACCGGGGTCTGCTGCGGCTCATGCTGGGTTTCGACCGTTGGCGTCGCCTCGGCTACGGGTTCCGGCGTCGGACCGATGGGCGTCGCTGGCAAACTGGGCGTGATCGCCTCGATGGCGGGCTGCGGGTTTGTGATTTGGTTCTGGGGTTTGCGTGATTTTACCATGTGCGTGACCTCCTGATGCTGTGTGTTATCCGTGAGTGAACGCACTAGAGCAAGAACCAAGCGTTGGGTTTTCGCAGGAGGGGGAGTCGGAAGGCGAAAAGATTTCTAGTGCATTAGACGCGCCGCTGGTTAAACTACTTGCTAATGGGGCGGCGTAAAGCGAAATTCACAACGACACTATTCCTAACCGGGATCGCGCTCAGCGGGAGCGGATGTATGACTATGATCGAACATCACCGCCGGGCGACCATCGAGAACAACGATCTCGCGGCGCGCAAAGCCTGCCTCGACCTTCCCACAGAGCAGATTTCCGATTGCCTCGCGCAGGCCAAAGCGGCCAACGATCAGGCGGTGGCCGACGAATTGAAATTCGAGCACCACGTTGAGGTGACGCGCGAAGTCGTCGGCGGGTTGGCTGGCGGCCTGTCACAGGGCGCGCAATCGTTCGCGCAATCACGGCAGAACGTGATCGACACCCAACAACGACTCGACGAATCGTTCAACTCCAGCGGCGGGATGCGAATCGATCCACCACCACCGCCCGATCTGCCGACGTTCAACGGCGGACGGCCGGTTCAGGTGGGCGATCCTGTTCCTGATCGTCCGGGGTGGGTTCACGGACCCAATAACACCGAGGTGCCCTTACCTCCCGAGCCTGCGCCAGTTGGTACTTTCGGCCAGTAGGCCGCGCGTTATCGGCTTTATCTGTTTGCGAGTGCAAAAAGGTTGCCGGGGCGCAGGCAGGAGAACCGACGCCCCGGCGTGGTCGCGTCGAACGAGGATGATCGCGCGACCGAGATTGTTACGCCGTAAGCGCGACGATGTTCCATCCCTGTGACAAATACGACGCGAGCTGGTTATTGCCCAGCTTGGCCGTCGTTGAGTCGAATGTGTATTGACCGCTGCTCGGCGCAACCTCGACGCCGCTGTACCAGATCGGATTCAAACTGTACGTCGCGGGCGGAGCCAACGTGACGGACGTATAATTCGGATTCGGTGAAGCCATAATTTTTCTCCCTTTGAAGCGCCGCGATGGCGCGATTGAGTAGCATCGACATCTATTTCAATAGACCCATTTGATCGCGTTCGGACGCGCTGAACTCCGCGCGGAGGCATTTCTGGAGCGCCCTCGCGGCCTCCGCGTCGGACGTATAGGTTCCCTGCGCTGCCTTCTGGATGACCCGTTTGAGCCGGGCGTTGCGAGCGTTCCGGGTTGCGGTTCCGGCATGGATCACGGCGACCCCGGCGGCCATGCGAATCTTCTCGGCCCGTTCATCGGCATCCAACCCACCCAGCCCGGATATTGATGCCGATTTGGTGATCCGCCCGAGATGGCCGGGATTCGATTGGCCTGTACGTTGTGGAACCAGCCGGGCACGGGCTTCCGCGAATGAACGCCGCGAATCGCGCTTCTCTAAAGCCGTGAAGCCGCTCGGATTATCCGGGCGATCAACCAGCACCACGCGGTTGAATTGATCGATGCCAACGAAATGAACCGTGCCGCCGCGGCCTTGGCGAGGGCGGCCTCGTTCTCAATCTCAAACGTCAGCCCGTCCGTCGTGGTAATGACGCGGCCCTCGGTCCGTTTAATCTGGTGGTACTGCATTTGCTCGTTCCTTTTCATCGATCAGGTCGGTGCCGTGATCGACCAGCAAGATGTTTTTGATCTCGGGGTGTTCTCGGTGAAAAATTGCCTCGGCCTCGTCGCGATTGGCGGCCAAGATCCCGATGTAAGGCGGCCACGTCAGCCAAACACCGCCGCCGGGGCGGTGCCATAGATGGGCGGTCAAAATCCGGCTCATCCCTTCGGCTCCTCGGTCCGTTCCACGTCGGATGATTCCTTCGCGGCAGCCACCCGCTGCTCGATTTCCGTGGGGCTTAGTTCCCGCACGGGTCCGTTCTTGCGCTGAAATCGACGCGTGAACCGGCACCGGTAAATTCCGTTATTCGCTAATTGCCGGGGCGATCGTGGTGTCACGCGACCGCTCCTTGCGGCCCGGCGGCCAACGCCTTGAGCCAACGCGCACGACGAGGCGCAGCCAATTCACCGACCAGCCAATCCACAAGGGACGGCAACGCGAAGGCGTTGAATCGGGCGTTGATAGGCGTAACCGAAGGGCCACGGGATTGGTGGCGTAACCGCCATAACCCAACCCGCGTGATCCCGAGAATGCTAGTTAAATCGGCCGTCGATGCGATTGCGTCCATCGTGACAAGATGTTAGCAACGTCGTTCCATTCCTTGAAGGGGCGGCTCGATATCCGGGCGGCCCCGAGAAAACCGAGGCACACAAACGCCGTGTGTGCCCGTTTCCAACCCGCCTTGGCATCCTTGCCCGAGGCTCGTTCCCGCAATTCGGCCAGCGTAGCCAGCCATCGAAGACCGTCGCGTTCCGGCAACCTCTGTCATCGCTAAAAAACCTATCGCTAACCCTGTCTGCCGGTTAGCCTTTGGCGATAATGGAACTCACACCGGTTCACCAGTTCGGCGATTGGTACGCCAAGCGAGAAGACTTGGCCTATTACGTCAACGACGAAACCTCGAGCGGCTCTAAGGTTCGCCAATATGAGCGATGATCGCGGCAACGCCCGGCACGCTAATCGTTGGGTGTTCGGCGGCGTCGGCGATGCAGGTTTACGTTGCTGATTGTGCCAACCGGCACGGCCTACCGGGCATTGTGTATGTTGCCGGGCGCAAGAAACCGACGCCATCAACCAAATACGCCATGACGGCCGGGGTTGATGTTCGGCCCGTAAGTCCGGGCTACCTCACAACCGTTCGAGCGAGAGCGCGCGCCGAGGCGCTAAGAATCGGCGGGTGTGTCGGGTGGAGCGAATCGACGGCCAAAGAGGACACCGCAGCCCAGTGCGCCAACATTCCGGACGATGTGAAGCGTATCGTGGTGCCGACGGGATCGGGGGCTACGCTGAAGGGGATCGTTGATGGCATGAAGCGCCTCGGGCGCAGCGTGCCGATTCTGGCCGTTGCCGTTTCCGGTATGTACGAAGACGTTGATGGTGTAGAGGCGATCCACCTAACCCGCGATTACGACGACGAAGAGGCCGCCATATTACCCGACGGAAGCTATCTCGATCCCTATTACGCCGCAAAGGCGCTCAAGTTCGTCCGCCCCGGCGATTGTTTGTGGGTATCGGGTAGGCGCTCGATCTTGGCGATCAAGAAAATCACGCGCACCAAAATAGAACTCCTGCGCAAGAACCCAACGTTAGGACGTTGGCGTGATTCCAAATGCACCACGTTGCTATCGGGGGCTCAGCAGCGGGCCGACAATCGATCCGGGGCCGAACCGCTGCTGGACGGTTCCGCGAATACTTGTGGCCATCATATCGAGGGCCTTGGTTGACGCGGGCGCTGGATCGGCTTCCTTCATAGGCGGTCCGTCCGGTTCCGGGCACGGACCCCGATGCCAGAACCTCGCGCCGCCGTCGGTGAGGTAGTTTTTCTCCATCACGGGCCGTTTGCATTTGCCGCAGATACGTTCTCGGCGGATCAGGTTTTGCACGATCTCCGATTCCCGCCGCTCGACGCCGGGTACGCGCAGCCCAACCGCCACGGCGGCCCACTGAGATGCGTCCATGCCCCGTTGCCCTTCTTGGACCGCACCCAGCGCGGCCTGCGCCAACGCAACAATCACGTCGATTTTATGCGACGTTTTCTCCTTCGCGATGCGCCACCCACGGGTGGTTTCCAAGGCGACACAGCGCGAGATCGATAGGCGCATATCGGCGTCGGGGTACAGGATCAAATTCGCGCCCTTGATGATTTCGTACAGGTTGGAACTGGCTTCCGTGAGGTTCGGCACCGACTGCGGAAATTCGATCATCGGCAACCCGTTCCCGCGAAGGCGCTGCGCTACGGCCACAAGCTGGTACGGATCATATCGCACCTCGCGGATGCTGAACCGGGTTCGCATCTCCAACAGGGTGCGCTCGATGGTCGCCTCGAAGTCGAGCGGATCGTCCGGCGATGGCTGGAAAATCCGATGCCAAACGAGCCGCACCTTCTTGGCGTCGCGATCCCAGCCGCAAACCACGATCGCGGTGCTATCGCGTTTGACCGATGCGTCAACGCCAACCCAGACGGGAAGCCGTTGATCGGCCAGGATGGGATGTAGCGCCGAATCGACGCAAGCGTCCCACCACTCGATGGGTACGAACTCCGATTCTGACGTCACCCACCTGTTTTCAACGTGGCGAAGGTAGGCGTTTTGCCTAGTAGATTGGCGCATCTGTTCGCGCCACGCATCGGTTTGCCACGGAGCCGGACCGGTATGCGTCCAATACGCCAACATTCCGGGCTGCTCGTACAAATCCGGGCCGACCACCTTCCCGGCGATCCCGCGTTTGTAGAGCCCTTCGAGCAACTCGGATTCGCCCTCGAAGCCTGCATAGGTGACGGTTAAGCGCCCGGATACCTTGCGCGTGGGTGAAAACACGCCCTCATCCCACAACCTATGCGAGGCCTCCGATGCGAACGCCCACAATTCGTCCCACACGGTTAGCGTCGGGTTCGCCCCTGCGAAGCCCTTGAAATCGTTCGCGACGGCCGAGATGAACGCGCCGGTCGAAATGAACGTGATCCGATCCGCCGTTACCTTGGCGGAGTTTCGCAGCAGGGGCGACGCTTGAACGATCCTGGCGGCGGCTTGGAACACGCGACCAACGGCCTGATCGTAATCGTTCGCGAGGGCGTATACCTCGGCGTAGGGGCCGCCGATCACCACGGCGACGTAGATTGCGACCATCGCGGCTAGGGCGGTTTTGCCGGATTTCTTCGGCGCTGAGTAGAGCATCTCCGGGAACGGCAAACGGCCGTCCGGCGTCAAAACGAGAGCGCGGCGCAGGAACTCGATTTCGGCAGCGTACAACTCGAAGGGTGATCCCGTTTCCGGGTTGATCGAAACCTCATGGACGAAGGCTACCGGATCTGCGCGCCAACGAGCCGCAGCCTTGGCCTGTTCACTCGATGGGTTCGGCTTGCTTGATGGCACGGTCCTTCTCCTCGGCAGCGGCGTTCAACGCGGCAAACTCACCGGCCAGATCCCTTCCCTTGTCGGACAACCCGGCTAGCTGCCTACGGGCTGCCGGGGTTAGCCCTAGTTCGCGGGCAATGGTTAGCTGCGCCGCCCGCAGCGCCCGATATTCGCCGAGGAGTTTCCGGGGTTCACCCTGATCGGTCGTCGGACCCTCGTCGCGCAGGCGTCCGTAGATAACGGTGGCGAGGATTTCAAGCTCGCACCATGCTCGGGCAGCCGGGCCGTCGCTATCGACCAACCACGGGCAGGCGCGGCGCATCTTACCGAGCAGGTGATAAACCCGACGATCCCGGACGGCAACACCCTTCTTCAAGGCGACATATAGGCTTCTGGTGTTGTTCTTCGCCATTACAAACCCCGTGCGGATCACTGTAACCAGCGTCAACCAAAGCTGTAAGCAGCGCCGCCCGAAGCTGGTCGCAAGGCGTAGATTATCGAAGGGATGGCCAGCGACTGGGCACTGGCATCAAAAAGCCTTTGACTTTATTGAGGTTTTTCGGCGTTATCGGTTTTGATGGCCGATGTACTGTTGAACGGGGCTTTGACAAGATAGCCGGACCCCACAAATCCTCTGATTGCGCCATTCTCCCGTTCATGAAGCAGCATCACACCGAGCGCGAACAGCGCTTTCTCGATCTTGCTAGTACCCTAGCCAACGAGTTCGCGCCTCGCTCCGCCAAGTACGATACCGAAGAAGCTTTTCCCTTAGAGAATTACGCCCAGTTGAGAATCTCTTCATTGACTCGGGTTGTTCATTCATGCCAGATCTGATGCCGCTAGTCTTTACGTACTCCCGTTCGCTGCGAGAGGAGGATTCTAATGAGCCCGGAAACCATTCACGACAAGTTACGGCTCTACCCCGTGATTGCGTCAATAGTCTTCTTCTGCTTGGTAAAGTCGGCGTTTGCGGCCGGGCCCGTAACGTCGCCATTCACTGCTACAGGTTCTGGCGTGAGTGCGGGCGCTCTAAGCACATGTTCACAGTGCACTACTGGCCACACGTGTATATGCGTGCCTCTTAGCGGTACGGGCAAAGCTAGCGTGATTGGCACAGTGAATTGGACGACAACGGTGGTTCTCGACGAAACCAACCCAGAGGCAGGTGACTGCATCGATACGTACGGCACGGTAACGCTAACGGCCAAGAGCAGCTCCAAAAACGCTCTTTCGATAGATTATCATGGTTTTGAGTGCTCGGTAGGCACCAATTACACCCTCAACGGAACGTACGTGATCAATCCCGCCAACTCTACGGGAAAATTCCTAAACTACAAAGGCTCGGGGAACCTAGCCGGCAGCGAGGATTCCAACAGCGACATTTTGGGTAACCTAAGCGGTACAATCCAAACGCCGTAAACCCATCCACCCACCGAGCAAAAGCGTAAGCCGCGCTACCGATGGGCGCGGCTTACTTTCTTATGAACACAACGCCGGAGCCGAGTCGCTGCTCCTGTACCATAGCCAGCGCGCGCCAAGATTTTCACCTGAGTCAAAAACGGAGTCGACAAACTTGGTAGTTGCTAAGTACGGCTTTTCTATAATCGTGATCGAAAACTGCCAAATCGTCCCTTCGTCCAGCGCGTCCATCAACTTATTGGCTATCTCCGCGACTTTCGACGCGGGCTGAATCTCGTTCGCATGTATTTCGGGCACTCCGAGCTCGGCCCTATAACCGTTCAGAACGGAACTGACGATTGGCTCGATATCGTCAACTGACAGAATCGCTCCTTGGCGATAGAAGGCAGGAGGAGCAAAGATGTTCTTCCCGCTGTGCCCACTCTCGTCCGCGTAAATGTGCATTAAGGTCCTCTAAAAACGAACTGAATTCAAAATGATCGGCCATTGGAGCTGGGCCCGTTAGTAACCTATTGGGCGCTCCTCCCCAAGCAAGGCTGAGAATTAGCGCTTCCGTGCCGTCAAGGAGCCGGATCCGATACGTCCTCTCGGTCGTGGTAGCGCTTGAGATAGATCAGTACGTCTTGGTGAACGCGAGTGACGCCTTTACCCTTACGCTTGATAAGCGCGGCCGCCCTCATCGGTGCTGACAAAAAAGCCGTCGCCAAAGTTGATACCTGAACAAGCTCGCAACCTGCGAGCATAAAATTCACCCGCATTTCGACTTCGCGCTTTTCGACTTCGGGCTTGGGGAATTTGTAGGGACGACGCCCCTAAGGGTAATAGAAACTCGATTTTCCTCCATCCCTGACGCTACAGTTCTGTCTAGGAGATTAACATGAAGCTAGCGCTGATTCACAATCGCGACGATCAAGGGTATTGCCGGGCATGCGAAGCCCTATCCGAGGCGTTCGGTGTCGGATTCTGCCGAACCGATGGATCGCACGTCAGGTTAACCGAGCTGGTTGCCGAATCCGATCTCGCGCAAACCCTATGCAATGAAACCCGGCTGATGGCAATCCTACGGCTAACCTCGCTCGCCTCGAATCTGGCCGCCGGGATGGCCGAGGATCAGCCTCGATCATCGGAACCCGCGCCCCTGATCGATGCAGCGCAAATGGCGAAGCACCTGAACTTACCGGAGTCGTGGGTGCGTAGCGAACAGCGCGCAGGGCGAATTCCGTTTGTCCAAGCCGGGCGATACGTGCGTTTCAACGCCGCCGAGGTTGAGGCGGCCATCCGGCAGCGGAGCTAACCAAATGGCAAAGATCCAAAAACATCACGGCGACGGATGCGATCAGAAGAATTGCGACTGCCCGTACAGGCTCGATTATTGACCGCTCGGTATGAACGGCCCACGCAAACGGATCGAGTTCCCCACGAAGAAGGCTGCCGAGAAGTTCCTTGCGGAGACGGCACACAAGGCATCACGGGGCGAATACATCGATCCCGGCAAGGTGCCACTATTCACCGTGGTGGCGGAGCAATGGTTTCGCTCCAAGGTAGATTTCCGGCCGTCTCACGTTGTCGATCTCCGAGGCCGCCTCGACAAGCATTTGATCCCGGCGTTCGGATCGCGGCGGCTCGATGAGATCCGTGTGATTGATATCGAGAAGCTCCGAGATGATCTACGCGACAACGGTCACGCGCGCACCACGGTTAACCGCGCTGTCCAGATCGTGAACGCTATCTTCAAGTTGGCTATTCGGCAGGGGCGTTGCGCTATCAATCCAACGGAGCGGGTAGATCGGATCAAACAAACCGCAGCCGAGATCCGGCTCGACGACGATGGCGACGATCCGACGCCGGATGACATCCTGAACCCGGACGAGATTCGACGGTTGCTCGACGCTGCTATTCCGGGGTTTGATCGCAGGTTGTTCATGATGGCCTTCGTTTCCGGTGCACGCCAAGGCGAACTATTCGCGCTTCAATGGACGGACATCGAGCTGCCCAAGGACGGCAGCGCAGCAGGGCGGATGCACATCAGGCGCACACTATCGTGGAGCCACCCCAAGGGCGAATCGCCGCGCCCACGATTCTATCCACCCAAAACCAAGGCAGGCCTACGATCCATCGAGATCCCACCTGGATTAGTTGCGGCCCTGAAGCGCTGGAAGCTCCAATGCCCGGCGTCGCCTATCGGGCTTGTGTTCCCACGATCAGATGGGCAGCCTATGTACCGTGAATTTATGCTCCGTCGGCGTTTCTATCCGGCCCTCAACCGCGCGCGCTTGCGCCGCGTTCGATTCCATTCCCTGCGCCATTCATGCGCGTCCGCTATGATCGCGGCAGGGGCGTCGATCACCGAGGTCCAGCATCATCTCGGACACGCATCCCCGGCTATGACGCTGGGCACCTATTCCCATTGGTTCCGAAACGCCGAGGGTAGCGGGGCGGTCCAGCGCTTGAGCCGGATGGTCGCCGAGGGGAACTGGGCAGAAACTGGGCACTTGAATGAATCGGATTCTGCCGAAGAGGCGGTTTCAGCTTGAAAAAAGCCTCGATAAATCGGAGGCTTAGCTGACTCGACGGGCGGTTAGCTCAGCGGTAGAGCATCGGCCTTACAAGCCGAGGGTCGCAGGTTCGAAACCTGCACCGCCCACCAATAATCGATACGGTCTGTTGTCGGCAGAGCGGACGCAGCGCGTCTAGCCAACGATCCACGATAACCGGGACTGGCGCGCCTCACCTAGAACGCGCCGCGCCTTCAAGCGGAGACCGCGATCGCGCGGTTGATATGCACCTGCCGCATCGACGTATCAGGCAACCCCTCTAAACAATTTGAAACCTAGACCCGAACCGACTACTAGTTCGGATTATGAGATTCGGACTTAATTGCCCAGCGCGTATCGATTCCTGGAAAGACATGACGGTGGCCGAGGATCTCGGTTTCACGAGTGTCTGGTTTTACGATTCGCAGATGCTCTACAGCGACATCTACTCGACGATGACGCTGGTTGCTGAGCACACGAAGCACATCAAGATTGGCACGGGAATCGTCGTGCCCAGCAATCGTATCGCGCCGGTCACTGCGCACTCGATCGCGACCATCAACCAGCTTGCGCCGGGGCGTGTGATCCTCGGGATCGGTACGGGCTTTACCGGCAGGAACATGATGGGTCTGCCGCCCGTCAAACTGGACGATCTGCGTGAGCACGTGCGTATCTGCCGGGCACTGCTGCGCGGCGAAGATGTGCTTTTCCGTGAGGGCAAGCGGGAGCGCTGGATTCGTTTCATGCATCCGAATCATGGGTACATCAACCTTCAAGACAACATCCCTATCGCGATCGCGGCGCAAGGCCCCAAGGCTCTCGCGCTTGCCGGTGAGATTGGCGATGGCTGGATGGCTCCGGTGGCCGGGGTCGAGGAATTCAAACAGAACATCGGGGTTGTGAAGGCCGCGGCCAAGCGTGCCGGCAACAATGCGCCGAATTTCAGCACCACGATGTTCGCGGCTGCCTGCGTACTAAAGCCGGGCGAAGCGCTAACCTCAGCCCGTGTGATCAGCCAGATGGGCCCGATGGCCGCAGTCGCACTGCACGCGTTATGGGAAACTTCCGCGGTAGCCGCACAGCTTCCCGCATCGCTGCAGTCGATTTACGAAAAGTATCGCGACGAATATGTCGCCAAGCTCGACGTGCCTGCCGATCGTCGCTACCTGAAAGTCCATGAGGGCCACACGATCTACGTTAAGCCCGGCGAAGAACGCTATCTGACTGCCGAAGTGATCGGCGCTTTCAGCATGACGGCGCCGCGCGACGAGTTAATCGAACGTATCAAGAAGTTAGAAGCGGCAGGGATGGAAGAGATTTCGTTCAGCATCCCCAACGACGGCGCCCGCGAACGAATCGAGGAGCTCGGACGCGAGATCGTAGCGCATTACTAGCCGACTCGTTCAGTCGCGGCGACCGTGATTCCAAGCCGCGGCGCAGGAGAGAATATCGAAGGATTGTCCCTGCTGCATCGGTCCAATCTTCTCGGCAAAGCCCTCGTCGGCGGCACGTGCGTCAGCGTTGCCTCCATGATGGACCCAGCGACCATATGCGGCAGGTCCGCCGTTGTAGGCCGAATAGACTGATCGCGCCAGGGCGCGCTGATCCGTTGGGGAGCCGCCCGATCGATTCGGCGCATTGAGCAGCAGGCGTTCCAGGATGCCGGTGCCGGCACTGGCGTTGTAGACGATGTCCCACTTGAGTCGCGGCAGGCTATAGAAGCCCCGCCAGACGTATTTGTTGACCTGCATGAGGCCGATATCGCCGCTTGCCGATTCAAGGAACATCACGCGCTGCTTGCGAATTTCGAATTGGCGCCAACAGCTTTCTTGCCACGCCGTGGTTTTGACCAGTAGCGGCATGATCGATGCTTTGCCGTTCTGGCCGGGATCATTCACGTCGCTAGCAACCAGCGTAAGGAGCTGATTCAGCGCTACCCGATAGCGTGAGGCGTTGCAGTCGTTTACCACGGTGCGATGAAGGTCGTGGCCGAGTTGTCGCAACGTGCCCTGCGATCCGGTGGCGGCGGCCTCAGCTGTCTTTGCGTCTAGCAGGGACACAAGCCGATCCAACAGTCTGAGCAGGTGCGATCGATCGGTGCTGCTCAGAGGCTGCGGAGAGGGTGACGGAAGGGACGAACTAGTCGGTGTTGGTGACGGCGGCTCCTCGTCGGAGCTATCGAGCGGCTCATCGCTCTCAAGCGGTGGCGCAATACCAAGGAGAGTTCGCAGTTCGGGGTCTTCCTCGAAGTTGTAGATGAGCGGATCGGCACTAATCTGCGGTGCCATAATCCGTGCGAGGCGTCGAAGATCTTCGGCCGAGATATGGATTCCCAAGACCGGTGCCGCCTGATCGAGAGCAAAGAGCGCGTCACCCGCCGATATGAACGAGAGGAATTCGAGCGTGCGATCACCGATAGCACCGCGCGCGGCAGCCTCTTCGATAATATCGCGTAGGCGTGTCCATTCATCGAGGAAGAGCAACCGCACCGGATCTGGCCCACTCGCGGGCTGAGTGAGGGCGTCTACCAACCGCTGACGGCTGTCGAGGAGGACATCGAGCAGCTTCTGGCGAACGCTCGGATCGGGCACGGCCGTCGCAAACTGCTTGATTGCAAAGACCAGAAAGCTGTCCCAGTTCTGCAGAGCCGTCTGCCATTGCTGCGCAGCAGCTGCAGCGGCCGCTTCCCCCGAAGGAGCAGTTGCCCCAACGGTCGGAAGCTCGGGAACCTGCATCTGAAGCGTGATACGCATCCCTGTATCGCTTGGGATGACCGGACCGGCGGGCTTGAGGGTCGCGATTGCCTGCCTGACTCGCGCCGCATCATCAGTGTTAGCCGTTCCGAACTGGGCAAGCTGCCCGAGCTGTCTCACGGATGGTGCTAGGTCATAGGAGAAAGTCTGAATCGCCGGGATAAAGTTCTGCTTGATCAGATCGAAGCCGTGTCCGATCAGTGCGCTTTTCTGATGCTGACTATTGAATAAATTGATGTCGGTGACTCGCAGCTTAAGGGCGAGAGCGCTCATGTAGGGGTCGAGTGAGGCCTCGATAATGCCCGTCCAATCAATCGGGCCAACGCAGTGATCGCCGACCGGGAAGCCCAAGACCAGCTTGCCATCAGCCTCGAGCTTGGTACCGCTGCCTTCCCGGCTGAAACGCGGATTCGTCGCGTCGAGGTATTGGCAATCGTTGCCGCCTTCCCACAGCCTCGCTCGGCCTCCGGGTTGCGTGAAAACGGTGGCCTTCATTGCCGCATCGAGGGTGAGGTAGTTGAGATTGAGGGGTAGCTGGATCGTCGCCGCGCGCGTCGATGAAGCGAGCACGAGCATTACCGTCACACACAAGGCGAGCCATGGCCATCGACGACATTTCCGCTCCCGCATGATCCGCCTCCAACGCCAACCCCGACTCTCGGATCATGATAACAGTGACCGTCGCTCGATGCCTTTCGAGATCCCTCTCCCTTGATAGGCGAGGGCGAAGCGACGAAGCCGCAGGCTCGTCGCGCGGGTGAGAGTACGCTCACTGGCCGAGGCTCGAATCGCCCGGCAGGTCGCCGATCTGCTGACCCTCGAAGTAGGTCGTTCGTCCATCAGCCAGGCTTCGCTTGTACTGCTCCCCAGTCAGCATCGTCGCCTCCTAATCGCGCTCTCGATTCGTAGGAGCGAACCAGAACCGAGTCGAGGTTGCAAGGCTCGGAACCTCAACGACGCGATCCTCAGGCGGACGGACATCGCGCCGTCTAGGTCAATCGCCTTGAGGGCTAGCGCATTCGGCGAAAAGGTACGGCAAACCGCGTCAATGTATCGCTGTCGCATCCTACCGTCTTCAGGGATCGTGAGTGCTCCCTCTACCTTTTCTCACTGACGCCAAGCGTCAGGAGGAAAACGGTGAGCGCAAAACTTCTCATCTACTCGATCGTTGCGATTAGCAGTCATTGGATTGCGGCTTTCGTGCAAGCCTTTTTGCATCGATTACTCGGTCACAATCGAATCGGCGGCCCACTTTGCTCGACCCATACGGGTTCGCATCACGCGATTTACTCGGGCGAAAAACTCTCCGCGAGCGCCTATAGCGTCGACGAAAAGAGCCTGACCGCTGCGTATTTGGCACCGGCCCTAATTATCGGAGTCGTGGCTTATTGGGCGCTGCCGTGGCGCATTTTTCTCATCGGGTCAGTTGCGTTGACGGCTTCTTACATCGCGCATGTTTATGTTCATACGCATTACCATCTCGACCAGACGCCGCTTGCGCGATGGGGATGGTTTCGGCGGCGACGCGTTCTCCATTTCGTCCATCATCAGGACGGCCACAAGAATTTTGCGATTCTGAGTTTCGGATGCGATCGCCTGATGGGCACCTACCGCGACCCGGATCCGATAGTTTCTCGGTCGAGTAGGCTCTCGTCGTCACGGAAGGCGAGTTCTCGATCGCTCAAGGAGACCTGCTAGAGGCTTTCTTCTAAGGCTCGATAGCGTCGATCGCAATCGTTCCATCGAAGCTGGTTGTCGAGCATCACAGGAGCGTGATGTCATTCTGAGCCCTTCGGCTGCGCTCAGGATAAGCTCCGCGAAGAATCTCGGTTACCACTAGACTCGACGCCCTTTCGGGATTCTTCGCTCCGGCGGCCTCCGCTCAGAATGACATCGCGGGTCGTCGATCGATAGGGCTATTTGGGTCCAATCAAAGTGGCGCCGCCCATGTACGGACGCAGCACCTCCGGAATCACGATACTGCCGTCGGCCTGTTGATAGTTTTCCATCACTGCGATCAGCGTGCGCGGCAGTCCTAGGCCAGAGCCATTGAGCGCGTGTACGAATTCCGTCTTGCCGCCTTTTTGCGGACGGTAACGGATATTCGCCCGGCGCATCTGGAAGTCCGTGCAGTTCGAACAGGAGCTTACTTCGAGCCATTCGCCGAGCCCTGGCGCCCACATCTCGATATCGTAGGTCGCGGCGCTGGCGAAGCTCATATCGGCGGTGCAGAGTTGCAGCACGCGGTACGCGATGCCGAGTCGCTTGCAGATCTCGGCAGCATTATCGACCAGTGTCTTCAGTTCATCGTCGGAGGTCTCGGGGCGTACGATCTTTACCATCTCGACCTTGTCGAACTGATGCCCCCGCTTGATTCCGCGGACGTCGCGACCGGCCGACATTTTTTCGCGGCGAAAGCAGGGCGTATACGCCGTGAGGTAGAGCGGTAGCTGATCGATATCGAGAATCTCGTCGCGGTACATACTGGTCAGCGGAACTTCCGCCGTCGGGATAAACCAGAAATCCTCCTCGATATCGCGATACATCGTGTCGGCGTTCTTCGGCAGATGACCCGTACTGGTGGCCGTCTCTGTCGAGACCATCAGGGGCGGGATGATCTCCGTGTAGCCCTGCTCGCGCTTGAGATCGAGCATCCAGGCGATCAGCGCTCGTTCGAGTTGCGCGCCGAGTCCACGCAAAAGATAGAAGCGCGTGCCCGAGAGCTTCACGCCGCGATCGAAATCGATAATCTCGAGTTTCTCGCCGAGTTCCCAATGGGGCAGCGGATTAAAGTCGAACTTTTTCGGCTCGCCTTCGCTGCGCACGACGACGTTGTCGGCCTCGCCCGCGCCGGTCGGCACGTACTCGCGCGGGATATTGCGGATACCGAGCATCAGATCGGTAAACTTCTGCTCGACATCCGAAAGCTGGCGCTCCCCTGCGCTAATCTTAGCGCCCAGTTCACGCATCTCAGCGCGTTTCGATTCCCGCGCCTCGGGCGTCATCTTGCCGAGTTCTTTCGATTCGCGAGTCCGCCGCGCGCGCATCTCGTCCAGTTCGAACTGGAGGCGCCGCCGCTGCGCATCGGCTTCAAGCACCGCATCGATCTCGGCCTCGGGCACCCCGGCGCGGCCGAGCTCCTTCTTATAGTAGTCAGTCTGTTCGCGAATCAGTTTGATATCGAGCATTCAGAAAGCATCCTTTATAAGTTCGACCGTGCGGAGCCGACCGCTTCCGGTAATCGCTACGACGTCGAAGCGGGTCGCGACGGCCTGCGCATGGCGCATCGCGACGTAGTTCGCCGCCGCGCTCCTGCTTGTGGTCATCGACCGCCTCGCGCGGCGACCCAGCTTCGATTCCTTCGCGGGCCTTCACCTCGACGAAGACCAGCGTCTCGCCGTCGAGCGCGACGATATCGTTCTCCGCATTGGCCGAGCGAAAGTTACGCGCAAGGATGAGGTAGCCGCGGCGTCGCAGGTAGCGCCGCGCGATCGCCTCGCCTCGCGGCCCGAGGGCAGGCTCGCGCCGCCACGGCATCTCCTCGTACCAGCGATCGAGGAATTCAACGACGATCACGTAAGGCGTGCGGATCCAATCACTGATATGCGCTGCAGCGTTCATCGCTTGTCGATCGACCGGACCAATCTTAGCTCTCGCACCGAGTTAGCAAAACTGCCGAAAAGGCAGCGTCGGCGCCTGGCGGCAATCCTGCGAGCGTCTTCAGAGAGACGGCAGCGGTATCGTCAACGCGTCATAGACCGTGATGCGGGGACCATAGGCGGCCTGAAAGAAGCCGATACTGTCGGCGGGGCGAATCAGATTGGTGCGATCGAAAAGGTTGAGCAGCGTGACGCGGTTGGTGAACTTTCCGGAATCACAATGTCTCGTGCAGCGCTGAGATTGAACTGCTACACCTTGGGCGGCTGATGCTGATTCGCGAAGCCGCTCCGCAATCCGCTGCTGAAAAGACCGTCGATACTAAACAGATAATCGTGCCATCGGTAGGCCGTGCCGCCCGACGCTCCAATCAGGGGTGTATGGTCGAGGACGATATAGTGGCGATCGATATACGCGAGCTCATCGGGTGGAAAGTTGTACTGGCCGGAAGCCAGCCCAATATCTTCTTCGCGAGCAAAATAGAGGTTCCATCGCGCCGTGAAGTTCTCGACGTTGTAGGTCAGGGAGTTTCCGTTACCTCCACCGTAACCTCTGACGTAATTGAACGGCACGTCGATTGGGACGAAGCCAAACTCGCCCTCGTCCAGATAATGCCGATCGATCCTGAAATAGTTGTCCTGCGCGAACGTCAGCCGCGGCGAGATTTTGTAAATGAAGCCGGTGTCCCAAGTGCAATCAGTCTCGGCGTAGGGCCCTCCGCCGCTCGGCGATCCCACGGCTCCAGTAGTGTTCTGAAAGAGTTGCGATGTATTCGCGGGGATCCCCTGAAAGTTTGGGACCTGGAAGTTGCGCGCAAAGCCCGCATGTACAACCAGCGATTCCGACGCTTTGCAGGTAGCGTTGATCGTGGGGCTGAATTGACTGTCGAAGGTAAAGCCGGTGACACGGTCCCATCGCGAGCCGAAGTTCAGACTGAGCCGCTGATTAATCGCCCACGTATCTTCGAAGTAAAGGCCGTATACGAGATTAAATTTGTTCAGGTTCGCCGTGATGCTGATCGGCGTCGTAGCCGGAACCCCTGCCTGCAGGCGAAAGACCTGCGAAGTCTGGTCCGATTCGACTCCGTACTCGCCGAGGTAAGTTCCGCTGCGAAACGTATGCGGTCCATTTCGGTACGTCAGATCGGTTTCGAGCGTGTTCGAGAGATCAGAAGTGAAGACGTTCGAGGCGACGCCCTGATAGATCAAGTCGCCGATCGAGTCGGGATAGAAAGTCTGGGTGTTGTAGTGTGCCGAGTACGCTATCTGGTACTCCCACGAAGAACCGACCGCACCATTCATCGCGAGGACACCGAAATAGTCCTGCTGATTGAGGCCGGAATCGATCGCGCTCGACGGATGCGCCGCCGGATTCACCCCGGCCAGTTGATACTCGGGAATCTGATTCGGTTGATTGGGAAATCGATTGAACGCCAAGGTCATGCCTGACAGCAGACTAATTTTGGTCTCCGTATTGAGCGCGTACGAGAGAGAGCCGAAGCCTTGCCCTTGCGTAACCGCGTCGCGAATCGGATCGGGCGCGGGTACCGCCGAGCTGAAGCCCAGATTCGATTGAGTAAAGGTTCGGTGGCGAAGTATTCGACGTTTCCTTTGCAGCCCCCGACTTGAAATGATCCTTGCGAGGTGTCGCGTTGCCCGCCCATCAGGGTCGCCGCGTTCGAACCACTATCGCAGCCGCTCTTCGTGTGGATATCGATCACCCCGGGAGTGCGATACCCAAACCTGGCGGGAAGCACGCCGTCGAGGAGGCTCACGCTCTCGACGAAGCGAGAGTTCAGCAGCTGGGTGAAAGTCGGGTCGGTGTTGATGTCTAGCGGGAGCATGATGCCGTTCATCTGGTACTGGATCCCCATATGTTCGCCGCGAATATGAATCTCCTGGTTCTGATCGAGGGCGACTCCGGGCATCGGGAGCATCACTTGATTGAGAGGCGTCGCTTCGCCCTGTGGCAGTTCATTGATATTTGCAGCGCTGAGCGAGTACCGGTTCGCGCCGGAGCGTGAGATGCCGTTTTGAGGCATCAGGGCGGCACTGACGGGAACGGTCAGTGCCTTTCTAGGCTGAAGCGTAACCTGGAGCGCCGCCTTGTCGGGGCGAGGTATCGTGATTGTCAGTTCGGCCGGGACAAAATCGCGCTTCGCCACCGTGAGGATGAAGCTGTCGGAAGGTACAGCGTCGAAGTGAAACCGTCCGCGAGGATCGGTGCTCGTGCGGACGACCTGCCCTCCAGCTTTTGCGGCGAGACGCACGCTAGCATCCGCGACGGGTCTCCGAGTGGATCTCGGACTTCCCCCAAGAGGCTACTAGATGATGGCTCTTGCGCGTCGAGACAGGTCGGGCTCAAGGCCATGGCCGCAAGCAATAGAAGAAAAAGCGATGATCGACGATAAGCCATTCGAGTCATAGGACAACTCCCTATGCGCCCTACGGCTGGTGCGATTACCTGCCGCCATCGGTGACGCGAGTGGCTTTGGCCTTAAAATTACTCAGCGAATTCTCCTAATCAAGTGCTCCACAACGCATCTGACCGAAAGAGAACGGGTTGTGGGCGTTTCTTTATCTGCGCTGACTTGCGGGTGAGCCGATGTTACGATTGCCGATAACATGAGCGAAACGCGAATTAATCTCGAACAGGTGCAGCACGTTGCGCGCTTGGCACGACTGGAACTTACTGAGGATGAGGAACGCCATCTGCAGGCCGACCTCAGCTCTATCCTTACTTATATCGACAAGCTCAATCAGCTCGATACGAGCGCGGTCGAGCCGACAGCACAGGTCGGCGACGTGGGCACTCCGATGCGCGAGGACGAGGTGACGAACCGCCCCGATCCCGATGCGATGCTGCAGAATGCTCCGGCGCAACGACGCCATCTCGTGGTTGTGCCCAAGATTATCGAGTAAACCAGGATTATCGAGTAACTGATGTCGGACCTCTTTAGACTTACGATTGCCGAGGCGCGCGACCAGCTGGCGCGACGCGAAATCTCGGCGGTGGAACTGACGCGATCGTGTCTCGATCGTATCGCGGATCTGGAGCGTCGCCTCAACGCTTTCATCACGGTCTGTCCGCGCGAGGCGATGGAGCAGGCGGAGGCCGCCGACGCGCGCCTCGCGAAGGGTGCTGCGCCTGCGCTGTGCGGCATTCCGCTCGCGATCAAGGACATCTATCTAACGCGCGGATTACGCACGACCTGCGCCTCGAAGATTCTCGGCAATTTCGTCGCGCCTTATGACGGGACGGTTATCGCCAAGTTGCGCGCAGCCGGCGCCGTTTTCGTTGGCAAGGCGAACATGGACGAGTTTGCGATGGGCTCGTCGTCAGAGAACTCTGCCTTCGGCCCGACGCGGAATCCATACGACTTGCGCCGCGTCGCCGGAGGATCGTCGGGCGGATCGGCTGCGGCGGTTGCGGCGGACGAATGTATTGCCTCGTTGGGCACCGATACCGGCGGTTCGATTCGCGAGCCGGCTTCGTTCTGCGGCGTCGTGGGGATCAAACCGACCTACAGCCGCGTTAGCCGCTTTGGCGTGATCGCCTTCGCTTCGTCCCTCGATCAGGTTGGTCCGTTTACCAAGACGGTGCGCGATGCGGCTATCCTGCTGCGCGACCTGGCAGGAAAAGATACCCACGATTCAACCTGCTCAGCGCGTCCGGTACCGAACTACGAAGCGGCATTGACCGGCGACATCAAAGGATTGCGGATCGGTGTGCCGCGCGAATATTTCGTTTCGGGGATGGACCGCGAAGTCGAAGATGCGGTCCGCGCGGCGCTCACGCATATGAAAGGGCTCGGCGCGAAACTCGTCGAGATCTCGCTGCCGCACAGCGAGTACGCTATCGCAACTTATTATATACTCGCGACGGCCGAGGCGAGCGCGAACCTCGCGCGCTACGACGGTATCCGCTACGGACTCCGCGTCGAGGCCGACAACAATATCGATCTATATAATCGTACGCGGGCTAGAGGCTTCGGCGCCGAGGTTAAGCGCCGTATCATGCTCGGGACCTTCGCACTTTCGAGCGGTTACTACGACGCCTACTACCTGAAGGCGCAGAAAGTCCGCACGCTGATTCGCCAGGATTTCGAGAAGGCCTTTACGCAGTGCGATATTATCGCGACCCCGGTCGCACCGACGACGGCCTTTAATCTCGGCGAGAAGATCAATGACCCGCTGCAGATGTACCTCTCGGATATCTTTACGATCTCGGTGAATATGGCGGGGCTCCCAGGGATGTCGGTGCCGTGCGGCTACGACAGCAAGGGGATGCCGATCGGGTTGCAGATTATTGGTGCGCCCTTTAGCGAAGAGACGATGCTGCGCGCTGGCGACGCGTACGAGGGCTCCGGGGCGATCAAACGGCAACGTCCGCCACTGTGAAAGCTTAAGGCGCAGCACTACCGGTTACGATAGAATCAGAAGCTGGTCAAAACGAAGATGCCCTCAGAAGCATATGAAGCGGTAATCGGACTTGAAGTCCATGCCCATCTGGCGACGCGATCGAAACTGTTCTGCGGATGCACGAATGGGTTCGGTGCAGGTCCCAATGAAAATGTCTGCCCGGTTTGCATGGGGATGCCCGGGGTGTTGCCGGTCCTGAATCGCGAGGCGGTTGAGTTCGCGATCCGGATCGGACTCGCAGCACACTGCCAGATCGCCAACTATTCGATTTTCGATCGCAAAAGCTATTTCTATCCCGACCTACCGAAGGGCTATCAGATCAGCCAGTACGAGCAGCCGATCTGCAAGGGCGGTTATATCGAGATTCCGAGCGACGGTGGCAAGAAGCAAATTCGCCTCGTTCGGATCCACATGGAAGAGGACGCCGGCAAGAATATCCATGAGGAGGGTGGAAGCCTTGTCGATTTCAATCGCTCGGGAGTGCCGCTGGTCGAAATCGTCAGCGAGCCCGATATCCATTCGGCGGAAGAGGCGGGAGCCTATCTCCGCGAATTGCGCGCGCTGCTCCGCTACACCGGCGTGTCCGAGGCGCGGATGGAAGAGGGGAACCTGCGTTGCGACGTAAACGTATCGGTCCGACCGAAGGGTTCGGACAAGTTCGGCACCAAGACCGAAATCAAGAACCTCAACTCGATCCGCTTCGTCGAAAAGGCGACGGCTCACGAGATCGCGCGTCAGATTGAGGTGTTGGAATCAGGCGGCCGAATCGCGCAGGAGACCCATCTGTGGGATCCTGTGCGCGAAGAGACGCGTCCGATGCGCTCGAAGGAGTTCGCCAACGATTATCGGTATTTCCCTGAACCGGATTTGCCGCCGCTTCGCGTCGAGGACCAAACGGTCGAGCAGATTCGTACCTCGATGCCCGAACTGCCGGCCGAACGTCGCGAGAAGCTCACACGCGATCACGGTCTGACACCCTACGAAGCGGGCGTTCTAACCGAAGAGCGCGAAGTCAGCGATTACTTCCTCGGCGTGGTCGAGGTAGGACTCAAGAATTACAAAACCGCGGCAAACTGGGTTATGACCGAAGTCCTGCGGGTAGTGAACGAGAGCGGCAAATCGATCGACGGGGCGGTGCCGCCTGCAGCTGAGACCGGTGCACTGCTCAAGATGGTCGAAGAGAGCACGATCAGCCTCAACGCTGCCAAGATGGCGTTTCCGGCGATGTGCAAATCCGGCAAAGGGGCCGCGGCGACGGTCGGCGAGCTCGGTTTGCTTCAGGTTTCGGATGAAGCCGCGATCACGGCTGCCTGCGATCAGGTGATCAACGCCGATCCCGCCAAGTTGGCCGAATATCGGGCAGGCCGCGATAAGCTTTTCGGTTTCTTCGTCGGTGCTGTGATGAAAGCGATGGGGGGGAAGGGAAATCCGCGGATGGTCAACGAGATCCTCAAGCGCAAGCTTGCGGGCTGACCATAGCGGGCGCCGTTCTTAAGGCGCGTCCCAAAGAGCCATGACCGAAGTCAGAGAGGTTGTGCGCAATCGCGCAGCCGAACTCAAGCTCAAGTTCGTTAACAGCGATGTACTGGTTAAGGAGGTCAATTGGCTTGGGGACCTCGTGATGAGCCTGCCGGCACTACGCGCGATTCGTGCTGAGTTCCACGGGTGCAGGCTATCGGTGATGGTCCGCGCCGAACTGGCCGGTTTCTTTGAGGGCCTTAACTGGATCGACGACGTTATTACCTACACCGGTACGCGCGGGCTGGGACGGACGATGCGTGCGGCGGGGGAAATTCGCCGCCGTCACTTTGATCTCGCGATTCTTTTTCCTAACAGCTTCGAGTCTGCGCTCTGGGTGACGCTGGGCGGGATCCGGCAGCGAGTCGGTTACGCGACAGATCGTCGATCATTCATGCTAACGAATCACGCCAAGCCGGCTCGCGATGCGATCGAGGGTCATCAGTCGCAATACTGGCTCGGTCTGGTCCGGGACACTTTGGGTATCGAGGCCGGGAGTGACGCGACCGAGCACACCCTGGAGGTTGCGGTTAAACCGCTCGTGAAAATGCGCGAATGGTTGGCGGAGCGGCGCGAGCATCCCGACAGCCCGATTGTCGCGGTTGCACCAGCGGCAGCCTATGGACCGGCGAAGGAATGGGCGCTGGTCCGTTACGCTTCATTGATCGATATGATGGCCGATCGCTTCGATGCCGAATGCGTCCTGGTCGGTGCGCCCGAAGATCGCGCGAAGTGCGATCAGGTGGCGACAACGGCGCGTAACGGGGCGATCAACGCTGCCGGCGAAATCAGCCTTAGCGAATTTATCGCTCTGCTTTCGCTATGTAATGGCTTCGTGGGAAACGATTCCGGCGCGATGCATGTGGCGGCGGCGCTCGGTGTTCCGACCATCGGAATTTTCGGTTCGACTAATCCGATACGCACCGGGCCCCGCGGCGGTCAGGCACGCTACCTCTATCGTCCGACTGAATGCAGTCCTTGCCTCGAGCGGACCTGCAAATTTGGTCATTACGATTGCCTACGGGCGATCAGTCCCGAAGTCGTCCTCGATGCGCTCGAGCAGTTCGGCGTATTCAATCCGCACTAACTGATCTGACATCTGTAAGCTGTCGTCCCTCTGGAGGACCCATGAAACTGAGCGAACTGGCCCGAAAGCTCGACCTTCCGCTGCGCGGTGATGGCGCTGTCGAATTGATCGCTCCCGCTCCAATCGAGACCGCAGGACCCGGGATGATCACCTTCGCTACCGGGCCCAAGTACGCCGCCGCTCTCCGTGCCTCGGCCGCTTCGGCTGCTATCGTCAGCCGGGAAATCGCCGATGAGGCACAATGCCCGGTACTGGTCAGTTCAAACCCGACTTTCGATTTCGCACGCGTTCTCGAAGTCTTTTTCCCGCCATATCGTCCGGCGCCGGGGATTCATCCGACGGCGGTTATCAGCTCCAGTGCCAAGATCGGAGAGAATGCCTTTGTCGGTGCCTACGCAGTTATCGGCGACGAGGTCGAAATCGGGCGCAACGCTGTAATCCATCCGCATGTGACGATCTATACGGGAGTACGTATCGGCAATGACTTCACCTGCCACAGCCAGGTTTCGATTCGTGAACGGGTCACAATCGGCGATCGTGTAACGATTTTGAACGGTGCGGTTATAGGAGCGGACGGCTTCGGTTTCGTGGAGCACGGCGGAACCCTGATGAAGGTTCCGCAGGTGGGTTCGGTGATGATCGCCGATGATGTCGAAATTGGGGCGAACACGACAGTTGATCGTGCCACTATGGGTGCAACAGTTCTCAACCGTGGAGTGAAGCTCGATAACCTGATTCAGATTGGACACAACTGCGAGGTCGGCGAGTACTCGCGGATGGCCGCTCAGTCTGGCCTCGCGGGCTCGGTGAAGATGGGGAGTTGGTGCCAGTTCGGAGGACAATCCGGATGCGCCGATCATGCAAAGATCGGTAATCGGTCGAGAGTTATCGCTCAGGCCGGAGTCCATAACGATCTTCCTGAGGACGCCCTCGTCGGTGGAGCTCCTGCGATCGACCTGCGGGTCTTCCGCAGGATGGTTGCCGTTGAGCCCCGCCTACCAGAAATTGCCCGCCGACTCCGCGTACTAGAGAAGCAGGTTCAGGGCTCCGAGGACTGAATTAAGGGTCCAATGGGCGCGTCGAAATTCTGTTTACAGAAGCCAGCCGAATAGGTACGAAGGGGAGGGGCTGTGTCGCAGCGTTTTACGACACATTTGAACGGTCGAAGTGACAGTAGAATCCGACAGCGCACGTTTTAAGCTACTTTATGATTTAGGATGCGGCTTTGCGGCTCGCACCGACTTAAAGGATCTGCTGCCCTTTATCATGGAGAAGTGCCGCGACGCCCTGAATGCCGAGGGTGCGTCGCTCCTGTTTCTCGATCGTGACCGAGACGAATTCTACTTCCCCTTTGTATCCGGTTCTGATTACGACGCGACCAGCAAACTCGCGAATCTGCGCTTTCCCGCAGATCAGGGCGTCGCCGGTGCCGCGCTTATCAACGGTCGTTCGCTGAAGGTCGATGATGCCCAGCATGACATCCGCCATTACCATCGCGCGGACGTGACTACCGGGTTCGTTACAAGGAATTTGATCGCAACACCTCTGATCTCGCCTGGCGGACCCGTTGGCGTGATCGAGGTTATCAATCGACGGGGCCAAGGGGGTTTCTCGGAGGACGACGTACATTTCCTCGAAGCGCTGGCCGGCAGTATCACGATCGCGATTGAGAATGCGCGCTTCTACGAGCAAGTGAAGGAATCGGAGGCCAAGCTTCGCACCCAGATGGGCGCGTTGCGTCGCGATCTAGCGCGGCAGGATCATTTCAGTGAGATGATAGGATCGGCTCCCGTCATGGCAGAAGTCTTCCAATTGATGGAAGCTGCCGCCGGCTCCTCTATAACCGTCCTTATTCAAGGCGAAACGGGTTCGGGCAAAGAGTTAGTCGCGCGCGGGATTCATAAGGCGAGCGCTCGGGCCGAGGGACCCTTTCTGGCTATCAACTGCGCGGCGATGCCCGAAAATTTGCTCGAAAGCGAGCTGTTCGGCCATCGGCGCGGATCTTTCACCGGTGCGTTGCGTGATAATCCTGGGCTCTTCCGCGCCGCTACCGGGGGCACGGTCTTCCTGGATGAAGTCGGCGATATGCCGTTGGCGATGCAGGCGAAATTGCTGCGCGTCCTCGAAGAGGAAGAGGTCGTTCCGGTTGGCGAGAGCTTTCCTATTAAAGTCGATGTGCGGGTACTTTCCGCCACCAATCGGGATCTGCGTGCCACGATCAAAGCCGGGACGTTTCGCGAGGACCTTTACTATCGGCTGGCAGTCTTTCCGATCCGCGTGCCGCCGCTACGCGAGCGACTCGTCGATGTACCATTATTGATACAGCGATTTCTGAAGTTTGCTTGCGAGCGACATCGCAAAAATGTGCCGGGATTCGACGAAGCAGCGATTAAGACGCTCGAGGCTTTCGACTGGCCCGGGAACGTCCGCGAACTACAGAACGAAGTCGAACGGGCAGTCGCTTTGGCGCGTAACGGCGAGATGATCACCGTAGAGCGACTTTCAGCGATTGTAAGGGCTGGTAGTAGCTCGATCGCCGCGAAACCGGAAACAATTATCCCACCACCGCCCCCTGCCGCGGAGGACGATAATATCGAAGCTGAGGATGATGACTTAGGTTCCGAAGAGGGCTCACTGAGGGAGGCTCGAGCCGCTTTCGAATCACGTTACATAACCGGCGTTTTGCAGCGTTGTGAAGGTAATATATCGCGCGCGGCCAAGCTTATGGGCGTTTCGCGGGTGCAATTGCAGCGTAAGGTAAAAGAATACGGTCTGCGCTAAGGTTCCATCGATCGAGCGATCAAAAAGGGAACTCTGCACTGTATACAAAACGATGCACCAGCGATCTGGCGGATTCTTCGCTGAGCCAAGAAAATTCTTAAAATTCAAACACTTAAACTGATTGTCGCAGATTGTTTAACGGTGGCCTGGTAATTGCTTTGAACTATGATTCAGTTGGGCATTACGCCCGCCGAGGAGTAGGAGGTCAAAGCAATGACCGCGACGAACGAAGGCCTTGAATCAAACGTGAATGATACGGTGGCATCGGCGCTTATCGCGATCGCGCAGGTGCGTTATGAGGCCTTCTGCGAACACTTCGGTCGCGAACCCGAACCGGATGAACCCCTCCTGTTCGACCCTGAAGAAGAGATGCCGACTGCAGCCAACGCCGAGGATCGCATGCTTCAGGTAATTAACGCGGCAACGATTAGCAACGTCGACGCC
>Ga0335069_10001347_pt1 | contig 39735 bp, 38 predicted proteins | sample Lox_Sample_11_FD_206714 | JGI IMG/M metagenome (GOLD analysis project Ga0335069, IMG submission 206714) | Soil microbial communities from Loxahatchee National Wildlife Refuge, Florida, United States - Lox_Sample_1.1 | ecosystem: Environmental > Terrestrial > Soil > Wetlands | place: USA...
GCCGGTGGGCGACGAGAAGGTCGAGTTCTTCGAAGGCTGCCTCAGCGTCAACGGATACACCGCCCTGGTCCCCCGTTTTCGCCGCGTTCGTGTGGAATGCCTCGACGAACACGCGAAGCCCCGCACCATCGACGCTTCTGGCTGGTACGCGCGCATTCTCCAGCACGAAATCGATCATCTCCACGGCACGGTCTATGTCGATCGCATGCACTCCCGCTCATTGATGACCATCGAGAACTTCACCCGCCGCTGGAAAGACAAATCGACCGACGCAGTTCGCCAGTCGCTCGGTTTGTCGAAAGTCGCCGAGAAGCCGTAAGCTTACCTGCGTCGTGAGGGTGGATTGAAAGACAGGGTCGCAGTCATTACCGGCAGTTCGAGCGGCATCGGATTGCTCACCGCCATCGAACTTGCGTCGCGCGGCTATCGCGTGGTTGCCACCCTGCGCAATCTCGAGCGGCGAACCAAACTCGACGAAGCTGCAAAAGCTGCCAATGTCAGCGATCGTATCGATATTCGATTTCTGAACATCGCCGAGACTGAGTCGGTCGCATCGGTAATCGCAGACATTGTTCGCGACTGCGGCCGCATCGACGTTCTGGTGAACAATGCCGGATTTGCCATGGCTGGATTCGCCGAAGACATCGCGCTGCCGGAGCTGCGCGAGCAGTTCGAGACCAACTTCTTCGGCCATGTCGCTGTCACCAAAGCGGTTCTGCCAACCATGCGCGCCCAGAAATCGGGTCATGTCATCATGGTGACTTCCATCGCCGGCCGCACCGCGCATCCTACGCTGAGCAGCTACTCTTCATCTAAGTTCGCGTTGGAAGGCTGGAGCGAGTCGTTGCGCATCGAATTGCGGTCGCTCGGCATTCGCGTGGTGCTGGTCGAGCCCGGAGCATATGAAACCGACATCTGGTCGCGCAACGCCAAAGTCGGAAAGCAGGCTTTCGACGGCAGTTCGCCGAACGCCGAACGCGGACGCCGCTTCCGCGACCACGTGCAAAGCGGCGGCATCAAGAAGCGCAATCCACGCGAAGTTTCTCGGTTGATTGCGCGCATTGCCGAAGATCCAAATCCGAAGCTGCGCTACGTAATTGGAAACGATGCTCACATGCAATTGTGGTTCAAGACTCTGGCTCCATGGCGCTGGTACGAGAAGATGGTTGCCAAGGCGGTGAAGATTGACTAGGGATCTCAAAATGATGGGACGATTCTGGCTTGTATCGATTTCGTTACTCTTATTCGCAAGCACGGCTCCGGCATTTGCGCAGCATAAGCAGCGGCCTGCTCCGTCCAACGCTCAGCAACAACAGCAGATGGAAGACGACAAGGCCGCCATCGAGAAGATGCACGAGGAAGACATTCAGGCCTCGCTGGCGCTGGACATCCCCAAGTTGGAATCGCTCTGGACTGACGACATCGTCACCATGGCACCCGGCGCTCCGGCCGTCGTCGGCCGCGATGCCAACGAGAAGAAGCTCGAAGCTGACGCTGCGAAGATGAAGTCGATGCAGATTCTCGCCTTCGACGAACAATGGCAGGAAATACGCATTCAAGGCGACTGGGCTTACGAGTGGGGAAGTATGTCAGGTCGACTACAGCCGTTCAGCGGTGGCGATGAGACCAACTACAAATACAACGTGGTGCGCATCCTGAACCGACAAGCCGACGGCACCTGGAAAATCGCGCGGTCAATCTTCAACGACGCGAAGCCTGCCGAACCACCGAAGCCCGCCGAACCGCCGAAGCAGGAAGAGCAGAAGAAAGATCGGCTGAACGATTGAGCTTCAGTGCGCGGCGCTAACTGCGCCTTTTTTGCCGACAGTCTTCTTCAGCAGAAAGACTAACGGCACACAAACGGCACACGCGACTGCCAGGTAGTAGAAATCATCGACGTAGGAAAGAAGCGCGGCTTGCTGAGACAAACTGCCGTTCACTAGATCCCAGGCACGTTGCGATGATCGATACAGATCCTGGTATGGAGCCAACCGGACGAGATTCCTGGCACCACTTAGCTGTTGCTGCAAAATCGGATTGTCTGGATTGATGTTGTGGACGAGATCGGCGCGATGCACCTGCTCGTGTCGCGAGAGCATGGTCTCGATCATCGAAATTCCAATGCTACCGCCGATATTGCGCAGAAGGTTGTAGAGTCCGCTGGCATTGCCGATCTGCTCGTTAGGCAGTTGCGCCATCGCGGTCGTCGACAGCGGTACGAAAACACAACCGGATGCAAAGCCGCTGAGAACGATTGCCCAAGTCAATGTCCATTGGCCGATGCCGAGATTGATGTTGGCAAACCAGACGCTGCAGACGGCAAACAGACCGAAACCAAAACCGATCAAATATCGGTTGTCGATGCGGCTGGTGAGAATGCCAATCATCGGCATCGCGACGATCGCGCCGACGCCTCGTGGACTCACGGCAATTCCCGAGAGCAGCGCGGTGTAACCCAGCAGCGTCTGGTAAAAGAGCGGCAGCAGCGTCACCAATCCGTAGATCACGCCGCCAAAGAGCGCGATCAGCATGCAGCCGATGGCGAAGTTGCGATTGCGGAAGACGCGTAGGTTCACCAGCGGTTGATGCTTGTTCCACTCGTAGATGACAAACGACACAAACGCAACGATCAGGATCGCGGTTCCCCATCGAATCCAGGTTGCGCCGAACCAGTCGTCTTCCTGGCCTTTGTCGAGGATGATCTGAAGCGTAGCTAGCCAGATCGCGAGCAGCCCAAAGCCGATCTTGTCGATCTTGCCCACACGCGCGTTGCGAATGTAGTAAGGATCCCGCACATAGCGCGAGATCATCGCGATGGCGAGAATTCCGACCGGTATGTTGATGTAGAACGCCCAGCGCCAGGAATATGTATCGGTAAGCCAGCCGCCGAGTGTTGGTCCGAGCACCGGCGCGACGACCACGCCAAGTCCGAACATGGCCATCGCCTGACCGCGCTTGTTCGGAGGAAAGCTCTCCAGCAAGATCGCCTGCGAGAGCGGCTGCAAAGCTCCACCGCCCGCGCCCTGCACCGCGCGCGCGATCAGGATCATTGCCAAACTGGTGGAAGCACCGCACACAAACGACGCAACGGTGAAGATGACGATGCAAGTGATGAGAAAGCGCTTGCGCCCGAAGCGCAATGAGAACCAACTGCTGGCAGGCAGAACCACGGCATTCGCCACCAGGTAACTGGTCAGCACCCAGGTAGCTTCGTCAATGCTCGCCGAGAGGCTGCCCGCGATATAAGGCAACGAGACCGACGCGATCGAAGTATCGAGCACCTCCATGAAAGTCGGCAGGATGACCGCGAGCGCGATCATCCATGGATTAATTGCGCGATCTTCCGCAGCCAATCTGCCTCCTGCCGCTCACGGCGAAAGTCTTTGGATGAATTGTCGAGCCCCGAAGATGCTGAGAACGAAGGCCGAACCGCGAGAGTGACAGTCCGCGTTTCTGAAACTTTGTGCAGGGACGATGACTCCTATCACTGTGAGGTGTTGGCTCTATGCTGGTCCGTGTGGTCGCGTTGTTGATGCTTTCCGCAGTAGCTCTCTTTTTGTTTTCTCGTTCCGCCGAGGCGGAACCGAAGATACCGCCGGCCAAAGTTGACGCCGCGCTTGCCACCACAGCGGGCAAGCAGACAGCAGTGTTCGCCGGCGGATGCTTCTGGGGAACACAGGCTGTGTTCGAGCGTGTGAAGGGCGTGTTAAATACAGCGGCCGGATACTCCGGCGGGTCGGCGGCCACTGCAACGTACGACCAGGTGACGACCGAAACCACGGGACATGCGGAGTCGGTAGAGGTGGTATACGATCCGTCGCAAATCACCTATGGCGAGTTGCTCCGCATTTTCTTTGCCGTGGCGCACGATCCAACGCAACTGAATCGCCAGGGAAACGATGTTGGTACCTCTTATCGGTCGGCGATCTTCTATTCCAATGACGAGCAAAGACGAATTGCGCAGGCGTATATCGCACAGCTCGATGCTGCGCACGTTTTTCCGAAGCCGATTGTTACCGAGGTGACACCGCTCAAAGGCTTTTATCGTGCTGAGGAATACCATCAGGATTACGCGCTTAAGAATCCCGGCAACCCCTACATACAAGTTTGCGATCGCCCGAAGATTACGGCGTTGAAACAGGAGTTCCCTGAGCTGTTCGTTGACTACAAAGGGCGGCAATAGGAAGAGAGAAAGCGCCAGGCGATGATTCACCCGGCGCTTCACGCCTACTTGTCAGGACGAACGTTGACCACTTTGATGTATTGGTTGCCGTAGCTCTCGATTTCGTAGTTGCCTTTCTTCTTGTCGAAACGAATCTTCGCCGCCGCCATCACCTGCCCGGTTCCGCCGTCCTTCTGGTCGGGCTTCAGTTGCAGGTGAACAAACCCAAACGGATACTGCTTCGTCCGTGACATGCTGGTGAGTTCAGCGAAAGACATCTGGCGCGCTGTAACGACAGTGATCATCGTAACCCCGTCGACGATCCGCTTACGGGCGACCGCGATGGTATTTCCCGTGGTCGCGACCGGAGAGATGCGGCCGCAGTCGAGCTTCTCCATCGCACTGACAAGAGCGTCCTGGCCCTTCTCTTTGAGCAGAGTAGCCAGCTGCTGCACCTCGTCATCGGTGGTGAACCGAGTAATGTAGACGTTGAAGAGCACGGTTTTGCCGCCGACCCTGCCGCCCGTCCCAATGGCCGTTGCCGTATATCTCTCGGGCTTTGGCTTATCTTGAGCAAACACGGCGGCCACAGCGAGAATCACAAAAACAAGGATTCTGATCTTGGACATTCCCTTCCCCTCCGCATTTAAATTTCGCGGTACGTTAACACAACGAACATTAGAAGTGGGTCGGCGCGGAAGGAACTGTCAAAATTCCTAGTAGGAAGGCTACTAGAAATACGGCTGTTACGCGGGTCTCGTACTGCCAATCCGATGCTTCCAGTGGCTCCAGACGAACCAGACCACGCCCAGAAGGATGACCGCCAGGATCACGGCATCGAAGCGATGAAACCACTCCTTCAGCCGCGGATCGGTATTCCATTTTTCGCCCAGACGCATGCCGATCCAAGCGAGCATAAAGCACCAAGGCCATGATCCGACGAACGTAAAGAGGTGAAAGCGAAGTTGCCGCATGCGGGCGATACCAGCGGGACGCGCAATGAAAGTTCGAACAACGGGCAGCAAGCGGCTAATCAGAACTGCCCAATCCCCTCGCTTGTCGAAGAACCGATCGGCCCACCCAAGCTCTTTTTCGCTCAGAAAAATATAGGAGCCGTACTTTTCGACCAACGGGCGTCCACCGTAATAGCCGATGTAGTACGCGACCAGAGATCCTAGATTACATCCGAGAGCACCGACGGTAGCGACCCAGAACAGGCTAAAACGGCCGGTGTAAATCAGGTATCCGGAAAACGGCATGATGACTTCGGACGGCAGCGGAATACACGCCGACTCGATGGCCATGAGCAGAAGAATGCCGGCGTATCCACCTGCCGAAATAACGGAGATGATGAAGACAGAAAGAGCTTCGATGACGTGGGAGATCATTCGGAGGCTAGAACTCTTCCGATTCCTGCGTGAATGTGTAACCCGGCAAGCCGACACCGTCCGTGGTCTTCTGCACTTTCACGCGGGTTGTACTCCCGGTGGCAGCCGTTGCATCAGCGCGGCGCAAAATGGCGTACTGCGTGAATACTTCGCTGTAAACCTTGGTCACCAGGTAGTTCAGCGCATCGGAATCGCTGCGCCAAACCTGGCCGATTTGAATGGTCTTCACGGACATGCTGCGAGAAGAGTAAACACGCAGGGTTCGAGAGTCAATGTTTGCGGGCAACTCTGGGCCGTGAGAGCTCTGTTAAAATTCCCACGGGTTCGAAAGTCATGGCCGATCCAGGCAAGCACGCTCCTTCTCGCCGGCAAATCGTTAATTTTGCGTTTTTCCGAGTTCTACCCGAATGGCGGCGTCTGCCCATTCCTGAACGGCGCGAGCACAAGGACGAAGTGGCGCGCGTATTGCAGCGCTGGGACTGTTCCGACATGCGCGTCCTGACCTACTCGAACATGGGTTTGCGCGCTGAGTGCGACTTCATGCTCTGGCGCATCGCGACGTCGCTGGAATGCCTGAACGCTGCGCACAGCGACCTGATGCATACGCCTCTTGGTGGATACCTGGAAGTGAGTCACTCGTTCCTTGGCATGACGCGACGCTCGCAGTACCTGATCGGGCACGAGCATGAGAGCAATCAGGCGTTGCGCAGCTACGTGAAGGCGGGTGGAACCAAGTACCTTGCCGTCTATCCATTCTCGAAAACACGCGAGTGGTACCTGCGTCCGTTCGAGGAGCGGCAACGGGTGGTGCAGGAGCAGATCAAGGCAGCCCAGGAATTCTCGCGGATTCGCATGAACACCGTTTATTCAATCGGTGTTGACGATAACGAATTCGTGATCTCGCTGGAGACGGACTACCTGGAAGATATCGTGGATATGGCGATGCGGCTGCGAGAAGTAGAAAACTCGCTGCACATTTTGAAAGACGTGCCGCGGTTGACCAGCATCGCGATGCCGACCGAACAAATGCTGGAGCGACTGGGCTGATGCCGAAGGGAATGATCACACGCCAGCCGACGAAGTCGGGACGGCAGGAAGCGACGAAGAAGGCGTTTGCGAAGACTTCGGTCAAGCTTGGCAAATCCGCGTTACCCGGGGCAAAGGTGCCTGCCGTCAGAAAACAGACCAGACCTTCCAAGGGCTACAATCCCACGGCGCCTGAACGGGTGCAGGATATTCTGAAGCGCCTTGATGAGCGCTACGCGGGCGTCACTTGTGCGTTACATCACAGCTCCGCGTGGGAATTGCTGGTGGCGACAATTCTTTCGGCGCAATGCACCGACGTTCGCGTGAACATGGTGACCCCGGTCATTTTCAAGAAATATCCGACGATTCAGCACTTCGCGGCGCTGAAGCCGGAGGAGTTGGAGCCGGACATCAAGTCCACGGGGTTCTTTCGCAACAAGTCTAAGTCAGTGGTAGGCGCGGCAAAGAAGATCATCGCCGATTTCCACGGCGAAGTGCCGCAGACGATGGACGAGTTGCTCACGATTCCGGGCGTCGCTCGCAAGACTGCGAATGTCGTGCTCGGGACATGGTTCAAGAAGAACGACGGGGTCGTTGTCGATACGCACGTGCATCGCATTTCGCGGCGGCTGGAACTCACGAAGAACGATGATCCCATCCGCATCGAGCAGGACCTGATCAAAGTCATCCCACGCGAGCGGTGGACGCTGTTCTCACACCAGGTGATTCATCATGGGCGCGCGCTCTGCATGGCTCGCGGTCCGAAGTGCGCTGAGTGTCCTCTGGAAAACATCTGCCACGCCGAAGACAAGACCTGGAGTACGGTCGAGCAGCATAAGGGCGCGAAGTAGCGTCGTCCCGTCCCTTCCTTTACACTTTTCGCAGCATGTTCCCCAAGATCATTGCGGCTTTCCTGGCGCTAGTTTCGCTGGCCTCGGCGCAGACACTTACTCCACCGAAGGCAGAAACCGATCCGCAGAATGTCATTGCGAAGATGAATTCCGACCTGTCGGTGTATTCGCTCGACAAGTTTCTGATGACCCGCGAGATCGGCGGAGCGGCGTGGTCGCCGGATGGCAAACGCGTGGTGGTGGTGACAAACCTGAGTGGGCGCTTCAATTTGTGGACAGTGCCCTCGGAGGGTGGCTGGCCGCAGCAGTTGACGGTGAGCGACCAGCGGCAGACACATCCGGCGTGGGCGCCGAACGGGAGCTGGATCGTCTATCAGTCGGACTACGACGGCAACGAGAAGTGGGACCTGTACATGGTTTCGCCGGTGAATGGCGAGGTCGTTCAATTGACACGGACACCGGACGTTTCCGAAGAATCTCCGGCATGGTCGCCTGATAGTCGGGATATCGCATACGTGATGAAGCCGGCTAAAGGTCCCGGCGAGATTGCTGTCCTGCATGTACTTTCGCGCAAGTCACGAAACCTGACGTCGAACACCTCGGCTAATGTCAGCAGTACGAATCCGCTGTGGTCACCGGATGGGAAGCAGATCGCCTACACGCAGGTGAGTGCGACTGGGCGAGACGCGAATGTGCTCGTGGTCGACGTGGCGTCGGGAACGTCAACTTTGTTGACGGGTCACGATGGCGAAAAGAGGTTTGAGGCTTCAGGTTGGTCGCCCGATGGGAAGCAGTTGCTGATCACCTCGAACGGGGAGAACGGCTTTGACAACGTTGCACTGCTCGATGTGGCGTCAAAGAAGATCGATTGGTTGACGGATGCGAAGTGGGACGTCACGGCGGGCCAGTTTTCTCCGGACGGTAAGAAGCTAACGTGGCAGAAGAATGTCGAAGGGCAGACGGATCTCTATCTCTACGATGTTGCCACGCGGAAGGCGACAAAGCCGGACGTGGCGGCTGGCGTGAATGAGTTCTCTGAGCCCGCGTTTAACAAGGACGGTACAGAGCTTCTTTACACGCATAGCAGCCCAAGTCTGGCGAAAGATCTGTGGTCGTACTCGCTCGCCACCAATAAGTCTGCGCAACTGACGCATTCGATGTCCGGCGCTCTGAACCAGAAGGACATGGTGATGCCTTACTTGATTCAGTATCCGAGCGGCGATGGTAAGTACGAGATTTCAGCCTGGGCGTACATGCCGTACAACATCGGTCGGAATGACAAGTATCCGGCGATTATCTGGCTTCACGATGGCCCGCACGAGCAGCAGATGGATGGATTCGATCCGCTGCTGCAATACATCCTGAACCAGGGTTATGTGGTTGTTGCGCCGAATTACCGTGGTTCGAGCGGGTATGGTGAGGCATTCGTAACGGTTACTGGCGATGAAACGAAGGACGTGCTCGCGGCAGCGGATTTCATCGGCAAGACTGGGTATGTCGATCCGAAGAAGCTGATCGTGATGGGTCGGGGATACGGCGCAGATCTGGCGATGAAAGCGCTGGCCGAGGAACCGACGAAGTGGGCGGCGGGAGTCGCGGTCGAACCGATTGCAGAACTGCTGCCGCAACCGGCAGCGCCGTCAGCGACAGGCAAGGCCGCTGCTGATCCTCCTTTGCTACTAATTGCAGGCGCGAACAATCCGTTGCTGTCGCAGTCAGATGCGCAAAACCTTGTCGACGCCTGGAAAAAGGCGGGCACCGCCGTGCAGGTGAAGGTCTATGACGACGAAGGCCTGAACTTCGGACGCAGCGAAGACACTGCCGATGCTTTCAAACGCGTGTCGGATTTCCTGAAGGTGCAAGTGCCATCGCCGGGATGCGGGTGTGAGTTGACGGAATAAGAATCGTAGCGGAGCTGCGCTCCGCCCAAACGGGCGAGGGCGCCCGTTTCCACACTTACTTCGCTTTCACGATCGCTTCCACCAGCCCGGGAATTGTGTATTCCTTCGCTTCCACGTCGACGCGCAGATTGTTTTGCTTCAGCGTGGTCGAAGTCACTGGACCGATTGAGCACAGCTTCACTCCGTCGAGCAGAGAAGAATGCGCGCGCTCTTCGCCGAGCAGTTCAACGAAGTTCTTGACCGTCGAGGAACTCGTAAAGGTGATCGCATAGGGCTTCTTGTGTCCATCGCCAAGCGCTTCCAAGATGGCCGTTCGTGACGATTCCGGCACGACGGTTTCGTAGGCTTCCATCACGTGGACTTTTGCGCCCATCTCGCGCAGAGCGTTGGGAATCACGTCGCGTGCGACTTTGGCGCGAACTAGCAATACGCGCTCGCCGCGAATTCCCTGTTCCTTCATTTCTTCGACCACAGATTCGGCGACGTACTCTTCTGGCATTACGTCCACGGGCAGCCCATGCTTCTCGATAGCCTTGCGGGTGGCGGGTCCGATGGCAGCAATTTTCAGGTGCAGGAGATCGGCTTCCGACTTGCCCTGCTTTTCGAGCCGCGAGAACAGAGCGATCACGCCGTTGACGCTGGTGAGAATGAGCCAGTCGTAGTTGAGGAGATTCTCGATGGCTTTGTCGAGAGCCTCGTACGAAGCGGCAGGACGGATTTCGATAAAAGGAATTTCGATGACGTCGGCGCCTTTTTCCTGGAGCAGGGTCGAGAGCGAACCTGCCTGTTCCTTGGCGCGGCTTACGATAATGCGCTTTCCGTGCAAATCCATAATGTCTTCCCAGGCAAGAAAAAGCGGAGGGTTTCACACCCTCCGCTTAGGACCAGCATAAATCAGAACTGAACGCTGACCAAGCACTTTACGGCTGCGCGGGCGCTGCGACTGTCTCGCCATAGACTTCTTTCAGGATTTCGCGGCCACCGTTGTCGAGCAGGTAGCAGCCCAGTTCTTCGCCTAACTTGACGGGATCTTTGCCGTGGCGAACTTCGCGAATGACGGTAGACCCATCGGGACGGGCAACCACACCGATCAGCTTAATGTCACCATCGGTGACTACGGCATGGGCGCCGATCGGCACTTGGCATCCGCCGCCGAGTTCGTTGAGCAGTGCGCGTTCAGCGAGAACGGCGGTCCGAGTTGGCGCGTGATTCAGGAATTGCAGATGATTCAGCGTCTCGGTGTCGCCCTTGCGGATTTCGATTCCGAGCGCACCCTGTCCCGCCGCGGGGCACATGGTCTCTGCCGGCAGGATCTGGCGAATCCAGCGGGTAAGGCCCAGACGATTCAAACCGGCCGAAGCGAGGATGATCGCATCGTATTGGCCTTCTTCCATCTTGCGTAAACGAGTATCGACATTGCCGCGCAGCGGTTCGATCTTCAGGTCGCCGCGCATGGCTTTGAGCTGGGCCTGGCGACGGAGGCTGCTGGTTCCGACCAGGGCTTTTTGCGGAAGCTGTTCGATGCTGTCGAAGTGGCGGCTCAGGAATGCATCGCACGGATTCTCACGAACGGTGATGGCCGCGACTTCAAATTCAGGAGCCAGTTCGGTCGGCAGGTCTTTCAGGCTGTGCACCGCGAGATCGACGCGCCGCTCCAGCAGCGCCTCTTCGATCTCCTTGGTGAACATGCCCTTGGTGCCAACTTTGGCGAGGGCGACATCGAGGATCTTGTCGCCGGTGGTCTTGATAATTTCGAGTTCGACTTCGTGTCCGCGATCGCGCAACAGGGCGGCAATGTGATTCGCCTGCCACAAAGCCAGTTGCGATCCGCGGGAGCCGATGCGTAGTCGCGCCATTAGGAATCCGCTCCGCCGGAAGTGGTTTTGGCCTGTTCTTTTTCCGGCTTCTCAGGAAGGTTGAACACGCGCCGGATCAGATGCACGACCGTTTCGGCTTCCGGGCTCTTCGCCGCTGTCTTGAGCGCCACAATCGGCGTGTGCATGATTTTGTTGATCATGGCGCGGGTGAGCGCATCGATGGCCGCTTCCTGTTCCGGTGAAATCTCGCCGAGTTTGCCGCGATGGCGGTCGATCTCCGCCTGCCGAATATTTTCCAGATATTCCTGCAGCGAAAGAATCGTCGGCACAACATCGTGTTGTTGTAGTTTCTCGTGGAAGCGCTCAACTTCTTGCGCGACGATATCTTCCGCGTGCACCGCTTCACGCTTGCGATCGGCGACGTGCGTCGCAACTACCTGCTGCAGGTCGTCGATGTCGTAAACGAACAGGCCATCGATGTCATTCAGCGCGGGATCAACATCGCGCGGAACGGCGATGTCGATGAAGAACATGGGACGGTTCTTGCGCCGTGCCATGAACTGCTCGCCATGTTCCTTACGGAAAATCGCGTGCGGGGCGCCGGTGGAGCTGATCACGATGTCGGCTTTGTCGACCGTGCTGTACAGGTCCTCGAACTTAACGGGTTGGCCGTTGAACTTCGCCGCCAGTTTCTCGGCACGTTCGTAGGTGCGATTCGCGACCAGAATGCTCGCCGCTCCATTGGCCAGCAGGTGACGCGCGGCCAGTTCGCACATCTTGCCAGCGCCGACCAGATACACCGACTTACCCTTCAGGTTGCCGAAGATCTTCTTCGCCAGATCGACCGCGACCGATGCGATCGAAACCGCTGAGGTCGCAATCGCGGTCTCATTCCGGACTTTCTTCGCCACGGCGAATGATCGGGTCAGCAGCGCATCAAGTTCCGAGTGCACCGCCCCCATCGCGCGCGCGACAGCGTAGGCTTCTTTCACTTGACCGAGAATCTGCGGCTCACCGACCACCATGGAGTCGAGGCTGGAAGTCACACGAAAGAGGTGACGAATGGCTTCCTTTTCGCGAAACTCGTAGGTGTAGCTGTCGAATTCCAGCGGATCGGCGTGGAAGTACTCCGACAAAAAACTCCGCAAATCACATGCGCCGTTCTTCAGTCCAGCCACGATCTCCACCCGGTTGCAGGTGGAAACGATCAGGCCCTCATTCACACCGGGAGTGCTCATCAGCTTCTGCAACGCCTCGGGCAGATTCTTTTCCGGAACGGCAAAGCGTTCCCGAACCTCAACCGGTGCGGTGCGATGGTTCACGCCAATGAGTTGAATATTCATGAGGCTGGGAACCTATGGAGGACACTGAAGTAGTTGGCCGCCCACGCTCCCAGGGCAATGAGAAACGCAAAAGTGGCGAGGTAAGCAGCCTTGCGGCCGCGCCAGCCATTGTTCCAGCGCGTGTACAGCAACACCATGTACACGGCCCACATGAGCAGCGAAAGCACGACCTTGGGATCGAAAAACCATGTCGGACCGAAGCGTGCCTGCGCAATGACCGATCCCGCGATCAGTCCGAAGGTCATGAATGGGAAGCCCAGCAGCAGAGCTTTGTAGCCGATGTCGTCGATGACCGATAGGGCAGGCAGCCGGGACGTGATGCTGGTGGGCTGCTTCGACTTCAGGGCCTTCTCGTGCGCCAGGTAAAGAAGGCTGGCGGCAAAACTAAGGAACAGAGCCGCATACCCGGTAAAGATAGTCGCAATATGAACAAACAACCAGCCGCTGCGCATGATGGGGGTATCTAGGGAAGGCGGTTGCTGCGCGATGGCCGACGCAAATGTAATCAGGAACGCCAAGGGAAACAGGAAGATACCTGGGGAGGTGGTCCGGTACTTCGCGTACACGATCATGAAAACCAGCATGACCAGGAATGCCAGCAGGGATTCCGAGTCGTAGACCGACATCGTGGTCAAACTGAGGCGCCCGGTGATCATGGCGCTTTCCGCAAGCGAGACGAAATGGAAGATCATTCCGGCGCCCACGATGGGAACTACGTACTTCGCCAGCCAGGTGCAGGGACGGCTGACCGCGGCTAGGCCGTAGAGCAGCCCCACCGCATAGAACAGAACCGTAACTCTTAGCCAAATCAGTGGCATATTTGATCCCACCTGTCCTCTTGCACTCCGCCGTGCGTGCCACTCAGGTCGGGAAACATCAATTATAAAGGCGTATTCAGATTGCTCCACCGGGCCGGGGAGCCGCAGCAAGGCTTGTCACTCGCGGCTGTGATGAATATCACACATAGACGGGTACCCCCATATTTCGGCGGAATCTCAACCGATCCCCAGTTCTAACAAGAAATATTCCAGTTCTTCCGCCTGAAGTGTCAGCTTTCTCCCCGCCTCACCGAGATTCTCCGTTTCATCGAAAGCCTGGAACAGCTTCATCTTGGCCAGCGCATACTGCTCGGGTTCAAGCAGGTTGCGACCATTTTGACTCTGCCACCTTTCTATGATCTCTTCGCGAAGGAAGATGCTTAGCGCCAAAGTAGGCTGGGATGAGAATCTCACATCGAAGATGAACTCTGTGGCCGGACCGAGGGCCTCATCAGGAAGGGCGGGGCGCTTTCCAACAAAGTAATACTCGTATACGTTGCCGGATTCGCTGGTATAGGTTTTCAGCCGCCGAATCACCATACGCTTGCGATAGCGCCTCCGGGACGGACTAACCGAGGCGAATTATAGCCGCACAGAGGAACTATGCACTGACGGAGGAAGTGGGGCGTTAAGCGTTTTTTTTTGCTTATGAAGTTTCTGCAGCGCCAACCCGATCTCCCCAATAACGAGCGGCTTCAGCAGTAACATCTGTCTGGCGGCTTCGACTGGCTCGCGTTGGTCGGCCCATTTCGACGAGGCGATGATCAGGACCTTTGCATCGGGGCCAAGCTTGCTGGAAAAATCCAACGGGCTCAAGTAGTCGTCCCCCAACAAATCAAAATCTATTAGAAATACATCCCAGGTTCCAGAGGCGGCGGCGCCGAGAAACGCCAGAGGGGTGGAGCGGCAGTCGACTTTGAGAATGCGACCGGAAAAGGCCGTTGTTATTTTGGGGAAGAAGTCCAGTTCCTGGGACAGGCAAAGTACATGCATGGTATTAGGATACTTAACTTCGGCGTTTGTCCACGAAAATCCGCACCAATTCCGGATTTTGGGAATTTGGTGACAACTCGACACGCACGGGCCCGCTTGGCAGCGCAGATTATAAAACTTTAATCCTGACCGGAAACGGTTGCCGTCTTCGGAACAACTGCCGCACTCCTAGCGCGAGCGCTGGGAAGATCGGCATCTGCGCCGCGCCCCGGACAGAGTTCGCGCTCGTTTTGACCAGCTCTTGACATCTCGATCCGGCCATTTTGCAGTACAATCGTGCTACTTGAGCGGCATGGGGTGAGAGGCCAGCCATTTCCAGTTCCAGTTGTTAGACTTGCCGCTCGAACGGGGTGGAATATGTTCGCGCAGGCCTGCCGTTTCTTCCGATTCCTATTGCCGGTGTTCACTGCTTTTCTGTCGTTGTGTCCCGCGCTCGCACAAAGCGGGGAACTCGCGCAACAGAGCCATGCCCTGAACGCCTTTGAAACCGCGCCCGGCCAATATTTATTCCGGACACAGGTGAATGAGGTGAACCTGCTGTTCACGGTGGTCGACCACAAGGGAAAGTTCATCAGCGATCTCACGCTAAGTGATTTCCACCTGCTGGACGATCAGCTTGCCCCTGAGCGAGTGCAATCTTTTCAGCAGCAGAGCAATCTCCCGTTGCGAGTGGCCTTGCTCATCGACGTCAGCGGGTCGGTCACGGCGCGTTTCGAATACGAACAGCAAGCTGCCAACGAATTCTTCAAGAAGATATTGCGTCCGCAAGACAAAGCCATGGTGATTGGATTCAACCAGAAGGTGCAGTTGCAGCAGGACCTTACGAACGATCTGATCTCATTGCACCGAGCCATCAAACAACTGCATGTGGATGGCGAGACGGCGCTCTACGATGCCGTGGTGTTCGCCGCCGACAGGCTAAGCCAGCAGTCGGAGCAGAATACGCGGCGGGTGATCATTCTCATCAGCGACGGAGAAAACAACTCAAGCCACGCCATCATGAATGACGCTGAGCAAGCTGCCGTGCGCGCCGGGACACCCATATATGTTCTGAGCACGAATGATGCTCACGCGAATCACTACACCAAAGGCGAAGCGGTCATGGAATTGCTAAGCCGGAGCACAGGGGGCGAGATTCTGCCCGCGCACGAGAAGAGCGAAGTGGCCGGCGCCTTTCGTCAGGTCGAGAAAGCGCTCCGTAGTCAGTATCTTCTGTCCTACAAGCCAGCTAAATTCCAGGCGAATGGAAACTATCGCTCGGTAGCACTCACCGCGCTCGATCCACACCTGAAAGTCGAATGCCGTCACGGATATTACGCACCGCGTGAGTAGGATTCAGGCGGCTTTCCGTTCCAACCTATCCATAGCAGCTTTGACTTTTCGCAGATCGTCGGTGAAAAGGGCCATCGCTTCATGCCGCCGTTCTTCATCTGGCGCCCGCAAAATCGACGAGGGATGCACGGTGGCCGTGATGTACGGCGCAAGTTGATGAGACATCATCTCGCCGCGTTGCTCGGTGACTTTGAATCCGCTGCCGAGCAGGCTTTGAGCCGCCGTCGCACCCAGACAGACGATGACTTCCGGCTTCAGGACGGCGACCTCGGCTTCCAGCCATGGCCGACAGGCCATAATCTCCAACTGATTCGGCTTCTTGTGAATGCGCCGCTTACCCCGCGGCTCCCACTTGAAGTGCTTTACGGCGTTGGTGAGGTAAACATCCTGACGGTCAAGGCCCGCAGCCGCCAGCGCTTTGTCGAGAACTCTGCCGGCGGGTCCGACGAAAGGCTTGCCCTTCTGGTCTTCTTTGTCGCCCGGTTGCTCTCCGACAAAAACAACGCGAGCGTGTGGCGATCCCTCACCGAACACGGTTTGCGTGCCACGTTTGTAGAGGTCGCAAGCCGTGCACCCGACAGCGGCCGAACGCAATTTTGCGAGGGTCGGATGAGGAGGGATCAGCGGAGCTGCGGTGGCTGCAGTTTTGCGCGGCATCGCTTAACTTGGATGCCGGATTCGAACCAGTGGCTGGAATCTACGATTCTTTCGTCAACTCAATGCTGTGGACGTGGGAGACAATCCCCGTTTCAGGGTTCATCTCGGGCGTGATCTTGTAACTATCGCGCCGCGATTGCCATCCCTTGTTCTCGAGTTCCAGCACTTTCGCGTGAAATTCGTCTGCATCCCACTCGCGGACCATCGTGACTTGGCTCATTGTGCTCCCGAGTATAACGAAAAAGGCCCCGGCGCGAACCGAGACCTTTCGCCTTCGGTGCAGACTATGACTTCTGGGCCTGGTGGCGCTTGCACATGTGACCGCCGCAGCATGACTTCGCATCGGCAGTCGTCGACTTCGCTGCGCAGCACTGCGCTCCGCCGCCTTTGCAGCAATCCGCACCGGCCTTGCAGCAGTCGGCTTTGTTCATGGAGCTATCCTTGCAACAAGACGCGCCTTCCTTACAGCATGATGCACCCTTTTTGTAACAGGAAGAGGCGGCGTCTTTCGCTTGGCAACGGCTGCCGCCATTCTTGCAGCAGGCGGCGCCTTGTTTGCAGCAGGAAGCAGCTTGATTGGGGCTCGAACCTTCGGGCGCGGTAGGAGCGGCATTCTGCGCCCACATACTGAAAGCGAACAACAAAGTTACAAGCAGAGTCTTGATTTGCATTGGATTCCTCGATTCGCTGAGTCTCGCTTAGGAGACGGTTATCGGCTGTATTTCCAAAGCGCGAAGGCGAACCGGGCTCTAAATACGGAGGTCTTCTTTCAAGCGGAAGACCGAGTCTTCGGAAGGAAGAGGAAGATCGACGAGAGTTCGAGCGGTACGAACCGGCATAGGAAAGACCGCATTCGTCGGAAGCGAAACAGACGGACTCGCAAGAGGACGTGTCGTTGACGTCGTACTCGCAGGAATCTCCAGCGAGCAGCAGGCCATCGCCGAAGTGCAGGCAGCGAGCTGATGATTGGGGCACTGTGCTTCCGTTGGTTTGTGCTGATGTCCCTGCGGACAACAATCGTGCTGTGCCGCCGCTCTACGCTGTGCGTGGTGCTGAGGCATTGCCATTGAGCCACTGCACGCCTCAGCCTTCTGGCTCTGCAGCTTCATCGGGCAGATTTCGGCTTGCGACCAGGTCGCCATGGAAGCGATCATCAGAAGCGCGAAAACTCGCTGCAAAAGCCTGTTCATGCTGGAATCATTCTGACTCAACCTTGCACACGGACCATGTGATCTTGATCACCGATTAGACTGCCAAAGGGCGTGCCCGTGAGCACGCCCTTCTTTATCGATCGCCGCCGCTAGTCCCCCATCTGGCGCACTGGCCGCGGTTGCGCAGCCCACTTGCCTTCTTCGAGAACTGCGTTTGGTTCGTACGAGTGCCCTGTAACGAGTCCAAGCACAAACCAGCCCAGCACCAGGGCGCCGATCGCGAACAGGCTGTCTCCGGCCACTCGCATCCAGCGGAGGTGATTGATAAGCGGAGTCTGCAGGAACTCTGAAGACCGGGCGTACCATGTGCCGTACTCGACCGACGCATAGGCCTGCATCAACCCGATCGGCAGCATGCTGATCAACACCATCAGGGCCAGCCCAATCTGGATCGACCAGAATGCGAACGCCAGTGGCTTGTCTTTCCACGCGAGCCCAGGGCGTAGCGCTCGCAGGCAGAACAGCATCAGACCCAGGCCGAGCATGCCGTACACGCCGAAGAGCGCGGTATGGCCGTGGACCGGCGTGGTGTTGAGCCCCTGAACGTAATACAACGAAACCGGCGGGTTGATCATGAAACCGAACAGCCCGGCTCCGACGAAATTCCAGAATGCCACGGCGACAAAGAAGTAGATGGGCCACTTATATGACGAGACCCACAACGCCTTCTGATTGCCTCGTGCCAACCGGATGTTCTCCCACGCCTCGAATCCCACTAACACCAGCGGTACAACTTCCATTGCACTAAACACCGCTCCCAAAGCGAGCACTGAATTCGGCGTACCGGTAAAGTACAGGTGATGGAAAGTTCCAATGATGCCACCTGACAGGAAGATCACGGTTGAGAACAACACTGCGCGCGTCGCCGAGCGGATGGACAGCAGCTTCAGGCGCGTGAACAGGAAAGCGATTACCACGGTGGCGAATACTTCGAAGAAGCCTTCCACCCAGAGGTGCACCACCCACCAGCGCCAGTATTCAGCGGTGATGAGCGGGCTGCGCTTTCCATACATCAGGCCGGCGGCGTAAAAGAGCGGGATCGCGATCGCCGATATCAGGAACAGCATCAACAGCGAGTGGCTTTCATCTTTGCGAGCCAGCGCGGGCTTCAGTCCGCGATACATCAGGAACAGCCAGAACACCAATCCAACGAACAGCAGAACTTGCCAAACGCGGCCGAGATCCACGTATTCATAACCTTGCGATCCAAACCAGAACCACAGATTGCCAAGTTTCTGCTGGATGCCCAGCCATTCTCCGGCCAGGGAACCGACTACGACGAGAATCAACGCGCCGAATAGGACATTGACGCCCAGCCTCTGCCCTTTCGGTTCGTAATTGCTCACCGCTGGCGCGATGTACAAACCGGTGGCGAGCCACGACGTAGCGATCCAGAAGATGCCAATCTGCAAATGCCAGGTGCGCGCGATGGAATAGGGCAACCACTTCGCCAGTGGAATGCCATAGAACCCGTTGCCCTCCACCCCATAGTGGGCGGCGATCGCCCCGAGTCCGACCTGAACTACCCACAACGCCGCGACCACGAAGAAGTACTTGATTGTCGCGCGTTGGGAAGGCGTGGGATTCAGTCCCAGCAAGGGATCGCGTGTCGGCAACGATTCGTTCACCGGCGTGCGTTCTTTTGATCCGAAGTACCAGACCATACCGCCAACGCCCGCCAATAACAGCACAAAGCTGATTACGCTCCATACAACCGCATCGCCAGTTGGACGATTTCCAACCAGGTCTTCGTGCGGCCAGTTCTGTGTGTAGCTCACAGTCTGCCCAGGGCGATCGGTCGAGGCCGCCCATGATGTCCACCAGAAGAATGTCGCCATCTGATGCAGTTTGTTGGGATCGGTCAAAGCGCCGTGCGGAATGGCATATTCATTTCGCCCATTGGCGAACACGTCAGCGTAGTGCTTTGCGATTTCGTCGAATGCCGCCGCACGCACCGGCGACAACACGATCGTGTCGCTCGCCTTCTCATACGTGTTAGTGCGCATCGTTTGCTGGAGACGAGCCCGCAACGCAGCCTGCTGTTCGACTGGTAGCGCACTGTAATTAGCAGCGCCCGCCGAGACTGCCCATTGGTCCAGGATATACATCGATTCGCGGTGCAGCCAATCTGCGGTCCAGTCAGGAGCGACATAGGCACCGTGCCCCCAGATGGATCCGATCTCCTGGCCACCGATGGACTGCCATACGTTCTGGCCGTCGCGAATGGTTTCGCCGCTGAACAATACGCGGCCGTCAGTTGTGACCACTCGTGACGGAATCGGCGGTGCATGGTTAATGGCGTGATAGCCGACGCTTCCCAGGACTGCGAAGGAAGCAGCTACTACCAGGACGAGAGCGATCCACAGCTTGCGATATTCCATTGGTTCGTTGCGCTCCAGAATGAACGATGAATTAGTGCGTGCGCGATTCGAGTGCGATCGCTCGCGGAAACAGAATGTTGTTTTCCAGATGAATATGCTGGTGCAGGTCGGCTTCGAATTCCGTTAGCCCCTGGTACAGCGTCTTGAAACTGAAGCAGCCGTCTTCGGGCGCGGTGAAGCCATTTGAGATTGCCCGCATTTCCTTGATGGTGTCCCCGGCGGAATCGTGCTCCAGTTCCATCATGTGGATGGGATTGCGGACTGTGCCGAACATCGGCGGACGCATGCCTCCGGAACCTCGTTGCGCGCGCTCACAGTCCACGATGTAGGGGAACAGGACCTGTTCTTCCTTCATGAGGTGGGACAGGAGTTCCGATTGCAAACTCGCAAACAGCGCCTGCATGCGCGCGAGTTCCGGATGGCGTTCGCCATGCTTCGAAGCCACTTTGTTCAGCAGGGCTTCGAGTCGCGGCAATTCCTGCCTAACGTAGCCGTGATGCTTCGTGACGATGTGGGAAACCAGATCGGCCAGATCAGACAAGTTCCAGTCAGCTTCACTGTTTTCACTGGGAACAGCCGCGAGGTGTTCCATCACCTCGTCAACGGAAACTTTTGCTTGTACACAAGCATCGGTGAGCGACTTTCCGCCCCCACAGCAGTAATCGATCCCGAGCTTTTCAAATAAACGGGTGGCCTGCGGAACTTCCACCGCAAATTCGCGAACGGTTTTGGTTGCGTCCAACATTGCTTCTCCTTGGCCTCTGAAATCTGCGCTCACCAGCGGACCCCCGCTGGTGAGCTGCTATCAGGAGGTTGGTTCTGCCCGAGTCCTCACCCCGGCGTAACGATTAGCAATGTAGGAGAAAAAAGAAAGCGCCAATATGACTTATGTCACGACAGATCGCACTAAGACATAGTTCTTGCGGACGAGTGACAAAAGTCACGCTCAGACGGAATCACTCGCCAGCTTCGAGTTCGTCGCGCAGTCTGGAGAGGTCCGGAACGATGAGGGTTTTGCCTTCGACCGTGATCAGTCCTTCCGCCTGTAGCCGGCTCAGGTTGCGCGAGACCAACTCACGGACGGTGCCGATGTGCGATGCCAGTTCCTGGTTGCTGGCCGGAAGGTTCGCTTCGATTCCACGCGGCGTTTTGTTGCCGTCGTGCGCGAGTCGAACCAGGAACGAGATAAGCCGCGAGCGCACCGTGGTGAACGAAAGCTCTTCGATGATGCCAACAAGCTTGCGCAAGCGCGCGCCTACAACCTTCAGTACCTTCAACGCAACTTTAGGATGAACCAGGCAAAGCGAATAGAAGTCCTGTTTGCTGACGAACAGCAGTCTCGTCGCCTGGGCCGTCATCGTGGATGCGGGATAGTTCCCGCCATCGAATACCGGCAGTTCTGCCACCGAACTGCCGGGACCTTCCACGGACAATACTTGTTCCCGGCCACTGGTTGAGCTCTTGAAGATCTTCACCGCACCGGTTTCCACCACGAACAGCCCGGCGCAAGGTTCGCCCTCCGCGAATATCTGCTCGCCAGCCTTGTAGTCTCGCGACACAGCTCGCTCGGCGAGGAATTGCAGTTCCGCTTCGGAAAGATCCGCGAATATCGCGACCCGACGCAGCGTATCAATGGCGTTAGGTTTGGATGGGGGCATCGGCAGTCATTGTACTGGTGTCGGCCCAGAAAACAAAAAGGCCGCACCGGATCCCAGCTATCACCGGTGCGGCAGCAAATTAGCCCCGACTTCAGGCTTTGCTTGTGGCAATACTCGTTTTGGGCTCGTAAATGCAGAACGGTTCAGGATCGAGCATGTCGCCCGTCGCAGCGAACGCCCGCGCACGGCAGCCCATGCAAACGTTGCGGAACTCGCAGCAGCCGCACTTCCCTTTCAGGTTGCCGGTGTCGCGTAGTTGCTCGAAAACTACGGAATCATTCCAAATTTCCGAGAACGGCTTCTTCTTCAAGTCGCCGGCCAGCACGGGGAGGTAACCGCACGGGAAGACTTCGCCCTCGTGCGAGATGAAACACACGCCCGTCCCAGCCAAACAGCCCTTGGTCATGGCGTTCATTTCCGGATCGCCCGGATGGCCAGATGGATGTCCGGTGTGATGGCCCTTCGGTCTGATCACGACAGCGTTAGATCCGGGCATCGCCATTTCGTCTGGCCCGATATGCGGAGCCTGGCCTCCGCCGTAGGTCATCGTGCCTGCGGCCACCGCTTCCCGCCGTTCCGCGGCACGCCGCTGCCGAACCACGCGGAAATAGTGCGGAGCACAGGTGGCCTTGAGCTCGATATCGCCGGTTTTCGACTGGTCGTAGAACCAGTTCAGCATCTGTTCATATTCTTGCGGAGAAACCATTTGCTCTTCCGCGATATCGACGCCGCACCCGACCGGCACCAACAGGAACGTGTGCAACGCATCGGCGCCCAGGCTCCTTGCCAGATCGAGAACCGCCGGCAACTGCTTGGCATTGTGCTTCGCGATCGTCATGTTGATTTGCACCGACATGCCTAGTTCCTGCAGATTCTTCATGCCATAGATCGCCGCATCGAAGGCACCAGGGATGCCGCGAAATGTGTCATGCGTAAGGGCATCGGCGCCGTCCAGGCTGATCGACACCCGCTTGATTCCTGCCTCCACGGCTTTCTTCGCGACCTGCTTGGTTACCAGCGTTCCGTTCGTCGCGAGGGCAACGCGCAGCCCGCGTTCAGTAGCGTAATGAGCAAGATCAAAGATGTCGTGACGGTAGAGTGGCTCGCCGCCGCTCAAAACGAGAATTGGATTCGCGAACTCCGAGATCTGCCTGATGATTTCCATTGCCCGGACCGTCGGCAGGTCGTTCGGCGAACTTAGCTCGGTTGCGGTCGCGCGGCAATGAATGCAGCGCAGGTTGCAGCCTTTGGTGACCTCCCAGAAAATCAGGCGCGGTTTGAACTTCGTAGGATCAACGGGTTTGCTGGGTGCGGTTGCCATTTGAGTTTCCATGTTGCTTCTCCTTCATCCGACCTTCTGGCCGGTACGGGTGTTAATCCCCATGGCTCAAGGCTAGAAAATCATGAACATTGAGGCCGTGATGCACATCACAAGGCGGGGTGAGATCTGATATATCCCCAAAAACAACGGGCGGCCGCGCAGGCCGCCCCTGGGAGCCACTCTGCTTTCTATGGGCCCACTCCGCCATTGTGGCAGTCGGAGCAATTCACTTGCGTCAAGTCGCCGATGTCGACCGGATGCTTAAACTGAGCTCCTTGCGTCGACCCTGCGATCTCGGTACCTCCCGCAGCTTCCGACAACATGGTGTGACAGCTATTGCAGTCCTTGCTGATCACCTTCCCGTCGGCGCTCTTGTGATTGCCGTCATGGCAGCGGAAACATCCGGCCGAGTAGAGGTGCCCGATGTTGTTGGGATGGACGCGCCAATCCACCTTCATGTCCGGAAAAATCGTCGTTTCGTAGATGCGCTGCGTTTCCGCCACCGCTGCTTCGATTGCGGCGTGCCGCTTGTTGTAAACGTCCGGATATTTCTCCTGGTAGAACTTCTGCAGCCCGGTCGAGATCGCACTCTTCGCCTGGTCCGTGGTGTCGTATGAAGCCGTCAGTAACGTAACCGTTTGCTGCTTCACGAACGGCAGGGTGGGATCGATTCGGCCCGAAAACATCGCTGTATCCACCGAACGGTCCGGTGGAGTATAGATGTGCGTCGGACGGTTATGACAATCGATGCAATCCATGTGTCGCTGCGTCGCACGGTTCAATTGCTCCGGTTTCATGGGATTGTCTGAGGACTGATACACGGTGATTTTGCCCGTCGCGCGGTCCTTTGCCTGCACCCACGGAATGACCTGCCGTTTGTCGTCGCTGGCAACGTAAGTGATTTCGTTGCCGATATTCATGTGCCAGTGAATACCCGAAGGTTGGCCGGTGGTCGAATCGCCGCCACCGGTTTTGATGAGCATGCGGACCTGCCGCGGTGTGTTCTGTTCGTCACTGCCATAGTGATTGAATACTTTTAGCTGTGCGCCCCAGAACTTCTTGGGCCAGTGACACTGCTCGCACGTTTGCTGGGCCGGGCGCAGGTTCTGGACTGGCGTTGGAATCGGCCGCGGAAATTTGTTGAACGTCACCGCGTACAACTGATAAGCGCCCGATAACTTCGACTTCACATACCAGGTGGCGCCTGCGCCCACGTGGCATTCGACGCAGGCAACACGCGCGTGGGGCGATTGCTGGTAGGCGGTGTATTCCGGGTGCATAACGGAGTGGCAAAGCTGCCCGCAGAACTGCACCGAATCCGTGAAATTGTAGGCTTGGTAGCTCCCGGCGGCGCTGATCACCACGAAGCAAACGACGAAGGCACTCACAGCCGCGATGGTTTTGCGCTGCTTCGGGCTGTTCAAATCGAGAACCGGGAATTTTGGGATCTCTGACGGCGCGTGGTGGCGGCGACGTCTACGTTCCAAAAGCATGCCGGCAGGAATCATCAACAGTCCCAGCACGAGCACTCCTGGAACCAGCATGTAAGCCAAAATGCCGATGTAGGGATTATCATGCGGCGACATGAAATCCAGGAAAACCAGGAACGCAATGTTTCCCGCAGCCACCACGGCTACGGCTACGCCGATCAAACTGATGAGATTCTTGATCAGCCCCGGTGTTTCGCCGTTCTCAGACTGTGGATTCTGCGGCTCGAGGTTCTCGCCCATTTTTCTCTCCGTGGATTGCTTCCGACCCCACTCGCAATTTTTCGCCGGAAGGCGATTGATCCGTAGTTACAGTAATTGAGCGTGCAAACAAGAGCGCGTGATGCGGATCACAATTTCTTGTGTATCGCATCACGCGCCGTTTGGTTGATTAGTCGTGGTGTCCAGCGGCGACTTCTTCTTCTGCCTGCGAGTTTTCCGACGCTCCCGCATTTGCCTGAACAGCTTCCTGCACGGTAACGGAATCGTCGGCGTGCTCGTGCGAATATGTTTCCACCGACATCTTTCCGTCATACCAGGCCCAGTTCATGGGGTAGATATCCGGATCGAAAATCACCTGGTAGAAGTGCCAAACCAGAATCGCCAGGGTTGCCAGGATCGCTTCGTAGAAGTGGACCGCGGTCGCGACATCGAGGAACCAGCGCGGCACCAGGTTTCCGGCTATGACCTTAAACCACAACATCAGGCCGGTACTCGCCATCACGAAGGTCCCCCATACGAGCGCCAGGTACTCCATCTTCTCGCCGTAGGTGAAGCGTCCGAAGCGCGCCGGCTTCCCGCCGAGCCCAAGGTAGTAACGCAGGTTGTTGAGGACGTCGGTAGCATCTTTGGGGATGGGCAACATGTCCAGGAACATGCGGCGGCCACTCTTCCGAGAGGCGAGGTAGTACACGTGATAGAGGGAGACAAGAATCAAGAGTGTCCCCGCAATTCGATGAATCAGGCTGCGCGCTGTCTCGCCAATAAGCAGTGCCTGGGCGAACATCGAATCCGGAAACTTCAACGCAAAGCCGGTAATCACCAGCGTGAAGAATGAGATCAACAGCAAGAAGTGCTGCACTCTCTGTTCCAGTTCCATGCGCACCACGATGCGGCGCGGGTCCTTGCGATTCGCAGCGGCTTTCTTCCGCCAGATCAGGAAATTATGGAGCAGCATGAAGCCGATCGTGCCGAAAATCAGGCCCATGTAAAGACGCCGCGTCCAACTCACCGCGATCGAGCCGATATCGGCCGACAGCGGTGCCTGAATGTGAACCTTGCCCTTGATAAAGTTTTGGCCGGCACCAGGGTGGCATTGGCCGCACGTCTTCGCCAGGTTCGCCTGGTTGATCGTCGATTTGGGATCGGATGAAGGAAGAATGTTATGAACGCCGTGGCAGCTGGCGCAATTGGCTACGGTCTTGGACCCTCTTTCGGCAGCCAAACCGTGATAACTCGCAAGGTATGAACTAGCGCGGCCTCCGGCTATGCCGAAGTCCTGGGACAGGCGAACTCCTTCGTGGCAACGCGCGCATGTCGTGCGGGCAAGGTTTTGCGCCGACACAGAAGAGTTCGGATCCACGTGTGACTTAATTCCGTGGATTCCGTGGCAATCGGTGCAAACCGGAGCCGACGACACACCCTTCGCAATCGCCTGCCCGTGGATGCTGCCCATGAACTCAGCCTTGATCTGGTCATGGCACTTGGCGCACGTGTTCGGCACGTTAAACTTGAAGATCGAACTCTTCGGGTTGGCCGCGGTCAGGATTTCATGCGACCCGTGGCAATCGGTACAAACCGCTGCCTTGTCGGAACCGGCGGCAACCGCCTTTCCATGAACGCTCTCCTGATACGAATAAAACGGCGCAGTCGAAATGCCGTTCGCTTCCATCACAAACTTCTGGCTATGGCACGTGCCGCACGTCTTAGCGACGTTCTTGTGGGCCACCGTGGAATTGGGATCGCTGGCGGTCACGATCTCGTGCGGGCTGCCGTGACACGACAGGCAGTTCGCCGCCTGGGTGTTTCCCGCGGCCACTGCTTGTCCGTGTACGCTGGTCTTGTAGGCCGCGACCTCGTCCGCATGACAGGTCTCGCATTGGACCTTGGCTGGAGCCGGATCGTGCGGACCGGCCGTCACACCCTTGTGACAATCGTTACAGCTGAACATGCTGCCGTGGATGGAGTTCTTGAACTTCGCCTCGTCCACGTGCAGGCTGACGGTCTTCCCGCTTTCGTCTTTCGTTAAGCTTGGATCGCTGTGGCAAGCGAGACATTCAGCAGATTTGTCGACGGGGGCGGCGGGCTTCTTCTCGGCGCTGGCCAGGGCAGCGAATGCGAAGACCAGCACAAGGATGACGTATTTAAGAGATCGCATAATGACTCCCAATTCTTTCGATCGGGTGTCTCAATTCTGGCGAAATCATGACGCAAGGGGCTGTGAGTGAACTCACTCCCCGAGGTGACTCCAAACACGCCCTCATGTTCGGACGGGCCGACGGTGAGCGCCGTCACATCCAGCCGCCAATCGCAGGAATACCGGCTTCAGCGCTTTTTTAGCGGCTTCTCCCGGCTTCGTACGCTTGTTAGAACGCTCACGTCAGGCTTGGTTTAGAGATCACAGTGGTTTGTGACTGAGAAGAACCGCAGCGACAGAGCCTGTCTAGGAATTGCAGGATGAAACCCGGAAATAGAAAAGTCGCCCCGTGTGGGACGACTCCTAACTTTCGCAATGGGAAATCCTATGCGCGTAGACGAACGTGGATCTGGGGGCGGCGGGTGCGGGTTAAGCCAACGGTCCTTACGCGGTCGAATGCTGTATGCAGATCCTGGCTCAAGAGATGAACTACCTGCAGGCAGGCTTCGCGATGGTCGCGCAGAAACTTCAGCAGGTCCTTTCGCTTAATGAATGCGACCTGCGCATTATCCATGACTTCGGCAGTTAGTTCGTAGGGCTTGCCTGACATGGTGGCGCTGAGCCCAAGTACCTCACCCGGTCCTGCAATGCGCAGCATCAGTCGTTTGCCGTGTTCCGAACAGACCGACAATTTCGCTCGACCTTCACAGAGCAAGAAGATCCCGCGGGGGGGACGTCCCTCGTGAAACAGGGCCTCTCCTCGGGACGCGGTACAGAGGGATTTGATACCGTCGAAAGCGAGGAGGGCGTCGGCCGGAAGGTCGCAAAGAACGCGGTCCGGACGTAACTCGCAGTGGAAACAGCTACGATTGTGCGTTGCGCTCTCCATATGCGCTGTTATCGCTCTCCTTGTTCGAAAGAGACAGTGACTCCAGTCACCAATTACCGTGATGGCCTCTTCGTCGAGGAAGCGAAACGCACCACTGCGGTCGATCCGGACCCGAATGAAACTTACGACGCGCTGGCAATCGACTTCAGCGCAGCTTTATTCCTGATCAGGAGGGTCGAGCCCTTCGACATCACGATCTGCCGCTTCTTCAGGTCGGCAAACAGCCTCGTTACCGTCTCGCGCGACGTGCCGATCATCTGCGCAATTTCTTCGTGAGTCAGCGCCAGTTTGAGCCGCGGCTCAACCTTGCTCTGTTCCCCATTTTTCGCGCTCCACTCCAACAGCAGCTTCGCCAGTTTCTCGGCGGCGGAGTGCGACAGTCCGAGCGAACGGATTTCATGGCACGCCGCGTTGTACTTGTCGCTTAACTGCTCGGCCACGCGGAAGCACGCATCGGCGTGTTCGCGCAGAAAACGCAGGAAATCTTCGCGCTTCACGAAGTTCACCTGACATGGATCGAGGGTTTCGGCGGTGAGCTCATACGCTTTTCCTGAAACGGTCGCGCTTAGGCCCAGCACTTCGCCAGGTTCGGCCACTTTCAGAATCAAAGTTTTTCCGTCGGTGGAACAGATCGACAGCTTAACCCGCCCTTTACAAAGGACATAGATCCCACGCGGCGCCTGCCCTTCGACAAACAGGACGGCTCCCTTGGGATACGCGGTGGCATACTTGATGGACTCGAACGCTTGCAACGCTCCCGTCGGAAGATCGCAGAACAAGCGGTCGGCCCGTAGTTTGCAGGTAAAACAGCTTTCTATGATATCCAGACCATATGGTGATAACACGGCACAACCCCCTGTGACACGATCGTGGGGAATTATGAAAATGTGATCTTTGTCACGATGTTAGTGTCCGTCGCCGTGTGCGAATTCTCTGTGATTCGTCTCACACCCAGATGTGACACGCCAAATGAACCAAATTGCCCGCTCCGGACAAAACGCCGAACCTACGTGTTTTCAAGCAGTTCGCAATGCCTGTGCCGCGATGGTTCAGCCACGTCCGTACTCATGGTGACGTGCGTTGGCTGCCTGTGTGATTTACCGAACTGGCACTGGAACGATCTGGGCTGTCAGCGGACAATAGCCGAATGAACCGGAGTGTTGTGCACCTTCTCGTTCTGCTGCTCGCATGCCTTGTCGAAACGAGCACGGGCTCATTTGCCCAGAGCACAAATGGAGGTGGGACTATGGGCTTCCAAGTCTCGACAACTTCGTTCCTCGTTGGCCGCACTATTCCTAAGAAGTTCACTTGTGACGGAGAGGACGTTTCCCCGCAACTGAGTTGGTTCGGTGCTCCCCGGGGAACCAAATCCTTCGTGCTCATCGTCGACGACCCTGACGCTCCCGCAGGCACCTGGACCCATTGGCTGGTGTGGAACATCCCCGGCACAGCCAATCACCTTAACGAAGGAGTTCCGAAGACGAAAGAAATGGACGGTCGCGCCCGACAAGGTCAAAACGACTTTCACAAGCTAGGCTACGACGGCCCGTGTCCCCCACCCGGAAAACCCCACCGTTACCTCTTCAGGCTCTTTGCCCTGGATGCCAGCCTGGATCTGAAATCAGGAGCAAATCGCTCGCAGCTGGACGCGGCAAGGAAAGGACGGGTCTTGGCTGAAACGGAGATTATGGGTCTTTACGGCCGCTAGTCAGAGGTTCCTCTCAGCGCAACTCCTGCACGATGATCTCGTACACGGCTTCATCGTTTTCCGGCAATGGCCGCCCCCAAACGCGAACTGCGGGTGCTAAGCCCTTTCCGCCGCGGCACCTCACTTCTACATTGTCGAATGGCTCAATCATGCGGACCTCTTGTAGAAACCCGTGCAGATCAAGCTTTGACTGGAACAGATACGTCAAAGATTGGCCCAACAGCGCATGGATACTGGAGTATCCCATCTGCCGCGCAAAAGTCCTGTTCATCCTTCTCAGAATTCCATTGCCGTCCACCGCCGCAACTCCAAAAGGGAGGGCATCCAGCATCTGCCGCCACTGGCTGGTGATTTTCGTCAGACGCTTGTCGACGTCCAGAACACGTTCGGCGATTTCCAGCCTTGCCATCAACTCCTCTTCGCCAAACGGCTTAGGCAAACAATCATCCGCACCCGCCTCCAACGCCAGCAATTCTTCAGTTCTGTGGGCATTCGGCAACAACAAAACCACGTAGGTATAGAACGGATCCCCGCGCCTCCGCAGTCGGCGGCAAATCTCCATGGCGTCGAGAGACGGGATCCTGCGGTCGATGATCGCCAACCGCGGCGCATCTTTTTCCTCGAGAACCGACCACGCTTTTTCCCCTGTGACAACTCGTACCGGCTGCATTTCGCGAAGTTGCAGACGAGGACAAAGGAATTCCAGCCACATGGGCTCGTGCTCGGCGACCAGGACTCTCATAGGAATGCGGGCGACGAAAGCCAGCATTGAGAAAATCGGCAATTACGTGGCTCCGCTTCAGCGCCGTTTGGCGACTCCCAACTGGCGGTCCGACGCACGGCGGGTAAGCGGCAAAACCATCCCGTGGAGCTAACAAAAGTAACCCCAGTACATTACCGCCGCTACATTTACACCCTGTACTTACGGCGGTACAGTCAGCGCATCAATCACGTCCGTTTGGACAATGTCCAACGGGTGAGATTGGCGGGTGGGGACTTATGTGGCGACCGATTTACATGGCGATTGGCGTGCTTGTAGCGCGCTGGATCTTTCGCCGTCGGATGGAAGGTGACACGCTGACGCGTCTGCGCTCAGTGGGTGGGATCTAGGTTCTTCGAGTGTGCCGGACGGAAACCGGCTGGCTGTTCTTGGGGGAGGCGGCCAGCCGGGTCCGGCACTTTTTCTTACGCCACGCTTTTCTCGCCATGCCGGCGGCGCTTGCCGTTTTCGATCAGTCCAAAACGTCCATCGGCAGTTCGATAAAACCGCTTTTTTGATCGCGCTCGTATATACAGCATCTGTGGCAGCGTGTGCGCCGGCTTCACCCCAAACTCCTGCCGGATCGCTTCCATGATGTCTTCCGCTTTCATCTCGCCCTGTCTTTCCAGCACTCGTTGAGCCATGTCCAGAGTTGATAGAGGCTCAGCCACCGTAATCGACGGCATGTGCAGCAATTTCGAATTCATCATCGGTCCGCTTCCAGGACGGTACGCTCGCAGCAGGTTCTCAAGGGCCTGTTTGCGCTGCCCAAGCTCCCGGATGCGCTGCTCAATCTGCTGTAGTTCCTTACGAAGGAGTGCGGTAAGTTCCGCCATCGGCTTCCTTTTCCGGCAGAATCTCCGTCGGGAGCTGCCACCCGTCAGAGATGCCGGAATACCCAATGGGGTTTCCCCAAGGCGGACTCCCTGCCCGCCCCAGTCATTGCTTACGTTGCAAGATCGTAATCTTCATCGGCAAACCTTCGTACTCGAACGAGGAAGTCAGCACCACCTCACCTTGCGGTACGGTAAAGTTATAGTCAGATCCGTCCGCAACCGTGGGAAGCGAAAGCTGACACGGCGGCGGCAGCAATGGCTTTACCGTCCCCGCGCTCATGTTCGCCAGTTCTCCCATCGCGTCGCGCATCTGCTCGATCACCACCTCTTCGGGAGTGACGCCAAGAAACCGCGACGTTGCCAATTGCGCCAGTCGCTGGTCGCAATCGACTCGTACCGCACCCTCCCAGGCTCCGGTAATCTGCACGCATGCCCCGATTCCGCCCAGTTTGCCGGGATCGCCTGACATTGAGTTCATTTCGATCTGCAGCATCCCACCCCAAATCTGGCTCGTCATTTCCCTTACATCGTCTGGTCCGATAAACATGATTCACCTATGTCCGTAGCCGGTAATAACCCGTAGTCTCATACTGCACGCGTTCAAAACGGTCATCGAGATTGAACGTACTTTCCGCGCCCCCAAGGAAAAGACAACCGTCGGGCCGTAGGGCGTCACGAACTCGCGCCAGAATCGTTTTCTTCATTTCCACGTTGAAATAGATCATCACATTCCGCAGGAAGATAATGTCTGCGAAAGGAAATTGCCTCGATTCTGCCAAATTGAATTGCCGGAACTCCACCATCTGGCGCAGGTCTTCCGCGATCACCCAATTCAAGCCGTCCCGGGTGAAATATCTCGTCAGCAACGTTGCCGGTAGACCACGATTCACTTCCAACTGGGAATAACGCCCCTTCTGGGCACGATCGAGAATGCTTGCCGATATGTCGGTGGCTAAAATCTCGAACTTCCAGTTCCGCCACTCCGGAAAGTTCTCTCGCAACAACATGGCAATGCTGTAGGGCTCCTGACCACTCGAACATGCCGCGCACCAGATGCTCAATTTGCGATCGGCCGCGCGCGCGGTCATGAGCGCGGGAAGAACTTCCATACGGAGCGCCTGAAACGGCAGCAGGTCTCGGAAAAACCAGGTCTCGTTGTTGGTCATGGCGTTGACCACTCGCCGATGCAATCCCTCGAACGACTTGCTGCGAAGCGTCTGGATCAGTTCGCCCAGCGAAGGAAAACCTTCCTGCGCCATCAGTTGGGCCAAACGCGATTCGGCGATGTACTCCTTGCCCGGGTCAAGCACGATCGCCGTGTGCTCGGCCATCAGTCGGCGGAGGTAATCGAAATCAACGGAACTGATGGACATAGTTTTGACTCTTGGGAATGTTTTGCCTGCGATGGCTTTCGCGGACCCGCCGCACAATCTCACCGGCGATTTCCGGCAAGGGAAGTATCTTTTCTGCCAGCCCAGCATGAGCGACAAACCCTGGCATGCCCCATACCACCGAAGTTGCCTCATCTTGCGCCAACACCTTGGCCCCGGCATCGATCAACCGCTCGGCTCCGCGCAGACCGTCCTGCCCCATTCCCGTCATTACCAATCCGAGGGCGCGAGAGCCATAGACCTCCGCCACCGAACGGAACAGAACATCCACTGCCGGACGACATGAGTTCTCCGGGACCGTGCGCAACGTCCGCACATGCACGTTGACCCCTCGCTGCTCCACAATCATGTGCAGGTCGCCCTGAGCAATCACCACTTTGCCCGGTCGCAAGAGCTGGTCGTCGATAGCCTCGGAGACTGGAAGCTGACATTGCCCATTCAGTCGTTCCGCCAGGAATCGCGTGAATGTCGGAGGCATGTGCTGCACGATTACCACCGCGGCTGGAAGATCTCTCGGCAGTTGTGGCAAAACCTCGGTCAGCGCATTCGGGCCTCCCGTCGAGGTGCCAATCGCGACGATCTCGATCGGTTGCGGCACCGGAATGCGGGCAGCCGGTGTCGCGTAAAGAGGTCTTGTGCTGGAAACATGGTGTGTCGGTAGCGAGAGCGTTACCCCACACAGAGCCTTGATCTTCGGCAGCAATTCCTTGCGAATCGCTTCGATCGAATTGGTCACACTGCCCACGTTTGCAGGCTTGGCTACGTAGTCGCGTGCCCCAAGCGCAAGAGCGTCGAGAGTGGCTACCGCCCCGCGCTGCGTCAAGGTACTGAACATGATCACCGGCAGTTGTGCATGCTTCCCCCGCAGATGTCGCAATACTTCCAAGCCATCCATTTCCGGCATTTCGATGTCGAGTGTCAGAATATCCGGTGAACACTGATCGATCATGGCCAGCGCGATGCGTCCATTTGCCGCCACCCCACAGATCTCAATCGAGGAGTCCATGGCTAACGCGCCCCGCACCATGCGCCGCACCACCACGGAGTCGTCCACCACCAGCACGCGAATGGGCTTCATACGGTTTGTGGCCCCAATCCCAGAATTTGCAGCTTCTCAATCACCGAATCAGGGGTGAACGGTTTCATCAGGTACTCGTTGGCGCCACACCGTAATGCATTCTGAACCTGCGCCAGTTCGGTCTCGGTGGTGACCATTACGATTTTCATAGGGTCGTACTCATGATTCGCACGCACCGCGCAGAGAAACTCGAATCCATTCATGCGCGGCATGTTCCAATCGACCAGGGCCAGATCGACCGCTCCGGCTACCGCAAGTCGCTCCACCGCTTCGGCGCCATTCCCTGCTTCCAGCGTTTCAAAACCTGCTCTGCGCAGCGTCATCCGCAACACTGACCGCATGGTGGAAGAATCATCGACAATCAATGCCCGCACGGCTGTGCCTTTCCGGAACCACAGATCGGTTCCTGTTCTCTACTTCGGCAGAACTGTGGGTGGGATTAGAGAGGGCGGCAAACCTGTGCCGCCCTCATATCGAGACTCAGTGGACCACTTCGGCGAACGCCGGTTCCGGCGCTACGTACTTGCCGTTGGTGCGTCCGTGTGAAGTGGCTGCGGGCGCCCGCCGTGGAGTGGCAGCACCGTCGTCCTCGTACTTGAACTGCGACACCAGTTCCTGCAGTTCGGCCGCCATGCGCTCGAGCGCCTGCGCTGACTTTTGCGTATCGACGGCACCTCCCGTGGTACTCCGCGCCGCTTCAGCTACTCCGGTGATGTTCTTCGTGATATCGATTGCGCCTTTTGCCGCTTCGGAGAGATTGCGGCCGATCTCGTTTGTGGTCGCACTCTGTTCCTCGACAGCGCTGGCAATCGTGTTCTGAATATCGGAAATCTGGTGAATGACTTCGCTGATCTCGGCAATCGCGGACACCGCGCCTTTGGTGTCGCCCTGGATCGCCTCGATTTTGCGGCCGATGTCCTCGGTCGCCTTCGCCGTCTCTTTCGCCAGTTCCTTCACTTCGTTCGCTACGACCGCGAAGCCCTTGCCTGCTTCCCCGGCCCGCGCCGCTTCGATCGTCGCATTCAAGGCCAGCAGATTGGTTTGCTGCGCAATTGAGGTGATGACCTTGATGACCTGGCCGATCTCCGCCGACGACTGTCCAAGTTTGCCGATCGTCTGGTTCGTCGCTTCCGCCGTTTTCACCGCAGCCAGTGCTACCTTGGTCGCCTCAGCTGTGTTCTTGGCGATTTCCTTGATGCTGGCGCCCATTTCGTCGGCACCGGTCGCAACTGTCTGGATGTTCTTGGAGACCTGGTCCGATGCTGCCGAAACCACATTCGCCTGGGCGGAAGTCTCATCGGCGCTGGCGCTCATCTGCTGACTGACCTTGTTGAGCTCCTCTGCCGACGTAACCAGTCCGCTCGAACTCATCCCGATCTGCCGCATCGCCTGACGCACCTGGATCGCCACCGTGTTGATCGACTTCTTGAGCTTGTCGAACTCGCCGCGATGGCTCTCTGTGACTTCCACCGTGAGATTCCCGGTAGCCAATTTGTCGAGCACGGCCGCGAAATCCCGCAGCGGACGTACGATCGCTTCCAACAACTGATTGATGCCTCCGATCAGCCGTGCATTACCCCCGGTGAAGCGGGATATGTCTGCGCGGGCATCGAGTTCTCCGGCCATAGCCGAATCGAGAAGGTGCTGCACCGCTTGGTTGCGAGCTTTCACGATCTCAGTGACTTGGTTGATACTGTCTTTCAACCGCAGGAAATCGCCGCGGTAGTTATCCACCACTTTTTCCGGAGCCTCCCCCTTGGCAAAAGCATCAAGCGCCGTAATCGCCACGTTCATCGGACCGATCACTCCATCCAGGGTCTGGTTGATACCCTGGACAATCTTCCGGAAATCACCGTGGTGCTTTGAGCCATCCGCGCGCGTGGTCAGCCGGCCTTCCGCCGCCGCTTGTACCAGCATGTCGGCATCGGCGATCAGGGCCTTCAGATTTTCTCGCACCTGCTCGATGGTTTCGTTGATGAACGCCTTCTTGCCCGGGAACTTCTCCAGCGGGGCTTCGAAATTGCCTCGGCCAAACTCCGCCACGCACGCCATCGCCTTCTTCTTCACCTGGATGTGCCCGGCAACCATATCGTTAATTCCCTGCGCTACCTTGTGGAAATCGCCCTGGAATTCCTTCGCCGGGATCATCACGTCGATGTCGCCGGCATCGTGCTCTCTCGCCATGTGTGCCATTTCAGCCATCAGGTTCTTCAGGTTCGTTCGCAGTTGCTCGATCGTGTTGTTGATAAACGCCTTTTTGCCGGGGAACTTCTCCAGCGGCGCTTCGAAGTTGCCACGGCCGAATTCGGCGATGCACGCCATGGCCTTCTTCTTTACCTGGATGTGCCCTCCGACCATTCCATTAATACCTTCGGCCACCTTGGCATAGGCGCCTGCGAAGTCCTTGGCAGGAATCATCACGTCGATATCCCCAAGGTCGTGCTCGCGGGCCATGTGCGCCATCTCGTCCATGAGATGCTTCAGGGTGGCGTTCACACTGGCCAGGGCTTTCCCGAGGGTGTCGTGTTCCGACGCCGCGCTTATGTTCACGTTCAAGTCACCAGCAGAGATTTTCCCTGCGGCAGCGGCCCGATCCTTCAGCATGGCGACGATCTTGCGGAACGCCTCCGCCAGTTGGCCGACTTCGTCTCCGGAGGTGTAGTCGATCGACTGATTCAGGTCGCCAAGAGCAATGCGTTCGGCAGCCTGCATTATCCCGCGCATCGGCCGGCAAATCATTCTGGTCAAAACGATTCCGAGCACAATGGCCAATAGGACGCCCGCGCACGCGACGATCAAACAGGCCGTGAACGAAGTACTCTCCGACGACGAGAGGTCTTCGGTTACCTGGTCACCCATCTTCACGTTCAGATCGGTCAGTTTCTCCACGGCGTCAGACAGCGCAGAACTGATGCCGGCCCCCCCCTGCAAAGCACGCACAGCTTCCTCGTGCCGATTCGCTCGTAAGCTCGCCACAGCACTATCGACGATCTGCTCGTATTCGGCAGTTTTCTTCTCCACCTCAGAAAAAAGCTGGCGGTCCTGATCCACAAACCTGGGGTCGTCAGTGGCGAACGTTTTCTTGTAGTTAGCACTCGCCTGTTGCATCTGCGCCCGCGCACCGTTAAGTTCGCGGATGAGTTCCTCACGGCGATCCTGACTGTCGAGCGCAACCAAGCGGTTGGTTTGCACTCGCACCTGGAGAAAACCGGATCGCAACTCCGCTACTGCATTCATATTGTCGGTATTCGTTTTCCAGCCCGCCGCGTATGCGGCGCTCGTGGATTGCAGCTTCATCGCTCCGTAAAGGCCCACAGCCGCGCAGATTGCAGCTACGATCAGAAACGCTCCGACCAGCTTCGTTCCTAGTTTCCTCTCACTCAGCATTTGGTTCGCTCCTCTGTCCTGAACTTGAATCCCGATTCTCGAATTCTTACGCCGCCCTTAACGCCTGCTCCGTATCCAGCAGCAACAACAGCCGTTCCTTCATCTTGAAAGCGCCGCGTATCAACTCACGCCCGACCCCGCGCAAGGTCTCCGGCGGACGTTCGAAATCCTGTTCTTCCACTTCCACTACGTCTCCGATTTCATCGACCAACAGGCTCACGGCACCATCGTCGCTGCGCACCACCACATTCATCGGTGCCTGTCCGGCCGGTCGTGCCGGCAGTTCCAGCCTTCTCCGCAGATCAATCGCCGCCACAATCTGTCCGCGGAGATTGATCAACCCGCCGATCACGTCGGGAGCAAGCGGCACCGGAGTCGTCTGCTGGTGCCGGATGACCTCCTGCACCTTGTCCACCTCGACCCCAAAGAACAGCCCTTCGAGATAAAACGTGCAGAATTGCCGACTCTCGCTCATGCCCTCATCTCCTGCCCGGTAGTTGCCTTCGCCAGTGCGTCAAGATTGAGCAGGTCGGTAACTCGTTCCTGGATGACCGCCGATCCCAGCAACATCCCGTCCTGTTCCTTGTGCTCCACTACGACCGCTTGTTCGACGACATCCACGATCTGCTCCACGACCAATCCGACGCTCCGTCCCGCAACCGAATACACCACCACCTGTAACTTTTCTCTCCCGGCGCCTGCGCTGTCGCTGCTGATCCGTTCCGCAATGTCGATCAGCGGCATAATCGCCCCGCGATATTGCACCACCATCTGCGTTCCCGATCGTTCCACCCGCTCGCGCTCGAACTCTTCCAGGCGCGACACAATCGCCAGCGGAATCGCCATCCGCCTGCCGCCGCCGACCGTGAACACCAGCCAAGCATCGCGTCCCGCAACCACGTCGGTATGCCGCGGGCCTGCGTCGACAGCCGTACGGTCGCGCACCTCCGTGACGACGTTCGCCTTTTGCGCGATCCCGAGAACGTCGAGAATGAGGGCCACCCTGCCATCGCCCATGATCGTGGCCCCGGCAAAACAACCGATACCTTTCAGCTGCTTGCTCAACGGTTTCACCACGATCTCTTCCGTGTCGTTGATCTCGTCTACGACGAGCCCGAACTGGTGCTCATCGGCCTGCAGCACGACGATGTTCGCGATCTCATCGCCAGCGCTCCGGGAAAGCCCGAGTTGCTGGTTGAGGTAGACGAGCGGCAGCAGATGCCCTCGCAAGCGGTACACCGGAGCCCCTTGAATGTTCTCGATCCCCCTCTCCGCCTGATCGCCTTCCAGGCGCACCAGTTCCAACAGGCTCACCTGCGGAATCGCGAAGCGCTCGCCGCCCGCAGTTGCGATTAGGGCCGGGATGATCGCCAGCGTTAACGGAATCTTGATCTTCAGCGTCGTGCCCTGTTTCGGCACGGTATGCACATCAACAGTCCCGCCGATCTTCTCGATGTTCGTCTTGACTACGTCCATCCCAACCCCGCGCCCAGAGATATTCGTCACCTGTTGCGCAGTCGAAACACCGGGAAGAAAAATCAAATCGAGCGCCTCGCGCTCGGACAGGCGCGCTGCCTGCTCGAGAGTGAGTTGACCGCGCTCTACGGCTTTCTGTTTCACCCGCTCCACGTCGATCCCCTTACCATCGTCGGAAATCTCGATGTTGACCTGCCCTCCTTCGTGGAACGCCCGCAACGTGAGCGTGCCCTCAGCGGGCTTTCCCACTTGCACACGCGCTTCCGGCATTTCCAGTCCGTGGTCGATAGAGTTGCGGATGATATGGGTGAGCGGATCCTTGATGGCCTCAATGATGGTCTTGTCGAGTTCGGTCTCGCTGCCTTCCATTTCGATCCGCACCTGCTTTCCGAACTGCACCGACAGGTCGCGCACGACGCGCGGAAACTTGCTCCACACGTTCCCGATGGGTTGCATGCGCGTCTTCATCACGCCTTCCTGTAACTCGGTCGTGATCAGGTTCAACCGCTGCGCTGTGCCCACGAAAGTGGCATCTTTCTGCGATGCCGTGAATTGCAGGATCTGATTGCGCGCCAACACCAGTTCGCCCACCAGGTTCATCAGCTTGTCGAGCAGCGCCACGTCGACGCGAATGTTGCTCGCCGATACCTGCGATCCCGCGTCCACAGCCTGTGTCTTCAACGCATCGAGCACCGCGCCCGGAGAAACCGTCCCTTGCTCCACCAGGATCTCCCCGATTCGCCGCAGATCTCCCGCATTCTGCTTCGCAAGTGCCTCGTCGATGGCATCTTCGGGAACATCCAGGTTTTCCGACAGGATTTGTCCCAGAAGCTTCGGCTCCCCATCTTCCTCGTGGTTCGCCTTGGCCGTTTCCCGCTCCAGCAGTTCTGCCAATGTGCGGATCACCGCCTGGTAATCACCGTCCCCCTCCGCGCCCGTCGCGTCCACCGATCGCAGGATTTCGCGAATCGCGTCCACTATCTGCAGCAGTCCGGTGACGATCTCCGTGTTCAGTCGCAGCTTGCCGTCGCGCATCTTGCTCAGCAGGTTCTCACCCCCATGAGCCACCGCCTCCAGTTTGGGGAATCCTAAAACTCCACTCGTCCCCTTTACCGTGTGGATGGCACGGAAGATGCTTCCCAACAGCTCCGGCGATGACGGGTCCTTTTCCAATTCCACAAGTCCAGCGTCGAGCTGGTCCAGGTTGTCGGAGCTCTCTACTAAGAACTCTTTAATGATGTCGTCCATCTCGCTCATACAGGCGGCCTCAGCCGGATATAGAAGCGCAGAACAAGGTCCAGTTGGGATTGGGAAGATTTAAGGAAGTGACCCGGGATCGGCTACTGAATACTGGGTATCCGGTACTGAGTACTGAGTACTGGGTACTGGGTACCGGATACTGGGTATTGGGCACTGGGTACTGGTTTGAAGCAACGCAACGACCGGATCAGGGGAGTCGGAGAGATCCGATCGTTGCGCGAGAACCAGATACCGAAACCGCGGAGGAG
>Ga0335069_10001348_pt1 | contig 39692 bp, 36 predicted proteins | sample Lox_Sample_11_FD_206714 | JGI IMG/M metagenome (GOLD analysis project Ga0335069, IMG submission 206714) | Soil microbial communities from Loxahatchee National Wildlife Refuge, Florida, United States - Lox_Sample_1.1 | ecosystem: Environmental > Terrestrial > Soil > Wetlands | place: USA...
TTGAACGCCGGGGACCAGAGCCAAAGCCAGCAACGAACAAGTCACGATCGTAGAAAGATGCATCGGTTTCGTATTCCTCTCTCAAAAGTAGGGTCCGCGTGCATTGCGTAGAGGCGAACAATGCCCGGCCCCGGAGAGTCTGTGTGGCAACCGGCCGGCGTAGGCTGTAGCGGCGCTCTATGAGCGCCGACGAGACGGCGGTCATAGACCGCCGCTACAATTCGCCGTTGCCACACAGACTCCCGGGGGTCGAACACGCGTCGGCTCTACGGGCCACGCCTTCCATTGTCAGACGGTCTGTGACCGTGTGGCCCGGGCAATCCACACAGCAATTCCCCAAAGAATCAGGCCCGCAACAAACCCTTCCACCACTGTCGCACCCAGCAGACGCAGAAGGCGCGGCCCCACGGCGCCCTGCGACGCATCGAAGAAGTGGGTTTTGAAAAACGGGAGCAGCGCCGCAAACAGTGTAGCCAGATAGACCCAGAAGCGCCACGTCCAAGCCAGCACCAGGGACGGGACCAGCAACTTCCGCGCCTCCGTCAAACCGGCTCGCGCCCCCACGCCGCCCAGGTACAGAGCGCTGAGGAGAACCAGCACCGTGGAACTCCACGCCGCGGCTCGCCAGGCCTCAACGCCCATCGCCTCCGTCCAGAACCGCATGATGACCACGACGCCCAACATGGAGCCCGGAGCCACCGTGATCGGCCAGCGCCACAACAGGTGCACGACGCTCATGAACACAAGGATGAGCAAAAAGAGAATCACAACCTCCGACAAATGGCCGAGCACATGCCGCCCCAAAGCGCCCCAGTTGCCGTAATCCGCCGGCTCGGCAAAGTGGCTCCGTTGCAGGCGCAGCACGGCCGTCACGATCGTTGCCGCGATCACCCACGCCTCGGTCCACGCGGAAAGCAAGAGGGCCGGCAGGACAAGTTGCGAGAATTTCCGTGCTCCTCCCCGCAATGGCCCTACCGCCGCCACATAAATACCGGCGAAGAGAGGTCCCGCAGTGGCCGAGACATAACGAGCCAGATTGTGGGGCAGGCCCAGCAACTCCAAGACAAATCGTGCTATCACCAATACGGCAAGAAAGACCATCACGTGACGCAGCATGCAAGCAAAAGGTGTCCGCGCTGTTTCCGACATGCTCACCTCCCTCTATGGGTTTCACCTCAAAAAGAGGCGCGAATTGAATGACCGCGACCCACCGGGATCAAGTTCAGCCGCTAAGGAGCCGGTGTGACGACCAACCGCCGCGCGCTTTAGCGGCGGTCTAGGAGCGCCGAAATTATTGATCCTCCACAACGGCGGTCATAGACGGCCGCTACAATTCGCGGTTGCCACACAGACTCCTACGGAGTTGGATTCGATCCCGCACTCCGCCACTACTTTCCCGCCGCGTGCTTGAGCGCTTCTTCCCTTCGCGCTTTGAACTCCGAACCCGCTTTCCACGTGGGATAGGTCTTCGCATTCGCGACGCGATAGCCGACCTCGGCAAAGAGCTGCAAATCCTCGACGGCGCCGCTCAAATCCCAATAAGGCTTCACCTGATCGGAGGGCTTATGGTAGTCCTCCTCGGTGAACTTATTCCGCATCTCCATACCCCACCCGGCCGGTTTGCCGACGTAGTCGATGCCGCTATCGGGATCGAGCGCCGGCACGCCTTCTTTCGCGAAACAGAAGTGGTCGGAGCGATAGTAGAAGCCCTTCTCCGGCTCGGAGTCCGGCCGGACGACTCTTCCCTGCTCTGCCGCCACAGCCTTGACGATGTCATCCAAGGTAGATTGCCCGAGGCCGATGATCTCAATGTCCTTGGTCCGGCCCAGTACGTTCGTTCCATCCATATTGATATCGGCCAGGGTTTTGACATTGGGATAGAGCGGATGCTGAGCGTAGTACTGCGAGCCCAGCAACCCCTTCTCCTCCCCCGTGACGGAGAGGAACAAGATCGAGCGGCGGGGCGGCGGCTGCACCTTCGTATAGGCGCGCGCGACTTCCAGCAGTCCGGCAACTCCCGACGCATTGTCCACCGCGCCGTGATAGATCTTGTCGCCGTTCACTTCGGGGCCGATTCCGAGGTGGTCCCAGTGCGCCGTGTAGATCACGTATTCATCGCGAAGCTTCGGGTCAGAGCCTTCCAGCTTGGCAACCACGTTCTTCGATTCGATGGTGCGAACGGCGTTCTTCAAGGTGAGGCTGGCCTTCACGCCCAGATCCACGGGGTGGAAGTCGCGGCGCACGGCCGTCTTTTCAAGCGCGTCAAAATCCTTGCCGGCCATTGCAAACAATTCCTTGGCGCGCTCGTGGGTAATCCAACCCTCAATCGTGCTGCGTGACATGCCCTTGTCCGGAGTTTCAAGGTCAAACTGCTCGCCTGTATTGCTGGTCTTGACGACGCCCCAGGGATACCCAGCGGGGCCCGTCTGGTGCACGATCAGGCATCCCGCCGCGCCCTTCTCCGCCGCCATCTCGAACTTGTACGTCCAGCGGCCGTAGTAGGTCATCGCCTTCCCTTTGAAGGTCTTCTCGTCCAGCTTGGAAGGGTCATGAGGATCGGGGACGGGCGGATCGTTGATCAGCACCACGATGACTTTGCCCTTCACGTCCACGCCCTTGAAGTCGTCCCACTTATACTCCGGGGCGACGACGCCGTAACCCACGAAAACCATGTCGGCATCGATACTAACGGTAGGTTCCTGATGCTTCGTAAAAGCCACGAAGTCGTCAGCGAACTTGAGCCCCGTCTGCTTCCCATCGGGGCCGCGAAGCACCAGCACTGCAGAAGGGTCTGCCGTAATGCCCACCATCGGCACGTTTTGAAAGTAGGTGCCGTCGGGGTTCCCGGGTTTCAGCCCCAATTCCTTGAACTGCGTTGCGATGAAACGTGTGGCCAGTTCTTCACCTTTGGAAGCGGGCGCCCGGCCTTCGTACTCATCCGACGAGAGGACCTTGATCGTCTCCAGCATCCTCTCTGCGCTCATGCCACTCCAGGCGGAAGATCCGGCCGCACCGGCCATGGCCAGCACAACTCCCAAGGGCACGGTTGCAGCGAGGCAAACAAGGTGCTTCAAGTGGTCCATAGGTTTAGTCTCCAAAGGGATGTCCCCACGCATGTTACTCGAACCGGCGCAGTCTTTCAACGCCACCTCTCCCCCCATACCCGCATGAACAGTGAGGAAGACTTGACAGCAGGTTTATCCTTATGTTCCTGGGTGGGGGCGCATTGAGCGGATTTTGCTGGCGTGTTTCGGCCTTTTCTGCTTAGAATTCTGTTGAGGGACGTGGACTGTATGGCAAGTACCGCAACTCTCAATTTCGCTGAGCCACAGCACGAAGCTGCTTTCTTTTACGGCCTCTTCCTGCGCGGCCACCCGCTCCAGAAACTCCGTGAGGACATTGACGTTCCGCCTCATGTGCTGGCGGGCTGGCAGCGCCTTGCCGAGCGCGACCCCATCTATCACGGCATGCTGGAGCAGATGCTCTCCTATCGCAAGCACGTTCTGGCCATCTTCGATTCCCTGGTCTTCCGGGAAATGCCGTCTCCGCACCAAACGCAGTGAGATCGTTGAGTCATCGATTCATCGGGCCATTGATGGATTCATTCGCAAGGCCATGCGGGGTTCTTCAATGAGTAAATGACCCGATGAGCCAATGAAGCAATTCGTCAGTTCCTCAATATTTCGGCTCCCCAAGTGAAGAAGAACAGCAGGCTGATGTAGCCGTTCACGTTGAAAAAGGCCGCATTGAGGCGGGAAAGGTCCGAGGGCCGCACAATGGCGTGCTCATAGGCCAGCAGCACCATCATTAAGACCAATCCTGCCACCGCGACCCAGCCGAGATGCTCCATTCGCATGACACCCACCAGCAACACCACCATTGCCACATGGCAGGCAATCGATCCGTAGAGCGCCGGCGCGACGCCGTAACGCTGCGGAATGGAATGAATCCCAGTCTCGCGGTCGGATGCAATGTCCTGGCAAGCGTAGATAAGGTCAAAGCCGGCCACCCAAAATGCCACCGCCGCCCCCAGCAACAACACGCTGAGGCTGACTCCGTTGCGCAGGGCAATCCAAGCGCCCACCGGAGCCAGCCCGTCCGCAATGCCCAGCGCGAAGTGCGAGAGCAGCGTGAAGCGCTTGGTGTACGAATAGAGAAGCAGGACGGCAATTGCCAAGGGCGAGAGCTTGAAAGCGAGCGGACTCAGTTCCCAGGCGGCCAGCGCCAGCAGACCGCAGGAAAGCACGGTGAATCCCACGGCGAACCGCAAGGTCAGCCGGCCCGCGGGCAGCGCGCGCATCTGCGTACGCGGATTGGCCGCGTCGAACTTCCGGTCCGCAATACGGTTGAAGGTCATTGCGGCACTACGCGCGCCGACCATGGCCAAGGTCAGCCAGAGAATCTGCCACCAGGTCGGCCACCCGTGCACGGCCAGCATCCCGCCCACCAGCGCGAACGGCAGAGCAAAGATCGAGTGCTCGAACTTGATCATTTCGAGCGTGGTTCGCAGCTTGCCCAGCCAGCCCGCAGTTCCACGCGCGCCCGGCGGCAGCGATTCAGTTTGTACTGATTCATCCATGGAGGATTTTCTATGATGCCGGGGAAACCCGCCCGCGGTCAACTATCCACGCCGCAAGCGCCACTCCCAGCGGGCCGTGCACCGATTTGCCGTAGCGCGGCCGTCCTCGTGCGCACGGCTACTTCTTCGGATACCCCACCGTCTGCGACAGCAGGATCTTCTGGTTGGGGCGGAGCTTCATAATCTTCGCCAGTGCCTCGCGATTCACGCTGCCGCGCACGACCACGTTCAAGCCTTCCGAAGCGCAGAAGAGGTAGACGTTCTGAGCGATGACGCCCACATCGGCGCCCGTATAGAAATTCCTTTCCTCTTCCGTAGCGTTCCCGGTCTTCGCCAAATCGGCGACATAAACAAGGTCCAAGGCCGCGTCTTTCACGAAAGGCTGCACGCCGGTGGCTCCCCGCGCATCCTCGCCCACGACGGGGTCAAGCTTGTTCCCCTTCGCGTCGTAAACGTAGAGCCCGTCGGCCATGGCAACGTACACGTCAATCTCCTGCCAGTTCATGGCCGAGGGCGCCGTGCGTTTGCCGGTGTCAGGCCGGTTGATACCAAAGGCAGCCCACAACAGATTCGATAGCACCTGCGGGGAGAGCTTTTCGGGACTGAACTCACGCGTCGAGTGGCGGTCTCTCAACGCCTGCATCAGAGGCTTGCCGCCGTTGGTCTCGGGCGCGGGAAGCACGATCGGTTTCAGTTCTTGCGCCAGAATGAGCGCGGGAGAAAGCAGTATGGAGAGGACAAGACACATCGCAAAACGGGAAGGGGTTCTCATCGCAGTCCTCCTGGACTCAGAATGGGTGAAAAGGAGCATCTTGCAGCGCAGGGTGTAAACCAGGAAACGCCAGACCATGCGTCCTTGGTCAATCGTCCGTTGCCGTCGCCCGAGGATTCGTCCAACCCCGGACAACGGACTACGGACGTCTTTCCCCTTGCCACCGGAACTGTTCGGGCTGCGCGAGGCCGAGCAGAGCCAGCACGCGGCAGCAGAACTGAGTGACGAGGTCCGCGATCGTCTTCGGGCGGTGATAGAAAGACGGAATAACGGGAAAGATGACGGCGCCCGCAGCCTGTGCCCTCAGCATGTTTTCCAGGTGAATCCGGTTGAAAGGAGCGTCGCGCACGGCCAGGATGAGCTTGCGGCTTTCCTTGAGGCAAACATCCGCGGCGCGCTCGATGAGCGTGTCGGAAATCCCCGCGGCAATCTGCGCCAGGCACCCCGTCGTGCACGGGATCACCACCATACCCTCGACCGCATAGGACCCGCTGGCAATAGCAGCACCAATGTCGGAGTCGAGCAGGTAATCCGTCTTCCGGGTTGCGCGCCCCGCGAGCGCCGTGGGAATCCGCGCGGACCTGGAAACGTCCAAATCGAGCTCGTCGCGCAGAAGCTTGAGGCCGCTGCCGGAAATAACCAAGTGGATCTTCTCGACACGCGCGTCGGCTTCCAGCATCTGAAGCGTGCGGCGCGCGAAGATCGCGCCACTCGCACCCGTGACACCCAAAATGATCCGTTTCTCCCGCTCCGCCCTTGAGGAGGTCATCATCCGCGATGTTAGTCAGCACCGCGGGGGAAGTCAAGAAACGGACAGTGGCCCTCTCCCCTCGCAGAAGAGGGTCGCTAGGGGACCGAGAAGGGGGCACCACGCTCTGCTTGTCGTGGAGGTGCGGCGGCCTTTGAAACGAATCAGCGTTGACCCAACCCTGGAAGTGGGGGCGCGTGGCACCCGAATTGGAACCGCCGGAGGTACCGGAAGTGGAGCCTGCCACACGCGACAGACGCGCCTCGCAACTGTCGATAACTACCTTGCTTTTCAGCAACATCGTAGGGTACGACGCGTAACTACCTGTGTTTTCATCAACATCGTAGCTATTGCCAACATGTCGCTTTTTAAGTCTATTCTTTTCATCAACATCGTAGGAGTTACCGAATGTTTTTTTCGCGGCCACGAGGGTTGCTGAAAGCTATCCCATTTGCCTTCAACAGCTTAACTTTCAGTAATCTTGCCCGAAATGGTTGTAAGTGCCCGCGTTTCATAAACATCGTAGGGTAGCAGCCAGCGGGGCGTGAGCGTCTCGCCCGCCGTGCTCCGGCGAAACGCTCCCAGCGTATATCATTATGGTAAATATGTCAAGACTAATAATGTGTACCTTAAAGGTACGCTCCCAGCGCCCCTTTCCGTGCTTGGGTTTCTGCGTCTCGCGGGTGGCAGACATTGCCTTCTATGTCTGCGTCACATTTCTGGGCTGTGGTGCGGCACCCCGGTCGCATACATAAACGGCAATGTCTGCGCCACCCGCGTCTTAGGATGTCTGCGTCGATTGCCTGGGCACCGCATACATTGCGCCCCTGCCATGTGTGCGACTGAGCATCGCGACTTCCAGGTCGCAGACATCAAAGAACGATGTCTGGGCTACCCCTAGCATCGACAACAGCGCAGAAAGAATGGCATGACCCACGCCTGTCAACCCTGTGGTTAGACCAAGCAAGTAATCCTCTTGATGTTTCTGAGATCGCGGGCAGCGCGAAGCGCCGACGCTCCGCGCCCTGTGCCATTCATCGGGCCAAGGCGTATAATTAAAGCAAGAGTTGCTGTTCAGCGAATGTCCTCTCCGAGCTACAACAGAACTCCTGCCTAGCGGCCCGGACTCGACCTCCCACTGAAAGCAGTTGTGTGTTTATCTACAGTGAAGGAGGCTGTCAAATCAACCATGGAAACCAACTCTAACCTAGCTAACGACGTGCTGCACGCCGGCAGTCACAGCGGACTCTCCGCGGAGGAAATTGCCAAGGCGGTGGCTCGCCACAACCGGCATCATTCTCATCCGGTCAAAACAGGCACCACTTCCGCAAAGCAAAATAGCCGCAAGAAATAATTGGTGACGGCGGCAGGCCGCGGTTGCTACTAGGGCCTGCCGCCGTCCGCAGGTGGCGCATAGATCGCCGTCCATGGAGGCGTCCTCTCCCGGTGAGCTTGCGAATCGGAGTCGAGTGGGAAGTTTTGCGAGTTGCCCTGCAAAGTAGATCACAGTTGGGGATGGATAGACTGCCGCAAGAGCCATCCGGTAGGTGAGGATGGGGCCGCATACATGAAAAGCAATGTATGCGCCACCCGCGACGGGCGCTGCATGGGGCGGGCTCGGTGTACGACGTGGTGGAGCAGGTTTGCCGGCTAGGCAGGGGACAACGATGTGGCGGCGGACGCACAGTCTGTCCGCTAGGGCTCCGTTGGCTTATCATTCCCTCTGATTGGCACGGCGTCCAATTTCCCTTCCATGTGCAATTCATCGAACAGGCGCACCCCCAACCCGAGCCCCTTCATGGTGAGTGTACCGGAAAATACGAGTCCCACAGACGGGACATCAATATTCAACTTGAACGAAGGAGGCTCAGTGTTGAGACTTTGGGTCTTGTGGCCGACATATCCGGGTGCCTGCCTGGCAAATGCTTCGCGTTCTGCTGCCTTGCCGATCAGATCGACATCGACGGCCTTAGGATTGTCATGGCCAATACGTACGTTGAATGCCGGACGATCAGCGGGAACCGGATCGATTCGGAACAACAGCAGGTGTCCTTTGTCTCCAGTGGTTGCATCCGCCTTAACATCGGAGAGTTTGTAGTCAGGATTCAGGAACTCGATTTCAACCTCAATTCCTGATGCACCAGCCACGAAAAACCCTCGCTTTGCGAAGCGTTCCTCATCCATATGCGAATTGTAGCTTGGAAAGAGAGATCCGTTCAAAGTTCGCGGGGCAGGCGCGCTGCACTTGGGAATGGGATCAAGGGGCGACGTGGTGGGCGAGGAGGCGATTAGCCCTGGGTGGCGCATAGATTGCCGTCTATGTATGCGTCCTCTCTCGGTGAGATTGCGAATCGGAGTCAAGTGGGAGATTTTGCGAGCCGCCCTGCAAAACAGATCACACTTGGTGATGGATAGACTGCCGCAAGAGCCATCCGGTAGGTGAGGATGGGGCCGCACACATGAAAAGCAATGTATGCGCCCCCCGCGGGATTATACGAAAGGAGTCGTGCGTAGTATGTGGCAGCGAGATCGTGGAAGCACACCATGAAGACCACAGTGAACCGACGGATATAATATGGCTCTGCGCACTTCATCACCGCTGGCTTAAATCGAAAGATCTCCGACGATTCAAAGAGCGAGAGTTTCAAACGGGCGGAAGGGCAAGTGTGTATAAATAATGCACTATTTGATGTTTGCGATTAGCGCGAGTCATCTTCCTTAGGCTTGTTCTTGACCTTTCCGCACTCGCGGCAGTCTGTGGCGTGCTCAACTAAACCGCTTGGATATATAAACCAGTCGTGCGGACATCCCCTATCGAGGTGTGAACGCGGTTGGCTGCACATTCGGATAAGCGCGGCCTCCAAACTATGATCGGAGAAATGTCTGTGCTTCACCATGTCTTCTTCCCACGTACTCATTATGGCGTCAAAGGCGTCCTTTCGCATCCGGTCAAACCAACTAGGACCCTGTATAAACGGGTACTGGCGCTTAATTTTTTCGGTCGCCTCCTCAATCGCAGCATCGCGGAGCTGTCGATAAGACCGTTCGGACCGGTAGGCCCGCACCTGGTTTGAAATAAACTGCAGTATATAAATAGCAGCCGCCGTCGAGAGTAACAGTTCTGTTATCGTAATCATGTAGGATGGTTAGGAGAGCGCACAAACCTTGATCTTTTTGGCTTCTTCTAACGGAACCTTGAATATTCCACTGTAGGTTGTCGTGGTGCCTTCCATGGTAGCTTGCGAGAGGTCCACAACTCCCACATTTTTCCCATAGTCGGCGCGCTGGACGCTTACCTGATAGACTCCCTGAATGGAAAGTCCTGGCGTCATGACAGATTGCGACTCTTTGGGGATCTTAAATATGCGTTTCTTACCAATATTGGCAATCGTGAGGATTCTGCGGCGATCTCTCATGGACCGGATGCTACCGCTGTTGAAAAGAAATGTCATTTAAAAAAGCTGACCGGAGCATAGAGGAATGGTGGTCGGCGGGAATAGTAGAACGTGCCCCCCAAGTTGAGGTAGGAGATGTCCACATGCCAGTGCTGATGCGGTCCCGGCGGCGGCTGGAAGCCTTGGCCCTTGCTTGACGGCTTGCGGTTCCAGCGCGCCAGCCGGCCGGCCCGGTGCAGCACCCGCCAGACGCTGGCCGGGCTCACCGCGGGTGGCGCATACATTGGTTTGTATGTATGCGTCCCCAGGGTCTCGCGCCGGGATTCACGGCATCCTATCCATCGTCAGGATCAACCTGTCCTCCACGTAGTAAGTACTCCCGGCAAAGCCGGGGCTTCAGTATGGCCCCTCCAAGGGGCCGGAAGAGACCCCTCATTCGGTCTCGTACCTCGACCACCTTCTCCCCTGGGAGAAGGAAAAACAGTTATTGGGGCGCCTTCGCCCCACACGCGGGTGGCGCGTCCATCGCCTCGTATGTGTGCACCCCTTGTGCGGCGGGTGGCGCATACATCGCTTTTCATGTGTGTGCCGCTTGTGCGGTCCCGTAAAATGCGCTGATGCCACGTCACCAGCATTTCTGCGGCGAGAATCATCTCCACGGCCGGCAGAAGGGGCCCCCACGCTTTGCTTGTTGTGGGGGCGAGGGGAGGAACACCTTTACAACCTCTCCGCCGTCGCTCTACGAGCGCCGAAATCGTTGATGCTCAACCACGGCCGTCCCTTCCTGCGTCAGGGCAGGCTCCGGCCGCCGCTACAGCATGGGTTGTTGCTATATTCTGCAATCCTCAGCAAGAGGCCATGTCTGCCCCACCCGCTGACACAGCCCTATCCAGCCAGGGGAGCACGCTTCATCAACCCTGGTTCCCTTCCGGCATCCAATCCCACGTTCTCAATCCATATCGACTGAGGTAAACCCGGATATTTTTGCAGAGGTGGTTGTCCTGCTCGATTTCGCGAATCGTGGCGCGCTTCGCACTGGCGAGAGAACCCAGAAGGAGCGTCACCGAGCCGCCCGAGCCGTGATGAGGAACTGCTCCCGAACAACCGCCTGGGGCCTCCGGGGCGATCCCCCGGAGTCAACCCGCAGAGATGACTGAACTCGACGCTGAAGTCGGGCAAATCGCGATCTGTGAGCATGCCGCGTCCTAGACTCCCTGTTTCGAGGGGGTCGGGAAATAGCCTCCGACCCCCATCCCTTGCCCCGTGTCGGTGTAAGCCGGCACCGGTGAACGGCGGCTGGCGCCGCCGGAGATCGCCGGGCCACACTGTCGTGCCCAGCGAAGCGGAGGCGTGTTGCTAGCGCCCCCCCAAAAAGCCGTTGACGCGCCATCGCCGTTTCAGAGATGGCTACCACGTCGCGGCTGGCCGCGTAAGAATGAGTTCGCCCAAGAGACGCGGACCGCAAAGGCGGCGGTCTGCACTACTCGTAAAGTTGGCGCCGTGTCCGGATTACGCTGCCCTTGCCTTTGCGGCCGTTGGTTGCGGCCTGCGCCTTGACCGGGTCACTTTGACCGGAAAGAAATCGAGCGCGTGACGCAAAAAAGAGGCAAGAAAGTAATCCTGCCCGTCCATACGGAACTGCTCTTTGCGCTGGAAGTCGAGAGAGACAAGCGAAAACCAACGCCCGCAGACCTAGTGTTGATGAATCCCTCTACCGGCGCTCCGTTGACGCGACCGCGCCTCTGTGACCGAATGCTTGCCCTAGGGCATCGCGCAGGCGTCGCCACTGCTCACCCGCACAGGTTCCGAGATACTCTCGCCGTAGACATGCTGACACGTGGGGCAAGCCCCTATGACGTGGCCAAGATGTTGGGGGACACAATTGAAACGGCAGAAAAGCACTACACCCCGTTCGTTCGTGAGCTCCGGGAACGGGTCCGAGCCAATCTGGAATCCGACGCAGGCATCGAGAGCTCGTCGTGACCCGACCGAGTGGAAATTTCCGTCACACCTGTGTCACAGCCAAAGGGTAGGTTTCAGTGATGTAAAAAAAAGTAAGAACTTAAGCGCGAGCAAGCCTGTAAGCCGAATTTTGTATCCCGAGAGACCCGGGATGGCGATCATTCCTCTAGCCCCGCGATTGCTCGTGGGGTCCAGCGACCTACCCGAGGGTTACTCTGTAGCGGCGGTCTATAACCGCACGTTGTAGCGGCGCTCTCGGAGCGCCGTCCGGCGGTCATAGACCGCCGCTACAGGTTTGGCGGGACGGGCCGCCCCTCCCCTCCTATTTGGTCTTGCTCCGTGTGGGGTTTACCATGCCTCGGACGTCGCCGCCCGAGCGGTGCGCTCTTACTTTAATTCCCGGCGAACCGGGACCGCACCTTTTCACCCTTACCGCATCACTCAGCCCGGAGGCGAGAACACGGCGGTATATTTTCTGTGGCACTTTCCGTATCGGAGGCGTACGTCCCTAGGGAATCCCCCTCCGACCCTCGCCGTTAGCGAGCACACTGCCCTGCGGAGTTCGGACTTTCCTCTCCCCCGCCCCTGCCTGTCCCGCAGAACGGGACGCTAAGGCGGAGCAGCGATCACCCGGCTTGCCCGCGCTAGAACTATGATAGGCTCGCAAGGAGGCTGGGTCAAACCGCTGGCAAGGCGGACGCTCGACGACATTCACCCGGGAACGTGACTAAACACCATGCACACCAGGAAATCCTATTCCCGCGCGATCCTGTTCACCTTGGCCGTAGCACTGGCGCTCCCTGCCGCGCTTACGGCCCAACAGGAAGCGCCGCAAGACTTACTCTCGCAGGCCGACAAGGTCCTTCACCAGATGAGCGAAATGACCGGCCAGCCCATCCGGGAGCCGCTTCGGAAACAAGTCGTCAACCGCACGGAAATCCGGAAGTATCTTGCCGCGAACCTGCACCGCGAGGTGACACCGGCTGAACTACACGCGCAGGAAGCGGCGTTGCGCGCCTTCGGAGTGGTGCCACCTTCCTTCAACCTGGAAGAGTTCCTGATCACCTTCTACACCGAGCAGGCGGCGGGGTTCTACGATCCCCACACCAAGACCATGTTCATCGCCGACTGGATCCCTGCCGACATGCAAACCACGGTTTTGGCTCACGAACTGACGCACGCCCTTCAGGACCAGAGCTTCGACCTTGAGAAGTTCCTGCACACGGTGCGCACGAACGAAGACGCCTCAAACGCTCGCCAGGCGCTGGTGGAAGGATATGCCACGGCAGCCATGATGCAGCAGATGACCGCCCCTTTGAATCTCGCCGACCTGCCTTCGCTCCAACCGCTCTTAGAAGGAGTCATCCACCAGCAGTTCGAAGAGTACCCGGCGTTTTCGCATGCGCCCTACTTCTTCCGCGTCGAAGCTCTATTCCCATACGTGGACGGAATAGGTTTCATCCAGCAGGCCCTCCAGCAAGGGGGATGGAAGGCCCTCAACAAAGTGTTCAGCGACCCGCCGGCGACCACCCGGCAGATTTACGATCCGAGCACCTATTTCGCCCACGCGGCTCGACCGGAGATTTCCTTGCCGCAACCACCGGCGCTCGCTCACGTCGCGGGCCTGGCGTTCCTGCGCGAGGACACACTGGGCGAACTGGGCTTTCGAGCCCTGCTCGGCCAACTGGTCTCCGAGGAAGAGGCCGAGGCCGTGGGCCCGGCGTGGGTCGCGGATCGCTACCTTCTTTACGAACGCCCCGGCGGCGAAGGGTACACGCTGGTGGCGCGCGCCCGGTGGGGCAATGAGGAAACCGCACGGGAGTTCTTCCACGACTATCTCACCCTCCTAAAACACAAGTATCCCGGACTCCCCGCTGCGCAGCCGGAAGATACCGACCTTTTCAGAGGCGCGGCAGCAAGTGGGGAAGTACTTCTAGTCCGAAGCGGCGACGAGTGCCGCTGGGCCGAAGGAGTGCCCGCCAACCGCGCTGACGACCTGTGGGCCTGGCTGCGGGCGCTCTGACAAGACACCGCGCGGTCTGGCTTTGCAGTTGGGCAAGCCTTGCCGGGCAGAGGAAACGACTCTGCCTAGTATCCTATGCTTGCCTCGACGCGAGCGGTTGCCGGGTCTGTCAGCAGATTACAATCAAACAACTTAGCCCAATCCCCAGTAACGGCAAGCTGGCATAGCGCTTGCTCTAAGGACAGTCGCGTGTCGAAGGCGTGGGCAGGTCGCCAGCGGGGCCCGCCGAATTGCGGAGTCACACGCGTGATTTGTCGTCGGCTCCGCCTGGCAGCCACGGCGTTGGCGATACGCTCACAGCAAACGTATTCGATCGAGGTGATCATGTTGTTGTCTGGAATCTCTTTGGGCAGTACCGCCCTCCAAGCGTTGGGAAGCCTGTGCTCGTCCCGAGGTCAGGGCGTGCGGGGTGAGTTTCAGAAACTTGGGGAGGATCTCCAGTCCGGCAACCTAACCAAGGCCCAGTCCGATTACACGACCTTGAGCCAGGATCTTGCGACCCGGACACAGGGATACTCCCAGCAATTGACCCAGGAATTGAGCACACTCGGGCAAGCTCTGCAGTCTGGAAGCCTCTCGACCGCCCAGACCGCTTATGCGGCGCTTCAACACGGTCTGCAACAATCCTCTGCTCTCTCTGCGACGACCGCCGTCAGTCTGATCGGTTGAACCAGCACGACAATCTCAGTCCACGCGGGAGGCGGGCCAGCCTCCCGTGTCTTCTCCAACGGCAGTTGCATCACCTGAAAAGCGTGTGAGGTCCTACGGCAGGATTTGCCTTTTCCGCGCCCGCCGCATAGGCGACGCTTGCCTAGTCCATCCGATCCGCCGGCGTTAGCCCAATCTTAAGTGCCAACTTGCTGCATAGAAGAGGGTTATAGCAACCCACTCGACGCCCTATTCGGTCTGTCGTTTGCTCGATTGGTGATGTGCTGGCGGTCTCCTGCCGTCACGTGCGTATGCAGGCGAAACCACCGGCGCGAGCGGATCTGACAGTCGGGCAGAACTTATGTTTTCGCCAAGACTGCCGATGTGATCCCTTGTGGAACTTGGAAGCGGCACTCGTGCTTTGCCCAGCACGCTTTGCTGCGCTGACAACCCGGGCACAGCCGGTTGGCGTTGTACTGCCATCAAGCTGAGCTCTCACTCAAATTCCGTTGATGGAGGTGATCAGTGTCTGTATCAAGCGTTTCTTCGACGACTAGTTCCCTCACGGAAGGCCTCGAAAACTGGGCCTCCATGATGAAGAAAGTCCAATCCGAATTCAAGCAACTGGGCCAGGATCTCCAGTCGGGCGACGTAAGCCAGGCAGAATCCGACTACACCACTCTGACCCAATATTTGTCTGACTTCTCGTCAAACAGCACCAGCAGCATCAGCAGCGCGGCGAGCACGGAAAGCGGCAGCACGTCTCTGGTTGACGAACTCAACACCCTGGGCCAGGACCTCCAATCGGGAGACCTGTCCGCTGCGCAGTCAGACTACACCACACTTCAGAATGACCTGGAGCAGGCGTCCAACCAAGCACCCCCGCCGCCCCCGCCACCCAATTTCAGCAACACGCAAGCTAGCGACTCCACCACGTCCACGTCGAGCAGCACACTTTTGGAGGAGTTAAATGCGCTGGGCGATGCGCTCTCATCGAGTGACCTGACGTCCGCCCAGACGGCCTACGCGACGCTCCAGCAAGATCTTCTACAATTCGGCTTGACTGGAACCGCGGTGCAACAAGGAACCGGACAAGTTAGTACGGCGAGCTGATTCATCTGCGGCCGGCCGTATGACGTGTCGTTCCTTCCAAGGGGGTCGCGATCGCATCGGCTTCGCGACCCCCAAGCGAAAAAGCTCTCGACCCTTTCTGCCCCAGCTTGACACAACGCCTCCCGCAACCTAGCATGACAAACGAGTTCCGGCACTCAAAGGAGCAAAGATGAGCACACTTGCGCAATTCGATCTCTCGGGGCAGGTCGCACTCGTGACGGGCGCGGCGCGGGGGTTGGGACGGGCAATTTCACTGGCGCTCGCTGAGGCAGGGGCCGACGTGGCGCTGGGGTTGCGTGATGTGAAGACCGGGGACGAGTTGGCCGGCGAGATCGCCAAACTGGGCCGCCGAGCGCTGCCCTTGCAGATGGACGTGATGCACCTTGACCAGATCACTCGCGCCCTTGACGAGACGGTTGCCCGCTTCGGCCGGCTGGATATCCTGGTCAACAACGCCGGAGGTGGGTGGGTCAACCTGGCCGAGAACGTAACGGAAGAGGAGTTTGACCGGACGCTCACCTGGAATGTGAAGTCAGCCTTCTTTGCCAGCCAGGCGGCCGCGCGCGTCATGCGGCACCAAATGCGCGGCTGCATCATCAATCTAAGTTCGCAGGCGGGGTTTGTGGCGTTGCCCACGGAATCAGTCTACTGCCTCAGTAAAGCTGCCATCAGTCATCTCACCAAATGCCTTGCCGTGGAGTGGGGCAAATACAACCTGCGAGTGAACGCGGTGGCGCCCACCTTCATCAAGACGCCAGGCACCGAGGAAGCCCTCTCGGATCCCGCGTTCCGCGCTGACACCGTGGAGCGGATTGCAGCTCTGCACCGTATCGGAGAACCCGTCGAGGTCTCGGGCGCCGTCGTCTTCCTGGCCTCGCCCGCGGCCTCGCTGATTACCGGCCATACGCTCCTGATCGACGGCGGCTGGACAGCACGATAACGTGCCCAAGGCCCAGCCTCGACAAGCAGGCGGCTCGTATGATTCCCATCCGTAGCAAAGCCAGCCAGTACCACTTCCAATGATACGGGGACCCTGGCTCGATGTAGGGGGACGGCTTGCCGTCTCCTTTTCGCATCGCCCAGTGAGGCTGACTGTACGGAACGAGCGTTGGAATCAAGGCGGGCAGGGCGAGCCCTGCCCCTACGTGAGCCCGCGCTCGATGCGCGAGAGACCTGGGCTGGCGCAGCGCGAAGCCCTGCGATTCACTCATCGAGAGATAACGAGTGTTACACCTGAAGCACTCGGCTGCGCCGTGCGCCAGCCCGTCGTTTTTTGTGGGATTTGCACCAGCCAGCGCCGCAAAGCTTCTGGGGCTGCGACACACCGCAGCATGAGGCGCGGCCGATCGAGCCGACATCGCGAGGGCGCACGGCCGTGCGCCCCGGCGACGAACTCACGAGAGCGCAAAGCACAGGAGCGCAGCGAGTCCGGAGCTACGGTTTCGTTGTGGAATTCCGCGGTTCTGTTCCCTCGTCCGGATCGCCGTCGAAATCCACCAGGTACATGGTGGCATCGGCTTCGGCGAGGAGAGGCTGCTCTTCGGTGTCGCCCCGGACTTCGGCGCGGGCTTTGATGGTGCGCCGGCGTCTTTCCACCATCCAGGCTCGGACCGTCAGTTTGGTTCCGACGGGAATAGGGTGGCGAAAGCGCGTCTCGACGCGCGCCGTGACTCCGGTAAGGCCATGGAAGTAGAGCGCCCAGCCGAGCGCTTCATCCATCAGCGTGAACGTGAGGCCGCCGTGCAGGATGCCGGGCCAGCCTTCGTGCTCGTTATGAGCGGTATAAGTTGCGCGGCTGCCATTCTCCCCGTCGGGCTGAAAGGGGACATGCAAACCGGTGGGATTCTCGGGGCCGCATACGTAACAGTGCTTCGTCTTGGGCAACAGTTCGGTCAAGTCAGTCAACGCAGGATCTCCTATGATTGCGCCTTCCACTGTAGCGGCGGTCTATGACCGCCGCTCGGCGCTCATAGAGCGCCGCTACAGTTGCTGCCGCTACAATTGCCGCCGCCACAACTCCGCGCGGGCGCCTACAGTTTATCAAACGCCCCTGCCAAGAGCGGCGTAAACTGTGGCAACAGTTCCAGCGCAACAGGGAGGGAGATATGAACCGGAGGGAGATTCTTCGCTCGGTCGCAGCGGCGTCGGCCTTGGCAACGGTTGGCAGCCACGGTCAGCGTGCTTCCGGGTCCTTCTTGGCCATGGCCGCCGAGCAGCGGAAGCAGATGAAGATCACGGGCCTCGAGACGGACTTACTGAAGCCGCCTCCCGGGCCTCCAATCTACGATGCGTTGCAGGCCTTGGAGGTGGACCTGGGCACCGTGGTCCTGCGGATTCGCACCGACGCCGGCATCACGGGGTGGGCCAGCAGCTCGTTTGGCAATCGCGGCGAAGGCGCGCGCGTTGTGCAGTCGATTCTTGAGCACGAAGTGAAGCCGGTCATCCTGGGGAAGGACCCGGCGTTCCCGCGCGGGATTCGTGCCGAGTTGTGGAAGGCGCTCAACTACCACGGCGTGACGGGCGTGGGGCAGTTCGCCCTGGCGGCCACGGACATCGCCCTGTGGGATATTCTCGGCAAGAGCGCCGGGCTGCCCGTCTACAAAATGCTAGGTGCGTATCGCGACCGTATGCCCGTGTATTCCATGTGCGGATGGTACTACGACCACGATGAAGATCTCGCGCAATTCAAGCGGGAGATCACCGAGGCCGTCGCGCAGGGATACAAGGCGTTCAAGATCAAGGTGGGCAAGTACTCGCTCGACGACGACGTCCGGCGGATTCAACTGGCGTTCGACGTCGTGGGCAAGGACCATCGGCTGATGGTCGATGCCAACCAAGTCTTCGATCGAAAGGAAGCTTTGCAGCGCGGCAGGGTGTACCAGGAGATGGGCTGTTACTGGTTCGAAGAGCCGCTGCCGCCGCACGACATGGAGGGCTTTGCGATGCTGGCCCAGGCGCTCGACATCCGCATTGCTACAGGAGAAAACCTGAACACCCGGTATGAGTTTGCCGATCTTATTGCCCGCAAGGGAGCGGACATCGTGCAGCCCGATAATCGCCGCGCGGGGGGCGTCACCGAGTGGATGGAGATCGCCGCCATTGCCGACGGTTACGGAGTTGAGGTGGCCAGCCACGGTGGCGGCAACGCGACGAACCTTAACATGCTGCTCGCCATGCCAAACGCCATTTACATGGAAGCCGGCGGGCCGCGGCGGATGATTGACGGAGAAGTCCCTGCGCCCACCGAGCCGGGGATGAGCAGCGAGGTCAAAGCGGAGGAGATTCGGAAGTATAAGGTGGGATAACCAGGCCGCGGCGGACGAGTCTAGAGTCCGCGCTGAGGAGGAAGCGAGTGTTAACGACGCGCCCAGAGAGAATTGACACAGGTCATGCGTAAAATTGTCGCGTGTCATCACAGCGTGGCACCCTAGGCCGATGTTTCAACCTCTGTGCATCGCGGAATTTCGTCGCACGTTGGTAACGCAACAAGCCGTTGCGCGAATTTGGCTTAGCTTGCAGCGGCGGCGCCGACATCATCTTGAAGGTCCAGCCTCCACAACTTGACCGATGACCTGGTATCGCTTTTGCTCTGCAAGTGAGGCTTGAGGAACGAAGTCCATTCGCACCGATTCTGGATGGCAATCGGAAAGCAGACCCACCAGCGGAATCGCCCCGGTCACTTATCCTTGGGTGGCCGTGTCGCGACGTCAGAACGCACTGCTCTTCCCGTACGTCCGGGCGCGCCGGAGTTCTTCGCCCATGCGGCAGGCACTTAGGTACTAGGTACTTCGTAAGTAAAGATAGCCTTGACATGCACGTTGCTTACTTTAACAATAGTTCGTGCGGCGGGATAAAGGCGCTCCGGGCGCAGGAATCCGCGGAGCCAGACCAACGCTCGAGCCCTTCCGCGCGGCAATCCTCCCGGATCGCCAAGGCAGGGAGGATCAGAAGACGAGAAGGTAGAAGGTGTTTGGCTTTTGGCGGCTGCGTTTCCGGGCGGGATCAGGCCGGCCGGGAAGCGGGGTCACACTGAGCGACTTCGATTACACGTCCCTGGAACGAGAATCTCTATAAGGAAGATCCCAGAAGCACAACCCTTTCGATACTAACTTGGGGAAGTCATCGCTGCGGAGGGCTGCTCCTTCCGGGGCCCGGAGCGCGTGTGTGCACACAGGGTCAACGCGGCGCCGCGATGCCGGAACTGAAGACAGATTATTCTCAAGCTCTTTTCGAAGAACCGTTCCACGCGCAGGCTGCGAAGCCGAGCGCGTGCGCGGGAACGAAGAAAAGGGCCATCATAACGGAGGTCAACTTGAACTCAACCCATTCATATCATCCATGGAAAGACAAGACACTAGCAGGTTTCATACTGACGGTAGCGGTTCTCTTCTTCGTCGGAAGCGGCGCCATCGAGCCCGCAACATCCTTCGCCGGCACGACGGTAGCAGTCAGTCCCGGCGACGACATCCAAGCGTTAGTTAATCAAAACCCCACCGGCACCACGTTCTCGTTTGCGGCGGGAACTTATCGCATGGTGTCGATTGTTCCCAAGAGCAACGATGTCTTCACCGGTCCTTCGACGGCAGTGCTCAGCGGTGCAACCGTTCTGACGTCGTTCAGTCAAAGCGGCTCGGTTTGGGCGTCGAAGGTCCAGGTGACGCAACTGTCATCCTATCCGGGCCTCTGCGATTCCACCCACCCGATTTGCATGTACCCGGAAGATATCTTCTTCGACAACAACCTCAAACTGCGGGTCGCGAGTCTGTCGGCGGTAGTCCCGGGAACCTGGTATCTCGATTACAGCAGCGGCAACGCGTACCTGGGCGACAATCCCAGCGGCCACACGGTCGAGATCAGCCTGACGCCACACGCCTTCAGCGGCACGGCAGCCGGGGTCCTCATCTACGGCCTGACCATCGAGAAATACGCCAACCTAGCCCAGACCGGGGCCGTCCACGCGGCGAACGGCAAAGGCTGGAACGTCAAGATGTGCGAGGTCCGGTACAACCACGGCACCGGTATTCGAACTACGGACAGCATGTACGTCTGGAAGTGCTACGCCCACCACAACGGCCAGCTCGGCATCGGCGGCGGCGGTGCTAACCTTTGCATTCAAAGCTGCGAACTCAGCTACAACAACACCTCGGGCTACAACTTCAGTTGGGAAGCCGGAGGGCTTAAGCTGGGGAAAGCCAGCAACACCACCATCCAATACTGCAACTCCCACAACAACAACGGACCCGGCCTCATGACCGACTGCGCCAGCAAATACATCACGTACGATTCGAACACCCTCAGCTACAACCAAGAGGCCGGCATTTACCATGAGATCAGCTACGACGCCGTGATCAAGAACAACACGATCACCGGTGACGGATTCAACCCGAAGGGCACGGGACCTTGGTACGGCGCGGGGATCAATGTCTACGACTCCGCGAACGTCCAGGTTTACGGAAACAAGCTGATCAACTGTGCGAACGCGATCATCGGCCGGCAGGATGACCGGGGCAACGGACCGGACGGCCAGCCTTATTCACTCAAGAACCTGAGCGTTCACGACAACACCATCACGCAAAGCTCGGGATATGCGGAAGGCATCGTCGCCAGCACAGCCTACAACGGCGTGATCTACGCAAGCTGGAACAACCATTTCCAGAATGACACCTATAACCTGGCCAATTCCGCCACCTACAAGTACTTCTTCTGGCTAGCACAGTCCTGGACGTTGGGGACGTGGAATACCTACGTGAGCGAACACTAGGCCGTTAGCAGTTGAGTGTCGTCCGAAGATCCTTGACCCGCAATACCCGTTCCCGAGGGAGCACTGCTCCCTCGGGACGATCTCATTGACATAACTCATAAGGCGGGAGATCAGAACACTTCCAGGTGCTCCCGTTGGACACCGCAAGAGCTGTGTTGGCTAAGCTGCCAGCACACGCTTGGCCCCCAGATGTTATGGGTGTTGAGGTCGAAGATTTGGCTTGCAGCAGGAGTTTGGGCCGGCGAGAAACTACCAACCTTGCCATACGAGCGGGATGTTTTCGGTGGTCCATCTGTTGTCGAACTGTCGCCAAAACACCGAAGTGCAGCTTCGCGTACCGAGCGTGGCAACGAACCCGTAAAAGTCGATACGTCCAAACCCTTGCCTGCGCAGATGGTCGATACCAGCCTGGAACTTGGGCCTGTCGCTGTTGTCGAAGACGATGATACCGTCATCTCGAAGGTAGACCGGCGCAACCGACGCGCAACGAACACGTTCCATACCATCAATCACAATGATATCGAAGCTCTTCGGAGCATATTCTTCGATGGCACTGTAATAGGGAGAATCGCCTTCGCCCGCAATTTGGCCCCCTACCGCGTCGCGGTGGAGAAGTGTGGCATTGGTTCCCACCATGGTTCGCACGCGGTCTAACCAGAGGCTATCATGCTCCACCGTGATGACCTCTCCGGCGTGCCTGCTGTACCACACCGTCGAGCACCCGCCCCCAAACTCGAACACACGATGCGTGGGCTTGACACGAGGAGCGAGCCACTCCAAGGCAGGGTACGTGTACCAAGGCTTCAGATCTCCATTCGCGAGATTCTGCGCAACAGATTGATGCCAACCCAAGCCTCGCATCACCGAGAGCATCTGGAGAGAGTAGTTCAGTTCACGAGGAGTACGAGGGACGCCTCGAATTCGTTGTTTAAGGACCCTGACGAGATGGTTTCCCGCCGTAGGGTTTGATGGCATTTCACTCCTCCCGATTTTGATGGGTTACCGGCCCAACTCTCGCCCGTACCCCCTCCGCGTACGACGTCAATCCAATGCGTATCTTGGTTGTAGGAGCAGCCCTTCAGGATTCGTGATACGCCAACTCTTCCCTTAGGAGAAGGAATCGCCTCGCGCTGCTCAACGGCCGGGCTCCGGCAGGCGCTTCGCGTCCGAAGCGCGCTGTCCCGAATTCTCTTGCCGCCGCAATCGAGCTAGTTCGTAGGCAGCGAGATGCTTTTCCACACAGATGCCTGTGTCGTATCGTTCGACGGCGCGCTGCCGCGCCGTTGCGCCCATCTGGGCCCGGAGGCTAGGGTTCTGCAACAAGTCGAGGATCGCCGCGGCCAAGGCGGGGCTCGCGCCAGGCCCTACCAGTCGCCCGGTCACGCCTTCCTCGACGACCTCGCGTACGCCTCCCACATCCGTGGCAATCACCGGAAGGGCACACGACATCGCTTCCAGGATAGATGTGGGAATGCCTTCGGCTCGCGAAGGCATGACAAACAGGTCAAAGGCGGGCAGCAGTTCCGCCACGCGCGGGCCAGGCTCGACAAACTTCAGGAAGCCGTCCTGCAAAAGCCCGAGTCGCGCGGCGAGTTGCTTAACGTGCGCGTCGTAATAGGAAGCCTGCGTCGGCGTAACCGACCCGAGAATCCGAAAAGCCACGCGAGGAAACCTCGGCTTAAGGGCGGGGGCGGCCCGGACCAGCAGGTCATGGCCCTTTTGCCAGTTGCAGTTGCCCACCGTCCCCACCAGGAGGGTGTCTTCCGAAACGCCCAGCTCCTGGCGTGCCATCACGCGCCGGACGGGGTCCGGCCGGAACTCCTGAGTATCGACGGGCGGGAAGAACGGTATCAGGCGGTTCCCGAGATGCACGGCCCCAGGGTGGGCACGCGCGGTTCGTGTGCCGGTCGTCATGACGGCGTCCGACAGAGAAAGAACCAGCGGCATGGCGAGGCAACGCAGAGGAAACGGAGTGAACGAGGAGAGAAGCTGCCAAACAACCGGGACACCCTCCAGGCGCGCGGCGATGGCGCCCTGTGGGTACATCGGTCCTGCGACCTGTACGACGTCCGCGCGCTGCTCTCGAATGATGCGGCGGAGCGCCCTGATTTCCGGAAGAAAACCCAGAATCCAATCCGCGTGGGGTCGCAGGTGGAGAGTTTTCCGAGGCCGATGGAGCGGGATCTGCAACACGCGAAGGCCTGCCGCCCGCAGCCGTTCGGCAGCATTTCCCGGTGCGTCCGGGAGAACGACCACCGTCTCCCAGCCTCGCGCGGAGAGGGGCGCGGCCAGCCGCAGAAGCTGGTTGTGCGGACCGCCAAAGACCGGGTGGTGGAGAACGGCAAGGGCAACACTCATGCCTTAGGCTTCTTCCCCCCGCTCCACCGAAGGTGGCAACAACCGGTACGGATCCGGAGACGCCTCCACGTCGAGTTGTTGAACGTCCTCGAGGGCCTGGATGTTGAGCCACGCCCGGCGCGCTGCAACCGGTACGGGCAAGCGGGCACGAAACGCTTCACTCCCCTCCATCAGGCCGCCCATCTTCTCCTCCAGCACTTCCTCGCGAAGGTCCGCGGCGAGCGGCAGGCACGCCCCATCCGCCAGGCCAATCTCCCGGGCAAGGTCGCGCACCTTGCGGTGATAAGCGAAGAACAGCAACCGGCAGCCTGCGAGATATGCAAATACACCCGCATGGTAACGCGTGGCGATGAACGCATCGCACTCCGCAACCCGCCGCAGCGTCTCTTCGGGCTGAGAAGAATAAGGCACCAACTCCGCGCGCGCACGGTGGACGAGCGAAACAGCCTCATGCAGTTCTTTACTGAGCGCGCCGTCATCCTCGCGGCTTCCACCTCTCCACACCATCACCTTGAGCCGTAAATCCGGCCGCTTATCCAGGGTGCGATTGAGAACCGCCGCCAGCCGCCGCCACACAACCGAGTCGACGGGAGCTCCGCCGGACAGGCTCCGCCGGACCGACGTCACACAGACGCCGAGCGTCGTCACTGAGTTACTGACCGTGGCAACTTGGCCCGTCCGCAGGATTGAATCGCGAACCAAAAGCGCAGCCAGATCGAAAGTCAGCGCGAGTTTTTCCGGTGGGATCCAGGCTGCTATTTCCCTCTGGGATTCTGCATCGCGGACGGTTACCCGGTCGCAGCATTTCAACCCCAGCCGGGTGATCCAGCGCGTGGGCCAGCGCGAGAACGGACCAAGTCCTACGCCCAGCCAAATAACTTTGCGTCCCAACAGTTTTGCGAGTATCGACAAGCTGGTGATACGGGCCATGTACCGGAGGTGCCGCACGTACCGCCGGGTTGTATAGTCGTCGTGGAAGTGCGTCCCGCCGCCGAGCAACAACCCGTCACTACGGAGCAGCGCGCGGAGCACTGCCCACCACTCCGCCGGGACCAAGCCGGCGCCGTAAGCAGAATGCAGCGTTCCGTTTCGCGCACCTTTCACCACGACCGTCGCACGCCGGCGCAGGTCAGCAGGCATCGCGCCCAAAAGCCCCGTCAGCATCGCCTCATCGCCGGTGTTGCAGCCGCCGTAGTGGCCGATAATCAAGGGACGGCGGAGGCGTATGCTCGTCATGCGTGGGTAAGGCTTCGTTTGTGCTCCAGACATGCCTTCACTCCACCCGCAAAGTTCTCGACCATGTTCCCGAGTGTGTATCTTCGCCCCGATCTCGACGCTCCCTCGCGCAGCCGTCCCAGCAGGTCACGCTCGCCAAGAGTACGCACGACCGCCTCCGCGTAAAGAACAGGGTCGTCGGGTGTCACGATTCCATTGTGACCATCCTCCAGGTATTCAATCTCGGGACAATGGATGGGGATGTCGGCAGTAATCACGGGCAACCCCACCGCGAAGGCGTCGAGAATCCCCAGGCCAACCAAACCAGGGTTCAAAAGAAGATCGGCAAGCCGGAAATAGGGAGCCCGTGCGTCGTTGAATCTCGGTCCTACGTAATGAATCCAGGAGTGCGAGGCCGCGGCTTTCTCGACAAGACTTCTATCCGGACCGTCGCCCACGATTACCAGGTGGAACTCCGGCAGGCGGGCCCGAATGAGCGCGGCGGATGCGATCAGCATGGGGAGATGCTTGTGGGAGTAAAGTGACCCGCAGAACAAACCCACGCGAGCGTCCGTGGCAATTCCCAGCGCGCCGCGCAAGGCAGTAATCTCGCCCGCCTCAATCCGGCCCGCGGCACGCGCCAAGCTGTCCGTGTCGATAGCGTTCTGCACATCCGTCACGATATCGGCCGGCACTCCCTGCGCGAGAAGGAAACGCATGGTCCGGGCGGTGTACGCAAACCACCAGTCGGGCAACCGCAACATGCGCTGCCTCAGGAACTTTCCCACGCGGGTTCCGGTGTTGTGAATGCCGTGGCCGAAGATCGCCACTTTCCGCGACGACATGACGCGGCTGGCGAGCAGGGCGTGCGTCAGCAGATACCGGCTGGCATGTTCCACGATGACCAAGCGGGCGTCTTGCACGTGCCGCCACGCCTGCTGATAGACAAGGTGATCACCCACCAGCCAGCGGGCTCGCACTTTAATGCCGACGTTGCCGTTGACGTCCACGCAGTCACGCTTCGCGGCTTCCCAGGGATTCGGATCGCTGTAGACTACACGCAAATCAATCCCGTCCTGCGCGAGCCGCCGATGCAGATCGACATAGAACCTGGCACGGTATTGCCGGACCGTGTTCTGAACGATGACGACTTTGTTCTTTTGACCGTTCATCACGTTAATGCAAGCTTCCCACGCTGCCGCGCACCAGCAGTATCACTCCGGCACGGCCCGTGGGACATTTCCCTTAAGTGCGAGACGCAGAGACAATCGCGCCAGCTTCTGTCACGCTCCCGCAACGATCGACGCCTCTTCGCGACCGGCAGACTCCGCGCCGGATTCAACTTCTTCGCCTCGGTGCTTGGACGACCTGCGCAGGATGGTGACCGTTGCCGCTGCACAGGCCGTCGCACCCGCGATCACAAATGTGACCACGGCCCCCTTGATGCCGTAGAGCCAAATCGCAGGAACGCCGACCGCGATCCCCACGAGGCCGGCGGTCGTGTAGACACCGCACACCAGCGCCGGCAGCCGCATGGCCCGCAGAATGTTCGCCTGAGCAGTCGCGGCGATCCGCAGGATGGATCCCAGCGCGATCCACGGAAGCAATCCGATGATGACCGCATATTTGGCGCCGTAGAGGGAATGGACGACCGGCCCGCGAATCGCTATCAGGACAATCCAGTAAAGAGCCGAGCCACCACCGTAGAGAAGGGTCAGCCGCCCCACCAGGCGATTCGTGCTGCGCGCGCCGTCCTGATGGTAAATGTGCGACGCGTAAGGCAGAGAAAGGAGCGAGATGGCCACAAAAACCTGGGCGACGGGCGAGGTGAGGTTCATCAGGGCCTTGAGCTTCCCTGCCTCCGCCATCCCACTGTAATGGCCGAGTAGAGGATAGTACATCGCGCCTGAGAACCAGTTCGGAATGGCGCTGGCCAGCGCCCATCTTCCATAGATCCAGTGCTGGCGGACCACTTCCTTGGCGTGAACGTACGCGTGTCCCGTCCGCAAGCGAGGTCGCAGTGTCCATAACATGGAGGCGGCTGCGATCGCCGCGCCAGCAGCCATCAAGAGGAACGCGGAGAACGGAGAGAGCAGGTTCCATTTGTGAATGGCAAACAACCCCACCATCAGCACCGCGAAGTAGGCGCCGGCCCCGGCCACGGCTCCCTGCGACGAGAGCTTCATGTAGAAAGCCCGGCGCGCCAGCCAGAAAAGCAGAACGACCGGCCCGGCCAAGCTCACGCCCGCTAGAGTTGAGGGCAGGTTGCTGGCCGGCGCGACGACGTGTGCCACCCAGGCACAAGCCGCGATACCCACCAGCATGACGACGGACGCCACCGTGTGAATGCGGAGTACGCTGCCGAGATACTCCTGGGCATGTTCCCGGTAAAGCGAGGCTCCGAACACACTCATCGGCTCCAAAACGAGGCAGCCATACAAAACCGACAGTAGAAGGAATACTTCGAATCCCAAGGCGTACACGCCGTAGTCCCTGGGCGTAAGGGTGCGAGCCAGGACAATTGAAATAATGAAGTTCGAACCAGAGATGAAGCCCTGGTCCACAATGGCCAGAACCCCGCGGCCGGACAACGCTTTGAGACTCAGCCTTGACGTCTTCGCCTTCTGGACCGGAGGCGAATAGCGAGTCTGGGATTCTGCGGTGACGGTGGAATCCATGAAAGAGTCTCTCCCGGTGATCGGGTTGTTGAAGTCCCGCGCCCTAAGGCCAGTCCCCTTAGCCCACGGAAGGCAATTTCCCCCATCCCTAAGGAGTTCGACGGTCCGCTTGTATCGCAGCGGTCTTCCTCGAACAAGATGTTCCTTGGGGACCGTAAAAGGCCGGGCCTAGAGTTCGTCCTTCAAATTATGTCGTGTAGTTTCAATTAGATAAGATATAAGAGTATTAAGCCATCTATTCTTGGCAACGTCTTCGGAGCGATCTACATTTTCGCGACCTTGTTGTCCCGCCTCGCCGCCAGTCAACTCGCCCCACTGAGCGCAACCAAACAAAAGGAAAACAGTAAGAATCCGGGATCCCTCTGAGCAAGGGACTCCCTCCAGTCCTACGTGGCGCAGGAAACAATGACTAATTGTTCTATACTTGTCAAGAAGAAAGGAAGGCTAGGTGTATTTCCGGATGTGCGTCATTTCCAGAGCCACGTTCCAGAGGAACTTGGGACCGTTCACCAAATAGCGCCGCCAAAGCCGTTGAGGCTCGCTCGCAAGGCGAAAAAGCCACTCTAAACCGTGCTCGCGCATCCAACGCGGCGCCTGACTTGTTCTCCCGGTGAGGAAATCGAAAGCGGCGCCGACGCCGATCATCACCGGCACATGAAGTAGGTCCCGATACTCCGCCATCCAGGATTCCTGCTTCGGTGTGCTGAGGCCAATCCACAGGACGTCGGGCCGCGCAGCTTTGACAAGTTCCACGAGCCGGCGTCGCTCCTCAATATCCAAAGGCCGGAACGGCGGTGAGTATGTGCCCCCGATGCGAATGCCAAAGCGCCGGTTGAGGACTCCGGCAAGCTGATCCGCAACGCCGGGCGCGCCACCATAGAAGAAATGGCAATAGCGGCTGCCCGTCGTTTGACAGAATGTCTCGAGAAGCTCCGGGCCATAAACGCGGCGCGGAAGATTGAGACCGTGACTTCTCCCGATCCAGACAAGCGGCATGCCATCAGGAACCACTAGGCCCGCGCGGTTGAGGACCCCTTTGAATTCCTGGTTCTGCTGCGCTTCCACGACGCCGTGCATACCGGTAACGGCGATGTAATTCCCGGTCCGCCGCGCCGCAATCCAATCCGTGATCCGAGCAACAACGTCGGGGATCTGCACAGCATCAACGCGGACCCCCAGGACCTTGAAAGATGCGCCCGTCGAAACAGAAGAAGATGTCATGAATGCGACCCTTGTGGCTGGTCCGCTGCGGCCACCCAGCCCGCCACTTCGCGATGGTTCAAGGCGATCACGTGCTGGTAGATGGCCATCAATGCCGCGTAGTTGGTCTCGGCCGTGTACTTCAGTTCGTAATCCCGGCGCGCCGCCTTTTCCATGGCGCTCATGCGTTCCGGGTTGCCCCAAGCCCACTCGACGGCGCCGGCCAGATCCGTAGTGTCTCCGGGCCGGAAGTGTAACCCGTTGACGTGGTCTTTGACAATTTCCTGCATAGCGCCGAGGCGTGAGCAGATCACCGGGGTTCCGCAAGAAAACGCCTCCACCAAGGTCATGGGAAAGTTCTCGTAATAGTGACTGGGGAAAACCAACAACCGGGCCTCCTTGATAATCGCCTGCGTCGCCTCCCTGGTCTGATGGCCGAGGAAAGTTACCTCCGCAAGATTGAAGGCGGACGCCATCCGTTCAAGCTCTTGCCGCAAGGGGCCGTCGCCGACAATTCGCAATGGAATCGGTGCACGCAACTCCTTCCAGGCACGCAGAAGAGTTTGCAGCCCCTTTTCGGGTGAAAGCCGGCCCACGTAAACCGCGAAGTCGCCAGCGCGCTCCTTCGCTCCGGGGTCGGGAGCCACGAAGTTGGGTTTGACGTGGATCTTCTCAGCGGGAATCCCGGCTTCCAAGAACTTATTCTTGGAGAATTCCGTCAGCGCAATGTAGCCGGTGACACCCTTCCTCCACGTTCCTGCCAAACGATGGACCTGGAGCATGAGGGCAATGGCAGCGGTGGCCGTAAAGGAGTCCCGGTAACAAGCATGACGCACACCCTGCCAGAGACTCGAAACCTGGCAGTCTTCGCACACCCGTCCATCCCGGAAGAAGGTCGCGGCAGGGCACATCAAGCGAAAGTTGTGCAGCGTCTGCACCACCGGCACGCCACCCGCTCGGCACGCCGCGAAGACCGAAGGCGAAATCTGCACCAGAGTGTTGTGGACGTGGGCGATGTCGGGACTCTCTTTGCGGACAAGTTCGAGAATCTCACGATAGACGTCACCCGCCCATATGGCCTTCTTTAGCAAGCTGAGCCGCTGAAGGCCGGAATAACCACGCAGCTCGCTATTCGTGCGCTGGTAGGTGACAACGTGGTGGCCATGACTTTCAAGAAGCTGCCGCTCCTGCTCATACACGACGTCTTCGCCACCGGGTTCCTGGTAGTAGTTGTGGATGAGAAGTACTTTCATGTAGCCGATTGATCCCCGCAAAGCACCATTGTGGCGGAACCGGCGGCCCGTAACTCAGCCACCTCTCCGTTGGCAAGATACGAAACTCCCGGCCGCTTTGAAACAAAGTCCAGCACCACCCCGAGTTCCTCCCAGAGATTCAGCTTGTCGATCTCCCAGGAGTGGCCGTAGAGGTGCCATACTCCGCCGCACTCCAGCACCGTGTCGAACAGGTGCCGGGCTAGGTCCACCCAGTCCACGGTGTGCCAGAGCAGCGTTCGATATTTCCACGCACGCGCAATATTGCGGGCGCTTGCGAGGTTTCGGGCATAGCCCGCGCGTGAGTGGGGAAAAGCCTGCACAGAAGTCGGCATGCGCAAGGGATCAAAGGTCAACCCGCGAGCCAGCATCGCGGTGGTGCGAGCCCCGATGAAGCCGGCCCGCCCGACCGCGGCCATAACCGAACGGTTGTGTTTGCCGCGGGGATAAGCGAACACCTTCACTTGCTTCCCCAAGTCGTCCTCAAGCCGCTTTTTCGAACCTTCCACCTCCACCGCCAACTGGAGGGGTTCGCATTCCGGCAGGTTCGGATGGGAAATGCCGTGCGCCCCGATTTCGAACCCGCAGGAGCCTAGCGCCAGCATGTCCGCGCGGCTCATGCGCTCCGATCCGTGGTGGCCTTTCACCGGAATATAGAAGGTGGCAGGGAGTTTGCGGTCGGCAAGCATTCTCGCCACCCGGAGGTCGAGCGCGTCACCATCATCCCAACTGGTGGTAACAATCCTCGGCAGTCCAGTCCGGAGGCGTCGCACGCCGTGATCCCCGCGCGGTCCTTCCGTGGAGTTTTCGTTTGCTGGAACAACCACGTATGATCTCATCTCGAACCCTCTACCTGGCGCCGCTTGTGCGGCGCGCCAAGCGCAAACTATCCGTGTGGTAATGCACTTCAGCGCCCGTTGAACGCCGCAGCCCAGTCCTTATAGGAAAGCTTTGCGCCCCTCCATGCAAAGAGTTTGGCGTTGCTGTCGGCCATATGAAACTGGTTATTGCTGAACCGGTTGTTCCAGAAGTTGAAGACGGCGTCGCCGAGCGCCCCGTCACGCACGATCCCCGCCGCGATTCCCTGGTCCTGCGTGATGACATTGTCGTGCACATAGAGGTTGCGAAGCAGGTAGGGCGTTCCCCGTTGCGCACTAGCTCCTCGCTGGGCTTGCAGGCCCACAATCCCGTTCATGCAATGCGAAACCGTGTTGCCGTAGACTTCCACGTCCGACGAAGCCGCGATGACGATCCCCGCCCCCCACCAGGGCTCGGACTTGTTGATGTCGTTAAAGGCGTCGTTCTCCACCACGTTATCTCGAATCACCGCGTGATAACTGATCTCATGGAAAATGCCGGGTCCAAGATTGCCCTTGGTGTGATTGTGCTCGTAGAGCGTGTTTTCGTTGTCGATGTCGGTCCAGAGGGCAGGCCCCCGGTTGTCGTGGGCGTAGTTGTTGCGAACCACCAGGTTTTTGGTAAACGCGAACTTGCTGCCTCCCGCTTCCCAGCCGTAGTTGTAGCCGGCATAGTTGTTAAAGGCGATTTCGTTTCCGTCCACCAGACCGTTGGTGCCTCCCCCGCCGATGCCCAATTGGCCGTTGTGAATGAGCTTGTTGTTAACGACCCGCGCCCCGTCGCCACCAATCCTCACTCCCATGCCATGGTTCAGCTCAACCGCGTTGTTTTCGACAACCCAATCACTGCCCGCACGGCCATCCACGGCGGCAAATTGAGCCAAGCACGCGTACTTCTCAATTGTCAGGTTGGCAATCCGCACGTTCTGCGCAGAACCGGAGAAAGCATTGGGGGTGACACTGACTTCCACTTGGTGCCCATTGGGATTGTCCGCTAGATAAGCCGTGTTGGAAGAGTAATCCAGGTACCACTTACCGGGAACAACCGCCGAGAGACTCTCAACGCGCTCAAGTGGGGCGTCATCGATGAAAAGATCTTCAGGGTAATGGCAACCGGGGTGTTCGTCCTTGCATTTTCCCCGGTCTGTGGGACCGCCCGCCACACCGGTTGTCGCTGACCAGAGCTGCCCCGACTGCGTGAAACCACTGAGGACCTGCGCGCCGCTGAGAATCGCTCCCGTTTCGCCGACAAAGGAATCCCCACTCTTCGGCTGTATCGACTGGAGCCTGTAGACGCCGGCCTTGATCGCGAACGTTGTCCCCGGCGGCTGCTGCTGAACAAGCGCACTCAGGTTGTCACCAGGCTTCACGGTGACGCTCGCACCAGCCACGGCCAGGCGGTTCGCCCCGCGGCTTACCGCGCACAGGGACAGCAACAGCAAGAACCACGGCGCGAGGCGCTTCATCGACACTGCTCCCCCTTTCCGCGGGCCGAACCGCGATTGCCCTCGTGCCACCCACCTCTGGTCGTCCATTTGAAACCCCGATGTTTGACGATTGCTGCGGTGCCGCGGTTACAACCCAGCGGCAAAATCGCTTGCTGTGCGGAAGTTGTGGAGAGAAGCTTTCGAGAAGATTCAGTTCCCTGACGAGCCGGCATCGGCCGCACCGAATGCCAGCTCCAGTTGCGGATCCGTTCCGGCGGCGTGGCCGGCAACCACCTCGCTACAGCTCTCGATGCCAGCCCGTCTCCGGCGCCGCAGGTACTCAACGTAGCCAAGGATCGCCAAGAAGTGCAGTGGCGGATGCCACGTCAGCATGGTCATGAAAATCGACCGGAAACCCAGCAAGGCGAAGATGGCCAGCGCTTCAAAAGCAAGCTGGCGTTCCTGGGCTCCCAATACGAGAGCGCCGCTCGCATCAACCTGGGTCGAGGAGGTTCCCAGTCCCACAAAGTACGCGGGATTGCGAACACACCGCCAAAGAAGCCAGCCGATCACCACCATCGTGACCACAAACGGTATCAGTCCCCAGATACTCGTGCCGACAATGATCTCCAAATAGTCGCTGTGCATGGTCGACGTTCCGCTCAGACCCAGCTTGGCCAGAACAGCAAAGCGGCCTGCCGCATAGGCTCCAAACCCCGTGAGGGGTCTTTCCAGATACGTCTGCCAGGCAAACGACCACCACGTGGCACGCGCACTCAGGGTCCCCAGGTCTTCCCGGGTCTGGCCCCGCTGTATGTACGACCAGATCAGGCCGCCCATCGTGGTGAGTGCCACAACGGGCACGACAATAAAAGCCAGGAAGGCCCCAACCTTCCCACGTTTGGAAAAGAGCAGGATGACCATTGCCCCCAACATGAACCCTGCAAGCGCCGTACGTGTCTGCGCCAGAACCATGGTGACGAGGCTCGCCAAGAGCAACAGCGTGTACCAGGACTTGTTGGATCGTTCCCCCGAAATGGGGAACAGCCGCGCGAGGCTGAGTAATCCCAATACACCCGCAAAGGTCGCGACGTCGTTGGCACTGACCGCCGGCAGTACTCCTTGCAAGCGCATCCCGAGGATTCCGCCGCCATACTTGTCACCGTGGAGAGCTGCCTCAGTGAATAAGGCCACTCCGCCCCAGACACTAAGGAGGAGAAAACCATAGAGCGCCCATGTCCAATTGAAGAAGTCGCGGTACTGATCAGTGGAATCAAGGGTATCGACAATTCCTGCCAGCAAGGCAACGTCGATCAGGTACTCGCACGACTTGTACAACGTCCAAGGAACGAACACTGACCAAATGGTAGAGGCCACGCCCACCAGGCCGAATATGGTAAGTGCCGCCACGACACCTCGGAACATCGATCCCAGCCAGTGCGTCCGCCGCAAAGCGAGGCGCGCCAGGAGAATGAACGCCACCAGCATATCCACGCCAATGCGAAAGACTGCCCAGGCGTCCAAGGGTTCAGCGCCGATCTCGTTCACGCCACGCACCCGGAAGACCAACGCACTTATGAAAGTCAGTGCCCACGCCCAATGCCACCATTGGAGCGTAGGAACGAAGGTGCGAACGTGACGGAGCCCTTGCCGTAGCGCAAACGCCAGCACGACCAGCGTGGGGAAGCCCAGCAGCGCTCCCCCCATCACAATCAGATCCCCGTGCCGCGAGTGTGCGGCGAGATTGAACAACTGCAGGCAAGCCAGGAATCCAAGGAACAAGAACGGAAGGATGACCCACAACCACGTTCTCCCGCCATTGGATACGCGCGTCTGCGTTCGCTCGTGATGAAAGGTGTTTGGCATCACTCGGTTGTCCTCTGTTCATCTCGACGTTGTGCCTGCAACACGCGAGCGATCATGTAACGCTGGAAGAGGCTCTTGTAGAGCGTGGCTTTAACCGCGCCTTTCCAGCCGTGCCGCTCACGCAAGGTCGACACCCGGGGAAGGCTGTGGTAGAAGAGCCGCGCACAAGCGAGGCCGTTCGCAAGCGTACGGATGTCTTCGGGGACCGGCCCATAGCCTTGCCAGAAAGGCCCCTCAAGAAGCTGCACGACTCGCGCCAAGGTGAGTGGCCTCAAAAGCGGGTGCCAAAGTGTGAAGAGCATCGTGCACAAGTCGTGGAGGATGGGACGGTAGCTGGAAAGCTCAAAATCAACGACCCAAAGTTGCTCGCGCACATCATCCCAGATCAGGTTAGGGAGCGAGAAATCGCCGTGGTTGAGCGCCACCGGAACGCGCAAGCAGGTTTGGGGACGGAGCTTGTCCACGGCCGACTCGAGAACGTCGTGTGCCCGCTCTCCGTAAGGCGTGCCGTCCAGCTTTCTCCTGTCGGCAAGCTCTCGCAGCGCAGCGACAGTGCCGGCGAGATCGACGGTTTCATACCCTTGGAGGGACGAATCGTGCAGAGTCCTCAGCCACGCTCCGGCTTGAAACATGGCTGTCTGCACCGATCGCATCTTGTGCTCGTTCGGCCAGGCCCAATTCACAAAACGATCCATCCGTAAACCGCCCACCTCTTCAAACACCAGTGTCCGGCTGCCCACGGAGTACCCGAGGACAACGGGAACATTTCGCGTGCCAGCCAGGGCGCGCATCTTCTGGACCATGTTCCGTTCCGCAACAATATGTGCTGCCACCGGTCTCTTAGGCAGTTCCGGAACCGCCAGTTCTTCCGCGGGGGTCGCAAAACGAGGAGGCATAGGATAGGGATCAACCAGAAAGACCTTGGCGAAGAACCGTCTGCCGGCTGCCACGCCGCCGCAGAAAAGTATCCAGCCGGACGCGCCTGTTTCGTAACGCTCGACGGTAACAAGCACCGGAGAGATGTCCAACGCCGACGCCACCCGGTCCTGGAGATCTTCACGAAGCGTTGGCTCCGCGAGCTCCGCAATTCTCTCCATGACACCTGGTAACGACATCTTGGAACGCTTGAGTTTCCACTGAGCAGCAGCGACGCACGTTCATGCGCCTAAACGGTATTGCTAGTGCCGCGGTTACGAAACAGCGAAATGTTGGGGCAGTCCTTCGCGGGCATTCACCCTACTCAAACCGTGATTGCGAATAATATCTTCGTAAAAGGCGCTCATTACCTTGGCGCGCCGCTGCCACCGTTGCGTATTGGCAAAGTCCCAGGCCGCCCGGCCCATGCGCCCACTCTCCTCGGGGGAATTCGCCAGGCGCCGGATGGCGTTGGCCAAGGCAGTGACGGTTCCTTCCGGATTCGTAACGGGAACTTTGATACCGGCCTCCGGGGGCACAAAAGCGCCGAGGCCCTGATGATCCAGTCCGATAATGGGCAGCCCGCTGCCCATTGCTTCCAACACTTGAGAACCGAAGGCATCGCGGAGACTGGTAAAGATAAAGGCGTCCGAAGAGTGATAGAGCGCCGGCATCTGGCCGTAAGGAACGTGGCCAAGGAAGACCACGCGGTCGCTAATGCCCAGCCTCTCGGCGATCTCTTCCCATTTCTCGCGGAGAGTCCCCCGACCCGCGACGAGCAGCCTGGCAGGCACATCCTTGGCTTGCGCCAACGCCTCGAGTGCCAACGGCAGGCACTTCCTGGCCTCCAATTGTCCCACCCACAGCAGCTTGAGCAGCGTGCCGGCCCGCCGCAGCACGGGCTCCGGGGAAACAAAATCGTCGCGCAACCCGGAGTCGAGAAAGGGCGCGACCAGGCCGGCCCCCGCCTTTCGCAACATGCTGTCGGTCTCACGATTCGTTGACAGGATCAGCGCCGACCGGCGAATCGCGGCGCGCAAAGCAGGCCGGTAGGGAAGGCACCACATGCGGGCGGCCCGCAGGACCTCGCGCCGCCAGGCGGCGCCGAAGTAGCGCTTGAATGCCGCGGGGGCTACTTGGCCGCCACCCACCGGCCCCCAGACGAAGGGAACGGGGAGCCGCCAGAACGGAGGCGGTTCGCTCACGGTGCCCCAGCTCACGTGATGCGCAATATCAAAGCCCACTTGCCGGTGCAGCCGATTGGCCTCGCGCAGCGCAAACTTCTGCCAGACGATGTAGTGAAGGCGGACGCTACTGTTGGGGTCGGAGGGATCCCAGGTGTCCAGCCAATTGGGAATAGTGACCCAGACAAAGTGCAAGTCAGGATTGGGATTCGCGGCCAGGAACTCTTCAATAGCTTGCCGTTCCTGCGGGTGCGTGATGACCCAGACTTGATGCTGTTGTGATAAGTGCCATGCCCAATTCCAAGTAAAAGCCAGTTCCGTGCCTCTCTGCGGGCTGCAAGCATGACCCAACAAAAGGACCTTCAAGTCACCTCTCCTTTTTGGAAGATTGTTCCCACCGGAGATTCGTGGTGGCGGGGAACGTGCGCGTGAGCTAAGACATACTAGGTGTCTCTGCGGGACCGGGACAATGCGCGCCCCGTTGAGTTGCAGACTTCTTCGCATCGAAGCGTTTGGCCGGAAACAGGCCACGCATAAAGCGGAGGCATCTAAGGATTACCAGGCGAGCTTTGCGGCGGACGCGTGAGACGAGTTCCGGCGTCCGGTTGACCAGCATCGCAAAGAAGGGAAAGGGGTCACGCCAGGACAGAAAAGCCGTTTCCTTGATGCCCCGCAGCGAAGCAATCCACTCCCGCACCGTCAGGGAACCCTCACGGTAATACCGGAACGAGGCCAGCGCGTCCAGATCCTCCACCATCCACTTTCGTCCTGCGCGGGCGGGACTGGCTTCGACAGGCTGTCCCGTCAGGTCCATGTACAGCGCGCGAGCGACATCGATGCCGTTGGTGCCGGCGAAAAGCCGGAACGTCGCTCCGATGCGGGGATTCACGTCGAGGACTTTATAGAGACCATCGCGAGCATCGTAGCGGTATCCGATGTCCACGATTCCGCGATAGCCAATCGCTTTCATGAAGCGCTGCGTGGTTGCTTCCACGGCATCATTGGGCAGGCAAATCCCCAGACTGGTGCATCCGGTGTGAATGGGGCACTGACGGATTTTCTTCCCCGTGAACCCGGCTAGGCACTCCGAGGCAGCATCGAAGTAGCCGTTGAACATCCAAATGGTGTCATCGCCACCCGGAATGTACTCCTGGATCATCAGATTAGGCGAGGCCGGGTCCTCCACGCGGTCATAGGTCGCAAGCAGCTCTGCCGGCGTGCGCACGATGAACATCTTCTTCCCGGCCCGCTCCCACAACCGCTGGGAGTCGATGGCCTTTAACATTACGGGGAACGTGGCGTCTGTGAGCCAACTCTCAACGTCGGCACGCGACTGCGGGAACGCACCTCGAGGTGTGGGAATCCCGTGTTGAGTCGCAAGCCCGTACATGCCGCGCTTGCTCGAAAGCGTGTCGACCAGACCGAGCGGTTGCTCCGGGAAGACAAACAGCTCGCGAAGAGCTTCACGCCAGCGGGCCACGAAACGCGCGGTTCCATCCGTGGTGGGCACCAGAATTGTTGGGCGCCCGATCTTGTGCTGCACGTCCGATAGGTACGCCAGAGATTCCCGTTCCGGAACGTGTTCGATATCCCACGCAAACCGGCCGCGGCAGTACCGGGAGAAATTCGCCGGAGCAATGCGGTTGGGATCCAGGTTGTAGACATCAATACCCAGCGGCCCCAGGCTCTTCATGATGTTCAAGCCGCCATGGCTGTCGGACCTCAGAATCAAGACGGGAGTCGAGTTGTGACGTAGTGCCATGGGAGGATGACAGGCGGCTATTGCGGAAGACCTTCGTATTTCCCCGTCACCGCAAGTTCCGGTTCGACGGACGTGCAACCCACAATTTCGCCGCCATCGAGCGCGAACGCCCAGTCAAGGTCGGCGATGTGGCTGAGGATGAAATCGAGGTCGCGGTCCTGGCCGGTTCGCATCAGATATTTGGCGCTGGCGCCAGCCAGGATGGTGTCGATCGCGGCGCCCCTCCACCGCTTAACCATCGCCAGGGTGTCCGGATTCTCGGCAACGTAGCCCGAGTCCATCAGGCGTTCGGCGATCCAGGCGCAGCACATTTGGTCTTCCCTGCGAAACTCACCGCGGCTGCCCGCTCCGATCACCGCAATGCGCGGGTGACGGCCCGCGAGGTGTTTTGCAAGAAACTCGAAGTTGCGGAAAGCTCCGATGTAGGTCGCGGCGGCGGCTCGGGCCAGGTGAATCAGTTTCGTGCCGGAGGAGGAAAGCAATACCAAGGGACGCGCGATATCCTTCCGCAAAGCCAAGTCCGCCGGACTGTTGCCCATCTCGAAATCACGAGGTACGACCCCGCCCAGTTCGCCCGCCAACAACGGGTTGGTCAGGCGCGCGGAAACTTGTAGCGCTGCTTCCACGGAGGCGACGGAGAAGCACCGCCGGCCCATCGACACAGCCGTGGCAATAGTGGTGGTGGCGCGGATGACATCTACGGCAACAATCGCGTAGCGCGCCCCGTAACGAAGAGCGCTCTCCGGAAAACAGTCGATGACGACGGTGTTCTGCATAGAGTTCAGACGGTTGTGGGTTCGAGTTCGTCGTGACGGCGTTGCGGGGCGGTCGGCCGCAGCTTCGGGTTCCCGAAAGCGTCCGAGTGCAGTCCGCGGCGATATATCTCTACACGCAGCACCTCTTCCAGCCGAACGTTCGCCAAGTGCACGTGGCGGCCAAAGTGGCTCAGCAACGCGAATTGGCTCGCCTTGTTGGGAGCTTCGAACATCACGCGTTCCAGTCCGAAAGCTTCGGCGAAGCGTTCGGCATACGCGACGTTCAGTGCTCCCTGCTCGTCAAACAGGCCCACACCTTGAGCGCTCTCCCGAGCCTCGACCACCAATTGCACGGCGCCGCCGTCCAGCCACTCGTGCCCCCGCACGATCAGCGTGTCCACCGTTTCGTCGCGAAAGGCGCCGTTGTGTTTCTTGCCCAGCTCGAACTGCATCTCCAGACCTCTCTCAGCAACCAGTCTGAAAACTTCATGTGGCTTCAACGGCATGGTGGTAAAACCCTCGCCACACTCAATTCGCGTCACTCCCAGGTCAGCGCAAAGGTCCAGATAGGCGGGAAGTTCATCCTGGGCCACAGCAACCTCGAAGGGGCCTCCACCGGTGACAACCGGAACGTGATGCAGATGCGCCGCCAAGATCTTCCGCCGGGTGCATTCCTCGCGGGCCACCATCCAACAGGCCATCGAGATCTTGAGCATGGAGAACAAGTGCGAGCTTTGCTCAAGGTGGCTTTCGAGCGTCAGCGGATCGTAGCCAGGATCAAAAGGGCTGGTCAGCGGCGGAAGTTCCGGAACGCCGATCCGGTGAAGATAATCCGCACTGTGGACCCCTTTTGCGTTCGTCATGCGGGGATTCCCCTTCCGGGGCGATTCCTGGTCGGCATCGTAATCATTCGCCGGTTCACGCCCTAAGCCGCTCCCTCACGCCGCCCCAGAGCCGCGCAGGACGGCAGGGATCGTGCTGGCAAGGATTCTCAAGTCCAGCCACAGCGACCATTCGTCGATGTAACGCATATCGAGTTCCATCCACTTGTCGAAACCAATCGAACTTCTGCCGGAGATTTGCCACAGGCAGGTGATGCCCGGACGGACACTGAATCGCCGCCGGTGCCAATCCTGGTCAAAGCCCTCATAGTCCCGCACCGGCAGCGGCCGCGGGCCCACCAGGCTCATCTCACCTATCACG
>Ga0335069_10001349_pt1 | contig 39690 bp, 51 predicted proteins | sample Lox_Sample_11_FD_206714 | JGI IMG/M metagenome (GOLD analysis project Ga0335069, IMG submission 206714) | Soil microbial communities from Loxahatchee National Wildlife Refuge, Florida, United States - Lox_Sample_1.1 | ecosystem: Environmental > Terrestrial > Soil > Wetlands | place: USA...
GCTGCCATAGCGTCCGTGTACCGCCTTGAGGCCGGCTCGCATTCGCACTCCACAAATCCCCCGCGGTAGATGCAGGTCTTGGCGCAAGGCTCCTTCGAGGTCATGTAGCCTCCCTTCCCGTCGTCGCAAGCGATGCAGCCGCCTTGACCATCTGACGCGCACGGCACGCCGTCGCCGAGACAGGCTTCGTTGCGGCCCTCGCCGTAGTCCTGCATCACCTCTTTGATCGCCTGAGCCACTGCCGGCTCGTCCGCTGTTAACGCGCCCTGGAGCGCCAGCAGCGCATACGTCGGGCTGTGTGGCATCTCCTTGATGGCTCGCTCGATAGCCGCGCGCAGCCGGTCGCGCTCTCGTTGAACGCTATCTGCAAATACGGTCATCTTGTGGTGCTGTTCTTTGTGCCAGTCCCGCTCGCGCTTCAGCCGCATGATCTCGGCCAGAGCGTCACGACAGAGCGGGTTGTAAAGTAACCCATCCTCTTGTTGCCATTGATCGAAGTGCCGATGATGATCGCGCAACCGATCCATTAAATCAGGTTTACTCATGTTCTCGGCTCCTCGTGTGCCCTCGCTTTGAGTCCGGCTTCATAGCCAAGATCGTAGGCGACCCACTCGTCTATGTGAGCCTCGAAAGGGTTAGTGACCCCATCGGCCTTCAGCCCATGCTCAAAGCCGTCTTGATAGCCGATGCAGACGAAAGCGACCCTTCTGGCTTGAACCGAAAAAGTTTCGATCTGGGCGCCCATAGGGGCGTTGTCGCAGCACGGCCCGCACTTCTTGCTGATGAGAGACCATGTGCCGTCTGCCCACTGAACCCAAAGCGCTTGGCACACTACGCAGCGATGCGTGGGAGTCCGCACCACCGGATTTGAGGTCACCTGTTCTCCCTCTTGCTCGCTAGCCATGCGCTGCACTCCTCGGTAGCCTTGCGAATCTCCGCCACGGTCGCGTCATCCACCGTGCCCTGCCAGAATAGGGCCATCGCCCGTGCTTGCCACAGATCGCGCTCCGCTTCGGCCACATTGCGCTGCTCGATCACTATGCGAAGCTGCTCGCCTGGCACCATCGGATCCGATGTCCGAGCGTCTGTGCTCATCGCGGCAATCCTTTCCAAAATCTTCGAATGCGCTCTGCAATGCATAACTTGCAAGTGCAGCGTTTTTTGTCGTGGTACTTGTTCCTCACGACTGGTTGCCCCATATCGTCCAGCCGTCGAATGGGGGGAACATATCTGCGCGATCGCGCCTCGCGAACATTTCAAGCCTGGGAACATCGCCGTAGAGCCTGACGATGCGATCGCGGGCTTCTTGCGGCTTCACTGAATGGTCGTAGAGGTCGCTCTGGATTAGTTGCGGGACGCCCTTATCCCTGCGTTCCAGGGTCTGCCCGCGCGTCCCCAGCAGGCAGATCTCAGCATTGGCGCGGGTGTAAGCCCCCATGCCGAAGTACGGCTTGCCGCTCTTGCTATTGATCTTGACCCACGTAAACGCAACGGTTCTGTAATCGAAGCCCCAAGCGCGCATGACGTACATGGCCTCTGGGAGCCTCGGATAAGTCGCCCACATGAAGCACACGCTGTCCCAGGCTGCTATCTCGTCTACCGGAAGCCGAGCTATCCAATCGCATTTCTGCGTCTCGTAGTGATCCTCAGTGCCGCCACGGTCCCAAATAGCTCCGCCTTCGTAGTACCAAGGCGGATCGGCATAAATTACTGAGAACGGCGATCGCTCCCGAATAGACTCGAAAGGGTCTCTCGGTCGATCGAGAACTTGGGCGGCTTCAGCGACCATAGACCCGCTTTTTTCGATAGTCTTAGAGTCTGTCATTAGCCTCATCCTCCCGGCCGCGCTGGTAGGCAGCTTCCAGTTCGCAGCGAATAGCCTCGATGCGCGCGGCCTTATCACTCCGGCAGAAGTCCGTCTCCAGCAGGAGCAGCAGCACCTCTGCGACTACATTGAGGCTCGGTTCAGTAGTTCGCTGGTCTGTCATACGCTCCTCGCGATGTTCAGTAGCATGTCGCGAAACTCTACGGGCGTTTCCGCGGCGGCCTTCTTGCCGACTCAAGGCCGCTTGTCGAACTTGCTGGTGTGATTGCCGCACCACGATACAAGAGCTCGGCTTTGAGTATCCGGCTCCGTGCCCCATCGCAGCGACGGTAAATGACGCACGCCATAGGCATAAAGCCAGGTGGCTTTCTTCGCGGGGTGCCCATATCTGCCTTGCTCCACATGACACGTCCAGCCACCGTCTACGCCGCGCTGCCAGCCCTGCGTGGACGGGATGGGGAGTCCGAAGGCCGTCCAGGCGTCGGAATACGCTGGGTGCTCTAGTACGCCTCCCCAGCGCCTCACGGAAGACAGGGCAGACTCAAAGCAGCCACCGTCATCCCCGCGCTTGTGCCCCCATCGCGCCTCCACAAGGCCAGCCAGCCGGCACCAGCGCGAGCATGGCGGGTGTGCCACGACGGCGTGCGGGCCCTCGTACTTGCGGGCGTCGCGCGACTCGTCCCATAGTTCCACGTCCTCGACGGTGGAGTAGGGGCCGCGCTTCTCTACGAATAGGGCAGCCACGGTCATGCCAGCGGATCAGTGGGACGATGGTCACTCATATTCCCCACTCCTTGAGTAATCGTCGTCCTCGCAGCAGAACGGTTCGCGAGTCTTGCAGACTTTCCGGTAGACCCGGTATCCAGCCTCTAACGTTCTTTCTGCACTTGTCACAGGCGTACATATCGGCGCTCAACTTGTTGAAGCACATCTCCCCGCAAAATGGGCAGCGCGGCGGCAACAGGCAATCATGAGGAAGCTGGTCTTTCACGCGAAAAGCCTCTTTTGCGACTGCGCGGCCTCGATGCGCTTGCATGCGTTGTCGAAGTGCGCCGGATCTATCTCGATCCCGGTGAACGAACGTCCCAAGTCGGCGCAGGCGACTCCGGTAGTACCCGAACCCATGAAGGGATCGAGCACCGATCCGTCAGTGCAGAATCTGACGAGCTTGGACATAAGACCTACTGGCTTTTGGTTCTTGTGGAATTTGTGCTCCCAGGTCGGGATCACAGGCCAGTCCCATACAGATGTCTCAAAGGGACGGTTACTCAGCCCTTTCTCGGAGAACACCCATATGCGCTCATCCCGCATCGCTACAGGGCACGGCGGCCCAGCATGGCAGTCCTTTGCCCATATGATCTCGCACCGCAAGGGCAGCCCCATATGCGCCTCTACGTGCGCCCGCTTGCGCCACTGGCCGAACCAGCCGACCACCTGCGCAGCCTTGCCTACCGCTGCGCACCATTCCGGCTTTATCTCCGCGTCCCAATGGCTCTTCGCGTGGTAGTCAGAATCCGTGCCAGATTGTCGCTTGGCATTCAAGGCTCGCTTGCCGAGCTTCAATGGCGCGTCGGATATGCCATAGGGCGCGTCCGTCACCACGGCATCGAACCGGCCGAGCGCAGGCAGGATCTCGAGGCAGTCGCCGAGGTAGAGCGTGGCGTTCCCAATGACCACCTTTTCGGCCATTTTCAGCTCAACCTCGGTGGATACATGCAAGGGGAGAACTCCTCGCACAGGAGCCAGGCCTGTGCGAGGTAGTCCCACCGGTAGTGCGGCTTCAGCATCAGGCCGCCTTAGTCTGCTTCGGCAGTTCCTTCTCGCGTTGCTGGTAGGCTTCGCGCAGCAGCGCCACATCGGCGGGCAGCATCTGCGCCTTGAGTTCCGGCGTGATGAGCTTGCCCACTGACTTCAACGCCTCGTGCGACTTGGCGAGATTCACGTTGGCCGTCCACTCGCGCAGGAGCTCGGATGAGCGCTGTGCACGGGCAACCTCCTCCTCCGCGATCGCCTCGGCGTCCTTCATCGCCGCCTGATCGAGCGTATCGATCTGCGCCTGGGTGGCTCCCAGAAGCGGCAGCAGCGGCTTGCAGATCGTCTCGAAGCTCGGATTGACGAAGGAGCGGCCCGCCAGCACTCCAGTGCGGTCCTTCTCGGCATAGGCGACAATCGTCGCCACCTCATTCGTGCGCCGCGGCTTGATCGCCTCCATGCGAATGAGGATGTGCGGCTCATAGGGCGTCTCGCCTTCGGCCTTCATCTTGACGCCGATCGCCTTGAGCTCCTCGGTCTCCTCATCCGTCGCGTACTCGACTCCCTGGCGCCCGCAGATGATGACGTGCAGCGGTGAGCTCAGCAGCAGGCTCATCAGTTCCTTGTAGGGCTTCTTGATCTTGCCCCACGCGTGCATCGGGATCGTGCCGGCGGAAGTCTGGCGGCCGCCATACGCCTCAATGCAGGCCGTCCAGAGGTGCGTCATCGAGTCGAGGATCAGGACGCCATAACTCGCATCGAGCTCGCGCACCGCCGTGAGTGTCTCCATGATCGAGCGGGTATAGAGCGCATCGAAGTCGAACGCCTCGGGATGCACCTGGCGCGTCAATACCTTCTGGCAGTAGAAGTCCGAGCCATGCTCCGTGTCGACCAGCGCGATGCGCTTGCCGGTGAGCTTCGCGAGCCCTTCGGCGATCAGCAGTGCAGTGAAAGTTTTCCCCGAGCCTGGAGGCCCGTAGATACCCATCTTCAGTGCGGCCTGTTCGGCCTTTGCTTTGCGGAAACCAGCCATAGCAATCTCCTTCGGTGTAGCTAGCTGTTGCGGTAACTCTTCATGTAGAGATCTGACCAGTTGCGGTCATCGGGGCGCGGGGCGACGAACACGACGCGGTTGCGCTTGATCCATGCGTGGTGTCGCCGCAGCCGGCGGACGATGAGCCAGCGGCGTAGGGACGCGATCATGTGCCGGTCCTCAGGAGCGCCGCCCGCTCATCCTCGAGCGCATGACGCTGGCGACGGAAGTCGGCCTCGATAGCGGCCTGGCGCTTACCCAACGCCACCAGCTCCTCGGCGACGCGTTTCTCCTCCTCCGTGAGCGGCGGGAACTCCACCTCCACCCAGCCCGAGGTCTGCACCCAGCCCTCGGTGGAGGGCGCCCGCTCCCACGGGGAGAGGTAGTCAAACTGTGTGTTGTGGAACAGCGCGACTTTCATTTTCACGGGAAATCTCCAGGGTGATCTCTTTCAGGCGGTGATTGATCTCGAGCATGCGAGAGGACAGCGGCCAGCGGCGCGGGTCATTGAGCGCGAGCGCGTTGGCCCGGAATGCGATGCGGATCGCCTCATCGCCGAGCTCGCAGGCTTCGAGGCAGAGTTGGTCGGCCGTGCGGCCTGCAAGGGCGTTACTCATCGATGAATCCCGTCTGCGGGTCTACGACCGGATCGCGCGGCTCTTCCTCGCGCTTGTCGTCGTCGAAGAGGTAGTCGAGGTCCTCTGCTGGCTCTGACTCGTACGGGTACTCAGCCGCCAAGGCCCGCTGCGCAGCGGTAAGGAGATCGGGGAAGAGGTCGGTCTGCATGGTGAGTATGTTTAAACTCACCAGTTCGCCGTGTCAAGCACTTTTGTGCTCACCGCAGTGCGACATGGGTCTCAATACTCGGCTGCGGGGCCACGACGAGTACCCATGTGCTCAGAGTAATCACAGGCATTTACTCTATTCCTACTTGCAGGCTGAGTACAAATCTGCTTACACTTAGGCTTATGGAAAGTTACCTCTGCGATGCAACAAAGCGACTCCTAAAAACCCGAAGTGAGCCGCTGCGACCGATCGCAGAAGGAGCCGGAGTGCCGTACTCCTGGCTCGTGCGTTTCGCCCGGGGGGATTTCTATGACGCAGCATCGCGCCGAGTCGAGAAGCTGCACCGCTATCTCAGTGCGCGCCGCCTTCTCGAGGAAGCCAACGGTAAGAGGCGCAATGGAAGCGCGAAGGGTACCGAGCCAGTGAAGCAGGGACGCGCTTCACGCGGGCGCTCGCCGCCGCCCTGAGTCGGCACTGGGGGAGCGCTTTGAGTGTTCAAGCGATCGCTTGGGTGATGAAGTGCAGCCTCAGTGATCCTACGGCCAAATTCGTCCTCGTTTGCCTCGCAAACTATGCGGGCGAGGACGGACACAACGCATTCCCCTCCGTGAGGCGTCTCGTAAAAGACACAGAGCTCTCCGAGCGGACCATTCGCACCAAGCTCGAGTGGCTCACCCGCCAGGGGTATCTGACCCTCGGGGATCAAAGCATCGCTGCCGCTTACGCCAAGCGCCGCGACCGCGTGACGATCTGCTACGACCTCAATCTACGGGGTGCATCTAATGCACCTCGTGCCGATAACGGGGTGCAAACGACTGCAACGGGGTGCATCTCACAGCAGGAACGGGGTGCAACTGACGACAGTCACGGGGTGCAGGACGTGCACCCAATCCGTCATAAGAATCCATCAATAGAAACTCTGAGCGCGCGCGCGGGCGCGCAGGAAGGCGCCGCGCCGCGCCGAGAGGGGGAGGGGGAGAGCGGAATGACTTCACGCAGTTCCGTTCCGACTCGGCGCAGCCCCGAGATGGATCGAGCGTTCGAGGAGGGCCTGGAACGAGCCCGCAAGCGGGAGGCGCAGGAGAGGGCAGAGCGGGAGGCGGAAGTCGCGCAGCAGCAACACCTGCAACAGGCAGGGGTAGCCCGTGAGCGATAGGTACGACGCCTACGGTCGCTGGGACATCGCAGCGAACATGCACCTACTGGCTTACGTGCGTCACAAGCGCGTTCCGGGGAGGCCGGCAAGCTACCTAGGGATGAAGCGCACGACCCGGGAGGAATCGCCGAACGCAGATGCATCGCCCGAATTCATCGCGAACGTGAGACTCCTGGTCGACGCCAAAAACGCCTGGGCAAGCGACATGCGCGACCTCGCGCCGCGCGATGAGGATGGAGTGCCCGCCGAGCTGCAGCGGAAGATCTGGGATGACTACATCACACGAGCTGAGGCGCGTATGACCGGGAGCATCTGGAGATACGGGGAATGAAGCGCCAGACCACCCACCTGCGGCTCTTCCGCTCGCCCAACTGCGACCCGAAAAACCCACGCTATACTGGGACGCTGCTCGTCCCCGGTGTCCCGCCCATGGCTTACAACGTGCAGGCGTGGGTCGAGGAGCAGGACGCAGGCAACGGCACGGGAACCGTGAAATGCCTGTGCGGCTTCGTGAGCGGTGGCCAGGAGGTGCGCGATGCCAAAACGCGCGAGAAGGCGAAAGCAGCGGTAGGATCTGGCGACCTACTCGAGCAGCTGGAGAAGTTCCCGTTCGATGACCCTCTGCCGGAGCCGCCCTTTTGAGCTGCCCTCAGCATGAGCCGCTATAACTACTCCCGCCGCGATGACTCCCACCGCGAGATCGTCAAGCAGCTCGAGGCCATGGGCTGCTCCGTGCGCGATCTCTCCCAGGTCGGCGACAAGGGGAGCGACCTCGATGTAGCACTCTGCGGGCTCATGTACCCCGTCGAGTGCAAGACCGGCAAGGAGACACTCTCCGCCGAGCAGCGCGAGTATTACGAACGCTGGCGCGGCCCACCGGTGGTGGTCCTCCACGATAAGCATGAGGCGGAAGCGTGGGTCAACTCCGTACGCGCCCGAATACGCCGCGATGAAAGCTGACCGCTTCCCCTCCTGCGACCGCTGGCACCCAGGGGCCGACTCGCTGCTGCGTACCTACCACTCAGTTCACCCGCTCACTAAGACCCCGATCCTTCGCTGGCACTGCCTCATCTGCGACAAGTACCGACGCGCGAAGCCCCCCCGGCCCAGGGCACCCAAGATCAACCCGCGCGACCCATACGGCGTCGTGCACCTGCTGTGGAAGCCGCCGCGTGCGGTATGAGAAATTGCAAACTGAGAGCGCAAGCGTAGAGTAGGCCGCGATGCCCTCCACCTCCGCCAAGCAAGCGAAGTTCATGGCTGCCGTAGCACACGGCTGGCATCCGACCGGCGAGAAGGGCCCCACTCAGGCGCAGGCGCAAGAGTTCCATGAAGCCGACAAGCGAGTAGGCAAGTGGGAGCATCCGGAGAAGGGCCAACACGTCAAGCGCCTGGCGCACGCACTGAAGGGGAAACGCTGATGGGCATGTTCAGCTACGCACAGCGCGCCAAGCTACCCAAGAAGGAGTTCGCACTCCCCGGCAAAAAGACCGCCGAGAACAAGGCAGGGAAGGGCGGCTATCCGATCCCGGACAAGGCTCACGCCCGCAACGCGCTCGCCCGCGTATCGCAGCACGGATCTCCCGCGGAGAAGGCGAAGGTTCGCGCCAAGGTGCACTCGAAGTTCCCCGACATCGGCCGCAAGCATGAGAACGAAGCGGAAGAGGGCAACCGGTAAATCCTTGTGGATTCACTGCCAAAGCGGTCTAAAACAGGTGGTCGGCAGAAAGGGGGGCTCAACCGCACCACCGCCACTGCGAAAGAGAACATCATCGCGGTATTCACCAGGCTCGGCTCGACCGCCGCCATGGCCGATTGGGCACGCGAGAACCGCACGGAGTTCTACAAGCTGTACGGTCGCCTCTTGCCGGTAGAGCAACATGTCTCAGGAGAGCTCGGCACCTACACCGCTCAACCGATCCCGGTCGAGCAACGCAACACCGATTCCCTGGAGAGCCCAGCCCGCCCAACTAACGGCCATTCGGCTGGATGATGTAGACGAGCTGCTCTACGGCGGCGCCGTCTTCGGCGGGAAATCAGACTTTTTACTTGGCGATTTCGCTCAGGATGTGCCTCGCCCGTACGGCCGGCACTGGCACGGCATCCTCTTCCGCAAGAGCTACAAGCAGCTCGAGGACCTGATCTCACGCTCGAAGGAGATCTACCCGCGTTGGTTCCCTGGGGCGCGGTGGACCGGGAGCTCCAAGGAACTCGAGAAAGCGTGGGTGTGGCCGAACGGCGCTACGCTGCGGATGCGGCACATGGACTCCGAAGACGACTGGATGGAGTACTGGGGCCACGCCTACACATGGATCGGATGGGACGAGCTCGCGCTGTGGGCGTCTCCGACACCGTACAACATGCTCAAGGCTCGGCTGCGTAGCGCCGAAGCGCAGATCCACAACAAGCGCATCCGCGCATCAGCCAACCCCGGCGGCCCGGGCCATCACTGGGTGCGGGCCTACTTCAAGATCGACGAGTATCCACTCGGTGGGCACATCTTCGCGGACGAGGCGTCCGGCATGCGCCGGGTGTTCATCCGCGCACGGCTCGAAGACAACCGCATAGGAATGGCCAATGACCCCCAATACACCAAACGGATGGAAGGCATCGGTTCGCCGCAGCTGGTCAAGGCTCTGCGCGATGGCGACTGGACGGTGGTGGCGGGAGCGTACTTCCCGGAGTTCACCGATAAACACATCATCGCGCCCGTCGAGCTGCCCGCCCACTGGGCACGCATCAGAGCCATGGACTGGGGCTCCGCCAAGCCCTTCTGCGTGCTCTGGGCAGCAGTTTCAGACGGTAGTCTGGATCGATTCGAACGTGGAGCGCTGGTTGTATACCGTGAGTGGTACGGCTGGAACGGCGTCCCCAACGAAGGCTGCCAGCTCACAGCCCCCGAAGTAGGCGAGGGCATCCGCAAGCTCGAGGCGGGCGAAAAGATCAACGACGAGGTGCTCGACCCCGCAGCCTTCGCGCGCGATGGCGGTCCTAGCATCGCCGAACGGATAGGGCTAGGCTTCCGCCGGGCGGACAACTCTCGTGTCGCCCAAGGAGGACGCATGGGCGGCTGGGACCAGGTGCGTGAGCGGCTGCGGTCGACGGGACTCTACATCTTCTCGACCTGCACGCACCTGATCCGCACGCTTCCCGCGCTCCAACACGATCGCCACCGCCCGGAAGACGTCGACACCGAGAGCGAGGATCACGCCGGGGACGCGCTGCGGTACCTGTGCATGTCGCGTCCAATGGTGAAAGACAAGCCGAAAGACCAGCCCGCACGCTTCCCGCTCGACCTCACCATCAACGAGCTCATCAAGCGACGGACGCAGAGGAGGCTCAGTGAGTGACAGAGCGTTCGCTGAGTTGTGGCTATCCCTGATAGCAGATTGCAAGGTTCGGCCATGCGACTTCCCGTGTCTGCGAGACGACTTGGGAGATTGGCTGAACAGCTACGCACGTAAGTATCCTCAGTGGGAGCAGTACGCCGAGCAATACATTACTGGCGGCGATATGGCGCACGCAAAGGCGCCTGAGTGAGTAACGAGACCCAAGCCAAGCTCCCCGTCGACCCGGTATCCGGCTGCGTCCCCGTCGTCCTCGCGGCTAACGCCGTAAGCCCATTCACCTATTCCCAGGGCGTCAAGATCGACGCTAACGGGAACGTCGTGGTAGCGCCACAATGAACCGACGCGCATTCTTCGCGCTGCTGGGGAGCGTGACACTTATCCCGCGTGAGTTATGGCGCCGTGCACGCCAGCGAATCTGGCGCGCTCCTGATACGGCTAGTTTTCAGTCTGCCCTGCGACAGGTGCAGTCGGGAGATGTGATCGTGTTGAGCGCCGGCACTTGGTACGACACCACACCAACGGAACTCCTCGACGCGCTGCCCAACAGGGTCATGATCGTTACTGACGCGGTGCTTCAATGACAATCGCTTACTGGCAGAACGGCCTACCGTTCGACACCGCAGGCAACCTCTGCGTGACCGGCGCCGGCGGCGGCGTCGCACTCTCGGCAGGGACCAACAGCACCTCGACCGGAACGGTCGTCTTCAGCAACTCGAACGGTGTGTCCTTCGGGATGAACACCAACGGTGTCGTAACGGCAACTGTGACGGCCTTCGCCTCGGCTACTGCGGGCGTCGCCGGCATCCAGGCGGTAGGTGGGACTGCGACTTCGGGCACCGTCGTCTTCTCGAACTCGAACGGCATCAGCTTCGGCGACAACGGCCAGACGATCACTGCGAGCTACAACTCCACTCAGTTCGCAGGGCAGGGCTCGACTTTCGCCGGAGCGAATATCTCAGGGTCGATGACGGTCAACAGCCTGGGAGTGAACCTCTCGCTCTCAGCTCCCAGTGAGACGGGTGTCGCCATCTCAGCCGCCGGAGCTTCAGCTGGCACTGGTACGGTCGTCTTCAGCAACAGCAACGGTCTATCGTTCGGGCAGGCGGGCTCGACCGTCACCGCCTCGTACAACAGCACCCAGTTCGCCGGCACCGGGACGACCTTTGCGGGAACCAACGTCTCGGCCTCCATCACGCAGAACTCGGCGGGCCTGAACCTCGCGCTCTCAGCGCCTGCGGTCGGCGGGGCACAGACGGCGATATCCGGCATCATCGTCTCGAATACGACCTACACCTCCGGCACGGTGTCGTTCAGCAACGCGAATGGCATTACCTTCGGGAGCTCCGCCGGCCAGGCCGTCACGGCGTCCTACAACTCGACGCAGTTCGCAGGGACTGGAACTACGTTCGCCGGCACGAACGCATCGGCCTCGATGACGGTCAATAGCGCGGGCGTCAATCTTGCGCTTTCCGCTGCCGCAGCCGGCGGTGCGGGGTTTACCGGTGGCGTCTCCACGGGAGGGAACACGTCGGGGAACACCGGCACTCAAACCGGCCAGTTGGTTCTCGCTGGCGGCAATCAGGTGATGCTCAGCGTGAGCACTGCCGCCGGCGGCAATCAGACCATCACCATATCCAACCAGGGAATCAATCTCTCGGTCATCGGGGCGACGAGCTCTGTGTCGGGTGTTTCGCAACTGCAATTCAATTCCGGCAGCGGCGTAACTTTTGGTGTCAACAGCGCTAACTTCAATATCTATGCGGCTGCCCCAGGCATTACGGCCGGCGGCAATACCTCGGGGACGCTCGCGCTCTTCACCAGCGGCACGCTCACTCTTGCGGGCGGCAACAACATCACGTTGAGCCAGGTTGGCAACGCCATCACCATCAGTGGCCCGAACGCCGGCGGCGCGCAAACAGGCATCTCAGGAATCATCGCCGGTTCGCAAACGCAGACCTCCGGCACCGTCTCGTTCGCGAACTCGAACGGCGTGACCTTCGGGATGTCGAACTCGAGCGTCATCACCGCGAGCGTCGCGGCAGCGGGCGGCACGGCCTCGGTCTACGCGACGGGCAACACCACTCAGAGCAGTTCCGGCTCCTTCCCGGTGAGCTCAATGGTGGTGAGCGCAGCGGGTGCGGTCTCTGCCGGGATGTCAGGGAATACGCTGGTGGTCTCAGCCCCCGGCACCGTCGCGCTCACGCAGTTCTCGGAAGGCATCTCGGGCGGCAACACCTCTGGGAACACCGGAACCGTCACCGGGCAGGTCGTCTGGGCCGGTGGTAGCAATATAACGCTGTCGGGCTCGACAAATGCCGGCAGCATGTCTGTAACGGTCATCGGAGCTGCGGGCGGCGGCAACTCAACCTATGGTCTCTACGCCTCATCGCAAACCGTCGGCCAGTCATCCTCAAGCACGATAGCCTCGAGCGCGCTCTCCGTGGTCGGCGCAGGCGAGATCTCGGTCGGACTCTCCGCCGGCTCGCTCATCATCTCGGACGCACCAAACAGCATCGGCATCTCGGGCGGCAATACCAGCAACACCTCGGGCCTGTATTCCGGGCAGATCGCCTTCGCTGGAGGCAACAACATCACGCTGTCCGGTGTGACAGGCGCCGGCGGGAACCTGAGCATCACGATCTCAGGTCCCAATGCTGGCATATCTGGGCTCAACGTCTCGGCGGGCGCCGGCACCAGCAACAACCTCTCCGGCATCACGTTCGCGAACTCGAACGGACTCACCTTCGGGCTTTCAACTGGCGCCTCCGTAGGCACGCTCACCGCGAGCTATAACAGCACGCAATTCGCTGGAAGTGGATTCACCACAACCACGACTGGCGGCACGGCACTGGTTGGTACGCACAACTCGGCCGGGCTATCGCTCGGTGTACCGGCTTGGCTCACCGCGGCAGCAGGCGGCGGGGTAGCGATCGCGGCAAGCAACTCCACCTTCACCTCCGGCACCGTTGTGCTGTCCGTCGGTGGCGGCGCGATGACGATCTCGAACGGCGCACAGTCGGCGATTTTTTCGGTGCCGGCGACCTCGAGCCTTGTGGGCGTCGGTGGCATCACCGTCTCCACCAACGGCTCCACGATCTCGGTCAGTCATCTCCCGATGAGCCGGTTCATCTGGCCCGTCGATAGTGTAATGACTCCAGTCACCGCGCCTGTAAATGCATCCGTTTCGGTGCAGTACGTCATCCTGCAGGCTCCGCTGACCTTCTCGCGTATCGATGGTCTCTTCAGTGTCTCAGCGGGTTCGGCAGCGAACACCAGTACGGTGGGTTTTGCGATCTCGGTTTATGCAGGCGTCTCGAGCCGCGCTGGGAATACGCTCAATTCGATCGCTTCCGGATCGACCCAAGCGAGTTATACCTATCGCTCTAATACCGCAGGGAACACCGAAATCACCGCTCCCGCTATAAGGCCGTTCTCGGTGCCGGTGGCGACTTATCTCACCCCCGGTGAGTACTACGTAGGGTTCAACATCATCACGGCGACATCGGGGCAGTCATCCATAGCGCCCTCGCTCTCGGTGATGGGCGGCCAGGTCTACACAGGCGCGAACTACGCCGAGTGGGGAGCAAGTACTGCTGCATCCAGCAATCTCTATGCACAAGGTATGTGGTCGGCAGCGACTACGGGGATCCCACCGAATATGTCTGTATCCGGTCTCGTACAGACGGGCTCGAGTCTCTCGCAGGCCAACATCGCGCTCGTACTGCGGAATTACTGATGAGCGTCTGCGTCGATGGTATCGGCCGCCTCATCGCGCAGAGCGGGCAGCTGGTCATGACCTCAGCCAATGTAGCCGGCTACACCTGGAAGACACTTCCTGTCGGCGGTGGCGGCTTCATGCGGAGCATCGTCGTCGCTTTAGACGGTACGATGGTTGGCAAGACCGACACTGCTGGCGCTTACCTCTGGAACGGCTCGTCGTGGAACCAGCTAGTCAACCCTTCGAGCATGCCGCAGTCCTATATCAATACCGATCCGACCGTTATCGGAGAGGGGTGCTATGAAATAACGATTGCGCCCTCGAACTCCCAGATCTTCTACATGAACCTCAACAACCACATGTGGAAGAGTGTCAATCAAGGAAATACTTGGACCCAGCTAACCGCTTACGGAACCATCTCCTGCAATCCCAACTCTGGCTGGAACCAAGCCGGCCAGCAGATGGCAGTGGACCCGAATAACGCGAATATCTGTTATGTAGGTACTGCGGCGAACGGGATGTATGTCACCTCGGATGGTGGGAATACCTTCAGCGCGGTGAGTGGGATGGGCACCGGAGGCATGACTCCCGGAGTTACCGGCATCGCGTTCTACGGGGCAGGGAGTGTCATCGGCAATGTCACTCAGACGATTTACGCCTGCCGTAATGGCATTGGAGTCTATGAATCCACCAACGGGGGCTCGACGTGGGCCGCTACCTCCGGCGGTCCCACCGATGTTGAATACGCGATAGTCGATGGGTCCGGTAACTACTGGTGTGTCGGTAATTCAGGCGCGAATCTATTCAAGTACAACGGCTCATCGTGGAGTACGCTTTCTGCAACTCATGGAGGGAGCGGCGCATTTCAGTGCGTCGCAATCAATCCGCTTAATATAGCTGAGTTTGTCGCAATGGATCAGGCTGGGCTGCTTTATTTCAGTTGGGATACGGGCGTCACATGGTCAACGATCAATCACAACACAACGCTGTCATCACCCGATATTCCGTGGTTGGCAGCGGCCAGTGGCAGTCCCGGGAATGTTTATTTCACAGCTGGCGGATTGGTGTTCTCCCCCTCTACCAACGGACTGCTGTATGCGAGCGGTGGCACGGGGGCCTGGTCCATGAATGTCCCGGTAAATGCCAATCAGAACACCACGCTCGTCTGGAACGACATGAGTGTCGGCATCGAAAACATGGTGGCGAACGATATTTGCGTGCCGCCCGGACTCGGCAAGGTGGTTATCGCGCAAGATGATCGCGGCATGATGTGGATTACTCCAGGATCTTATCCCACGAAATGGGTACCCGGAGCCCAGAACGCTATCAACCCTTGCTGGTCGTGCGATTACGCCTCATCGCAACCATCGTTCACATGCGGAATACTGACGAACGGCAACTCGGGCTATACGACCGATGGCCTGACATGGACGAACTTTGGCAGTAACGCGACCGGTTGGGGTGGTGGTGGCTGTATTGCGGCCTCCACGCCTTTGAATATGGTGTGGGCTGTAGCAGGGAGTGCGCCGTCCTATACGACCGACAGCGGTTCGACTTGGACCCAAATTTCGATAGCTGGGGTTAGCTGGGGAAGTTTTTATCCAAACAACAACACGCCGATCCGTCGCGTCTGCGCTGATCGGGTGAACGCCAACACGTTTTATCTCTATCACCCTTCATTCGGGGTGTACATCAGCACCAATGGGGGAGCGACGTGGACACAGCAGTTTTCAGGGACGATCGATACGCACGCCAACAACAGTTACCAGAACGCACGCATCCTTGCGGTGCCGACTCGGGCCGGACATCTCTTCTATACCTCCGGCGCGATCAACGGCAACACCAGCTCCACGACGCAGCCGTTCTATCGCTCGACTAACGGCGGAGTGACTTGGACCGCGGTGGCGAATATGCAATGCGTCGCGTGTTTCGGTTTTGGTGCGCCGGCCCCGAGTGGGTCTTATCCGTCGATTCATATCAGCGGCTTTGTTGGTGGTGTATTGGGTCTGTGGCGCTCAGATGATAACTGCGTTACCTGGACCAATACCGGTACCTATCCGGGACCGAATGGCCTCTGGACAAATATCTGCATGGCAGCGGACATGAACAATTACGGCACCTGCTACGTGGGCCTCGCGGGCTTCGGTGAGATCGGCTCCGGTACGGGAGCGAGTTACGCATATCTAACATGAGCGCTGGAGCTTAAATGGCATATGCTTACGTTCAAAGAGGGTACGGCATTGCTTTTGCCAGCAGTGTTAGTCCGACTTGGCTCGGAGCCTCCGGGAATAATCCGACCTCTACTACCGCTGGGAATCTGCTAGTACTCATCATTGCGGGGGGCTTCAACTCCACCAGCTACGTTTCATCAATCACGGATACTGGCGGGGCTGGTGGAACGTGGCAAAGCGCAGTAGGAGCGATAAACAATAACAACAGTGTCATTGCCACCGGCAGCGCTAACGGACGATATGCTGGTCTTAGTGCCTTCTACATGCCCAACAACCCCGGCGGGTTCACCGGACATACCGTCAATGTCACTAACTACTTGTTCACTGGACTCACTGTAGTTCTCGCTGAATACAGTGGCGTCGCTGGCACATTACTTGGCTATTCGGCGGGATACGCGCAATCCGCAAGCCCGGGTTACGACTTAGTATCTTCCGGGGGAATTACCGTCAACGCCGTGCCGGCGTTGTTGATGGGCGCAGTATTTGAGGATGCCGCCATTGGCGATCCCGCATACGCGCCCGGCACCACTCCTATTGCCTTCACGGGGCGCTTGGTGGAGACCTCCGGCGGGTCTGAATACGAAGAAGACGCGCGCATTATTAGTACGGGATCGCCGGCTTGCACCTTCGGCACCGGCACAACGGGGACCAACAACTTGCTTGCGGTTGGGCTAGCGTTTGCCGAGCAGAGCGCGCCGATTGCGTGGGTAACCTGATGGCCACCGACCCGCTCAGGTGGTCCGTATGAAAGTGCTCCTCACAGGCGGCGCCGGCTTCATCGGCCATCACGTCGCCGAGCACATCCTGCGCAACACCGACTGGTCGCTCACCTTCCTTGATCGCCTCGACACTTCGGGGAACCTCAACCGCATCACGCAGATAGCCGGGTGGGAGGAGTACAAGCGCCGCTGCCGGTGGGTCTTTCATGACCTGCGCGCTCCCATCTCCACTCAGCTCGCAAAACAACTCGGCGAGCACGACTACATCCTGCACCTCGCCGCCCTGACGCATGTCGATCGGTCAATCGAGGATCCGCTCGCCGCAGTGGCAGATAACGTGCTCGGCACGGCTCACATCCTCGAGCACGCGCGCCGCGGCTGCCAGCGCTTCGTCTATTTCTCCACCGATGAAGTGTTCGGCCCTGCCCCGCATGGGGTGCGCTACAAGGAGTGGGACCGGTACTGCTCGACCAATCCCTACAGCGCCACGAAGGCAGCGGGCGAGGAACTCACGCTCGCGTACGTCAACACCTATGGCGTGCCCGCCCTCATCACGCACACGATGAACGTGTTCGGTGAGCGCCAACACCCTGAGAAATACATCCCGGGGACTATCGCCAAGGTGCGAGATGGTCAGACGGTGACCGTGCATGCGGACCGCACGCGCACGAAGCCGGGCTCGCGATTCTACATCCATGCGCGGAACGTGGCCGATGCGCTGCTTTTCGTGCTGGAGAAGGGCGTCACTGGAGAGAAGTACAACATCGTCGGGGAAAAGGAGTGCGACAACCTGGCGCTCGCGAAGATGATCGCGTGGTTCGTGGAGCGAGTGTTGCAGTTCGAGCTCGTGGACTTCCACTCGAGCCGCCCCGGCCACGACCTGCGCTATGCGCTCGATGGATCGAAGCTCAAGGACATGGGCTGGGAGCCCAAGGTGTCCTTCGAGGAGAGCCTGGGGAACGTCGTGCGCTGGTCGCTGGCACACCCTGAGTGGCTGGTATGAGCCTCTACACCAGCGGCGCCAATGTCCTGATGTCAGGCGGCAACATCGTCGTAGATGGTGTGGACGCACCCCAGCAGATCTTCTTAGGCCCAGTCCAGACGACGCGCGTGGTCGTCGGACTTTGGCCGACTCCCGCAGCGACCGAGAGCGGCTACTACTTCTATCGCAACACCGTTCCGAACTTCGCGACGGCGACGAAGATCAATCCCGGCTCGCCGATTGTTGGGTGGCAGGGAGGAACCGGCGCCACACCCGTAATCTGGATCAACGACACCACGGTTTCCCCGGGTACTACGTACTACTACTGGGGCACGGCAATATTCGGGACGGGTGAAGGACCGCCGAGCGCCACACTCACCGTTACGACGCGCGCGAACGTCGCATCCATTGCGCCAACGCCACCCGCAGATCCTGCTGGGTGGATTCAGTCGTATTCGCTTCCCGTCGGAGGGACGACGTGGACTTGCACGAATCTCTCCTCCTCGCAGGTGGCAGGCACCGGGGCGAATAACGCCACGAACTGTTCGCTCCCGTACGCACTGGCACACTGCAACGTCGCGGGCGGGGATGTGCTCGTGCTTTCGAGCTACGGCACGACCGGTGGGGTGCCGTACCCGTTTGTGGTCACGTTGCCGAACTTCACGGGCACCAACGGCTGGACGTACATCGTCTCGGATCAGGACCCGGGATATAACGGAAGCGGGACGCTTCCTACGTACTCAACCGCAACGCCGACCTATGTATCGACCGCGACATCTGCGCTCACCGGGGCGACCTTCAGCGGGACGATCAGCGGCAATACACTCACCGTCTCAAGCGTCACGGGAACGATAGCCATCGGGCAGGGACTGTCCTCTCCCGCGAGTGCGCTCTTTGCGAGTGCTGGCGGCATCGCGATCACTCCCGGAACCACGATCACCGGAGGCTCCGGCACGACGTGGACGATCAGCGGTGCAGGGCAGACGATCTCCACCCCGCAGCCGATGTATACCGGCCCCGTCACTATCCCCTTGAGCGGCTCATGGGCTTATCGCTCGGGCTGGTGGGTGACGCTATTCATTGAGTCGAGCGGCAGCGCGAACGGCGGGGCGACGATCGGCGAGATCCGCCGCGTCATCTACACCCATGGCTCGAGCACGGCGACCGTCGTGGGTCCGCCGATACAGAACGCCGGCGGCACGACGGGTACTGTCGTCGTCGAGGTGGGACCGTGGGTCACGCCGAGCGACATGAACTCCATGGCGTTCCTCCAGATGACGCCAGCGAACGGCGGGGTCGGCTGGCACTTCCCGGGGACGACGAGTCAGGCCCCGAACAAGGTCCGCTTTGTGGGCGTCGGCGCTGTTCCAGCCCCCAACAACCCAACCAGCACCACCTATGGCGCCTGGCAGTGGTCGTATTCATTCCCCTTGGGGGATGGCACGACCAACAGTACCGGGATCGTACCGGCGGACTCGATCTATATCGACCGGTGCTTTACCGGGAACGACTCGACGCAATCGACTTTCAGTATCCAGCGTGCCGGGGTGCTCGAAGCCTTCTGCAATCACCTGCTGATTTCGCAGTGCTACTTTCAGGACATTTACGGTGGTTCCGGTCCTGACTCCTACGCCATCGGCATCGACGGCGGTCAGTACATCTGCGTCGATTCCAACTTCCTGTGCGCAGCATCCGAGGGGTGCATTACTGGCGGGGCATACACCGACATCAATCACCAGCCCACGGATCTCGTACGGCGGAACAACTCGAGCTTCAAGGAGCCCGCCTGGGCGCTGCTCCCAGGCACCACGTCGATCAATGCCGAGACCAAGAACCACCTCGAGTGCAAGACCGGTATCCGTGTAGCGGACTACAACAACCGCTTTTATCACAACTGGTTCGGCGCTGTCGGTGGACAGCACGGGCGCGCCGTCGCATACGGCACTCGGGACCAGAACGCCTCGACTGGTTCCCCGATTCTTAACACTTGCCCCTGGACCACTATCCAGGACGTGGACTGCTATAACAACATCGCGTTCTATGTAGGATCGTTGGCTTACGTATTCCACGATAACTATGACCCCGTCTGCCCCACTCGGCGCGTGCGGGTACGAAACAATGTTTGCTGGTGTAATCCGTGGCCGGCAGTTCCATACCCAGTCCCCGGAAACGCCTACACGACCGACGCCAGGGGCATATTCGTCGGCGGCCAAGTCGCAGACTTCATCTGCGACCACAACACATTCATCATTAACCCCACGAATGCGTATCTAGCGGCTTATACCGCAGGAATTTATGCGTATGGTGGTACCTACGGCGGGCCGGGAAATAACGGCTCGACCGCCATCACAACCTGGCAGGACGGCGCGACCATCACCAATAGCGTGCTGGATGGGGTCTACGGGACGGGTGGCGATAGTCACTTAGGTCCATCGGCGATCACGACGTATTTCAACACAGGGAACCTGACCTTCAACAAAAACATCATGGTGCTGGATGCCGCTGCTTACCCGTCATACCCGGGCGGCGGCACGAATTACGCGGCTGTCGGCTACGGCGGTTGCGGCTTCTCCAGCTTCGTGAACAACTCAACATTGCCGTGGCCGTTCTCGAGTTGGGACATCACCACAGGGACCTATGCGACGGCCGCCACCGATGGCGGGGCGATCGGCGCTACACTATGAGGGCACTCGGGAGTACCTGATGGCGAAACAGCAGAACGTGGCGACGGCCGACTTTCGGGGCAAGCACAACTCGGATCTGACTAAGTCCATCGCGCGGGTGAGGCAGGGCGCTTCCTGGAAGAAGCAGCGCGTCATTGTGATCCTGCCTTCATCCGATCTCATCGCGGCGAAGGTCGCGCTCTCTCACTGGTCGCTCATCTTCCCGCCGAACCAGTCGGTCTATCGCCATCTCGCATTAGGTCAGGAGGTTGGCGAGGCGTACTCTCACGGGATCGCGGAGGTGCTGGCAAATGCCGACCTCTCGCAGTGGGAGTACATCCTCACGATCGAGTCCGACAACATGCCGCCCGCCGATGGGCTCTTGAACCTCATCAAGGACATGGAGGAGCACCCGGAGTTCGCCTGCATCGGCGGCCTCTACTGGTGCAAGGGCGAGGGCGGATGCGCGCACATCTGGGGCGATCCGAAGGACCCTGTGATTAACTACCGACCGCAGGTGCCGATCCCCGGCACCGTGCAGGAGTGCTGCGGGACCTCAATGGGCTTCAACCTCTGGCGGCTCTCGATCTTCAAGGACGAGCGCATACCGCGTCCGTGGTTTCGGACCATCGCCGGCAAGGAAGGGGTCGGCACGCAGGATCTCCAGTTCTGGAATCATGCGAGGAAGTACGGCTATCGCTGCGCGGTCGATACACGGGTTCTAGTGGGTCATTTTGACTTCGAAGGCAAGTTCGGATTACCTGACACGGTGTGGTGACATGAATGCAGTCGTTGAAGAGAAACCGCTCCTGAAGCTCGATCTCGGCGCTGGTAAAAACAAGAAGGAGGGCTTCCTAGGGGTCGACTCTATAGCCTTCCCCGGGATCGATACGGTTACGGACTTGCGCGAAAAGTGGCCGTGGGCTGACTCCAGCGTGGCGGAAGCGCACTGCAGCCACTTCTTGGAGCACCTGGAACGCTACGAGCGCATCCACTTTGTTAACGAGCTGTACCGAGTGTTAGTTCCAAGCGGCACCTGCTCGCTCATCGTCCCGCACTGGGCGAGCAATCGTGCCTACGGAGACATGACCCACTGCTGGCCGCCGGTGTCCGAGATGTGGTTCTACTACCTTGACAAGGGCTGGCGCGCCGCCAACGCTCCACATGACGACATCGAATACAACCCGAAGGGGTACAACTGCGACTTCGGTGCCACATGGGGGTATTCGCTTCACCAACACCTGACGACCCGTTCACCGGACTACGTGCAGCACGCGATGAGCTTCTGGAAAGAGGCATGTCAGGATACGGTGGCGACTTTGACGAGTAAGAAGCCAAAATGACCCCGCTCGAGCAAGTCCGCCGCTGGAAGAAGGAGTTGCAGCTCGCGACGAAGCGCGAGAAGGACTGGCGCGACGCCGGTGAAAAGATCGTCAAGCGTTACCGAGGGGAAGACAAGAAGAAAAACCGCTATAACGTGCTCTGGGCGACCACTGAGACGCTCCGGCCGGCGATCTACAACTCGAAACCGTCCCCTGACGTGCGTCGGCGCTTCCGTGACGCAGATCCGGTCGGAAAAGCGGTCGGTGAGACCTTGGAAAGGTCTCTTTTCGTGCTCTTTGATGGCGATGAACCCGATCAGGCGATAAAAAATGACCTTCTGGACGCGCTACTGGCGGGACGCGGTGTCTCGCGCATCCGCTACGTGCCGAAACTCGCCGAAAGAGGCGAAACCCGCCCCGCAACGGCCAAAAAACCCGATGAGGATGCTGCCGCGAGTGAGCCTCCCGAGGATGCTGAGGAGGATCTCGAGGAGGTTGAGGACGAGCAGGTGGTTCTCGAGCACGTCGACTGGCGCGACTACCGCGAAGGCTACGGGCGGACGTGGGAAGAGGTGCCGTGGGTCGCCTTCCGGCACAAGCTTATCCGGCAGGACGCCGAAGAGAAGTTCGGCAAGGAGAAATTGAAGGGCGTCAAGTTCACGCAGCCCCAGCAGGATGATCCCGCGCATCGACTCGAGCAGGTCGGCGAGACACAGAAGATCGCCGAGTTCTGGGAGGTCTGGGACAAGGAAGAGGAGAAGGTCTTCTTCCTCCAGGAGGAGGTGCAGGAGCTCCTCTACCCCATCGATGACGAGGACGGCGAGCCGCCGCTCGACTTCGAGGGCTTCTTCCCCTGCCCGCAGCCGCTCGAGCTCATCGAGAACACAGGTTCCCGCTTGCCGATCGCGCCATTCACGCTGTACGAGAACCAGGCGAACGAACTCGACAAGATCAGTACCCGCATCGACCGCATCGTGAGCATCTGCCGCCTGCGGGGGATCTATGACAGCAAGCTGGCTGAGATACCCGACCTTCTCGCTGGCGATGACAACGAGCTCACCCCGGTGCAGAACGCGCAGGCTTGGGCAGACAAGGGACTGGATGCTGCGATCTCCTGGATGCCGGTCGACAAGGTGCAGGCGGTGCTTGAGGCTCTGTACGACGCCCGTGAGCGGCAGAAACAGATCATCGACGAACTCACCGGTGTTTCGGACATTGTCCGTGGTGTCACCGATCCCAATGAGACCGCCTCCGCGCAGACGCTCAAGGCGAATTACCACTCGATCCGCCTCTCACGCATGCAGCATGTGGTGCAGCGCTACGTGCGCGATTTAATGCGGCTTGCGGCGCAGGTGATGTCCTCCAAGTTCGCCTCGCAGACCTTCGCCGAGATGACCGACCTCAAGTTCCCGACGCAGGAGCAGAAGGTGCTGCTCCAGGCGCGCGCGCAGCAGGCGATGGGCATGCAGCAGCCCATAGATCCGAATATGCAGGTGGCGCTGCAGGCTCCGACTTGGGAGGAAATCCTTGCACTCATGCATTCGCCTGCGCTACGGCAGTTCCGGGTGGACGTCGAGACCGACTCCACGATCGCCGCGGCGCTCGATTCCGACATGGCCTCACTCTCGATGCTGCTCAAAGCGGTGGGGGAGACCATGACCGAGATGGCGCCGCTTGTGGTCTCGCAGGCACTACCGATCGACGCTGCGAAGGAGATCGTGATGGCGGTGATCCGCCGCGCGCGGCTCGGGACCGCGGTCGAGGACGCATTCGACAAGATGCAGGCGCCGAAGCCGCAGACTGACCCCAACGCCGGGCGGCTGCAGGAAGTACAGGCCAAAGCGCAGGCCGACGTCCAGGTTGCGCAGATCAAGGCGGATCTCGATGCGCGCGTCGCGCAGGCAGAACAGGCGGCGCAGGCGCGCCAGAACGCGCAGGAGCAGGCACTCGAGGCGCAGCGCGAAGAGATGAAGGCGGCGCGGGAAGAGATGCAGGTCAGGCTCGACGCGGCGGTCAAGATCATCGTAGCGACCATCCAGGCCAGCAAGGCCGCAGCAGAGGTTCCGGCACAACAGGAGGCTGGCGCGACGTACGCCCAGCAGTAGAGGTGACATATGGCAGCTCCGACAGATGCAGCGATTCACGCATTGACTGACCCCGACATGAACGGCAACGGGCACCGTATTACCCGCCGAGTGACGAACGGCAAGACGACGACCAGCTATTACGTGGAGTCCCGCGTCATCGGCAGAGGGCAGAGCGGCTGGATCGACATCCCCGACAGCTACACCGCTGCGCAGGCCAATGCGGCGATCCGGGCGAGGTTCGGTACGTGAGACGCCGCTTTCGCTGGGATGAGGCGACCAAGAGCCTCATCGAGGTCGACTGGGACTCACGACAGCCGCGCGAGGTGCCGGTCGTCTTCGGGGACCTCCCCGGCTACGAGTCGCCGGCCTCAGGGCTGTGGATCGAGGGCCGCAGGGCGCGGCGCGAGGACCTCAAGCGCACCGGCTGCCGGCCGTACGAGGGCTTCGAGAGCGAGAAGCGCGCGGCCGATGCGTGGCGCGCCGAGCAGGACAGAAAACTGGACCAGCTCGCCGAGAAGATGGCTCACAGAGCGTGGGCGGAGGCGCCCGAGAGGGTTCGCAAGATGTTCCGGGGGAAATAGATGGCTACCGATGTCAAGTCGATGGACGAATCACTCGCTGAGGACTGGGCGGCAATCCGCGAGAAGTACGCGGTGCCGGAGGAGGAGCCTGCGCCCGAGGTGAAGGACGAGGAAGCTCCTGAGCCGGACGTGGAAGAGCCCGAAAAGGAGGAAAAGCCGAGCGCCCCCGTCCGCGACGAGAAGGGCCGCTTTGTGGGGAAGTCGGCGGAGCCCGAAGAGTCGGCGCCCCCTGCCTCGAAGGCCACGCCGGCTTCCCAGCCTTCTGACCGCGCGCCGAGCTCGTGGAAGCCGACCGAGCGTGAGCTGTGGAAGGGCCTGTCCCCTGAGGTGCGCGCCGCGATCAACCGCCGCGAGACGGACTTCCTCAACGGTCAGCAGCAGCTGATGCCGGACGCGCAGCTCGGCAAGTCCATGCGGGAGGTCATCGAGCCCTACCGCATGCTGATCCAGGCCGAGGGCGGGACGCCCGAGCGGGCGGTGGCCGACCTTCTGCGCACTGCGGCGATCTTCAGGGTCGGCACGCCGCAGCAGAAATACGAGGCGATCGCGCAGATCGCCGACCAGTTCGGACTCAACCTCGCCATTTTTGGTCAGGGACAGGCTCAGGGGAATGCCCCAGCGCAGCCGGCCCAGGGGCAGTTCTACGACCCGCGGGTGACGCAGTTACTCGCGCAACAGCGGCAGCAGGAGACCGAACGGCAAAATCAGGAGCAAGCGCAACTCGAGCGCACCGTTACCTCCTGGATGGACGAGAAGGACGAGAAGGGCGAGCCCCGCCGCCCCTATATCGGCGATGTCATCAACGAGATGTCAGCCCTCTTGCCGCAGATCAAGGAAGCGAACCCATCCTTGACTTATGCCCAAGTTCTGGAGCAAGGTTATGAGCGTGCGATTTGGGCACACCCCGAAATTCGCACGATTTTGCAGCAGAAGGCTGCAAGCGACCTCGAAGCCAAGCGCCGCTCTGACAACCAGCAGCGAGTCGCCTCGGCTAAAAGAGCCGCTTCCGTGAATGTGCCGCGACGTGGTTCCCTCCCGGGTGCGGAAAAACCCGGCTCCCTGGAAGAGACCATCGCCGCCACAGCACGCGAACTGGGTCTGATCTCATGAGGTCTGCATATGCCATCAGGTATTACCTCGCTCTTTACCGCATGGACTGAGCTCGCCGCGACGACCTATCGCAAGCACGAAGCGGAAGTCGCCGACAACGTCACCAAGCACAACGCGCTCTTCCGGCGCATCACCGAGAAGGGCTACGTCCGACGCGAGGACGGTGGACTCTCCATCGTCACACCGCTGGAATACGCCTCCAACTCGACGTACCAGCGCTATTCGGGTTTCGACGCGCTCAATATCAACGCCGTCGACGTCCTGACTGCGGCTGAGTACCCGTGGCGTCAGGTCGCGGTGAACGTGGCCGCCTCGGGCCTCGAGCTGCGCACCAACATGGGCGAGTCGCGGATCATCAACTTCACGAAGGCGAAGATCCGCAACGCCATGAACTCGTTCAAGAACGGCATGTCGACGGATCTCTACTCCGATGGCACGGCCGCGAACCAGATCAACGGCGTGCAAGCGATCATTTCGGATGCCGGCACCGGGACGGTGGGCCAGATCAATTCGTCCACCTTCCCCTTCTGGCAGTCGATCGTGCAGTCGGCGGCAGCGCCCTTGCAGGGTGGTGGTGCGATCACGCCCTCGGCGACCACGATGGAAAGCCTGATGCTGCCGCTCTACATCAAGCTCACCCGCGGTAGCGATCAGCCCGACATGATCGTGTTCTCGGACGACTACTACACCTTCTTCGAGCAGTCGCAGACCTCGATCAAGCGCTACGTCAGCGAAAGAGGGCCGCTCGAGGGCGAGGCCGGCTTCGTGACGCTCAAGTACAAGAAGGCGGACGTGTTCTTCGACTCATCCGGCGGCATCCCGGGCTCGCACGGCTACTTCATCAATACCGACTTCCTCGAGATCGTCGTGCATCGCGATGCCGACATGACGGTGATGGAGGAGTTGCACTCTGTGAACCAGGATGCGGTCGTGATCCCGGTGTTGTGGATGGGCAACCTCGTTTGCTCTGCAAGGTTCCTGCAGGGAGTTGTCAAGGCGTAAGGTTCAAGTGTAGGACGCACTTACCGATACTTTTTGAGGTCATCATGTACGCAGCAGTCGACGCACTTGCCGGTACCCAACCGTTCAATGACTGGTTCACCCCTGACACCACGCAGCGCCAGGTGCTCGGCACCATGGTCGATGCGGTCGATCCCTACTGGGGCTGGGGCTCGTTCCTGTACGTCAAGTCCAACGCCACGATGGGCCGCGGCCATGCGGCCGTCTGGGATGACTCCTACGTGTCGGTGCTACTGCCCAACACGGCGAACCAGGGCTTCCCCGTGGGCTTCGTGATGGGTGGTGTCTTCACCGCCGGCATGTACGGGTGGCTGCAGATCGCGGGCCTCGCGGTGTACGTGACGAATGCCACGGTCGCTGCGGGAACCGGTATCGGCGTCACGGCGGCAGGGACCTTGGGCACACTCGCGGCCGGCAAGCAGATCCTCAACTGCCGAAACCTGCGCTCGGCAACGGCGACCGTGACCGGTACCGCCAACACCTACGCGGGAACGGATACGCTGCTCTTCCCGAAAGGGTATGACGGCTTCTCGCTCGGACTCGCGCTCACCGGCACCGGCCTCGCGGCGGGCTCGGTCGTCGCGGGACTCGACCCTGACGGCAAGCGCGTCTACACCGGATCTGCGATCGGCACACTGGGGGATAAGGTAGCGACGGCGTCTGCCTCGGTCACGATCACTGGCACCTACACCGGCTACGGTGCAGGCCAGGTGATGTACCCGTTCGCGCAAGGGCAGACTTCCTGATGCCAGTCGGTCTCCAGGGCATGGTCAGCATCTTCGACAAGCGCCCGCCCTACGTGCGGTTCGAGGAGCGCGAACTCGGCATCGATCTCGAGGCATCCGAGAAGGCAGGACGACCGATCCCGCGCATGGTCGTCCTCGCCTGCATCACGCCGCACGCATCGAAGGATGTCGTGGAGAAGGTCGCCACCGAGTGGCTCGAGCAGATCCACCAGAAGGCCATCCGCGGCGAGTATCCGCCGGAGTGGTCGCAGCACTTCAAGGCGCAGTACGAGGAATGGAAGCGCGGAAACGAGCTGCCGCGCACCGGCACCCCGGTCAAGACCTGGCAGATGCTCACCCGCGAGCAGGCCGCCCGGTGTCACCTCCTGGGGCACACCACGGTGGAGGATCTCGCACAGGTTCCCGACTCCGGTCTCGGTCAGCTCGGGCTCGATGGCCGCTACATGCGCGACCTCGCGAGGAACTGGATTCAGGAAGGGACCGACAAGGGCGCGAACACCCGCGCGCTGGCCGACGCCAACGTCCGGATCGATGACCTCGAGAAGGCGAATGCAGAGCTCCGCCATCGCCTCGCGGCGCTCGAGCAGGCGCAAGAGAAGCGCGGCCCGGGACGCCCCCGCAAGCTCCAGGAAGAGGACGCGGCGTGAGTGAGTCTGCTCTCGATATGCCAGGCAGCATCGCGTAGGGTCCTCGCCTCGACACCGACTGTCGTCGCCTCCTCCGCCGATCCCAAGGTTCTCCAGCTCCAGGAGTGCGTCAACGAGGACGGCCAGGAGCTCGCCTCGCGTCACTCCTGGCAGGCACTGCGCAAAGAGGCTCAGTTCACGACGCTCGGCTACCCGGGCGGGATCGTATCGTTCAAGTCACTCGTTGCGGGCTCGGGCTATGCCTCGGGACTCTCCAACACCTATATCCTCGTGCCGCTCACTGGTGGCTCAGGCACTGGCGCACAGGCGACCATCGCCGTCACGAACGGCACCGTGACCTCCTGCACGATCTCGCTCGATGCGCAGGGCCAGAACTACGCGGTGAACGACGTGCTGTCGGCGTCGAACGTGAACCTCGGCGGCACGGGCGCGGGGTTCTCCGTCACGGTGGCATCCATCGCCATCGTCGGCGCCCAGAGTCAGGGGTCGATCACGGCGATCACCGGCCCGGACTTCAACTTCATCGTGAACGAGACGATGTGGAACCGCAGTCAGCGGCGACCGGTGTTTGGACCGAAGTCGCCGGCCGAATGGCAGCAGCTCAAAGCACAATTCATGCAGGGGCCGTGGCTGCAGTACATACTGCGCGGGAACCAGATGCTGTTCCTGCCGGTGCCATCGCCAGGCTTTGCGATCTACTTCGAGTGGATCAGCAAGAACTGGTGCCAGTCATTGGGCGGCACTGGACAGACCGCGATGGTGCAAGACACCGATACCGCGCTCCTTGATGAGCGGCTGCTGACACTCGGCGCCGTGTGGCGCTTCAAGCAGAAGAACAAGCTCGAGTATGCCGAGGACGCCAACAACTACGAGAAGGCCGTGAACGATGCGATCTCGCGTGATGGCAGCAAGGGCCGGCTCAACCTGGCGGGTGCGCAGACGGACATCTTTCCCGGCGTCGTCGTGCCTTCGGGCTCGTGGCCAATCACCGGAGTGCCTAACCCGTGAGTTTCGGCGCCGTACTCCGTCAGCCGCAGCGCCAGCAGGAGGCGCTCACCGAGACGGTCCCCGCTCCCGTTGGCGGGGTCAATGCGCGCGACGCACTCGCCGCGATGCCGGCGACGGACGCGATCATCGCGGACAACTGGTTCTGCCGGCCATCGTACTTGGAGATCCGTAACGGCTCGCAGACGTGGGCGACGGGACTTCCCGCTGCGGTCGAGACCGTGATGGCCTACAACGGCCTCACCTCGCGCATGCTCTTCTGCGTATCGAACGGGACCCTATACGACATCACGACACAGGGCGTGACGACGAGCCTCGTATCGGGCCTCAGCACCTCGCGCCTGCAGCACGCGATGTTCAACTCGGGTTCGGGAAACGTGCTCGTCTGGGCGGACGGAATCGACATCCCTCAGTACTACAACGGGGCGGCTTGGGCCAATACCACCATCAACGGTACCGGTCTCGTCCCCTCGAACCTCATCACCGTGACGGTGCATCAGCAGCGCTGCTGGTACATCGAGAACAACACGATGAACGTCTGGTACTCAGCGAGTCAGGCGTTTCAGGGGACGCTCACGAAGTTCCCGCTGGGCCAACTCTTCAAGATGGGCGGGACGCTCATGCAGATGGCGTCGTGGACCATCGACAACGTCGCCGGCATCAATGACTACGCGGCCTTCATCACGACCGAGGGCGAGGTCGCGCTCTACCAGGGCTATGACCCCTCGCAGCAGTCGACGTGGAGTCTCGTAGGTATTTTCCGCATCGGTCGCCCTATCGGGAGGCGCTGTATCACGAAGTTCGGGTCAGACGTGCTCTGCATCACGGCGGATGGATTGACCCCGTTATCGAAAGCGCTGTTGACCGATAGAACGCAGGGGGCGGCCGCGCAGGTGACCTACAAGATCATGAACGCGATTAACCTCGATACGGAGCAGTACGCGGCGAACTTCGGCTGGCAGGTGATCTATCACCCGATCGGCAACAAGCTCATCATCAACGTGCCTGAGAGTGTCGGTAAGACGATGCACCAGTGGGTGAAGAACACCGTCAGACAGGACGATGGCGGCTGGAGCCGCTTCAGGAACTGGAACGCGAACTGCTGGGAAGTCCAGCAGGACTCGCTCTACTACGGTGGGAACCAGGCGGTGTACCTCGCGGACACTGGCTACTCGGACGCTGGGAGCCCGATACTCGTCGACTGCAAGCCCGCCTTCAGCTACTTCGATGAGATGGGTCAGCTCAAGAACTTCGAGTTCGCTCGGCCGATACTCCAAGCATCGGTCGTCCTAGAGCCGGCGGTTACGATCAACGTCGACTTCGCTGATTTAGCGCCTTCCATGGTGCCGCTCTTCTCAGGTACGACCTCACTGTGGGACGTGTCGCCGTGGGACACAACCCCGTGGGGGGATACATCGCCCTCAATCACGGTGAAGAACTGGATCGGAGTGAACGGTTATGGCTATGCCGCCTCGGGACGAGTGTCACTCCAGGTCAAAGGGGTCGCGTGTCAATGGTACTCGACCGACTACATGTTCCAGCTTGGCGGACCCCTCTGATGTGCGGCTCATCTTCGATGAGGCGGAGCGGGTGGGACAGTGGTGCGCAGAGCGCCTGCCGAACTATGTCGGCTGGAGCGGCTATTACCAGGCGATCGGGCTCGAGCGTGGCGGCAAGCTGACAGCAGGGGTAGTTTATACGAATGCCTCACCGACCAACGTCGTTGCGTCCATCGTGCTGGAGGCACCCTTCACACGCCGTTTCCTTTACGTCGCGTTCTGGTACCCGTTTTGCCAACTCGGAGTACCGCGAATCTCCGCACTGGTGGAAGAGTGGAACACCAAATCGCTCCACCTCTGCGAGCGGCTCGGGTTCAAGCGCGAGGGGCGCATGCGCAAGGCTGCGGCCGCAGGTGGGGACGTGATCGCACTCGGTATCCTGAAAGAGGAGGCCAGCCGCTGGCTGGCCATGCCCCCATGAGCAAGGGCGGCGGCTCACCTCCACAACCGGTCAACCCCTACCAGCAGGCGGCGGCGCAGTACGGCCTGTCGACGGGCACTGCGGCATTCAACGCCGCGCTCAACCGGCCGAATGTCGTCAACCCCTTGGGCAGCACGACGTGGGGAGTGGGCGGCTACTCGGGAGCGCCTTCTGGCGTGACTCCTGGCCGCGGCGGCTCGGTGTACAACCCCGCCGGGGCCTTTGGGCTGGGCGGTAGTGGCATTCCCAATCCCACCTCGCCGTACGGTGGCGGATCGCCATACGGTGTGGGCGGCACGGCCTTGGGCGCCGGTGCGCCTCTCTACACGCAGACGACCTCCCTGGCGCCTCAGTTCAACAGTCTCCTGCAGCAGGGCATCAACCCGGCCGGCATCCCGCAGCTCTCGGGCGAGGACCTGACTCCTCAGATCCAGAACACCCAGAATGCGGTGTACCAGCAGACCATGGGCTACATCCGTCCCGAGCAGCAGCTCGCCAGCGAACAGCTCAATTCCCAGCTCGCGGCCGAGGGGTTGATGCCGGGGTCCGATGCCTGGAACAACGAGCAGGCTCGGCTCGGGCGACAGCAGGCGTTCCAGACGAACCAGGCAGCGGCGGGTGCGGTGACGGCCGGCGAGCAGGAGCTCGCGAACCTCTATGGGTTGGGTGGCCAGACGCTCGAGGCGCAGATCGCCCGCCAGCAGGCGCCGATTCAGGAATTCAACATGCTGCAGGGGCAGCCGGCGACGCCGTCGACCGCCATGACACCCGACATCAGCAACGCCTTCAACCAGCAGTACCAGGGCCAGCTCGCGGGCTACAACGCGAACGTCGCGAGTCAGAACGCGAACATGGAGGCGCTCGCCTCGCTCGCCATGATGGGGATCTTTCTCTCGGACGAGCGCTTGAAGAGCGACATCAAGCGCGAGGGGACGCTCCCTTCGGGCCCCGGCGTCTACAGCTACCGCTTCAAGGGCAGCCCTGAGCGGGAGCTCGGAGTGATCGCGCAGGAGGTCGAGAAGACCTACCCGCATGCGGTGTTCAACCTGGGCGGCGTGAAGGCCGTCCACTACGGTGCTCTATGACAGACCCGAACCTGATGCGTTACATGCTCATGCAGCAGCTCATGCAGCGGGGGAACCAGACCCCGGGCCAGATGCAGAACGGCCCGCAGATGCAGGCTCGACCCTCCGCTCTGGGTGGTGCTGCGGATGTCGCCCAGAAGATCATGCTCATGCGCGCACTGCAGGGTCAGCGGCCGCAAGCGCCGCCGATGCAGGTACCACCTCCCTCGACCGGGCCTGTCCCGCTCCCTCCCCAGGTCCCGCCGCCCTCCACGGGGCCGATGCAGTGACCTATGCCTGATGTTGGCCTCCAGCCGCCGTATCTCGCCCCACAGGCGTATCCGGACTATCTCGATGTGCAGCGCAGGGAGATGGTCGCGAACATGCTGCTCAACGCCATGGGGCAGAGCAACCAGCCCAACCCTCAATGGAACGCGATGCGCGCGGTGCCGCGGCGCGGGGTCGCCTCGAACATAGCGCCGCTCGTTGCGGCACTGCTCGCGAAGCGCGGGGTAAGTCAGGCGCAAGAAGCCGAGCAGAAGTACTTCTCGAACCTCTACAGCCCGCAGCCAGCGCAGGGCGCGCGGCAGGACTCTGGTGAGGAGGCTAGCCCCACGTCCGGCTCCGCGCCGATCGCCGCTCCGGGGCCGCCCGCCGGCGCCCCCACGAGCGCTTTGGCGCCGTCTCAGAATCCCATGATCCCTCCTGGTATGGATCAGGGCACGGCTCAGATGGCGATGAGTCTGATGGGTCCGCAAGCCTACGCGGAGAAGTTCATCGCGCCGAGGTACCAGCCTGCCCAGATAGAAGCGCAACTGCGCGCGGCAGGAATCGACCCGAACTCGCAGCTCGGGCGCCAGATCGCGCAGCAGTCGCTCGCGAAGGCGAACTACATCGCGCCGACCGCCGTGCGGCCTGGAGGAGCACTGGTTCCTGCTGGAGCCTCCACCCCATCCTTCGTGGCGCCGCAGGGCGGTATCGGGACGGCCTACGATCAGCAAGGCAATCCGGTCAACTACGTCGTGCCTGGTGCTGCCCCCGCTATTGCCGCTGTCCGTGGAGTTGAGACTGCGGCGCAGACTGCCAACACGCCGCACTACGAGCCCGACCCCTTCCACCCGGGGCAGTTCCATGCGGCGTACCCGCCAACCCCTCCGGCGCTTGCTGGCACACAGCCACCGTCCGCTGCTGCGGCAGGCGTTACGACGCCCCCGAAACAACCCGGCGCTGCTGCAGCTACCACCACGCCTCCCGCTCAGGAGCGCAAGCCGACGACTGCGGCCGACCTCGAGCAGCAGAAAGAGGGCGCGAAGAGCGGGGAGGCGTACTCGAACCAGCTCATCAAGAACGCCACCAGTGCGACAGAGGTCATGCGGAGCCTGTCCGAGCTACAGAACTTGGCCAAGACGGCGCCGCCCTCGGTGCTCAACCAGGCGAAGCTCGACACAGGGTCCTGGCTCATCGCCATGGGCGCCTCTCCCCAGTGGGTCGCCAAGGTGACAGGAGCGGACGTCGGGGCGCTGGTCGCGGCCTCCAAGCAGACCGGGACGCTCGCGCTCGACTCGATTCACGACATGACGAACCGTGGGACCAATTTCGATCTCGCGACATTCATGAAGTACAACCCCAACCTGAACATGGGGAGTCCCGAGGGCTTCAACCGGGTCGTGCAGTTCATCAACCAGAAGATGAGCCAGGAGGTCGCCAAGCAGGCCGACTTCGACCAGTGGAGCCGCAACGTCCCGCCGAACAAGTGGGCGTCTGGCCACACCGCTCACTGGCTGGGCCAGCAGCAGAAGCTCATCGCAGGCGGCGGCGCCACCTCGACGCCTCAAGGTGCTCCGCCGGCTGGTGCGGTGTCGAAGCAGATCGGTGGCAAGACGTACTACCAGGTCGGCGGCAAGTGGTACGACAACCCGCAGGGCAAATGACGTGCCTGAGATCACTGACCCTGCGATCCTCGCCCAGCTGAACGGAGCGCCGGCTGCACCAGCCGCTACCGGAGAAGTCACCGACCCCGAGCTCCTGCGGCAGTTGAACGCGCCGGCAGCCCCAGCACCGACGCTCACGCAGCAGCTCACCGACCCTGCCGGCTGGAAACGTGCAGCCGCACTCACCGCGCGCAACCTCTACTCCGGCGCCGCAGCACTGCCGCTCTCCGTCATGGATCTCGGTGTGATGGGCCGGAACGTGCTCGGCAACGCCTACAACCGCGTCGTGGGGAACCCTGCGACCCCCGACTACACGCTTCCGTCTACCCTGTTCCAGCAGAATCTTTCTGCGTTGGGCGCTCCGGTCCCGCAGACCCCGCTCGAGAAGGCCGGCTCGTTCCTCGAGCAGAACCTCGCGGGCGCCATGGTGCCGACTGGGCCTCTCACCGTCGCCAACCAGGCGCCGGCTAACTTCGTCTCCGCGCCTACCGCAGCGCAGCAGTTGAAGTCCGCACTTCTCGCGCGCGCGCAGGGCAAGGGCCTCGTCGTGCCGCCCTCGACCACGAACCCGACTTGGCTCAACCGGGCGCTCGAGAGCATCGCCGGCAAGGAGAATGTCCAGAACTACGCTCGCCTCATGAACGACGAGGGGCGTACGGCGATCGCTCGGCAGAGTCTCGTGGAGTCAGGCGCCACGGGGATCGGCGAGAACGCGCCCTTCACGCCTGACGCAGTGAAGGCGGTCATGAAGGAGGCTGGCCAGAGCATGGATGCCGCCAAGTCGGTCCCGAAGTTCTCGACCGACGGGCAATACGTCGACGACATGGCGAAGGTGCTGGAGGAACACGCGAACGTCAATGAGTCATTTCCGGGGGCTGTACGTCCCGAAGTGGAGGATGTGGTTAATACCTACCTCCAGGACTCGATGACGGGGAAGAGCGGGGTGGCGGCTACGCGACTCCTGCGTGAGCAGGCAGGCGATGCCTTCAGGCGCGGGGACAGCGAACTCGGCCGAGTCTACAAGGGCGTGAGCAACGCCATTGAGAACCAGATCGATCGCGCGGTGCAGAACCCGGACTTGGGCGTGTCGCCCGATGCAGTGGCGATCTGGCGGCGGGGGCGCGTGCTCTACGCCAAGGGCGCCCTGATCCGCGACTCCATGCTGCCCGATGGCACCGTTTCGGGACCGAAGCTCGCCGCCGCGTGGCGGAACGATGAGCCGATCACGGGGGACCTGCGCACGGCGGCGGAGTTCGCCGCGCAGTATCCCAAGGCGAACCTCTCCGCAAGCGCATCAGGCTCGCCAGTGAGTCACCTCGCGGGCGGCTTGGGACCAGCGATCTCAGGAGCTGCAACGGAGATGCTGGCCGACCGCTACAAGAAGGAAGGGGAGGGCGGGAGTTTCCTACCCTTCATCGCCGGAGCTGTCGCCTATCCTCTCGCGCGGACGAGTGCCAGAAGCTACCTACTGGGGCCGGGGCAAGCGGGCGCGATACCTCCGCCGCCATCACTCCCGCCTAACATCACCCCGAGCCAAGTCGCCGCGCTCGCTTACTCGTTGAAGGGGCAACCTCCCGCCACAGGAGCGCCCAGATGAACACCCCGGCGAAGAACGGCGAGAGTTGCCACAGGAACCACGCGATGAATGTGGCACCGCACCACAGAACCAGGAAGCGAAGGAAGTAGAGGAACAGAACCATGGCTTTCGACGGCAACGGCAACTTCCTGCGATTGTACAACTGGGTCACCGATAAGACCAACGGCGTCCCCATAACAGCCTCGCGGGTAGATGCAGAGGATTCCGGATTCGCCGCAGGGCTCACTCTTGCGGTAACGCGCGACGGGCAAGGCAAGATGGCTGCCGACTTCCTGCCATCCGCCGATGTGACATACGCGCTCGGCAGCGCAGCGTATCGGTGGGTGAACGCCAACCTCACTGGCACCAGTGGGCAGACTGCGCTCACCGTCACCGATAACGGCGGCAACGGGCCGTTGCAGTTGAACAGCGACCACACCAACGGTCGCGGCATCCGCTTCAACGACACCAACGGCTCGGCGCAGAGCTTCGATATCGGTCTCGGAGTGGGTGACGCCACTAAGTCGCTTTGTTTCAACGATCGCACCAATGGCCACTTGTTGCTGAGACTAGGGGCGTCCACATCCTCGCCTGTGATCGCTGGCTACGGCCCTGCCGGTGCGGGCACTTTGGTCGATATGACGCCGGACCAGGGCTCGTGGGCCACCACCATCAGCGGGGCGTTCGCGTCAAATCCCACCGGCACTCTGAAATGGCGCCGCATGGGCGGCTTAGTCTGTGTGTGGGCCGAAGCCAACATCACTCAGACCACGAATACCAGCCAGACGCTCTCCTGCAGCGGGTTACCGGCGGCGATCACACCATCTGCGAACCGGATACTCCTCGCCTGGGGCGGCTGGGCCAGGTCAGTCAACATCCCCATGACCTGCACTGTGACCACGAGCAACACGATCCTGCTGGCGGCGGTGCTCACGGCGAATGCGGGTAACCCTACAGCCGTAAATGCCAATACGGGGAATCCCTTCGACAGCGGCTCCACTGCTGGCATTTTCGCGGGCTTCACTATCTGGTATCCGCTGTGATGCAGCAGAGTGATGTCAGTGTCAACGGTGAGCTGACGCCGCGCTTCTGGCTGAAGATTGCGTCTTTCGCCTTCGCGGCGTGGGCGGCGATGATCCCGCTCGGTATCTGGATGATCGATAACTCCCTTACCGGCTTTGCCGCGTCGGCTAAGGAGAACGACAGCGCGCATCGCGTCATCGACCACCGCCTCGACATCGTGGAAGAGCGGCAGACGGAGGTGCTGCGGCGCTTGGATGCGCAGGACAAGCATCTCGCGTACCAGGACGATCGGCTGCAGAACATCGAACGCAAGCGATGACCGATCTCGCTCAAGCGATGGTCGAGCACTTCGAAGGCTGCCGACTAACGGCGTACAAGGATAGCCTCGGGGTCTGGACGATCGGCTGGGGGCACGAGCTCGAGCAGAACATCGACTGGACTGGCCACACCATCACGCAGGACGTGGCCGACTCGCTCTTGAGCGCCGACCTCGAGCACGCGCGGGTGCTGGCGACAGGCTTTCCGAACTACCATGCGATGAACGACGTGCGCCAGGCCGTGTGCATGTCGATGTGCTTCCAGTTAGGCAACAAGCCGCTCTACTGGCCCAAGTTCAACGCGGCGCTCGAAGTTCAGGACTACAAGGGGGCGGCAGCGGAAGGACTTAACAGCCTGTGGGCGCAGCAAACACCGGCGCGCGCGCACCAGGAGATGGCGATGCTCGAGACCGGTCTCTACGATTTGCCAGCGTGAGCAAGATCCCCCGAGACTTCGGATGGCGTTATGTATGGTGGGTGCTCTACAGCAACGCCATCACGATTCTGGCAATTCTCCAGGGAGTGGTGGCGGCCCTCATGCTCACGCATGACATATTCTCGCACGAGGTATTCCGCGGCCTCGTGATCGGCAATGCGATTTTGACCGCGCTAGTGGCGCAAATTAAGCGCAATATCCCACCAGGTCCACCACCGAGGAAGACACACTATGTCCGCTACCGCTACAGATCTCGAAGCCCGCGTAAAGGCACTCGAAGCCGCCGCCGCCGCTAAGGAACACCACGTCCTCGCATGGATCAAGGCCAACTGGGCCCACTACGTCACGTGGGTGGGGCTCGCATGGCAGATCTTCGGCAAGCACCTCTAAAGTGAGTATCTCCCAGTACATCGCTCTCATCCGCGATGCGCTGATCCTAGGCGGCATCCTCTGTATCCTTTGGTTCATCCATCACGCCGACCAGAACGCCGCGAAGGTGGCGGACCTGCAGGCAGTCGAGAAGCAACTGGACGCCAACGTCAAGCAAGAGGCCCAATGGGCCGAGGAGGCGCGAAATGCAGAAGCTCAGAGAGCCGCTGACAATCAGGCCGTGGTGGCTGCTGTTGGCACTCACACCAGCCCTGTGTTCATGTGCCGCAACTCGGGTGGCGGCCCCGTGTCCGGCACTCCCGCCCACGCCACAAGTGGTACTCCCGCAGCCGGGGGAGTTGACACAGGACCTGGAGAGAATCTTAGGCCAGCAATCTCAGCTTTCGAGCTCAAGTACGAAGGCTACCTCAGCGCCTGCAGATCTGTTCTGAGAGAGTGGCCGAAATGACCCACCTTTACCTCGCGTTTGCCTGTCTCGTGCTGCTCGCGGTGGTGGCGGTGCAGGACTACCTCGTGCCGGCACTGCGGCAGGAGACGATCTCAAGCGGCCTCACCGGTCACTACCACGTCGCTCTTGATGCAGCCTTCGTGGTGCTGGCCGTAGCCCTGGTGCTCGCATTCCGTGGGCACGGTATCGCCTCGCTCCTCGCAGACGGCGCTGCCGCATTCCTCATCCTCACAGGCGCCACGGGGACCCTAACCGCGCACATCCCTCAAGGAGAGCGCTGGCACACCATCTGCACTGCCGTGACCTTTGTCTTGGCGATCATGCTGCAGTTCGTGAGTAACGACCACAACGGAGCGCTGTGGGTCATCACACTCGGCGGAATGCTGTTTCCGATTGCCACTCATTACCTCGTGCCGAACCCCTCGGTCACCGAAAAGGTCGGAGTGACGCAGCTGTGTCTGTGGCTCATCGCGTGGAGCTTTTAGTAGTTGCCGTGTTCATTCTGCGGACCGAGTAACAGGGAGTCGTTTCAGAAAGATGCACATGCCCTCATGGTAGGGATGACGGCCACCAACGTTTTCACCCTTGACGTAGACCTTGCTGCTGCACCAGCTTCCGCCCTCTTTACGCATGTATTCCTCTGCGGAGTTAACCACTGCGGTTATGGCGCATAGGGTGAAGGTTAGCGTGCCGTCATGCTGATGCTCCGTGCTTATGATCGCGTCGGGATCTGGACAGGGATCGCAAACCTCACAGCTAATCGGGGTCCTGGGAATATCCTTGACCGCAAGGAAACCGCCACCAGCGGACAGATCCCATTGCTCGGGAGCCCACGCGTCCGCCTCGGGTAGCGAATAGGCTAATTTGGTGTCCTCGCCAGTCCAAATCCTGATTAGGAAGTTCATTTACCAGCGTCCTTGCCCACAGCAGTTCTTTTCCAGCCCCAAGGGTCGGCCAAGAACAATTTCCCTACACCTCCGCAGATAGGGCACGGCTGGACGTAGCGGAGATCGTCCTTGTACCACTCCTCAAGAGTTCCTTTAGAGCCGCAGCGACGGCACGGCTCCCATCCCTCAGTCAGCATCATGACCCGCTTCCTCGCTCTCCGGTGGTACCGAGAAGCCCGCGCGCTTCAGCAACGGGATCGTCTTCATGTAGTGGGGCACTCGTTCCGGCCCGGTCATTTCGGTGAGCGTACCGGGCCGCTTCGGCGGTCGCGTCTTGAATGCGGCAACCGCAGCGGCTTCCATTGACTTTCCCTGCTGCCGCCAGCGTTGACCGCCAGTCCTGATGGTGTAGGTCTTCACGTGCCACCTGTCCCGTTCTCCGGTATCCATTCATGGCAAATGCAGTTACGGCAGTAGCTGGCCTTACCGTACCCGTAGCCGTGGTCCGCGTGATTGTGGCCGCAGATGCAGTTTTGTAACCCCTGGATAGCCGTCCCTGCATCAGATTGAACTGGCGACGGCTCGTCAGCGGGTCGCAGGGCTTCGCTACACTTTTGGTGTACCCACATATGACTTAAAGCGCCCGCCGGCAACGAGATGCCGAACGCCTTGCGGGCACTGGTTTTTATTTCCTCCAGCGCCGCGCGCAGCCGGTCGCGGTCTCCAGCGATGTAGACCACGTCTGATTGGAGGCGCAGTACCTCCTCGCGCAGCCGCTCGATCTCGGCCTGTTTCTCCCCGAGCGCTGCCATAGCGTCCGTGTACCGCCTTGAGGCCGGCTCGCATTCGCACTCCACAAATCCCCCGCGGTAGATGCAGGTCTTGGCGCAAGGCTCCTTCGAGGT
>Ga0335069_10001350_pt1 | contig 39690 bp, 29 predicted proteins | sample Lox_Sample_11_FD_206714 | JGI IMG/M metagenome (GOLD analysis project Ga0335069, IMG submission 206714) | Soil microbial communities from Loxahatchee National Wildlife Refuge, Florida, United States - Lox_Sample_1.1 | ecosystem: Environmental > Terrestrial > Soil > Wetlands | place: USA...
CAAAGGGGAGAAAAAGCCGGTAGGTACGGTGAGCCTGCAGCTTAAAAAGAGCGACTCGAAGCGCAGCCGCTTCACCCTCGACATCTTTGCCGACGACAAGGTGTATGAGAAAAAGGACCGGAACGTGAACGAGCCGCTGCAGTTTTACGCGGGCAAGGATCCGGCGCTGTACGAGATCGTCGTGAACAGCATCAGCGCGAAGAACCAGATTTCGGGGTACCTGTCGACGCCGAAGAATGCGCCGGTCCCGGTGCAGCCGAGCGGACAGTAGCGGCGGCGAGCGGCAATGAGGCTGGTGCGTGAATCAAGTCCCGCCCTCGTCCTGACCGGAAGGACAAAGACCCGGTGAGGGTGGGGCGCACCGACTGATGCTACTGGTCGATGATCGGCAACTGGGGCGTGATCTCCAGGCTGGGCTGATAGCGGAACGAGAAGGTATAGTCGAGCTTCTTGCGGGCGTCCCACTGGTCTTTGCCAATCTTGAAAGCGCAGACGAACTCACCCTCGACGGTCTGGCCGGGGTCGATCTCGGTGTCGAGCGGAGAGATGCCGGGACCATGCGGAACCTGGATATCGGGATAAGCGAGGAAGAGGCGATCGTAATCGCCCTTATTGGCCGCGTAGCTGGAGTGGATGCCGTCGGCGAGCGTCACGTTGGTCGTGATGTTGTTGAGAAAGATGGCGTGTTCGCTCTGGTTCTTGAGGCTCACCTTAGTGAAGACAAAGACCTGGTCGACGGTTTCCTGCGCCATGGGAGCGCCGCTGGCGTCCAAACCCGAAGTGACGGTGTGCTGCGGATGGTCCCAGACGGCGAGGATGGTGCCGCGGGCAATAGGCGGCTTTTGTCCGGCGATGACATAGATGGCAATGGCGATGCTGATGACGACGGTGGCGGCTACGGCGGCGATCACCACGTGGCTGGTGCCCCGGGTCAGCTCTTCGCCTTTGGCGGCGTCGTCAAGTTCAGGTGATGAGTCCTGTTGCAATAAGCTCATGGGGGACCTCGAGGCTCGTCGCGACCTATCTTAGCGCCAATGGCAAGGATAAGCCACGGAGAACTGGGCCGATCAGGTTACCGACCGTGGAACCGCGAACCGAGTTGACTACGGGTCAGATTCGCGGCCGGAGGGCTGCCAGGAAGCCTTCGGCGTTGCGGCTCTTCATTAGGGCAACTCCTTGCTGACGATCTCCCTGGGCAGGATATCCACGTCTTCGCCGCGAGAGCGAAGAACGTAAACCCGGTGATGCCCGTCCAACATCGTTCCGTCTGGCCGCGTCTTAAGGCAATGAGGTTGTCCGGGAGCCAGACTTTGTTTCGGAGCATCACTCGAAACTTTCTGGAAAGCGTCGAGCTTGCTCTGGATCAGGCTGGTTTCGGGATGCAGGGATTTCAGACGGTTCACTTAACCCTCGCCGGAAGATGGTAAATCCATCGCTCCTGTTCAGGCGTTTCGGGAATGCGAGCTCCGCGGGCTTTGCTTACGTCGTCGATTGCAGTGCGGGGTTCAGCGCCATCGAGCACGAGCAATGATGCTGCCACTAAGCCCGCTCTTCCAATTCCCTGACGGCAGTGGACCAAAACGTTCTTCCCGCGCTGAAGCTCGTCGTGAACTGCGTCCAACATTTCGAGTGCGGCGGTTGTCGAGCTGGGAGTGCCCCTATCGGGGATGGGAAATGAGATGAACTTCATTCCCTGTATGGCCACTTCTTTCCCCTCATCCTGGATTTCCAGCTCAGATTCTTCCTCCCGCTCCAGAAGCGAGACCACGGTCTGAATGCCGTGCTCACGCCATTTTTTGGCCTCGTCGGTCAGCCAATCTCCGCCGCGAGGGCGCGAGGAGACGTAGAGTTCTCCCGGCCACGATTGACTTGGGATTGGACCCATCATGCCTGGATACTCCGATCTTCGGGGTGTGAGCTTCTAACCTGTCCGGAGCCTTCAGTGCTGTTTCCGTATGAGCGTAGCAAAGGGCGGGTAAATTATCCACAGGTTCTTACTGCCGCGGCCTGAGGCCAGCCAGGAAGCCCTCGGGGTTGCGGGTGTTGAGCACATCTTCGGGGGTGAGCCAGGCTCGGCGCAGTTGGGTGACGCCGTAGCCCATTTTGCCGAGGTTGTGGCTGTCGTGCGAGTCGGACGAGATCACGATCCTGCAACCGAGCTCTTTGGCCAGGCGCAGGTCGCGGTCGTTGAGGTCGAGGCGCGCGGGGTCGGCGTTGTGCTCCATGGCGACGCCCAGCTCGGCGGCGCGGCGCAGTAGTGCTTCCATATCGAGCGCGATCGGTTCCCGCTTCAGCAAGAGCCGGCCTGTAGGGTGCCCGAGGATCCTGACGTAGGGATTCTCGATGGCGCGGATGACGCGTGCGGTTATCTCTTCGCGGGACTGGTCGAATCTTGAGTGGACGCTGGCGATGACGACATCGAGCTGCGCGAGCACTTCGTCGGCGAGGGCGAGAGCGCCGTCCGCGAGGATGTCGACCTCGATGCCGGTGAAGATGCGAATGCGGCCTCCCATCTCTTTGTCGACTTCGCGCACCTGCCTGATTTGCTCGAGGGCACGCTGTTCGTCGAGGCCGTTGGTGACGCCGATGAACTTGGAGTGGTCGGTGATGGCGATGTATTTGTATCCGCAGGCGAGGGCGGCTTCGGCCATCTCGCGGAGGGAGTTGCGGCCATCGCTGGCGGTGGTGTGCATGTGCACGTCGCCGCGTAGATCCTCGGCGCTGATGAGTTCTGGAAGGGCGTGGCGGCCAGCGAGGTCGATCTCGCCCAAATTCTCGCGCATCTCGGGAGGCATGCAGTCCAGGCCCAGCGCCGAGTAGATTTCATCTTCGGTGGCCGAGGCAACGACGGCGCCACCTTCGAGCTTTGCCAAAGACCATTCGCTGAGCGTGAGGCCCATCTTGAGAGCCCGCTGGCGAAGGGTGACGTTGTGGGCTTTGGAGCCGGTGAAGTATTGCAGGGCCGCTCCGTAGCTGACTGACGGAAGCAGCCGGACATCGACCTGAAGCCCCTGATCGAGGTGGAAGCTGACCTTGTTTTCACCTTTGAGGATCATGTCGTGGATGCCGGGATAGGCGGCGACGTAATCGACGGCGGCGGAGGTCTGGCCTGGTTCGCAGGCCGGGCCGGTGGCGAGCAGGTCGAGGTCGCCAACGGTCTCGCGGCCGCGCCGGAGCGAGCCGGCCGGGATCACTTTCTCGATGCCTGGGCACCGCAGCAGGTAGGCCAGGAGGCGCTGGGCCTCCTGGCTGGCCACGTCGATGCGGAAACGGCCAGTCGAGCGGCGGAAATCCTCGATGCCTTTGCGGAGCTTTTCGATCTGCTTGTCGCCCATGCGGGGCAGACCCTTGAGGCGGCCGGCGGCGATGGCTTCGGAGAGCTGCTCGACGGAGCCGACCTTTCCCGCGTCCCACAGGAGGGCGATGGTTTTTGGGCCCATGCCGGGGAGCCTGAGCAATTCCAGGACGCCCGCGCCGTATTTGGCCAGGAGCTCATCACGCTGAGGCAATGCGCCGGTGGAGACGATGGCCTGGATGCGGGCGGCCATGCCCTTGCCGATGCCGTCAATTTCGAGCAACTGCGCTGTGTCGGCTGCTGCTGCGACCAGATCAACGGTGGTTTGCTCGGCGGCTTCGGCCGCGCGGCGAAAGCTGCGAATGCGGAAGCTGTCGGCGCCGTCGATCTCCATCAGGTCGGCGGTTTGTTCGAGCAGCCGGGCGATGGTCTTGTTGTCCATACGTTGGCAGTATCGGATATGGCGGGAGCGGACGCCAATGGTGGAGCGAGGGAGTAAGGGGACGAGGGGACGAGCGAGCCGGTGAGGGAGGCTGTGCGGGGACGGAGTCCCGACCCCACGCCGGCAAAGCCGGGGCACCTCGGGCTTGGTGTTCGGAAACGGACACACTTTTCGTCCGCGGACAGGAATCTATGGGTGTGGTGAAAGGCTAATTCGATTCCAAGGTGAGAGATAGAGCCAGGCGGACTTTGGAAACCTGCGTGCATCTACAGAGATAATTACTCAACCTCTTCATTCCCCAAGAGCAAAGTGGAGGCGGTCATGGCTGGACTGCTCCAGGATGTTCGCTTTGCCTTGCGGCAGTTGCGCAAGAGCATTGGATTCACCATTACGGCGACGGTGATGCTGGCGGTCGCAATCTGCGCCAACAGCACCATCTTCAGTTGGATAAACGGCACCATGCTGCACCCGATCCCGATGGCGCGGGAGACGGGGAGCCTGGTGAGCGTGATGCGAGGGCAGTGGAGCGTTACGCCTTCTCCGCCGTTTTCGTACCCCGATTATCGTGATCTTCGTGATCGCAACAAGAGCTTCAGCGGGGTGCTCGCCTACCATCACGACTGGCTGACACTGACGGGCGGCGCCATGCCCGAGCGTGTCTACGTGGCGAATGTTTCGGCAAACTACTTCGATGTGCTCGGGATCAAACCGGCGCTGGGCCGATTCTTTCTGCCGGACGAAGAGGCTCGCGAGGGCGGCGTTCCTTATGTCGTGCTGAGCTATTCGCTGTGGCAGACACGGTTTGGCGGCGACCCGGGGATTGTCGGCAAATCCATCGAATTTGCGCGGCACCCGGTCACGGTGATCGGCGTGGCTCCGAAGGGATTCATCGCGGCCATGCCGGGCGCCCGGCAAGATGCGTGGCTGGCGCTGGACCCGCTGGGGACGGATCGATCGCGGATGACGGATCGCGGGGCAAATTTCCTAAACGTGATGGGCCGCCTGAAGCCCGGAATCAGCCGGCAATTGGCCGCCGCCGATGTCGAGACCATCATGCGGCAGATGGTGGCCGAATTCCCCAACGATCATCCTGGGGTGAACACCATCACCCTCGATCCGATGTGGCGATCGCCATTCGGCGCCAATGTGTACCTCGCGGCGTCTTTGCCCATTCTGTTGGCAGTTGCCGGCGTAGTTCTTCTGCTCACCTGCGTCAACGTTGCCACCCTTGCGCTGGTGCGCTTTGCCTCGCGCCGCCGCGAAATTGCGATTCGCCAGGCGCTTGGCGCCAGCCGAATCCAACTGATGCGCCAGATGACCATCGAGGGCATACTGGTTTCGCTCGCCGGCGGCGCGCTGGCGCTGGTTCTGACCACGTGGACGGCGAAGCAGCTGGGCGACTTCATTCCGCCCAACGCCAACCCCATCGTGCTGAATGGCTCTGTGGATCACAACGTGATTCTCGCTGTTCTGTTTCTGGCTCTGCTGGCCGGCGCCATTTGCGGCGCGTTTCCGGCCTGGCGCTCGTCGAGAGCCGGCGCGGCGGAGGTCCTGAAAGAGGAATCGGCCGGCGTTGCCGGCAAGACGCAAAACCGGCGCATATTGAGCGGACTGATTGTCACCCAGATCGCTCTTTCGCTGGCTTTGCTGACTTCGTCGGGACTGCTGCTGCGCACGCTAAGAAACATGAGCAACGCAAACCCGGGTTTCGACCAGGACCATGTGCTGACAGCTTCGGTCGGTTTAGGGATCGCGGGCTATTCGCAAAGCGAGGCGAATGCGATCGAGCACAGGATCCTCGATCGCGTTGCGGCGCTGCCGGGGGTCAAGGTGGCAGCGCTCAGCGACTGGTTGCCGCTCAGCTTCAACGGCAAGACCGCCGATGTCTATCCCGAGGGTTACGTTCCAGGGTTGCACGAATCGCATGAGATGCGCCGCGCCGACGTCACGCCGGGATTTTTTGCGGCAATGGGAATCCCAGTGATTGCCGGACGCGACTTTACACGCGATGACGGCGAAACCGCGCCGCTCGTGGTGATCGTCGACGAGGTTGCCGCCAGACAATACTGGCCCAACCAGAGCCCGATCGGCCGCCATCTCTCCATTTGGGGCGAGAAGTTTACAGTGGTCGGCGTGGTCAGAAACTCGAAGCATCAATTCATCAGCGAACCGCCGGAGCCGATGGTTTACCGGAGCTTTTTCCAGGGCTCCGATGAAACCACAATCATCGTGCGTACCGATGGCGCCCCGACCGCGCTGGCGCCCGCGGTGAAAGATGCAGTTCGCCAAATCAACGATCAGGTTCCGGTGTTCGATGTGCGTCCGCTCCGCGAAACGACGCAGGTTTCGAATGCATTGGCAATCATGGAGAGCACCTTTGCGGGAATCTTTGCGATGGTCGCCCTTGTGCTGTCGGCGACGGGTATCTACGGCGTGATCGCATACCGCACGCAGCTGCGCACGCACGAGATCGGAATCCGCATGGCTTTGGGCGCTTCTCGCGGAGACGTGGTGCGGCTGGTGGTGCTTCAGGGCCTCTGGCTGACGATCATCGGCCTACTGGTGGGATTGACGCTCTCGTTCGGGCTGAACCGGTTCATCGCCGGCCTGCTTTTCGGGATCGGCGCCGACGATCCGCTGACGATGGTCGCGGTGCTTTTGGTGCTGGGTGCGATGTCGTTTCTGGCGTGTTATTTTCCCGCGCGCCGGGCTACCCAGCAGAATCCGCTGGCCGCAATTCGGGAGCTATGAACGGCGATCAGGAACCGTTGCGGCGAAGGCGCGGGAGATGCCGGCACTGGGCCTCGATCACAAGGGGCCGTTTTTGATGTTTCGATGGGGAATGGAGCAGGAGTTTACGAACGTCTTAGCCGAGCAGGGGCGCAGGCACACCTGACCGTCCGCCGGGCGGCGGTCTTTCGAATTCGCCCGGTTAACAGGCGCTAAGCAGCGTTATGAGCGGTGGCATCCCGGAAGCGGACTACAGCATCCGCCTGCGGGCCTTTCTGCCCTTCGACTATGTCGAACTCGACCTCATCGCCTTCCTTGAGCGTCTTGTACCCATCCAGTTGAATTGCCGAGTAGTGGACGAATACATCCGGTCCGTCTTCGCGTCCGATGAATCCGTAGCCCTTGGCGTTGTTAAACCACTTCACTTTCCCTTTGTACTGAGCCACAGGTTCCTGCCTTCCTTTTTTGCATGTGGGAACGGCGGGGTGTGCGGGGAAGCTCCTCCGCCGGATACCTCTTAAGACGCCGAAATGCCGCCAAAGGTTGATCCGTTTTGTACAGTTGCGCTGTCTGTAACCTGAAAATCCGGCTAATTCGGGGCGATAGGTAGCGCTATTCTGTGGAAAATGAAGGACTAATCCTACGATCTGGTCCGCTTTTCCTGCATGCGGCTGTAGAGCAGGACGCTGACCAGGGTTTTCCCGTCCTGGATGGCTCCCTTATCGATCATCTTCAGCACATCGGAGAGGCGCACCAGCCGGAGCTCGATCTCCTCATCTTCTTCGGGCCGGGCATCGCCGGCTCGAAGGCCTTCAGCCAGAAAGACTTTCATCGCCTCGCCGAGGAAGCCGGGGCTGGCATAGTACTCCACCAGCGGGCGCCATTTTCTGGCGCGGTAGCCTGTTTCCTCGATGAGTTCGCGTTTGGCGGCCGCGAGGGGCTCCTCGCCGGCATCGATTTTGCCCGCGGGAAGCTCCCAGAGGAACTGGTTGGCGGCGTGACGGTACTGGCGCTCCATCACGATCCATGGGTTCCTCTTGCTCTTTGAGTTGTCGAGAGCCAGGATCACGACGCTGCCATTGTGGCGGATGACTTCACGCTCGGCTTGCTTGCCGCCGGGCTCGATGATCTTGTCGTGCTGCACGCGGAACAGAGGGCATTCAAAGACGGTTTCGGAGCTGAGGAGCGCCGCTTTGACCATCACTCCGCCCGTTTTGGGAGGCTTGGAGCTCTTCTTGACCTTCTTTGCGGGTTTGCTCGCTTTCTTGCCGGGCATCTTGTCCTTCCTCGACTCTCCATGCTCGTTTCGGACCAAGTTCAAATCGAGTATACGCAGTTGCGGCGCGCCGGGATCAGCATCAGGGACGACGGTTCTGCATCGATCCGCGCGGGCATGGCATCCTTAGATGAGCAGGCTGCGGAATTCCTCGGGCCGGGCGGAAATCTCCTGAAAAGAAGGCAGATCGCAAGCAAGTGAACGATTTGATCACCGCAGACTGTTATCCCGTGACTGCTGTGCCGGGACTGAGCCGGCTGTTTGTGGACTTTTGCGCGGGAACTCTGCCAGGATTTCTGCCCTCGCCGAAAAACTGGCAGGTGCGGCCGGCTCTTCCATCCCACTGGCCGGAACTGGTGAATCTGCTCGCAGCGCAGAATCCCGCGCCTTCCGCTGCGAAGGCGCTGACCGCGCTGGCCGAAGGCGCCGGCACAATATTGACCGGGCAGCAGGTGGGCTTGTTTGGCGGGCCGTTGTACACGCCCTACAAGGCGGCGACGGCTGTTGCGCGCGCTCGCCGGGGTGTCGAGCACGGCACACCTCATGTGGCCGTGTTCTGGCTGGCATCAGAGGATCACGACTTCGCCGAGGTCAATCACGTCGTCTTTCCAGCGGGCCGCGAGCTGGCTCAGCTGGTTTACGATCACGCGCCCGCAGTGGCATTGCCGGCGGGGCGCATCGTGCTGGATGAGACGATCACGCCGCTGGTGGAACGCGCCGCGGAGCTGATGGGCCCGGCGAGCGCGACCGACGCGCTGGTGGCGGCGTACCGGCCGGGAAGAACATTCGCGGAGGCATTCGGCGAGTTCTATTCCAAAGTGTTTGCGGCGCAGGGGCTGCTGATTGTTGACGCGGCAGGGCGTGAGTTTCATCGCCTGGGAGCGCCGGTATTGCGGGCGGCGATTGAAAGGGCCGATGAGCTGCACGCGGCTTTGGTCGAGCGCAGCCACGCGCTGGAAGCGGCCGGCTATCACGCGCAGGTGGTGGTGGCCGAACAATCGAGCCTGCTGTTCCTCTTCGGCGAGGAGACGGGCGGGCGGATAGCGCTGAAGCGAATCGCACCGAATGTCGCCGAACCGGACGGGCTGTGGCATGCGGCGGGAGCGACGGGCGCGCAGAGTTACTCGACGGCGGACCTGCTGGGAATTCTGGATGCCGAGCCGGAGCGCATCTCGCCCGCGGCATTGCTGCGGCCGGTGTTTCAGGATTTTCTCTTTTCGACGTCGGCGCAGATCGGAGGACCCGCAGAGATCGCGTACCTCGCTCAGTTGGCGGTGCTGTTTGAGCGCATCCTGGGCCGGCAGACGCCTGCGTTGCCGCGCTTCTCGGCGACGCTGGTTGAGCCCGCTGTCGCCGCCCTGATGCGCAAGCACGAGCTGACGCTGGAGCAGGTGTTCGCGGGAAACGCGTTCGACCTTGCGCAGCGTCTTGCGGCGCGTTCGATGCCTCCCGAGACCAAGCAAAAACTTGCCGCTGCCGGCAACGCCATGGACTCGGAGCTGACACAGCTGGTGGAGTGGATGCAGTCGCAGGACAAGGGGCTGGGGCAGTCGGCGGATACCGCGGCAGGAAAGATCCGGTACCAGATGAACCGGCTGCGCACGCTGGCGGCGAACTTCCAACTGCAGCGCGAGTCGACGCTTACGCGGCACGCCGAGGCGATTGCCCAGGCGATCTATCCCGACGGAATCCTGCAGGAGCGGGTCCACGGAGCGGCGTACTACTTTGCCCGCTATGGGGAGTTGGCCGAGGTGCTTTGCGAACAGGCTGCGAATCCGTGCCCGGGGCATACGGCGATGTGGGTGTGAGAGAGCAGGGATCAGGGACCAGGGCGAGGGGCTAGGGGCTGAACCCGGGTCGCTGACTTATAATTCCGGCGAAACCAATCGAGGCAGTGCGATGAGAAGGATCTTAGTGTTCTTGGCCGGCATTCTGTTCGCCGGTGCATCGTTTGCTGAAGCTCCGAACTGCGCAACTCCGGGGACGGACAACACCTTTCTCGGTATCCAGACGATCCGGCTTTGGCCGGGGCCGGCGCCTGAGGCGAAGGGGGCGACGTGCGACGACATTCCGGCACTGACCGTCTTCGAGCCGCTGCAAGGCGCTTCAAATGGTTCGGCGGTGATCATCCTGCCAGGCGGGTCGTACATGATGCTGGCCGCCGATCTCGAGGGCCGGGAGGTTGCGGATTGGTTTGCGATTCGCGGCTTTCGCGCTTTCGTGCTGAGCTACCGGCTGGCATCGCATGGCTACGTGCTGCCGGTTCCTCTGCTCGACGCGCGGCGCGCGGTGCAAACGGTGCGGGCACGAGCCGCCGACTACCACATCAATCCCAACCATATTGTCGTCATCGGCTTCTCGGCGGGTGGACACCTGGCCGCGCTTTCCGGCACGCAGTTCACGCCCGGCGATCCCAGTGCCGACGATCCGATTGCGCGGGCCTCAAGCCGGCCCGACTACCTGGTGCTGGGCTACCCATGGATCGGCGCTATCACCACCGATCCGAATGAATACAGCTACTGCAAAGTCGCGAACCTGATGGACCGTTGCGAGGCGCTGCGAACGGCTTACTCTCCGGAACTATTTGTCACCAAAGAGACGCCGCCGACGTTCATCTACCACACGTTCAATGACGCGTCGGTGCCGGTGGAGCAGCCTCTGCGGTTTTATCACGCGTTGATCAAGGCAGGCGTGCCGTCGGAGCTGCATATCTTCGCTAATGGCCCGCATGGCACGGGAATGGGGAAAGGCGATGCCGCTCTCGATCAGTGGCCGGTGTTGCTGGAGGCGTGGCTGCGGGCGCAGGGGTTGATGGGGAATAGGCAATAGGCAATAGGCAGTAGGCATTAGGCAATAGGCGGCGGGGCGCGGGCCAAGGGAAGATTGAGCTGAAAATTAAAGGCGGGCAGGCGACTGCGGGAGTGGAAGGATTCCCGGAACCGACTGCCCGCTGGACCCTGGACTGGGTCTAGGTGGTATTTCCAGTCTAGGCCCGTTTTGAGCAAAAGCAAGCCTTTTTTGCATGAATATCCCATTTCGTGACAGCAGTCACAGGGGACCGTTTTTGCAGGCTCCGGCGCGTTGACTTCGGGGCTTGCCCCTGATACAAAAAAGTGTTCCGCCTGCGATTTCTTCGTCTGCAAGCCGCCGCGATTCAGTCGCTTTTTGAGGGCGCGCCCACCTCGTAGAATGTCAACAGGTTCAACAAGATCTCTGAGAGCGCCACAGCACCGCCATGCAAGATATCCCTCAACAACTCGGGCAGCTTATGATCAGCGCCATACCGACGGCGCTGCTCTTTATCGTTCTGGTTCTCTGCTATCAGTTTCTGGTGCAGGGTCCGCTGACGGCGGTGCTGGCCAGGCGCCGCGCACTGACCGAAGGAGCGATGGAGGATGCCCGAAAATCCATTGCCAAAGCGGAGAGCAAGGCGGCCGAATATGGAGAACGCCTGCGGCTGGCAAAGGTGGACGCCCTGAAGATTCGCGAGCAGCGCCTGAAGCAGTGGGGCGCAGAGCGCGACGCCGCTCTTGACGCGGCGCGCAAGAGTGCCGGGGACAAGGTGAAACAAGCCAAGGACGCGCTGGAAGCCGAGGCTGCGTCTGCGCGCGAGGCGATCCAGGCTTCGGTCGCCGAGCTGGCGCGCCAGGCTGTTCGCGCGGTCCTGCCGGCGACGGCCGGGGGTTCCCGTTGACAAGTCACGGCTTCGGGGCGCGCGTGGCGCTCTCTCTTTCTCGCTCGGTGATGGCTGTGGCGGTGGTTCTTGCCCTGACATTCTCGCCCTATCGCGCGCTCGCTCAGACATCTCAACCGGCCGCTGCGGGCTCCTCTTCAGCAGCGTCGAGCGCGGGATCGGCGTCGACGGAGCAGCCGAAATCAGAAGAAGCGCAGGAGAAGGCCTTTCTTTACTCGCCTGCGGTGCAATCGATCGCGCGCATTCTGCACCTTGACGTGAAGACCGCATCGCAGATCTTTGTGGGGCTGAATTTTGCGGTCATCTTCTTCGCGATTGTGATTCCGCTGGTCCGGGTGATGCCCAAGATTCTCCACAAGCGATCGCAGACGCTGAGCCACGACTTACAAACAGCGCGCCAGGCCACGGCGGATGCGAATGCCCGGTTGAGTGCCGTGGAAGCCAAGCTGGCCGGCCTCGATGAAGAGATGAAGAGGTTTCGCGCCCAGGTGGAGAGCGACAGCCTGGAGGACGAGAAGCGCATCAAGGCGGCCATCGTCGACGAGAGCGCCCGCATTGTGGCCTCAGCAGAACAGGAGATTACGGCGGCCGCGGCCCAGGCCAGGCGCGGACTGCGCAACTTTGCTGCCGGACTCGCCATCGATCACGCGGAGAAGCAACTGGCCCTTACCGCGGAGACCGACCGCGCGGTGATTGCCGAGTTTGTAGCCGGAGTGGGCGGCGACGGCGCAGCCAGGGGAGGGAAGAGCTAATGCCCGCCTTTGTCGCGCGCTATGCACAGGCCTTTGCCGAGGTGGTCGCGGACCGCAAGCTCTCGACCGACGCCGTCGAAGGGCAGCTAGCGGATTTTCTGGCCACATGGAACGGCAGCGCGGAGCTGAGGCAGTTCTTTATCAATCCCGCGGTTCCTGCACAGCAGAAAGTGGCGATTCTCGACAATCTGAACGGCCGGCTCGGCATGCAAAAGGAGCTGCGCAACCTGATCGCGGTGCTGATCAGGAACGACCGCATCATCAACGTAAACGAGGTTGTAGAGGCCTACCGCAGGATCCTGCAGGAGCAGCTGGGCATCAAGCCGGCCGATATTTTAACAGCGAGAGAGCTGAGCGCAGACGAGCGGAACTCGCTGGCCGCCGAAGTGGGAAAGCTCGCCGGAGGAAAGATCGACGCGAGCTTCAAGCTGGACGAATCGATTCTGGGCGGCACGGTGGTACGCATTGGATCGACGGTGTATGACGGCAGCGTAAAGGGAAGGCTGGAGAGGCTGAGAGAAGCCCTAACAAGCTCCTAGCGGCTGGCGAACTCAAACCGGAATCAGAAACAGGATCGACAAAATGGCTCAAATCAAAGCAGACGAAATTACGCAGCTCCTTCGCGAGCAGATCGCCAATTACGACTCGAAAGTCCAGGTGGACGAGGTTGGGACGATCACCACGCTGGGCGACGGCATTGCCCGCATCTACGGTCTCGACAAGGTCATGGCCGGTGAGTTGCTGAGTTTCCCCCACGGCATCGCAGGCCTCGCGCTTTCCCTCGAGGAAGACCAGGTCGGGTCTGTCATCCTCGGCGACTACACCGAGCTGAAGGAGGGCGAAGAGGTTAAGCGGACGGGCAAGATTCTCTCCGTTCCCGTGGGTCCGGCGATGATCGGCCGCGTGGTGAACGCGCTCGGGCAGCCAATCGACGACAAGGGACCGATCGACACCAAGGAGACGTTGCCCGTCGAGCGCCTTGCCCCCGGCATCATTGACCGCCAGGGCGTGCGCGAGCCGATGGCTACCGGCCTGAAAGCCATCGACGCCATGATTCCGATCGGCCGCGGCCAGCGCGAGCTGATCATTGGCGACAGACAAACCGGCAAGACAGCCGTTCTGCTCGACACCATCATCAACAACGCCAAGAACGACCTGATCTGCATCTATTGCGCGATCGGGCAGAAGCGGTCGTCGATTGCGCAGGTGGTGCAGACGCTGACCGAGCACGGCGCCATGGGGCACACGATCGTGGTGGCGGCATCGGCATCGGAGCCGGCACCCATGTTGTATCTCGCTCCGTACGCGGCCTGCGCCATGGGCGAGTATTTCCGCGACAACGGCAAGCATGCGCTGGTGATGTACGACGATCTTTCCAAGCACGCCATGGCCTATCGCGAGATCTCGCTCTTGTTGCGGCGCCCGCCGGGACGCGAAGCCTATCCGGGCGACGTGTTCTATCTGCACTCGCGGCTGCTGGAGCGCGCCTCGAAGCTGAGCAAAGAGAGGGGCGGCGGGTCACTGACGGCGCTGCCGGTGATCGAAACGCAGGCGGGCGACGTCTCGGCCTACATTCCCACCAACGTGATCTCAATTACCGATGGGCAGATCTTTTTGGAAACTGACCTGTTCAACTCCGGGGTGCGGCCGGCGGTAAACGTGGGGCTTTCGGTTTCGCGCGTGGGCTTCTCGGCGGCCATCAAGGCGGTGAAGCAGGTGGGTTCGACGCTGAAGCTCGACCTGGCACAATACCGCGAGCTGGCGGCCTTCGCGCAGTTCGGCTCCGATCTCGATCCGCTGACGCAGAAACAGCTGGCGCGCGGCGTGCGGCTGACCGAATTGCTGAAGCAGCCGCAATTCCATCCGCTCACCTGGCAACAGCAGACGGTGGTGCTGTTTGCCGGAACGCAAGGCTATCTCGACGATTTGAAGGTGGAAGACATTCGGGCGTTTGAAGACGGCCTGTATAAGTACTTCGCTGCTGCGCAGGGCGCGCTTTTGGACGAGCTCACAGCCAAGAAACAACTGGACGACGATCTGCGCAACCGGCTGCATGCGGCGATGAAGGAATACGCGGGGATGTTCAAGGAGCAGCTGGCCACCGCGACTGCGTAGCGGCGGGTCCTTGGCTCTTAGCTAGGAACGCGATGCAGTTTTGCTTGAAGCGCAGAAATGGAACTTAACGAGGAACGGGTTAAGAGCTGACAGCTCATAGCTCGCAGCCGGGAAAAGCATGGCAAACGTACTCGATTTACGGCGGCGGATCCGCAGCGTGAAGAACACGCGGCAGATCACCAAGGCCATGAAGATGGTTTCGGCGGCCAAGCTGCGTCGTGCGCAGGAGCGCGCGCTGGCGGCGCGGCCCTACGCCAAGATGATCACCAGCGTGCTGGAGTCGCTGCGGCGGCGCGTCGATCTTTACGACGAAAAGACCGGCGACCTGTGCAGCCCGCTCTTCATCACCCGGCCCGAAAAGCGCGTGCTGCTGATCGTGGTGACCGGCGACAAAGGCTTTGCCGGGGCTTTCAACGCCAACATCCTGAAAACTGCCTATCAATTCATCAGCGGCAACCAGGACAAGGAAATCGATGTTGAGGCGGTGGGGCGCAAGGGGCGCGACCAGTTGCGCCGGCGCTATCCGGTGGCGGTCTACAGCGAGCAAACCGACGAGCAGGGCAACAAGCGGCAGGTGAGGCAGGCGCGCAAGGGGCCGGTGGAGGTGACGGGCGATCATCCCGGCATGCTCGTAAACCTCGAGGCTGCGCGCGTCGAAGACATGGCGCACAACATCATCGATCGTTACGTGCACGAGGAGATCGATGCCGCCTACATCGTCTACAACGAATTCAAATCGGTGATTGCGCAGCGACTCGTGGTTGAGCGGTTGTTGCCGCTCATCGAGTTGGGCAAGCAGCAGATCACCGGCGCCGTGGAGCCGACCGCCGAAGAGAAAGAACGCGTGGCCGAAGCGGCGATGACGGCAGGCATCGAGCTGGAACCGGCAGACACGACCGAGGCCGACGAGGAAGCGAAAAAGTTCGGCACCGCCAACGTGGATTACATCTACGAGCAGCCGGCCGAGGAGCTGTTTCGCGGCCTGCTGCCGCAGTACATTTTCGCAATGCTTTACCACGCCATGACAGAGTCAGTGGCCGCCGAGCACGCCGCGCGCATGACCGCCATGGATTCGGCAACCAACAACGCCTCGGACATGATCGACGACCTGACGCTCTACATGAACCGCGTGCGCCAGGCGGCGATCACCAAGGAGATCATCGAGATTGTGAGCGGGGCGGCGGCGTTGTAGGGATTGGAAATGAAGGTCCGTGAGCTTTTGCGATCCGAGACTTGGAAAGATGGAACTGAAGGATATCGAAGTCGGACAGATTCTAGGCGCCAGGCTTCACCAAGCGCTTGACTGCAAAGGATTGAGTTTCTAAGAAGGCACAAATGGCAGAAAACATCGGCAGAGTGATTCAGGTCTCCGGCCCGGCCGTAGACGTTCAATTCGAAGAGGCGACCATGCCTCCCATCTACCAGGCGCTGCGCGTCACCGACGATGGCTTCACGGTTCCGACGCCCATCAACGTCATCCTCGAGGTGCAGCAGCACCTGGGCGAGGGCCGGGTGCGTACGGTGGCGATGGAAGCGACCGACGGCATGGTGCGGGGCATGAAGGCCATCGACCTCGGCGGACCGATCCGCGTGCCCGTGGGGAAAGAGACGCTGGGGCGCGTGATCAACGTGATCGGCGAGCCGGTCGACGAGCTTGGCCCCATCGGCGAGAAAGAGCGCGACCCGATCCATCGGCCCGCGCCGCTCTTCGACGAGCAATCGACGAGCGAGGAGATGTTCGAGACAGGCATCAAGGTCATCGACCTGATCCAGCCGTTTTTGAAGGGCGGCAAGATCGGCCTCTTCGGCGGCGCCGGCGTGGGCAAGACGGTCGTCATCATGGAACTGATCAACAACGTTGCCAAGAATCATGGCGGTTTCTCCGTCTTCGGCGGCGTGGGCGAGCGGACGCGTGAAGGCAACGACCTGTGGACCGAGATGACCGAGAGTGGTGTGATCAAGCCGGGCAAGTGGCAGGAGTCGAAGTGCGCCCTGGTCTACGGCCAGATGACAGAGCCGCCGGGCGCGCGCCTGCGCGTGGCCCTCACCGCCCTCACTGTGGCCGAGTATTTTCGCGACCGGGAAGGCGCTGACACGCTGCTCTTCATCGATAACATCTTCCGGTTTACGCAGGCCGGTTCCGAGGTTTCGACGCTGCTGGGCCGCATGCCCTCGGCCGTGGGCTACCAGCCGAACCTGGCCACGGAGATGGGCGAGCTGCAGGAGCGGATCACGTCGACAAGCAAAGGTTCGGTGACTTCGGTGCAGGCAGTCTACGTGCCGGCAGACGACTTGACTGATCCGGCTCCGGCGACGACCTTCGCTCACCTCGACGCCACTACTGTGCTGAGCCGGCCGCTGAGCGAGCTGGGAATTTATCCGGCTGTCGATCCGCTGGCCTCGACTTCGCGCATCCTGACGGCGCGGGTCGTGGGCCAGGAGCACTACGATGTGGCGCAGGGCGTGAAGCGCATTTTGCAGCGCTACAAGGATCTGCAGGACATCATCGCCATTCTGGGCATCGACGAGTTGTCGGAGGATGACAAGCTGACCGTGGCTCGCGCCAGAAAGGTACAAAAATTCCTGTCGCAGCCGTTCCACGTGGCCGAGCAGTTTACCGGCATCGAGGGGCGGTATGTGAAGATCGCCGACACCGTGCGAAGCTTCAAAGAGATCATCGAAGGCAAGCACGACGACGTGCCCGAGCAGGCGTTTTATATGAAGGGCGGCATTGAAGAGGTGCTGGAGACCGCGGAGAAACTGAAGGCGACGGTGTAACCGCAGCTATTAGCCCTTGGCTGCCGGCTTTTCGCTCTGTTGTGTTGAACCGGACGGTCTCGACGAGCCTATGAATTCGGCTGTGGCGGGATGAGCTAAAAGCTAGCGGCTAACGGCCTGGAGTTTTACTGATGGCAGAAGCAACCGACAACCAACTTCGCGTTCGCCTCGTCACTCCCGAGCGCACGCTCTTCGAAGCCAGTGCGACGGCGGTCGAGCTGCCGTCGAAAAGCGGCTATATGGAAGTGCTCTACGGCCATGCGCCACTGATGGCCGAGCTGGGCGCCGGCGACGTGCGGATTCACACCGGTGCAGGCCTGGAGTCGCACAGCCCCGACACGACTCGGTACAACGTCAGTTGGGGATTTGTGGAGGTTCTGCCCGATCGCGTGACCATACTCGCCAGCGATGCTCTCAAGCCCGAGGAGATCGATGTGCCGCGGGCCGAGCAGCAACGCGACCGCGGAGAAAAGATGTGGAAAGAGGCCGGCGAAAGCGAGCCTGCCTACGACGAAGCCCTCCGCGTTATCTCCGAGGCCGACGCCAAGCTCGCCTCAGCCGCCGACAAATCCTAGCGCCGCTCGCGCGAATAACCAAAACCGGAAAGCCCCGCTCACCGAGCGGGGCTTCGGCTGTTCACAATTCCTTCGACTTCTGTTTTCGTTCTTCAAGTTCGGCGCGCGATATCAGGCCCTTTTCAAACTCAATTCGAGCTGACTTTCGGATCAGCATCATGAGGAAGGGGCCCGACAGAAATCGTAGGGCTCTCAAAACAGCTCCGAAAAGCGGGTGAGCCTGTCGTGAATAATTTCGCGAGAGCCTGACCTTCCATTCATCGGCTACATCTTCTCTCTCGCGGTGCTCTGGTTGCACAACGAAATGAATATGGTGCCCGATTTCGTGGAACAAGACGTCGCCGATCAATCCATCTCGGTACATTTGAGACTTGAGCCACCAGCCGCGCTCCCAGTTACGGAGCGCGCTGTCGACAAAAATCTCAATCCATGCTGGACGATTATTCCAAGCCGGGTGGTACAGCCCCTGCGCTTCAATCATTCTGATCTTTTTCTTCCTCGATTTCGTGACGCCCCTGCGGATTTTTCGCGGCAAGCCCGCGGTGTCCGTAAGAACGATTTCGTCAAGGCCGACAAGAAACTTCGTGGGCACCGTCGCGACCATTTTCTCGACCTCAGACTTAACATCGAAGGGCGGCACGTAACCTGTGTAGCGCTCAACCACAGTGGGCCGTGCCGATGTGACGACAATCGGTGCATTGCCCGTTTCTGAAACGTCAGATTTCATCGTCGGTAGGTCCTCGCCATTCTACCTCGATCGCGAACTCCGCTATCTCCGCCAACCCCGCTGCTCCTTCCTGTGGTAGCATCGCTCTTCGCGCAGGGAGAGGAGTTTCAAGTGTGACCGGATCCCGTCCGCTCTTCGCCGGCATCATTTTTCTAAGCGCATTTCTGCTTTTTCTCGTCGAGCCCATCGTGGCCAAGGAACTGCTGCCCACGCTCGGCGGATCGGCCGCGGTCTGGATCACGTGCCTGGTCTTCTTTCAAACGGCATTGCTGCTCGCCTATCTTTACGCGCACTGGCTGGCGCGCCATCCCCGCCGGCGAGTCCATCTTATTTTTCTTGCGGCGGCGCTGGGACTGGCGATTTTCTGGGCAGCAGGCAAGATCGACCTGACCAACGGCGCGCAGCATCCGATTGCGACGATCTTTTTTGCGCTCAGTTTGTGGATCGGTCTCCCCTTTCTGGCCCTCGGAGCAACGAGTCCGCTGCTGCAGGTGTGGTGGTCGCAGATCGAGGGTTCGGCGGTCCCGTACAAGCTTTTTGCGCTCTCCAATCTAGGCTCGTTGCTCGCGCTCGCCGCCTACCCCACTCTTATCGAGCCGAACTTCACGCTGCACGCGCAGCGCGTCGCGTGGTGCTGCGGATTCGCGGTGTTCGCGCTGCTGGCGGCATGGCTCAGCTGGCGAACACGCACAAACGCGATGACAGAGCATCCCGCAGGGGCTAAAGCCCGTCCCTTATCGACACTTGAAGGCACGGCTGAAGCCGTGCCCTTTCAAAACACTTCCGGGCCTGTAGGCCACGTCACCCATACGCCTGATTTCGGGAGCCTGAAGGCCACCGCTTCTTCCGTTCGCCGCGCGAGCGACAGGGTTCAAGGGCCGGCGAGCGAGTCGGAGACGCGCGCACCGCTCGGCCACAAGCTCCTCTGGCTGTTATTGCCCATGGGCGCGTCAATGCAGCTGAGCGCCGTGACCAGCTACATCACGGCCAACATCGCGCCCATCCCACTGCTCTGGATTGTGCCGCTTGGCGTCTATCTCCTCACCATCATTCTGGCGTTCCAGTTTCCGCGTTTGCTGCCGCGCGGCATCCTGGTGCGTTTTCTGGCCGTGATGCTGGGCGGGCTGGCGTACATGCTGGCGCAGGTCGATCACACGGTGCTGATCGCCATCGGTGTCTCGTTCTTTCTCGTGGAGCTGTTTCTTGCCGGCCTCTTCTGCCATGTCGAGGCCTATCGACTGCGGCCGGCACGTGCGTCGGAATCGACGGTGTTTTACCTGATGTTTGCCGCAGGCGGTGCGCTCGGCTCGTTTCTGGTCGGCATCGCTGCGCCGCTCATCTTCGACTTCAACTACGACATCGCGGTGACGTTTTTGGTTACGGCACTGCTGGCACTGGCGGCCATGTGGCGCGCGGGCTGGGCGCAGAGGATGCTCTGGTCGGCGGCCAGCATCATGCTGCTCGTGGTCTGCATCTGGATTCATATTGCGTATCAGCGCGGAACGATGGTTGCGGTGCGGAATTTCTACGCGGCGTTGCGCGTGAAGCAGAACTACGGTTTCCCCGGGGCTACGTTGCGAACGCTGACCAATGGATCGATTGAGCACGGCACGCAGATCTTCGGGACCGATGCACAGCGAAAGATGCCCACCACCTACTACGCGCCCGATTCGGGCGTCGGGCTCGCGCTGCGCTTCTGCTGCCCCGGCCCAAACGAATCTGTTCGCCCGCGGACAGTCGGTGTCATCGGCCTGGGAGCGGGAACGATTGCGGCGTACGGGCAGCCCGGCGACCGCATCCACTTCTACGAGATCAACCCGGCGGTCGTGCCTATCGCGCAGAACGTCTTCACCTATATTCGGGATTCGGGCGCGCAGATAACGATCGTTCCCGGCGACGCCCGCACGACGCTTGCCGGCGAGAGCCCGCAGCAATTCGACGTGCTCGTGGTCGACGCATTTTCAGGCGACGCGATCCCGCTGCACCTGCTGACCACGCAGGCTCTGGCGCTTTATCGCAGGCACCTGGCGCCGGGCGGCATCATTGCGTTCCACATCTCCAATCAGCACGTGGACCTGGAGCCGGCCCTTGCGCTGCTCGCGCAGTCGGCGGGGATGAAGGTCATGCGTTTTGCGAGCCTGGCCAACGACGATCGAGGCGAGTATGCGGCCTACTGGGTTTTGCTGACCGACAATGCGGATTTCTTGGCGCAGCCGGAGGTGGCGGCGGCAGGGAAGGCAGCGGTCTTCAAGCCCGGCCTGCGGTTGTGGACGGACGATTACTCGAGTTTGCTGGCGCTGCTGCACTGATGAGTATCGCTGGCCCCGTGGCTCGCCGACTTGCCTGCCCGACCTCCTGCCCGATAAAGTTTGAGCCGAGGCTTCTCCCGCGCTGACGCCGATCCTTGAGCTCGCGGACCCCAGATCACTGGATTTTCTAAAGGATTCTCATGTCTTCAATGCCGCCCTCCGACGTCGCTCAGCTCGACATCGACTCCACGCTGCGCGAAAATCGCGTCTTTCCTCCTCCGCCGGAGTTCAGCGCCAAAGCGCACATCAAGAGCCTCGAAGAATATGAGTCGCTATACCGGGAGTCAATCCAAAACCCCGAAAGGTTCTGGGCCAAGGCAGCGGGCGAGCTGCACTGGTTCAAGCCGTGGGACAAGGTGCTGGAGTGGAACCTGCCTTGGGCGAAGTGGTTTGTCGGCGGCAAGATGAACCTGAGCTACAACTGCGTGGACAGGCACGCTCTTGGCGATCGCGCGCAGAAGACCGCGATCATCTGGGAAGGCGAGCCGGGCGAGATTCGCCGCCTGACCTATGCCGAACTGCATGCCGAGGTGCAGAAGTTTGCCAACGCGCTGAAGGCGCTGGGAATCCAAAAGGGCGACCGCGTTGCGGTTTACATGGGGATGACGCCCGAACTGGCGATTTCGCTGCTGGCCTGCGCGCGCATCGGCGCCGTGCACTCAGTGATCTTCGGGGGGTTCGCGGCGAACGCTATTGCCGACCGCGTGGCCGATTGCGGTTGCGTTGCGATTATTACCCAGGACACGAGCTACCGCCGCGGCAATGAGATCAAGCTCAAGGCAACGGTTGACGAGGCCATGCCGGCGTGCCCTACGGTCAAGCATGTTGTGGTTTATCGCCGCACCGGCACGGCGGTGAGCATGGTTGCCGGCCGCGATCACTGGTGGCACGAACTTGTCGACAAGGCCGCGCCGGAGTGCGCTGCCGAGGCCATGGATTCGGAAGATCCGCTCTACATTCTTTACACATCGGGCTCGACGGGAAAGCCGAAGGGTTTGCTGCACACCACAGGCGGCTACGCGGTGCAGACCTATCTCACCGCAAAATATGTCTTCGACCTGCGCGACGACGACATCTACTGGTGCACGGCCGATATTGGCTGGGTGACCGGTCACTCCTATGTGGTGTATGGGCCGCTGCAGAACGGCGCCACGGTGCTGATGTACGAGGGCGCGCCCAATTTCCCCGACTTTTCGCGTTTCTGGAAGATTGTCGACGACCATCGCGTCACGATTTTCTACACCGCGCCCACGGCGATTCGCGCCTTCATCAAGTGGGGCGACCAATTCGTCGATAAGTACAAGCTCGACTCGCTGCGGCTGCTGGGCACCGTGGGAGAGCCGATCAATCCCGAAGCGTGGATGTGGTATCGCGAGAAGATCGGTCACAACCGCTGCCCGATCGTCGATACATGGTGGCAGACCGAGACCGGAGCGATGATGATTACGCCCATTCCGGGGGCGATCGCCACCAAGCCCGGCTCAGCGACGCGGCCTTTTTTCGGCATCCAGCCGGAGGTGGTCACCAAACCTGATGCCGAAGGACGGTTTCACGCGGTGCCTGCCGGCCATGGCGGGTTGCTGGTGATTCGCAAGCCCTGGCCGTCGATGGCACGCACGATCTACGGCGACCCGGAGCGGTTCAAAAAAACCTACTGGTCTGACGTTCCCGGCTGCTACTTCACCGGCGATGGCGCGCGGCAGGATGCCGATGGATATTTCTGGTTGATGGGCCGCGTGGACGACGTGATCAACGTGAGCGGACATCGGCTGGGAACGATGGAAGTGGAGTCGGCGCTGGTAGCCCATCCCAAGGTGGCCGAGGCGGCGGTGGTGGGCCGGCCCGACGATTTGAAGGGCCAGGCCATCGCGGCATTCGTTACGCTCGAAAGCGGCAACCAGGCGTCGAACGAGTTGAAAGACGAGCTGAGGAAGTGGGTCGCGAAGGAGATCGGCTCGCTGGCGCGGCCCGATGATATTCGCTTCACCGAGGCTCTGCCCAAGACACGCAGCGGCAAAATCATGCGCCGCCTGCTGCGCGATCTGGCCACGCATGGCGAGGTGAAGGGCGACGTGACTACGCTCGAAGACTTCACCGTGATCGCCAAGCTTAGAGAAGCGGAAGAAGGGTAGGCTGCAATTCGAATCGGCCGGCAGGCTTTCCGAGCCTGCGCACATTCGGTTAAACTTTGACTTCCCCGCAGCTGGCTGAAGACTTTCCCAGGAGGCCGAATGACAACTCTGCCCGTTTCCGCGCTCGAGGGCGTTCCGGTGAAGCTGCGTCCACTCAGCGGCTTTGAATACTTGTTCTGGGCCATAGAGAAAATCAACGGATTCAACTTTGGGATCGCCGTCACATTTCGCGGCACCATCGCCCATTCCCGCTGGAGAGATGCCTTCGACCGCGTGCAGAAGCGGCATCCGCTTCTCGATGCCGGCATCCATGAGGACGACCCATGTGCGCCTTACTTTGCGCGCGGCGCAGGTCTTCCGATTCCGTTGCAATTCTTGCGGAGAACTTCGTCCACTGTGTGGCAGCGCGTGATGGAGACGGGGATCGCCGAGCCGTTTGATCTCTCGACGGGTCCCCTTCTGCGCGCTGCAATTCTCGAAGATCAACACGGATGCGATCTGGTCGTCACTGCCAGTCATGTCGTCATCGACGGCATGGGAGTGCTGGTCTTCATCGGTGACCTGCTTCGCGTGCTCGCGGGCGAGTCCCTGGACGGATTGCCGCTTCCGCCATCGGCCGAAGACCGCGCGGCCGACGTTCGTTCGTTGAACCCTTTGCCGTCGGCTCTCGATCCGGCTGCGTACGCCGCCGAGCCGCAGCCGCGAGATCGGACCTATGCCTCGCGCAATCGCAAGGGCACATGCGCCATCGCTTCGATTCGCTTATCGCCGGAGCAATCCGCAAGCCTGCTGCGTTACGCGCGCCGGGAGCAGACCACCGTTGGCGGAGTGCTCATGGCTGCGGCCGGATCCGCCCTGCGCGAACTTTCGCCGCAACTGAACGAAGCCGATTTGCGCATCACCGTGGCTCTCGACACGCGTCCCTACCTGGGCAACCCGGACGATTTTGTTTTATCGATCATCTCGCCACGTGCTATCGCGTCTTATCCCTCCGAAGAGTTCGCTGCCAGCGCGCGGGCGCTCAAGGCGCAGATCACGCCGGCTCAATCGTTCCTTGCCATTGAAGCGACATTTGCGCGCGTCAGCGAAATTCTTACCCAGAAGCTCGACGCCCCGACCGTCGTGAATCTGCTGGCCCAGGCGGTCGGATACGACGTAGGGATCAGCAATCTCAGGACCGTCGAATTTACCACTCTGCCCGGTGACCTTGCGGTCGAGTCGGTGTGGGGCCCGTCGGTGCTTGCCGGCTATGAAAACGAGCACTTCATTGGCTCTGCCACATTTGGCGGCGCTTTGCATCTCGTTTACTCGAGCTTTACGCCGGTAGAGGGGTTTCTCGAGGCAATACAGCAGAAGATTGCAAGTGCCTGCAGTGACGCGTAGCGCGGTGCGTGGTGCGTTGCGTTGTTTGCTTCCTATAATGGAGAGGTGTTCGCAGGGCGCCACCCGCTCCGCGGCCTTTTGACTTCTCCGCCAGAGGAACGCATGGCTGCTCTGATTGAAGCAATCGATGTGAAACGCAAGATGGTTTTTGAGTTTGAAGGCACGCCCTACTACTGCCTCGAAGCCGAAATCTCCACGCCAACCGCCCGCGGCGGCCAGACTCTGGTCCGCCTCAAGATGCGCAATCTGCTCACGCGCGCCGTCTTCGACAAGACTTTTAAGGCCGGCGAAAAATTCAAAGAGCCTGACCTGGAGATGGTCGAGTCGTCTTACCTCTACAGCGACGCCGATGGCTCCTACTTTCTTGACCAGCAGAGCTTCGATACGCACACGCTTTCGCCGAGCATGGTGGGCGACGCGCTCGAGTTTCTGGTGGAGGGCTCGTTGATTCAGTTGCACAAGTTCAACGGCAACCCGATCGGACTGCAGCTGCCGTCCCAGGTTGAGCTCACGGTTGCCTACACCGAGCCGGGGGCGCGCGGCAATACGTCGGGCGATGTAACCAAGTTGGCGCGCCTCGAGACCGGTCTTGAGATCAAGGTGCCCCTCTATGTTCAGGAGAACGAGAAGGTGAAGGTTTACACCGAGACAAAGGAATTTGCCGGGCGGGCGTGAGGGCGCGGTTGCCCGCCATTGAAAGCTGCTTTCTTGTAATCCACCCTGGGGCGTTTCCGTCCATCTCAATGTGAGCATTCCAGTTGCAGTGCGCTTCCGTTGCCCCTGCTGCGGCTACAAGACTCTGGATGCGCCCGAGGCCATGAAGCTCTGCGCGGTCTGCTGGTGGGAAGACGACGGGCAGGGGGACGGAGATGCCTCGGAGGTCCGCTTTACAGTCAACGGTCAGCTCAGCCTGCAGGAGGCGCGCGCCTACTACGCTCAATTTGGCGCCGCCCATCCTCGTTTCCTGCCTTACGTGCGCAGGCCTCTGGCCGCGGAACAGTAGCGGCTAGCAGTTTGCCGGTAGCATGCAGGCGGCAGCCAAGAGCAAGAGGGTGACATCGGCCGCCGCAGTGGCCGACCTACAGGCTGGGTCCGATTGGCTGCTAACTCCGTTGCCTTGTTGCCGCCTGTCTGGTTTGACCCCATCACGCGCGCCCCCGTACCATAAGACTTGGCATTTCCGGGCCGGGGCGGACGGCAAATTTGAGCGCCGGCCCAGGTCCGCAGGTCCCACCGAAAGGCACACCGTTGACTCCCAGCACCACCCTCGAAAGCAATCCCGAAACCGATCATCCCGAGCCCGATCACGAGCACGCGGGCGAAACTCACGAGCATCAGCACGGGCCGGTCTTTAACCCCGAATGCACCCGCGAACTCGTGATCGACATCCCGGCGGACGAAGTGGCGAAGACCTATCGCAGTGTTGCCGCCAACTATCGCCGCTACGCGAAGATTCCCGGCTTCCGTCCCGGCAAGGTGCCGGAGAACGTGATCCGCCGCCGCTTCGCCGCGGAGATTCGCAAGGAAGTGATCGACACGCTTCTGCCGGAGCGCTTCAATAAGGGAGTTGCGGACCTGGGTATCAGGCCGGTCGGTCAGCCGCAGATCACTGAGCTCACGGTTGAGGACGGCACCCCGCTCCATGTGAAGGCGGTCTTCGAGTTCATCCCGGCCTTCTCGATCGAGGGCTACAAGGACGTGGCGGTTGCCAAGCCATCTGTAGAAGTAACGGAAGAAGAGTTTCAGGCAGAACTAGGACAGCTTCGGGAGTCGCGCGCCACCATTGAGCCGGTGGAAGAAGATCGCACGATTGCCGATGGAGACTGGGCGGAGATCAGCTATACGGGCCAAATCGAAGGCACGCCCGAGGGCGAGCCGGCGCCGGAACCCATCAAGGGTGAGAACGCCATGGTTGAGATCGGCGGCAAAGATACGGTCGAGGCGTTCACCAACGCCCTGCGCGGCGCAAAGCCGGGACAGGAATTGAAGGCCGAGGTGATCTATCCCGCCGACTACGCAGAGAAAAAGCTGGCCGGGAAGACCGTGGCCTACGACGTGGAAGTGAAGGCGATCAAGAAGCGCACATTGCCTGAGCTGAATGACGAGTTCGCCAAGGAACTGGGCCACTACGAGAATCTCGCTGGATTGGAAGCGAGCGTCCGTGAATATCTGGCCAACCGCAAGCGGCGCAGCGTGGAGGCCGAGACCAAGGGCAGGCTGTTCGAGGCGCTGGCTGCGAAATTCAACTTCCCCATTCCCGAATCGCTCATTCAGGACCAGATCGATACTCGCCTGGAACGGGGCCTGCGAGCCCTGGCAGCGCAGGGAATGCAGGCCGAGCAGATGCGCAAGCTGGACTTCGAACGCCTCCGTGGGGCACAGCGTGATAGCGCCATCAACGAGGTGAAAACCAACATCCTTCTTGATCGCATCGCCGGCGAAGAGAACGTCACGGTGAGCGATGAGGAATTGGATCGCGAACTGCAGCTGGCAGCTCTCCAGTCACGCGAGCCTCTCGATGCCCTGAAAGTGCGATTGACCAAGGACGGGGGCATGGCTAGGCTCAAGGAACAACTGCGACGGGAGAAGACTGCCTCAACGCTTTACGAACGCCTGCCCGGGTAGGGAAGCGGCGAGAACAGACCGGATTCGGTTCATTCAAGCCAGGATACGGGCACGAACAAGCTGAAGGCTGAGAAGCTGGAGGCCAGGAGCTAGCAGTTCATGGCATTGGTTCCCATGGTGGTTGAGCAGACGAGCCGGGGCGAGCGCGCCTACGACATTTACTCGCGTCTGCTGCGCGATAACATTATCTTTCTTGGTACCCCCATCGATGACCAGATCGCGAATCTAGTGGTTGCCCAGATGCTTTTTCTACAGGGCGAGGATCCGGAAAAAGACATCTCGCTTTACCTCAATTCGCCGGGTGGGTCGATAACCGCAGGGCTGGCCATTTACGACACCATGCAGTTCATCAAGAACAGTGTGGTTACGTACTGCATCGGCCAGGCGGCCAGCATGGGGGCATTCCTATTGCTGGCGGGAACGAAGGGAAAGCGGTTTGCGCTGCCCAATTCGCGCATTCTGATTCATCAGCCGTCGATGGGCGGGCTGAGCGGGCAAGCCACCGATATCGACATTCATGCACGGGAAATTCTGCGCATTCGCGAGATCACCAACAACCTGATCGCCAAGCACACGGGCCAGCCCCTCGAGCGGATCGAGCGCGACGTCGAGCGGGATTTCATCATGAATGCAGAGCAGGCAAAGGATTACGGTATCGTGGACGAGATCATCGATCGACCCCGGACGTAGCCTGAACAGGGGAAATGAGTTAAACTCTTCCGAGGGGAGCCACCGTCATGAAAACGCGCACCGGGCCCGAAGAGGCATTGCGCTGCTCATTCTGCCATAAGTCGCAGGATGCGGTTGCCAAGCTGATCTCTTCGCCGAGCGACTATCCTCGCGCCTACATTTGTGACGAGTGCGTGGCCGTCTGCAATTCGATCCTCGATGACGACCGCGGCGACGCGGCCCCGGCAACCACGGCCGGCCATCTGCCCAAGCCGACTGAGGTCAAGAGCTTCCTCGACGATTTTGTGATCGGCCAGGACCAGACCAAGAAGAAACTGGCTGTGGCGGTCTACAACCATTACAAGCGCATCCAGATGAACCGCGCGCGATCAGGTGAAGTGGAGCTGGCAAAGTCGAATATCCTGCTGATCGGGCCCACCGGCAGCGGCAAGACGCTGCTGGCCCATACGCTGGCCAAGATGCTCGACGTGCCGTTCGCGATCGTCGACGCGACCACGCTGACCGAGGCCGGCTACGTCGGCGAGGATGTCGAAAACATCATCCTCAAGCTGCTGCAGGCTGCCGATGGCGACGTGACCCGCGCCCAGCAGGGCATCATCTACATTGACGAGATCGACAAGATCGGACGCAAAGACGAGAACCCCTCCATTACTCGTGACGTTTCGGGCGAAGGCGTGCAGCAGGCGCTGCTCAAGATCCTGGAAGGGACCGTGGCCAACGTCCCACCGCAGGGCGGCCGCAAGCATCCGCACCAGGAGTTCACAGCTGTCGACACCACCAACATTCTGTTCATCTGCGGCGGCGCCTTTGTCGGCCTGGAGCGTGTGGTGGGCCGGCGCGTGGGCAAGAAGGCGCTCGGCTTCCGCACCGTGGACGCTGAATCCGATCAGGCAACAAGCCGTTCGCATCGCGACACCGAGTTGCTGCGCAAGACCGAGCCGCAGGACCTTATCAAGTACGGCCTGATACCCGAGTTCGTCGGCCGTCTGCCGGTAGTCGGCGTTCTTGACGAGCTTGACGAGCCCGCGCTGATCGAAATCCTCACCAAACCGCGCAACGCGATTCTCAAGCAGTACCAACGGCTGTTCGAGTACGAAAACGTCCGGCTGCACTTCTCGCAGGAAGCTGCCTGCGCCATCGCCCGCGAGGCCCTGGCGCGCAAAGTGGGCGCGCGTGGCCTGCGCATGATCCTGGAAGAGCTGATGCTGGACCTGATGTACCACCTGCCGTCGAACAAGCGGGTCCGCGACATCGAGATCACGAAAGACATGGTCGATCGCCGCGACCTGTCACTGTGCCTGCTGGAGAAGGCGGGATAGGGCCGTTTAGACTTCAAGTTGCCGACGCCCTCGCCATTGCGTGAGGGCGTTGCTTTTGGTGCGCCGGGACTACTTTCCCAGCGCGGAGCTCTTGCCTGGGCCAAGGAGGGGCAGGCCGGGGAACACGTTGGGCACGATTGCGCCTTCATCGACGAGGATGGAGCCCGCCACCACCAGATAGCGCACGCCGACGCTCGGCTCCATGGGCTTCTCGAAAGTGGAGCGGTCGGTGATGGTCGCAGGATCGAAGACAACAATGTCGGCGTCAGCGCCCTCCTGCAGCCTGCCTTTCTCGCGCGCCGCGGGGGTTGAGCGCTCCAGCATCTCTGCCGGCATCAGGGTCATTTTTCGCAGGGCATCCATCAGGGTGAGGGTGCCCTTTTCGCGGACGTATTGCGCGAGCACACGCGAATAGGTCCCTGCGTTGCGAGGATGGCCTTCGAGGCCGTCACTGGCGATCATGATCAGAGGATGGGGAATGATTTTGTCCACGACTTCCTGCGTATTGCTGAAAACAATCACAAAGCGCTGGGTGGCGGAGTTGTGCAACTCATCGAATCGCTGCTGATTCAGGCGCTCGCCTGTCTCGGGGAGCATGAGATCGCCGTAGCTGATGCCCATTTTTTCCTGCCAGCCGGGATTGAAGAGAGCCGAGTTGATCGCTGTCATTCCCGCGATATAGGGATACGCCTCTGTGGTGACGTCGAGACCGCGGGCTCGCGCGCCTGCAATCATGGAGAGGCATTCGAGGGAATCGGCCGCGCAGGTACTGTTGATATGCACGATGTGCAGCGAGGCGCCCGTGATGGCGGCCGCGGCAATCACCTCGCTGACCGATTCAATGGAAGAGCCAGGGTCGGTGCGGCCGTTGCTGCGCACATGGGTGTAGACCGGCATTCTGCGCGCTGCGGCGAGCCGAAACATGTCGATCACTTCGGAGCGAGTGGCTCCGGGTGTGTACTGGATGCCCATGCCCAGGGCGAGGCCTCCGGCACCCAGTTCCTCGTTGAGGCGCTGCTTGATTTTTTCCAGTTGCTCAGGAGTCGCGGGCCGATCGGTCGCAGGGCCGCTTTGAGGCAAGATGGTCCCGGCCGGCAGTGGAGAGCCGAACGCAAGCGACCGCGCTGCCACCTGGCTGGCCGAGGTTCCGTAGTGAATGAGAGAGCGACCTTCCTTCGCCTGCAGAAACTCAGCCACGTCGGGCGCGCCGATCTCGAGTTCCAGCGCAGTGGTTACGCCATCAAGCGCCTTCACGCGCTGGCTGGCGAGATCCTGGGCGTGCTGATGCAGGTCGATGAAGCCCGGAGCCACGACGAGCCCGGCGGCATGCACAACGCGGCGAGCCGGCAAAGTCTCGGTTGTGATGCGGGCGATCTTTCCGTCACGGATGCCTACGTTTCTCACGGCATCCAGGCCGGTCTCGGGATCCATAACGCGCCCGCCCTCGATGACGAGATCAAATTGCTGCGCGGACACGACGGCGGCCGAGGAGGCGAAAAGAATGAGCAGGAAGGTCAGTTTGCGCATATGGGCAGCTCAATCGTACCAGCATGAGGGTTTGACCTGGAGGCGGCCGGCCGGGGCGAGCCATGCCGCCGCTCAGCGCGTGGTCTGAGTTACTGACGGACCGGGAAGAAAAGAGCTACAATTCTCACCGATTTCATCGCACCGCCAGATCTGGACCGCCCTGCGGCTGTCTAGGACAGAGTCATTCCGCGTAACGCGTGGGCATGTCTGGAGAGACTGTGCCGCGCAATTATTTCGATGGCTCTTATGCATTCCGGGGCCAGATGACGAGGAAGGCCACCCTATGCGCATTGCGCCTGTGATTTCCTTGCTCTCGCTTGAAGTTGCCTTGCTTGCGGTTGCCGGAGCTCGGGCTCAGACCACACAAACCGCCCGAATCATCGACAGGATCGATGAGAGCCAACTGGTCACGCTGAAGGGCAATACGCTGCCGGTCGCGATTCCTCAAAATGACCTCGGTCGGGTCAAATCCGACACGGCGATGACCGACCTGGTGCTGGTCCTGAGCAGGAGCCCGGAGCAGCAGGCGGCTTTCGACACATTTGTGGCGAGCCAATACGATGCATCGTCGCCGAATTTTCATCATTGGCTTGAGCCCACCGAAGTGGGCGATGAGTTCGGACCGTCCGCTGCCGACATCGCGATCATCTCAAACTGGCTGGCTGGTCACGGGCTGGTAGTCTCCGCGGTTTCGAAAGATCGCATGGCGGTCCGATTCAGCGGGAGCGATGCGCAGGTCGAGAGCGCATTTCACGTCGAGATTCACAATCTGAAGGTGAACGGCCAGGCGCATATTGCAAACATCAGCGACCCGCAGATTCCGGCGGCCTTGGCGCCGGTAGTCGCAGGCGTCAAGGCGCTTAACGATTTTCATCCCCGCCCGCTGCACACGCTGGGAAGCAAGGTGCGATATGACAGTTCTACCGGCATGTGGCGCCGGATTCCAGAGGCCGCGCCGGATGGGGCATCGCCGGACTGGGCAGGCCTGCAGCCGGAATTCGGCATTACCGTAACGACGCAGAGCGGAAGCTACCCGATTGAAGATGTTTCGCCGTACGATTTCGCAACCATCTACAATGTGCTGCCGTTGTGGAACGCGGGGATCGACGGAACCGGACAGACCATCGCCATCGCTGCGACGAGCGATGTGAGCCCAGCCGACGTCGCAAATTATCGTAGCCTGTTTGGACTTCCACCAGGGCCCACACTGAACACGATCATAGCCAATGGAGTCGATCCGGGACAATGCACTAATCCCGCCAACTCCGGCGCACCGTGCACGATCGCCGACCTTTACGAAAACACGCTGGACGTGGAACTGTCGGGCGCGGTGGCGAAGGGCGCGCAGATCGACCTGGTAGTGTCCGGGCCCACCTCGCCCACGACCGATCAGGTTTATTCGTCGGCAAGCTACGTCATCGAAAACAATACCGCGAAGATTCTCAGCTTGAGCTACGGGCAGTGCGAGCTGTTTCTGGGCACGAGCGGCAACGCCGCATACAACAACCTGTGGGAGACTGCAGCAGTCGAGGGAATCGGGGTCTTTGTGGCAAGCGGCGACTCCGGTTCGCCGGCCTGCGATCAGAACCTTGAGAACAGCGTTCCGTACGGAGCCCAGGACGGATTGTCGGTGAGCGGCCTGGCATCGACGCCCTACGACACCGCACTGGGCGGGACCGATTTCACGTGGTGCAAACCCACGATCAACTCATCGGGCAATCCTGTCGGATGCGCGACGGTGACGCCGTATTGGAACACCAGCAACAGCGCAACGACGGGCGCAAGCGCCGCAGGTTATGTCACCGAGGTTCCCTGGAATGACAGTTGCACCACTCCCCAAGCCACCGCCTATCTCGCATCCGTTGCATCGTTCCTCAAGATTTCGGGTGTAAGCGACGCAGAGACTGCCTGCAATTTTGTCATCAATCACTACATTTCAATCAACCAGCAATATGGCGTTGACCTGTCCGGCTTTGTCATCTCTGCGGGAGGCGGGGGCGGAGCGAGCAACTGCACGGTGAACGCGACGACCGACAGCACGGTCTCACCCGATCCCACCAGCTGCTCAAGCGGTTATGACAAGCCGACGTGGCAGGCAAACGTAGCCGGAATCGTCTCGGACGGCCGGCGGGATATCCCTGACGTTTCCTTCTTTTCAGGCAATGGGGATTGGGATAGCGCGACCCTGGTCTGTGTCTCCGAGGCCGGCTCCTGCGTGACTGCGACAACGATCACGACGGATCCGACGGCTCAGGAGGTAGGTGGGACCTCGGTACCGACGCCGGAGATGGCGGGGGTGATGGCGCTGATCAACCAGAAGGCGGGCGCTCCGCAGGGCAACCCTAACGCCGAACTCTACGCACTCGCCGGCCGCCAGAGCTATTCGAAGTGCTCGGCAGAGAGCGTGAAGACCAGCAGTTCCTGCTACTTCAACGATGTGGATACGAGCACGAATGCGATGCCCTGCCAGGAGGGCGCGCTCAACTGCGTGGTGAGTCATTCCGGGGACACGTGGGGGATTTTGTCGGGATTCAGCGCGGCGACGGGATATGACGAAGCCACGGGCCTGGGCTCATTGAATGTGGCAAATGTAGTGAACGGGTGGAGCCACGTTGGCGGCACGGCGACAGCCACGGTGACGGTGACGCCGAGCCAGAACACCATCGCCATCGACCAGAGCCTTACCGTCACGGTGACAGTGACTGGAGCGAGCGGGATGCCAACGGGCAACGTGGGCCTGGTGAGCGCCGGCTACACGGGAACCGGTGGAGCATTGTCGAGCGGATCGTACACGTTCACGATTCCGGCGTACAGTCTTGCCGCAGGAAGCGACGCGCTGACGATCAGTTACGGCGGCGACACGACGTATGCGGATGCGAGCAGCGCGGCGAGCATTACGGTTACAAAATTGACGCCGACGGTGACGGTGACGCCCACTCCCTCAACGGTAGGCGCGAACACCAGCGTGAGTGTGGCGATTACGGTGAGCGGCGCAGGGCCAACTCCAACGGGGACGATTCAGTTGTCAGGTGGTGGGTACAGCGGGAGTTGCACACTGGCGAGCGGGACCTGCACGTTGAGCGTCCCCTCAAATACGCTCGTCAACGGGACGGATGCCCTGACAGCCGCATACAGCGGCGACAACGACTATGCGACGGCAAACGGAACGGCAACGGAAACGGTGAATGCGCTTACTCCCACGGTGACCGTGACGCCGTCGCTGACAAGCACGGACACCCTGACGCCCTTCCAGGTTGCCACGACCGTAACCGGAACCGGACCGACTCCGACGGGAACCGTCTCGCTTAGCGACGTGTACACGGGTGCGCCGCTCGCAGCCGGAACCCACACATTTTCCGTCGGCCCATGCGAACTCCCCGGAGGGGTGGATACCTTGAATGTCACTTATTCCGGGGACACAACTTATCTGCCTGCGAGCGGAAGCGCAGTTTTGACGGTTACGAAGGTGACGCCACCTATCACCGCGACTCCGTCGTCAACCAGCATTTCCACCAACGATTACCTCACCATTACAGGGACAATCGCTCCACAGAGCTGCTACTTAGGGGGCTCGATCACAGTTAGGAGCGGAGGGTCTGTGATCGGAACATGGACGGTGAACGCGAATGCGGGCTACACCATCCTTATCCAACCCGGCTCTCTGAGTGCCGGCAACGATATCTTAACCTTGACCTACAGTGGCGATACGTTCTTTAACCCGGCGAGTACAACGACTGCAGTCAACGTCACGCAATGGGTGAAGATTGCCCCGATGCTTACTGTGACTCCGGATTTAGATACGATCTACACGGGCCAAGCATTGGGGGTCGGCGTCGACATAACCGGGTCCAGCTGGAGCCCGACCGGGTCGCTCTCTTTGAGCGGCGGCGGTTACAGTATTTCGACTGTTATCTCTGCCGGAGGGAACTTCACATTCACGGTTCCCCCGAATACCTTTAGCGCCGGGGGCGTAACTCTGACTGCGAACTACGGCGGCGATGTAACCTACCTGGCTGCAAGCCAATCGACCACGTTTACCGTACTTCAGTCGGTGTTTTCGCTTTCTGCGACTGCGGCGGCTCCCCGATCGATCCCCAAAGGCGGTTTGGCGAGGTCTACGATCTCAAGCTCATCGTCCTCTGGCTATAGCGGAACGATTGCGTTCGCCTGCGCCAAGACCTCCGGTCCTACGAATCAGAGCGGCGACGATCCCATATGCTCCATCGCGGGCACCGCTGTGAATTTAGGCACAACGACGACCGCAACCGTGACCACGGTAGCTGCCGCCAGCGGTGATCTCGTCCGTCCAGAATTTCCGGGCAGGAGGCGCGGATTAGCCGGCGGTGCGGCCGCACTGGCCCTGCTGATCCTGTGCGGGATTCCTGCGCGACGGAAGAGCTGGCGGCGCCTGGCCGGCATGATTGTCCTGCTCGTTGCGCTTGGCGCGGTGGCCTCGTGCGGCGGGGGCGGAGGGGGCGGTGGCGGCGGTGGCGGTGGCGGAGGCAATCCCGGAACGGCCGCTGGCAGCTACACCTTCACGGTGACCGGAACCGGCAATCCGCCGGTGACACCGGCGCCGACTGCGACATTCACGGTAACGGTCGACTAGAGCGACGATTTGTCACAGGCTACCGGTTCCGCAGCAGAAGGTGCAAAGCACCGATTCGTCGTGCACGCAACAATTTGCTTCTGTCTCAAGTCTGCGCTGCGGTAGCATGCGATCAGACTCGGAGAATCTGCTCTTCCCCGGCCCCGCGACTTCCCTGCGGATGACTCTGAGACCATCGACAGAACAAGGGGTCGCCGGTGATCGACACCGAAACTCAGCAGCATTTTCTCGAGGCCGAGCACGAAATCGAGCGGCACAGCGGCCAACTCAGGAAGGAGCTGCGCCTCGGCGACCTGATCCTCGCGCAGCTTATCTATATCGCCGGCCCGCAGTTTCTGGGCATCGCAGGCAAGCTCGGCCCCGCCCAGTTCATGTACTGGATTCCCGCCGTTTTCCTCTTCTACATCCCCACGGGGATCGTCGTGATCCATCTCAGCGGCGAGATGCCGCTGGAGGGCGGGCTCTACCAGTGGGCCAAGCTCCGTTTCGGAGACCTGACGGGCTTTCTGGTCGCGCTCAATCTGTGGGCCACCGCCGTGCTTCTGATCTCATCGCTCATCTCGATGCTGACAGACAGCCTGGCGTACGCGGCGGGCCCGTATGCCGGCTGGATCGTGAACAACCACGTCGTTAACTCAGCCATCGCCGCGCTTCTGATGTGCGCGCTGGTGTTTCTGGCCGTGCGCGGGCTTCATGTCGCCAAGTGGTTTCATGACCTAGGTGGCCTCGCGTTCCTTTTCTTGTTCATCGCGCTCCTCGCCTTTGCGCTTCCCCGCTGGGTGCACGGCACGGCGGTGACGGCGCCGGTAGCATTTGTTTTTCCGGCGGTCACTTTGCTCAACCTGAATATCGCCGGCAAAATGGGATTCGGCGCATTCTGCGGTCTTGAAGGCAGCTCTGTCTTTTCCGGAGAGGTGCGCAATCCCAAAGTGGCGCGCACGCTGCGCCAGGCGGTCCTGTTTGGCGGACCTGTCATCGCGCTCATTTATATTCTGGGAACATCGTGCGTGCTTGCGTTCACGCGTCCTGCCGACATGGACCTGGTGTCGCCGATCAACCAGGCGCTCGCCCGCGGATCGGCGGGCACCTCGCTGGCGCTGGTAGCGCCGAATGCCGCGGCGTTGCTGCTCTTCTGCGCAATTTGCGGAGCGGCGAGCATCTATTTCAATGCGGTGGTGCGCCTGCCGATGGTGGCCGGATGGGATCATCTGCTGCCGGCCTGGCTGAGCCGCCTTCATCCGCGGTTCAAGACCCCGGTGGGATCGATCATTGCCGTCGGGGCCGCCGCATTCGTCCTTACCGTTCTCGGCAACATGGGCGTGGGCACACAGGAGGGATTTCAGATTCTTCTCAATGCAGCGCTGATCTGCTGGTCGCTGGCATACGTCGTTATGTATGCCATTCCGCTGGTTGCACGGGGAGAGAAACCGGCGATAGGCGTTCGCATTGCGGCGCTTTCCGGCCTGGGCATGACGCTGCTGTTTGCCTTCCTCTCCATTTTTCCCATCATCGATGTCAAGAATCCGGGTGGGTTTACGGCGAAGCTCGTGCTGCTGATTGCGGGGATCAACGCGGCAGGCGTTTGGCACTTCCGCCGCGCGCGCCGGCGCATGAGGGCGGTTGGGGTGTGAGCCGGACCGCCCCCTTGGAACAGTCATGCTGCACCTCCCGGCCCGGGCCGCAAGCCGCCGCCGTCTGGTGAAAAGGGCTGGATATCCCCGTAATTACTGATCTACATAGAGGTTCCCATCCCACCTTTCTGTTACTGCCTCGTTTAAGGGAAAGAGCTACAATCTTCACGAGTTCCGTACCGCAACCTTCGGACCGCGCTCCGGCTGTCCTGGACTGAATCGTGTACGTGTGCACCGATCGAGTCTGCTTCGAACGCGTGTGCCGTTCGCACATATTTCGACCGCTCTTATACGACACCGGGGCCGGATGACGAGAAGAGGCCATCCTATGCGCATCGCGCCTGTGATTTCTTTGCTCGCCTTGGAATCTGCCCTGTTTATGGCCCCCATTGCGCAGGCACAGGCGGCCGCAGGCGCCGCACGGGTGCCTGCTCGGATCGTCGACAGGATCGATGAGAACCAGCTTGTCACGCTGAAGGGCAATACTCTGCCGGTGGCGATTCCGAAGAACGACATGGGACCGGTTCGTCCCGATCTGCAGCTGACCGATCTGGTGCTGGTGCTGAGCAGGAGCCCTGAGCAGCAGGCAGCTTTCGACACATTTGTGGCAAGCCAATACGATGCCTCGTCGCCGAGTTTTCATCATTGGCTGGTGCCGGCCGAAGTTGGCGAGGAGTTCGGGCCGTCCGCTGCCGACATCGCGATCATCTCAAACTGGCTGGCTGGTCATGGGCTGGTAGTCACCGCGGTTTCGAAAGATCGCATGGCGGTCCGTTTCAGCGGGACCGATGCGCAGGTCGAGAGCGCATTTCACGTCGAGATTCACAATCTGAAGGTGGAAGGTCGGGCGCACATTGCAAACATCAGCGACCCGCAGATTCCGGCGGCCTTGGCGCCGGTAGTCATGGGCGTGAAGGCGCTTAACGACTTTCATCCGCGTCCGCTGCACACGATGGGGCGCAAGGTGCAATACGACAGTGCCACGGGGATGTGGACGAGGGTGCCGGCAGGCTCACAGGCTGCGGGCTCAGCGAATGCCGCGGCGGCGGAGCCGGCAGGAGTGCTGCCGGAGTTCGGCGTCGCCGGATCGGCAGAGTCATTTCCGACGGAAGACGTCGCGCCCTACGATTTCGCAACGATCTACAATGTGCTGCCGCTGTGGAACGCGAATATCGACGGCACAGGCGAAACGATCGCGATCGCTGCCACCAGCGATGTGAATCCCAGCGATATCGCCAGCTATCGCAGCATCTTCGGTCTTCCTGCCGGGCCGGCCGTGAATACCATCGTCGCCAATGGCGTCGATCCGGGGCAGTGCACTCTTCCTGTCGAAGCGGAGGCGCCCTGCAGCATCGAGGATCTCGAAGAGAACACGCTCGATGCAGAAGTGTCGGGCGCTGTGGCGAAAGGGGCGCAGATCGACCTGGTTGTTTCCGGAGGGACGTCGCCGGCGCTGGATCGCGTGTATTCCTCCGCCAGCTATGTCGTCGACAACGATACGGCGAAGATTCTCAGCGTGAGTTACGGAGAATGCGAGCTGTTTCTGGGCACGAGCGGCAACGCGGCATGGAACAACCTTTGGGAGACGGCGGCGGTCGAGGGCATCGGAGTGTTCATCGCAACGGGCGATTCCGGCTCGCCCACCTGCGATCAGTTGCTGCAGACCTCCATTCCTTACGGAGCGCAGGACGGCTTGTCGGTGAGCGGCATGGCATCGACGCCGTATGACACCGCGGTGGGCGGGACCGATTACGCGTGGTGCAACCCGACGATCAATTCGTCGGGCAATACAGTGGGATGCTCAACGGTGACGCCGTACTGGAACACCAGCAACAATGCAACCACCGGCGTGAGTGCGGCGGGGTATGTAACCGAGGTTCCCTGGAACGACAGTTGCGCCAGCCCGCAAGGCGCGGCCTACCTGGATTCGCTTGCGACGTTTCTCGGGATACTCGGCGTGACCGATGCTGAAACGGCATGCAATTTTGTGGTGAATGATTACTTTTCAATCTACGCGGAGTACGGCGTGGACCTCGCACCGTATGTGGAGTCGATTGGCGGCAGTGGCGGAGCCAGCACTTGCACGGTGAATGCAACGACCAGCAACACGGGCTCGCCCGCCCCCAGCAGTTGCTCGGGGGGCTACGCGAAGCCTTCGTGGCAGGCAAACGTGATGGGAATTCCCTCCGACGGCAAGCGGGATATTCCCGACGTATCGTTCTTTGCCGGAAACGGAGCATGGCAAAGCGCCACGGTCATCTGCGTTTCAGAAGGCGGGGCTTGCGTGAGCACTACCAGCCCGGCCACGGCTCCCAGCGCGCAGGAGGTGGGCGGCACATCGGTGGCCGCGCCGGAGATGGCGGGCGTGATGGCGCTGATCAACCAGAAGGTGGGCGCCGCGCAGGGAAATCCCAACGCCGAGCTCTATGCGCTTGCCGGCCGGCAGACCTATTCGAGCTGCTCGGCCGAGAGCGTGAAGACAAGCTCATCCTGCTATTTCAACGACATCGATACGAGCACGAACGCGACCCCCTGCATGAAGGGCGCGCTCGACTGCACGGTGACGCACTCCAGCGATTCGTGGGGTATTCTGTCAGGTTTCAGCGCGACGACGGGCTTTGACGAAGCCACCGGCCTCGGCTCGTTGAATGTTGCCAACGTAGTGAACAACTGGAGCACGGCAGGCGGCACTGCCGCGGCCACGGTGACGATCACGCCGAGCCAGAATGCCATCACCATCAACCAGGGCCTTACGGTGACGGTGACGGTGACGGGCGCGAGCGGCACGCCAACCGGGACCGTGGGGCTGGCCACCAGCGGCTACACGGCGACTGCGGCTGCGCTGTCGAGCGGATCGTACACGTTCACGATTCCCGCCTACAGCCTTGCTGCCGGCGCCGACACGCTGACCATCGGCTATGGCGGCGACACGAACTACGCGCAGACCACAGGAACGGCGAGCATCACGGTGAGCAAGCTGACGCCGGCTGTCGCCGTTACTCCTTCACCCGCGACGGTGGGCGCGAACGCCAAGGTCAATGTGGAATTTTCGGTGATCGGCGCCGGTCACACGCCGACGGG
>Ga0335069_10001351_pt1 | contig 39684 bp, 39 predicted proteins | sample Lox_Sample_11_FD_206714 | JGI IMG/M metagenome (GOLD analysis project Ga0335069, IMG submission 206714) | Soil microbial communities from Loxahatchee National Wildlife Refuge, Florida, United States - Lox_Sample_1.1 | ecosystem: Environmental > Terrestrial > Soil > Wetlands | place: USA...
GGATAGTTTGCCAGGCCGCCCATCAGAAAGCTGCCGGCCGCGGCCGAAAGGCACGTGGCCGCGGTCACCGCGGCCAGCGGCATGCCGGTCTCGTGCAGGATGGCCGGGTTCACGAAAATGATGTAGATCATCCTTCATATTTGGAACGGCATAAACCCCAATAAAACCGCAAAAAAGCCGCCTTGAGTCGAGTGCTCTTGGCGGCTTTTTCTTTGACGCTACTTCGCCCGGTAAATCTCATCTGCCTTTGCGCTGATCTGGTCCTTCTGTTGGTCGGTCAGCTTCTCGTTACGCTTTGATGCGACCAATCCAGCACGATCCAGAGCAGCGTTGACGGCGACCTTCTTTGCTTTGCTCTGCTCCTTCATCTCTCGTAGCAGTCGAGTCGCACTGGTCATCACGATTGCGTCGAGTGATCTTGGTCCACGTTTCCCACCACGACCACCACGAGCACGTTTGACTGGAACATCAACGGCGAAACCAGACTGACGCTGATATTCACCCATCAGTTTTGTCACTGCTTCATCTGCTTCGATTGCGGCTTTCTCCAGGGGTGCCAGTGCTGCTTTTGCTTCTTCCAATGCTTTGTGCGCTCTCTCGGCGTCGGCTAGAGCGCTTGTGAGGGATGCTGCAAGATCTGAGAGTGTCATACATCGAGTATAGCTCTCAGAAGGATTGCGAGATACCAGTCAGCTTAATTTTGATCGGGTGTCTTCGGGTGTCTGAGATTGAGAAACAGTTTCAGCGAATCCCTAATCCAAGTCCAAGCCCATTGAGGAAACATGCAGAGAGATGGTAAGCGCTCTGGCATCGTTGCAATTAGAGCCGAGACCAACAAGCCAAAGAGAAGCTGATGACGCTCAACTAATGCACTGATGTCTATCATTTGTGTGTGACCAGATCGAGCAGATATTTTCCGACGACAGCGACCAATCCACCGACGCAAGCATACACACCAGCCATGATCGCTTTGACTGTTCTTTGATGTTCTGCTCTAGTCGCCATCTCAATCTGTATTTTTGAGATGTCAGATTTGATCGGCGTAAGCAAGGGACAAGTATCAGTACGCTCTGCTAATTGTCGATCATGCTGCTGAATTCGCTCTGACAATGCGAAAACCCGCCCGTTCTGCTGCTTCTGATATTCGACAATGGCATCTAGTCTCTCAATCACGTTGTCAAATCGTTCATCGTGTGTGGCTAGTTTTGGCAGAATTTCAAGAAGTAGATCTCTCTCTGTCATTTCATGCTTGCGATCCATACTGCTACTACCTTGCTATTGAGATGGTGGTGGTGTCGGCGGAAAAACTTTTGCTTCGAGCGCAGTTAAATCATCAACTGTCTTTGCCGCATCGAGCATCATCCGAAAACGTACCTCTAATCCAGTACGCTTATTCCAGAATTCGAGTGTGTTTGTTTGTGTGTCGGGCATTGTTAGTTCTCTTTTGGCGGCTCTGACTCTGGCTTAACCAACTTATTACCCTGTAGCTGCCAATTACCGTCGAGATCATTTTGCTTTCCGATCATTTTGATTGCACCCTCTAGCTGTTGCTGGATGCCCTGCATGGCGCTCAAATACTCGCTGATGAGTGCGTATTCTTTGTCGGTAAGTGGATGTTCTTGCATACTATTGCACTACCTGAAAATTCATCGCTGCTAACGTCGCTGCCCGAACTTGTGCCTGTAGTGTTGCGATCTGATTCACATTGGCGGCTTGCGATGTCAGCACAACGGTAGGAAAGAGACCGGACATATAAGTGATGATCGCCGACGAAATATATGCGAGTACATCATCATCAGACGGATCAGCGTTGATTGGGTACATCGTCTTGATGAATGCTTTCGCTGCCGCAAGATGTTCGTCTGGAACTGTAAATTGGATTTTCATATTAGTTATTTATCCCCAATATCCGACTAAAATACCGCCCTGGTAGTTGGCGTAATGATAAGGTCCACTCTGTCCGCCGCCAGCAGGAGTAAAATAGAAACCATCTGGGATGTACATCTGACCGTTGAGCGCTGTATACCCGCCCACTAATACTGAGGTTGCACTAAGAGTTAATGATGCACACGTAACAGGACCCGTTGTATTGACACCACCAGCACCGACAAATTGAGGAACTGTTGCGTAAGGGAATGTACTTTGCGTGGTTGTATTGATCGCAACCTTATTGGCGATTTGCAAAGCATTTGGCACTAACAAGCTGTATTGACCGCTGCCCTGTATTTGCAATGCCCCGCCAGTTAGATTCGCTTGGTACGCTCCATAATTGATCTGCAATCCAGAGTACGCACTTCCAATTTGAGTTGTACCGCCGTCAAGACCAATAATAGATATCGACCCACCAATGATTCTTGGAGCAGACATAGTGACGATTGCACTGATTGTCCCACCATTAATCTGATCGCCAATGAGAGTTCCGGTGTAGATTACATCAGTAGGTAACGACCCAGTGCCAATCTGTTTTACGTTCAGTGTCCCGGTGATATTAGCCGATTTGCCTTGTATGTCACCACTAATGATGGAACCAGGAACGACGATGTTGCCGTAAATATCTGTCGCAATTTGGTGAGTGACATCAGTGACAGACGAACCACCGAGTCTTACACGCTTGAACCATGCACCGACCCAACCAGAATTAGCTGAGTCATCGCCAATAAAACCAATTAAGTTGCCTGACGTGTCAAAGTTCTTACTCTGTGACACCATGCCAGGACCGCCAACCTGAAAAGCACCTGTCTTAATCACGGACGCATCTATGTTGACAATTTTTTGAACTTGCGCCGAACTGTCCCAAGCAAACTGTGAACTGAGCTTAGTTGCTTTACTCATATCCACATTTGTCATCACCAGATTGCCGTTTGAATCGAAACTGAATTCAGAGTTAGTGGGCAGAATGATCTGAACTCCACCGTTGCCATCTGGACCTGTACCATTTCCAGTTGATGTTTGCGGTTTGAGAAGAACGCTGTCACATACTGCGTAAGATCCAGTGGTCATATTCGAGCAATACACACTCACTCGACAGTATGACGCACCAGTAGGAGCAGTTGCCGTCAGAGATACTTTCGTCCATGCATTTTGCGTCACCGTATAATGACTTGGACCAGACGCAGGAGACATGTAGGTGTTATTGTGGTCGTACCAGTAAATGTAAATTCCTGCTCCACCTGGACAACCGTTAGGCAAAAATATCCAAGCCTCGGCGTAGAAAGAATCTCCTGGTTTGCAAGAGTGGCTGTTGAGTTCGAACAACTCACCGACACTACCCGACCCACCACTCAGCACCGCATAAAAGTTGCCCGAATAACAACCACCAGGAGCAAATTGTGCATAACAAGAGCCTTGGTTGTCGATCCATCCTGTCAAGTCGCCAGTCTCCCAACCAGGATTGAGCACTAAGTTGCTTAAGTTATTCGTTGGCAGACCAGCACCACCGTTGCTATCCGGGAAAATATTTGGACCTGTCAGTTGCGGTTTGATGGTAACATCATCCACCATTATTGTTCCTGCTGTCTGTGTGTACGTCTGTATTTGCGGACGCATCCACGTGACACCAGATAATGATGTTGGAATGGTCAGGTTAAACGAATATTTTGTCCAAACGCCAGCATAACCAGATGCGACAGCGTAAGTATAAGGACCGTAAGACCAGTTACCGTCTATTTCGTTTTTGTTTTTGTCACCATACGCAACCGCAAACACAAACACACCATTGTTACCGCTTTGCCCCATGACCCACGTTTCGCAGTAATAATTTTCTCCGGGCTTACACGCAATCCAGTCACCATACATTAGTTGATCCGATGATGACTGAAAAACATTTTTGCCAGTGCGTGCTGATGACGATGCAACAATAGGTGGTGTTGCTCCGTTGCTTAAAATCCAGTGAGAGACGCCATCTTCGAACGATGGGTTGAGCACTAAGTTGCTGGTGTTGTCATTCCCGGATTTGACGCCGCCGTCGCCGTCTGGTGTTAGTCCGGGTCCCACACTCGTCGCTGGACTTAGCCATGTGGAGTCAACGTACCAACTCTTACCATTTGTCTCTGACCAGACTCCCCATCCTACGACTAATTTGGACGCATTAGATGGGACAGTGATAGTCAGGGATAATTTCTGCCAGACCTGTGCGCTGCCGTTGCCGTGAAGTGCCTGTGTATCGGCGGAAAGGTACGTCCCGTCATTTTGATAATAAAAAACGTTCAAGGAAAGAGCGCCTGTTGTTCCCGCACCTGCACTACCCCATCCTTCGACGTAATATTGTTCTCCTGGTTTGACGATGTGAAAATTGGTCTCAACTACTGACGCAAGACCACCACTGTTGGCTGTGAGCGAGAGAAAGTTACTGCCTGTGTGTGCATGGGTAGGTTGATTTGCGACTAACGAGACGGTGCCTTGTTGTATCGTCCATGCTGGTATCGGATTTGCTGCCGTTGGTGCAGCCTCATAATCTCCGTTGATTATCATGTTGGAGATATTGGTCGATGGCAGAGTAACATTGTTGTTGGGGTCGGTGTAGAGTGGCAACACCGACGGTGTCTGCAATCTCAATACAGCATCGTCAAAATACCAGGAGTCATTAACATTGGGTACTCCATTAGTCCCGACAAAAATCCTAACAGAGTAGGTATTAGCAGGAGCTTGCGACGTTGAGCCTGATAGTTTGACCCATGACACCGACGCACCTGACGATGACAGCGACCCGTTTGATAGCATGTTACCGGAACTGTCCATGAACCAATACGAGAGACATCCTACACTAGCTGCATTAGCCGACGATTGCACATAGACTTCTGCGTAAAAAGTATCACCAACCTTACACGGTATTTCCTGGTAGACCCAACTGTTCTGTCCTTGAGTCGGAGCAGTAAATGATGCACTATGACCGCCTGAATGAGCAACTGTACTCGTGCCCATGTTGCCATATGTCGTGTATCCAGGGAGTGTGTTGATGTTGATCCAAGTTGATAAACCGCTCTCAAATCCAGCATTGTCGAGTAAGTTAGTAGGACCAGTATCAGTGTTGGTGCTTGTTGGAAATGGACCAAAGTACACGTCGTAATGATCTGCTCCACCACTCCAGCAATGTTGCAACACAGCACACGTCGAATCCTGAAAACTATTAGTGCTCATGTTTTGCCTATTACATGAGTAAACACGAAACCGCATCGTCGTGTATGGAGAGCCAGTCGGGTTGTAGTCAAACATCAATCCGTCTGTATTATCGAGATGTGTGCTGCCAGTTACCTGTGTACCGCCGTGAGCAACCTCTGTACCACCTTGATTTGCAGGAGCAGGGTTACCACTACTATCGACGCATTGACAAGTTGTACGAATGAAAAACGCATTAGGATCGTTGCTTGGGTCGGTGTAAGTAATCGGGGGAATGTAGACGTACTGTGATCCATCTGGTCTGACTTGGTTGTACGGATTGTTGCCGCCAGAACCAGCAGGAATTGATGCATTGGTCACACCATTCGCAGAGGGCAACTGCAAACCCGCCACAGAAAATCCTGCACTGATGACCACATTAGATGGAAGTGCACTACTTGGGATCGTCGCACCACCTGTACCGCCGACTGTCTGAGGAGCAACGGCTACTTTCCACGTCTGTTGGGAAGCTGGAACCAAGCGACTGAACGAGACAGAAGCTCCCACCGAGGTATACATTGACCAACCGATATAAGTCCATTTGGTCTGATCGTCATAACTCGATACCCAATAGCTGACATTTTGTGGCACGATATTTCCAGCGAACGTCGGAATGAAAGACACCGTTGTGCTAACCAGTCTCGTATTTTGGTCAACACTCAGTCCGCTTGCGCTTGCTGTTACCGCCGTAATTGCCGATGCCTGCACAGTAAGACCAGTGATCTGATACGGACCACTTGCGGCGACACTTGCATCATCCAACGCAAGGAACGTCAGCGCCCATGTCTGCGTTGTAGGCGGCATTGGCTGTGAAATGCCAGTGAAGCTGACAGTAGAGCCATTCCAGGGACCAAACAGTCTGCAAACCTCTAAGCCCTGTTGATTAGTTCCTGTTGTTGCAATGACAGAAATGGATTTGAGGGAACTATATTTACTGTCGCCTGTAGGTAAAGTGATTACGCCAGAGAAATAGAAACTGCTCTGATCTGAGACTACGCAGTAATTCACCGTCGCCGTCGCAGAAGTGATATTCGGTGCTTGTCCCGTTGCCCCGCCACCAGAAGTAATCGGCTGTGAGCCACCTGTGATAGAGATTACGTCGATAATTGCCATATATTAGAACCTGAGAGTGATGCATTTTCCTTGGTCGCTGAGAGTGAGCGTCGTTGCTCCTGGTGGATCACGGAAAGTGTCGCTGTTGACGGTATTTGTCGCAATCGTAACAGTGTTGGTTGAAGAGTCGGTTTTGGTGATGACAAGCTCTTGGTCTTTCATCGCCGAGGTATCCGCCAGCAAGTTAACGGTGATGTTGCCGTGGGTTGCGTCACAGAGAAGACGACCATCATTTACCGTCTGATTACCAGAGTTTGCTGCGGTGTAATTTGGATCGGCTGTTGGAAGAACAATTCGTGTACCCATGGCTCCGAAGATGTAAATGTCTCTCCACGGTGAAAGGTTCGTTACACATACTTGACCAGTAGGATCGACAGTATCAACTCTGACAACGACTGTAGAGCCTGATTCATTTGCAACATCCATGGTCATTGGCATTGACTTTGAGTCTTGCGAATCATAGACAGTTGGCTCTGTAATGATCCAAGATGACGTTGAATCTGGTTTAATCGTAAACTCGCCGTTGATGCTGATTGTGTCGCCTGTATTCGATGCGATGATGTACGTCTGCCCTGCTCCTTTACCTTCGGTGATCCACAACAGCTTTCCCGCTTCAGAGTTTGTGTCAAATTGAGTCGCACCGTCCAAAGCGTTATCCGTCACGCTGTTGTTTGTCGAGGATGAAACACCGAATCGAACCACAAACAGGTCACCATCAGTCACACCTGCCGCTTGCGGATTTCCTGCGACTGTGAGGGTATCAGAAGTATTCGATGTAATTTTGAAATTAATGACAGGTAAAAGACCAGAGCCGTATTTGCCGATGATACTTACGACTCGATTTGCAAAGCAGTTGGTCGCCCATGTACTACCAGCGGCTTTGATGGTCGAGGTTGTTACGCCACTCGCCGTGATCTGAGCGCCGATGCTGCCTGTGTGACGACCTTGGAATATCTTGGCATTGAACTTGTCGTACTGCGGGTCAAACAAACCGATACCATTTGTCGAATATGAGGTCAGGGTCAGTGTGTCATCAAGGCTCGTATTGCTTGCTTGTAGGGTCATATTGTTATTGTTGGTCCCCATCCAGATGCCATAACCAGATGGAGTAACAGGCGAACCAGCAATAACACGCTCTTGCCAGTTGAAACCTGTCAGCTTGATTGTGTAGTTGTTCAAACCCGCTGGAATTTGGACATTAGAAACATTGGATGGTGCTGACCAATTGCCGTTTGCGTCGTAGGTACAGACTGCGAGAGCGTAATTGTAGCCGCCCTGAATCGTCCCGCCACCAGAAGTGAAGGTTGGAACCATATCGAATAGCGGAGGGACCACTTGTGATGACATCTGACCTGACTGTACGGCTCCGTTGATGACGATCTGTGGCTGCACGTCTCCGTTCTGATTCTTGTAGGTCTGCGACAAGTCAAAAGTCTTATTCTGTCCAAAGGGGTCAGCAGTATTAACAGGAGTCGCCTGATTGGGAATCCACGGAAGCGGAGGTCTGACAAGTGACGCCGCAATGACTGGAGCCAATGAGAATGACGCTGTGCCGTACGTGTCGAGATACCATTCGTCCAGGTGCCATGTCGCAGAAATACTAAGCGTCTCAAAATTCGTTGATGTTACAATCTCGGTGACTCGTGCAAGAACGTTAGAAATGCCATCATGCACAGAATTGACCATGATGATGTCACCAATTCTCAGATGAATCGCTCTGAAGCTGGTGTCAAACTTGAACGTCCAAGTCCCGCCTGAATCTCCTCGTGGATTACCTTCGAGCTTGGAAGCGATGAACCAGGAGCCAACTCTCTGAGCCATGTCATATGTGTTGCAACCAAGCACAGGTAGGTTGTACGAAACCTCTTGGCCGACATTGTTGATCGCTTGTGAGTCACGCACTGTAATAGCATCCTCGACAAACGAATTTTGTGAATCCATAAACGAGAACGAGACGCTGTTGTATGACTGGTTGATCGGCTGTTGTACGGTTTGAAAGCTGGACTTCTTGCCTTTTCTCAGAATCGTTCCGTCGTCATCCGAAAATCTATATGCGACATATCCACTCTTCAGGTTGCCGCCATAATCTACCGATGACACTGCTGTGTGATAGTTGGATTCCGGGATGTCTGTTGGCTGCTGGTCTCCTAGTGTCCCGTCGATCTGCACACCAAGTAATGCTCCATTGCTCTTTGCTGGAGCTAGAGTTGCACGACATGATAGACGGAGACCTCGCACAATCTCTGATACAGATTTGGGATCTTTCAACACGAGCGATGTGGAGAACAATGGACCTGTCGAACCGTCTGACCTTGTGATTTGGCGGTCACAAATGTTTGCTGCTGCGATCCAATCTGGAATGTAAAAGTCGGTATAATTCCAACCAGCACGAATCATTACATCCATCAGCACCCAAATAGGATTTGCACCGAAACCTGAAATGAACTGCTGAGTGACGTTGCTGTTGTCACTGTTGGCTAGTCCTGTCGGGGTGGTGCCAAGATTCTGGTTGCGGTCAATTGTTGAGCCGCCGAAGTAGCCAGGACCAGATGATTCCGTCGTCCCAACTAAGTCAAAACCTGTGTTGTTGTTGTTGAGCGTCTTAAAGGTCTTACCATCGAGGTTGGCATTACCTGTACCAAGAATAGTGACATCAGTACCTTCTCCCCACAGCAAATTGTTCGATAGGCTGAGATGTCCACTGCTGATGCCAGTGAAAGCACAGAACGATGGCACCTTATTACCGCCAACAACCATTCGGATTGTCGGAGGAGAAGCAGAGCTACCTTCAGCAGCAAAGATGACCCATTCGACCAAACACATTCCTCCGTGTGGATCTGGATCACCATTCGCCCCATTAAAGCCAGCATCATTGATAAGATTCCCTGTGCGGTCTCCTGTGGTGATGAGCGAGAAACGATGAAGAGGATCTACACCCGGCGTTGCACCGAGGCTGCTACCGTCAAAAGAGATTCCTCCGCTTTGTGGTAAGTCGTGGTCATTGACGTTGACGTTGTAGATCGCCAACAGAGGACCGTAACTGACAACTGCTTCTCCTCTCGTGCTGTTTGCTTCGCCAACGCAATTAAGCACAGGTGGATAGACCATTACCGTGCCGTAGACGATTGGAAGATATTGGTTATAGACTGTATCGTTATTCCAGTTCGGGTTCCAGTTACTTGCCTTGTTTGAACCGTAGGGTGTGCCGCTCCAACTGGTTGGGACTTGCCAACTGATACCACCGAATCTAGCTGTGCGACGATTGGAACCATCTTTGGTGATGTCGTTTCCGTTGCCAAGTCTAGCGAGACATGATGCACGAGACTTATCACATGTTGTGTATGGCTTGCCGTTTGCGTCGAGGTTGCCTCTTGCGTTGCCGCCTGTCGCTGTTGGACTGTAACCACAATTCCAGCAAGACGAAGATTTGTCATCAGCAGCCGCTTGGAATCTTGCTGCTGCTTCATTCGCACATGCCGTACTCAGATAGTTGCCGCTGGAATCAACCAGATCAGATGTGTCAGGGTAGTTCCATCCGCAGTTGCGTTGGAACTTACACCAAGGCAATGAGGTCTTTGCCATGTTCATCTTGCTGGTGACCTTGATTGTTAGCGTCTCGTCATCATTGGATGGAGCTTCGCAGATACCGACAAATGGAATCCTCGAATCACTGCTGAACTGGTTAGCTACTACGTCGAAGAAGACAAAGCGGCAGACACACAGAGCACCAGTGAAACCCTTGGTCTTTTCATACTGTTGCCATAAGGTACGATCAGGATCAGCCAACTTCAACGTAATGGAAGGGATGACATCAGCACCGAGCGACGAAAGAGCCTGAGTAGCCGCAGTGTCACTATTGACGATCCGTGGCATGTAGTCGAAGCCGTTGTACTGAATGCCTGTTGTGCTATTGCGGAGGTCATGAGAGGAAAGACGAAGTACGGAGCCGTCACTAAAGTTGATCTCGACAAGCATTAGCGGCTGTGCTGTCTGTGACTGCTCTTTGTAAGTTGAAATGTTAATGAGACTTGGCATGAGACACGGTGGGCAAAGAAATGCCCTGCTGACAAAGATATTTATGAAACGAGCCGCTACTGTGCGAATTCAGTGAGCTTCAAGCTGACAGAATTCTGCTTGATACCGACATACTTGACCTGGAAGGAGTCTTGATCGAACCGAACGGAGGGATGATAACCGTACCCTTCAGGCGACTTGGAATAGGCAAAAGGACCGTTAGTAGGAGTGCAGCTAAAACCAAACATCGGACATGACGGACCATCGACAGTCGCAGAGATCGCACCAGAACCGCTTACGACGCCGCTGTGGAAGATCCTTGTCCATGTACCACCAGGAGCCTGTACGGTGCCTATAGAGCCTGAGAAGCCGATTGTGAACACACTTGTTGACGATGGCTGAACCCAAATAGACGTACAGAGCGTAATACCAGATGCACCACCAGCCGGAAGAACAACAGCACTGAGGTCGCTCACGATTCCTGCTCTGGTCCCACCAAACGGATCGGCTTGACCACTGGCGAAGCTTTCGGACTGTGGTACGAGATTTCCAGAGGGATCGAGAAAGACGAACGTGCCGAATCTCCCACACATCGAAATGAAGAAATCTTCCAGCACCTTTGCCTCTGTGCTGGTGATTGACGGATACTCCAGCGTCCAGGAGTAAAGCGGATTCGTGCGCCAACTGTAATTCCAACGGACGCCGCACTCCATATCTGTTTTGGAATTTAAGAAGGCAGCAGTAGACGAGAATCCAGTCTGTGTGATGATGCCGTTGCTAATCGAGGGGAAGTATGTGACTGACATCTATCTCACCTGTCGAACCTTCATTGAGACGTTGAAGAGATTTGCTTTTGCGTGTGTGACTGCAATATCATCATCAACGAACACAAGGTTATCCCAATGCTGATTCACTCCAGTCTCGGGGTCGATTCCGAGGTCAAGACTGAAAGTGTTCGAGGTTGCTCCACCAATCGAATTGAAGAACTCACGAATGACCGACACAGAGTAGCCGTCGATCTGTGTGTACGTCAAATTGAATTCCTGTTTGGGAAGCTGAGACACCCAACGCTGCTCCTTGTCATTTGTTGCTTGCTGGACTCTTACTATCCATTTGTTCGTTCGCTCCAAAGGATAGAGCATCGCACGTCGAGAGGAGATTTGAGGAAAGTTCGCCATTATCGTCTCGTTGTTACTTGCTGGATCGAATCTACAACGCTGTGATTGTGGTCTACGCCGATCTGGACTGCCGATGAGATATCAGACCAACGATCAACAATCGATTTTGCATCTAGAGCATTGAGATTCACATTGCTGTTGTAGTTGTTGATGACCGTGCCAGCTTTACCAGGACCAGTAATGTTGCTCGTGTATCCTGAAATGTCGAACTCTTTTGTTTGTTGCTGCGGTAAACGATCCCAACTGCCTGAGATAATATTCTGGATTTGGTTTTCTCGCTTCTCTACCGAATTACCGAACAGAGACGAGATGAAACCAAGACCAATGCCAGCGATCATGCCGACAGGTCCGAGGAAGTTAAGACTCTTGGAAACCATCGACAGCGCACTCGTCACACCACCGATCAGAGATGCAGCACCAGACAGATCGCCCTGAGTACCACCACGTCTGAATCCTGCATATGCGCCAAGAGCACCACCAGCGAGAGCAGCACCAGCACCAAGATAGTTTGCTTTGAAGGCCGATCCTGAACCACCACCAAAGATCGTTGAGAATCCTCCACCAGCATTCGGCCCTGTTTCGACGTTGTTCAGCATTGCAACTGTGGACGAATCAACACCAGCAGCCGCAAGCTCCGAACTAGATGGAGAGCCGCCGAGACCGCTGATGTTGATGCCACTGAAGCCGCCGACGCCACTGAAACCACCAGTCGCAGCAGAGAATCCGCCAGATGCACGAGAAGCAGCCAGGGCATTTGTCAGAGCAACTGTAGCCGCTGTGTTCTGGACGGTTGCAGATGTGTTAGCGTTGGTCGCCAGCTTCGCAGGATCGACACCAAGCGGAGTGCCACGTAGGATCTTGCCAAGCGTTGTGTATTGTGTATTGCCGTTTGCGTCGGTGGTAGTCTGTCCACCGATCATATCCCCCATGTGTATCTTCTTCAGATCTTCACGAATGATATCGGCTATATTGACGAACATCTGCCTCTCAATGATCGTCCCTTGACCTTTCAGAAAGCCGCCGATCCCACCACCATGACGAGCAGTCAAAGCATCGAAGACCTGTCCTGCCATCTCTTCGTACTTCTTGCGCTCTTGCTCTCGAAGTTCTGCAATCTTCTCTTCGTAGCTGTAGCCTTCTTTCTTGAGAGCGAGTTCCTTTTGGTCCTGTAGTTCTTTCGCTTTTTCTAAATCTGGAGCAGTACGAATTAAACGATCAAAGACTGTACTGATCTCTTGTAAGTTGATGTTATGCTCTGCTGAGGATGAAGCGTACTCCATACCTGGACCAGCCGTCAGACCGATCATTCGAGCCTGATGTTGCATCCGTGCTTGGTATGCGTCAATAGATTCGTACCCGGCGCTGTCAAATGGGATTGCAGCACCCATACCCATCAAACCAAGACGATGAGAAAGATCACCAGCAAATTCGTGAAACTCCTTACCGTAGATTCTGGCGTCTGCTCTTTCGTCTGCATTACTACCTGAGACGAGTTGTGCAAGCTCACGGTCCAACTTAGTTCCTGCTTGCTTGTCTTCACGCTCTGACCAACGTGCGTTACCTTCAGCAAATTTCGTCTTACTTGCGTTCTTCCACCGATAAAAACCGGATTCCTTAAGACCCGCTAAACCAGCTTCTTCAGTCAGACCTTTCTGTTTCAACAGGTCTAGGTCGAGTTGATTCTGAGCCATCTCCCAACCGACACTGAGAGCCTGTTGTAGTCCCTTGGCTGCTTCAATCTGTGCAGGAGTCACGATGCCGCCTTCTGTCATCGAAGCGACTGTATCAAGAGTTCTCTGAAGTGCAGGGTCGATCTTGACACCGATGTTGGCGAACTCTGCCTTTGCTCTGTTAGCGAGACTCAGACCATTGATTCCACCAACACCACCGACAAATGTGTCAGGGTTATTGCTGTCCGAGTACACAGGAAGCATCTTGCTGCCCGACGTGGCGATTGGGTCTAGAATAGTAGAAAGGTCATTGAATCTTGTCGTCGCTGCCCTGTCGAGACTGATAGTATCCTTGTAATCTCGTGCTTCCCGTTGTAAACGTGCCGCACGTCCATGCTCTCTCTCGAACTCATCAAGCATTAGCTGATGAGCCATCTTATTGATTTTGGCGTACTGTTCTGCTTCTTGGTTCAGCAGACCGACGATGGTTTTGTGCGACTGAATTACAGGATCGTGAGCGTCTTTCCACGACTTCACTTTTTCAATGATGTCGTCAAAGGTTTTAATCAATACGCCAGCACCACCGATGAAGAAGATCGTTTGCAAGACTGGAGCGATTGCGTTGAGTTGTGCGAGAAAGGCACCAGCAGCACGAATCGGGAAAGAACCATCCATCATGCGAAGATCGGTAGTAGCTGCTCGAACCGATCCACCGAACTGACCTACACCACCAGCCGCACCACGAGCAGCCGAACCGACCTCATTGAAGGCAGTAGTATTTGCTTGGACTGCTGCTGTGTTGGCTTTGATCGTGGCTTCGAGAGACTTGATAGTGTCGTTAAACAGCTTGAAGTTTACGTCGCAACCTTTGATTATATTTTCGAGTTGCTTCGTTTCTTCGATGCCACTTACTTTTGCCCGGAGAAGAATGTCTACAGAGTCGGAGGGACTGAACATAGAGGTTGATACCTGACTTATTTATGAAAAACTCGAAGCTATTCCTCACGCTCTGCTTCGATTCGTGCGTTCTCTACTCGATTGTGCTCATACTGGAGCACAGTGAGAGCTTCGACCTCACGAGACGGCCATTTCGACAGATCAGGCCCGTACAAGGATGCCCCTGTCGCATCCTTCGCCAGCTTTGCCATTGCGTCTATCTGGATCAGTTGTTGTGTGTCACCTGTGATGTACGACACTGGACACTCATCGCAGGATACATCGTCTACAAAGAACGGGACTCCTTTGGCTGTCTCGTATGTTGGCTCCCACTTATACTTCGGGTTATTGTGATCGGGGAAGTATCTGCAATTTCGGCCAGCGTACAGACCGTGTTGCTTGCAGTGGTCGCAATTGTAAGCGTCTTTGTTCCAGCCGCCAGTACGACCAAAATGAAAGCCTACTGAGAGTTTTTTGATTCTTCGAGTGTGAGTTCAGCCATTTTCTGAATTAACTGGATGCACTCTTGATACATGTCGGCAGGAGCATCGCTGAGGAATGTCTCAACTGTGGCTGGAGCGTCGTCAAACTCCAACCCTTCGATGGATTTGAGATAGTGCTTGATCCACTTCGGGTTGATCTCTTGACCAACAAGCATATTAATCTCGTCGCTAAGGTTGTTAAACTTTAGAAGGTCTTCTCCTTTAGCTTCTTGTCCTGGTGCTGGCTCTAATGATTGAAGCTCTTTGACCATCTTACGGAGCCTGAAACGAGCTTCTGCGGTGTCTTTCTGAAAATTGAGATGTCTCGCTTGGGAGAACTTGCGGAAGGTATACTTTACGTCTGGATACAATGTGGATGGAACTACTTCGCTTGTTAGGATTTTCATAGTCAGAAACATTTAGGCTCCATAGATCGGTAAACCTGTGGAGCCTTGTGTGAGTTAAGTTGCGTTTAGGTCCAGAGCATTGCGAGAGCATCATTACTGGACGCAGCAGGGTTAGTGCCGTGTGCAATCGAGCCATCGAAGCTCACCTGGAGTCTGCGAGAGCCTTCCAAGTATTTGAACTGAGAAAGTTGAACACCCTTGAGCGTCAGCAAACATGTCGAACCTGCAATTGTCCCAATCTGCAAGTCGCATTCAATCGTGCTGCCCAGAAAACTCTTTGATTTGAGATCAGCCAGGGCAGTGCCGTTATCGTCGTCCAGAGTCAGACTCATGCTGATGCTTCTCATGTCAGACTCCCAATCGTTTGGAATGTACCCGCCGAAACTGTACACCATCGCTTTGCCAGTATTGATCGTGACACCAGCCGACTTGAGAGATACCTGCGTTTGGCTGTCCAGTGTGATGCTGCCAGTGAAGCCGACGATTGCAACCGAGCTTTGCGACGGCGTTGACGGTTCAGCCGGGAAGCTGGCGAGACCGCCCTTCATGGACGTGTCGAGATTTCCCCATACGTCGTTCTCGATCACAAACAAGCAATCACCAGAAGCACTGACCTTGGCGAGATCCTGTCCCAACGAGAAAGACACGGTGCGAGGAACAGCGCCAAAACCGATCTGAGCCGTTGTTGGCGTACCGTCGCTGGATCTGACGTACTTGTAAAGGGTGAAGGATTTGGCATCGTCGCACAGGCTGTATGCAACGCTGGTTCCTGCGTTTACCGTCGCCGTTTGACCAAAGAGCGATGCGTACAACGGATCGAGAGACGGAGGTGTGCCAGCAGCGCCGCTACCTGTCAGGTCGGCGTCAATGCTCCATGTGCCGCTGCGTCTGCCAATGATTCCCGGCAAATCAGTCAGAGACCCGGTAATATCCTCACGACGGATCATCTGCGTGACTGTTTCAAGAGAAAGTTTATTGCAAAGGAAATAGTTGCTTCCTGTTACTGTTGCTGCCGCTGTGTGACTCGTCTGCGGTGCCATGTAACCCCGCACAAGTCGATTCAGTGAGTATTTTGCCATCTAAAGCCTCTATGACTGCCGACAAGCGACAGTGAATTCCATGAGTTATTTAGCTGGCAAAAAAGTCCACCGTAAAACGTACTTGGAGAGCCTGCAACCAGTTGTAAGCGTCTTTTGTTAGAGATGATCTGGTGACGCTGATATCACCGTTATATTCGAGGTCGCCTGATGCAGCACTGTAGAAGCCGTAATTCGCTTCTGAGTTGAACACATTGTATATCGTGTCTTCGACGGCATCAGCTAACAGATCTGTGTTGCCAAATGCTGACGACTTACCATATGACAGATACACATCAATGCCGAGCAGAATTGTACCAGAGAAGACCTGAAACTTTTGCTGATTGGTGTTCGTTGACTTGATGGTGTAAAGGCAGATCAACGGAAACTTTGTGTTAGTAGTCTCCATAATCGCCTTTGCGCCATAATAGCCTGCAAAGAAGTTCCTGGAATTGTTTGAAAAGTCGATTAAAAACGGCTGAACGTTGTAATCGTTGCACACCTTCACAAGTGTCGGATTGAAACCAACTGAGGGATCGGCGACAAGTGATGTGATACTGTCCCGAACTGTTTTTGTTACACTAACCATTTTTTACTCGGTTGAAGATTTGCTCCCGAATGTCTGAAACAATCTCCTCTCTATCTGCTAATGACACACCGAAAAAGTCTCGCTTCGGCATCTTCGAGGTTCCTGATTTGTGATATCTTGCCTTCTGTTCACCATCAGGATCAGCAAAGAAGATGTGTGCCTCTGTGTCAGTTGATTCCTGCGTTATGCTGCCCAACATCTGACCACTCTTGAATAGATCAACTGGTGGAGACTTCTTCGTTGCTGGTGCATAATCGGCGAACGGTTGACCATCGACGCCAATACCTGTTGATGTTCGGGACTTGATCCTCTCAATCTGTTTTGTAGCAGCCATCGCAAGCTCTCCCTGTGTTGGTTGCAGCTTGTCAGGGAGAGATTCCAGCCATTGAGAGAGGTCTACGAGTTGAGCCATTTTACGCCCGATTGAAGAGATTGATAAACGTCAGATTTGCGTCTCTTGGCTGACCACGACCAATAATCTCGCCACGCAGCACAGGAGAAGAAGGTAAAGTGACACTGCTTATACCGTTACTGGTGATCTCTTGTAAGAACATCGTATTGCCAGTTTTTCCAGCAAAGAGTTTCCACGCCATTGTTCCTTGTGGTTGATTGAGAGAGCTAATATCAACGGCAATCACACTGTTATCTGGCACCGTGAGAGTGATTGTCTCGGACGGTCCTGATTCACCTACGTTTGTGACCCATGTAATAGCAACGTCGTATGTGTCTCCTGTTGTCGATCCACCTGAAACCGCTGTGACGTTTGAGTCGTCCCATATGCCTTGGTTGAGTTCATACTTCGCACCAGGACAGGGAATTGGATAGTTGACAACAGGTAAGCCAGATGCACGAAAATTGCGAAGGTACTTGTTCTTGATGTCCTTGTCCAACTGGTTCATCTTCGCCTGATACTTGTCGTCTAGCTTACGATTCGATGCGACGTTGTAGAAGTTGCGGAGAGCCAGAAAGGTCACATACCGCTTTAATGGCGATGCGTACAGGTTATCGGCGGAATCAACTACGACCATTCCGAGCTTGATTCGTGGGAATGGTGTGGCGTCATATCCCAGAGCGCCGTAGAAACCAGCCTGAATAGCGAAGTTGTGTGGGTCGAAGTTGTAAGAGAAGTTCTGAAACTCAGCAATTAACTGCGATCCACACTCTTCAACGGCTTGGTGAATAAAACTGTTGTCGCCTTCTGTTGGAATGTTCTCAGCCGTGGCAACTTCGAGTACGTCTGGATCAATTGCGACTACATCCTGAATTGTGAGGCAGTCACGGTCTGTGTAGAGCATTTATTTACCCTTCTTCTGTTCTGATTTTTCTTCCGTCAACTTCTGCGCCATTGCAACAAGGATCTGCAACAGTTCAGGGTCTTGCTGGATCTTGACGTTCATTGCCAACTTGCGGGCTTGCTCTGCTTTGATGAGATCTTCACGCCGAGCCGCTTCTTCGACAAGGAATCTCTCGACCTCTGCTGGTGTGGCAACTCTGTGAGTCTTCTTGGCGATTGCTTCTGCTGCGGCTCCTACGTTACCGCCCTGTGCGCCGATACCAACCTTTGCTTCGACCATCAAACCTGCTGGCATCTCATATTCCTCGTTCTCGATGGAAATGAGCCACACAGTCTTGTTCGGATCGTTCTCTGGATTGAGTTGGCGTGCAATGGCGGATTTCTTCTGATTTTCGATCTGGATTTTGTTTTGCATTTTGTGTTGTCCCTTGTATCTTCGGACCTAAGATTATTTATCACCTAAACAGAAATGCCGCATGATCCTTGAGAGACCATGCGGCAAAGTCTTTTTTGCTGGCTAGAAACTAGCTCTTCACTTGCAGACCAAAGGTCGGACGAAGCACCTGGACGCCGTACAGGGCGTGCAGAGTCCACTGTTGAGCGAGGTATGGAGCGTTGTACGACCACACCAGACGCATTCCGAATCCACCTGGACTTACGATGTCAGCCGACACAGCGCCGATACCCGGAGGAATTGCGCCGAACGGACGAGACACCAGAGTCATAGCATCCGGGGTGAATGCGATGTTGTAGTGTGTCGTTGCAATCGGCACCAACTGGCTACGGAAGACATTAAAGCCCTTGATGTTTCCGAGCACACCCATTGCGAGAGCTTGAGAAACCATCGTATCAGAGCCGATCTGGTACACATTGCTGAATTCCGGCAACGCACGAACAACGTCGTAGTCAGCAGGAGTCAGAGCAAGATACTTGTCTCCATATGCCTTGGCACTGTACAGAGCAGTTTCAGCCGAGCCAATAACAGCACTCGTCAGAGCCGTACCCTGTGCGCCGACTGCGGGAGTAGTCAGCCCTGTGTAAAGACCGAAGATGTCACTCTCGATCTGTTCTGCCATTGCAATCACATGCGGTCTCACATAGGTGTCAAACAGAGACACGTTGGTGAGCAACTGAGACACATCCGGGATCGTGAAGCTGGATTCCTTGTGCTTATTCACCGTGATTGCGACGGTGCTAATAGCGGTCTGTTGGAACTGAACGGCGTTGCCTTCAGAGATGTCGTTAGCCACGACAGTTGTTGGAGGGACAGCAACGTTAACAGTGTCGCCCACTGCTCCCGGCTGGTTATCCCACTTGCGATTGATGATAGAACCCATCTTCAGGGTTTTCTGAAGAGGTTCGAGTGCCTGTGCCGCAAATAGTTTTACAACCTGTGATGCAAACTCTGCGGAAGTATTGAAGCCTGTAGTCATTGTTTTTGTTACCTGTTGTCGTTTTGTCCGTACTTCCCCTGTGTTTTATGTCCACAGGCACGACTGTCGAATATTATTTAGTCCTACGCCATCTTGAGTAATTCATTTGCCACAATCTGCATCTCTTCTCTTGTCATCCCTGCTTTAATCTCCGGGATACCAGATGAAGGTGTTGAGACCGTCTTTGATGCTCCACTGCCTGTAATCGGCTGCGGAGCTAGTAAGCCCTTCAAATCACCCATGCGAACCTTTACAGCATCTTCGAGCGGTTGGTCACCGATTGCGTACTTGCCGTCTTCGAGCTTCTGCATCTCGTCGCCGAATACCTTGAACGCCGTTGTACGAGACGCTTCATTGGCAAACTGATAACCAGCCAAAGCACGATTGAGAGCGGTGTCTCGATCAGCTAGTTCTGCTTTCTTTGTGGCTGCTTCGTTAGATGCTGTCAATTCCTTGATCTGTCGTTCTAGGACTGCAATTCTTGGATCAGGTGCCGCTGTGCCTTCTGTTTTTTGCTCCGTCGTCGGCTGCGGTTTGAAACTTTCGATTGCTGTGCTGATTGATCCTACCTGTTCACGCAGTTTTGCAATATCAGTCTTCGATGAATGAACGAAGTTATTAATTCTGCCGTCCACGATCTTGGCGATATCTTCTGCTGTGAGTGGTGTTGCTTGGGTGTTGTTTTCGTTGTCTGCCATTTGTTTCCCCGTCATTATCGGTGACGGCTCCGTTATGTTTTACTGCCCTTGAGTTTTATGTCTTCAAGCCGACAATCTTATTTATTTCCCCTGAATAACAAGCTCAAAGGAACGCTCGTCAATTCGCCCAACAGCAGTCGTGATAGTGCATGTGAGCTTGTAGGTGCGTCCAGCAACACCAGCAGACAAGAGCGCCGTTGCCAGTGTAGTCGTGTGCGTTGAGTTTGGTTGGAGGTTTGATAGTGTCTTAATTCCTGCCGGGATGGTCCAATTGACGCTTGCAATTGTATCCGTCTCCAGCCACGCCGACCAGTCGTAGGTGTAATCTAGTGTTGCGCTTGGATCTTTATAAAACCGTGGTAAAGGTGGAAACACGTTAACGCCGCTGGTTTCCTCATCCACTCTGATGGTTCGCCCTTTTGCGGCGACCCAAGTGTTAGATGTTCCGTCCCATGTATCCGTGTCCGAATCCCATGTCTGATTAAGTTGATCCCATGTAGGCATTAGATTAGTACCCTCTTAGACCCATACACAGATAGGTCACCTTGTCTGATGCGCCAAATGCTGATGCGCCTGTAATTGTCAGCGTTGTTGTCGTCGCTGTTGCTCGAACTTGCAATCCTGTCGTCTCATCATTAGCGACACATGCTGGTGCTGTATTCTGCCATGTTCCACCAAATGTGATTACGCCTGATGTTGCTGATCCGCCAGAACCAATCGTGATGCGTCCTGCGTTGTCAGTGCTAGCAGAATCGAGAGTTGGCGATGTGCCAAAACCAGATGTGATACTTGGCGTTACTCCACCATCGTCGCCAGAAACGTGAAATGCAAAAAAGCTCTGTGCGTCGGCTCCGTGACCACCAATGTTTGCTGTGTTACTTCCATTCCAGCAGCCAGCATTCTTACCAATGAATGTGCAATTACTCGGCTGTGTGCTAGACGGTAAACCAGCGCAAAAACCAATACCAATGTTGTAATTGCCAGTTGTTACGTCGTGATTGAGAGCGCAGCTTCCAGGTTGACCAGGATTGATGCCACCATAGATCGTGCTGGACGTTGCATTGCTGTAGTCGCCAATAAAGGTGTTTTCGTATCCAGCATTGCTTCCCGGCAAGCCAAAGCCAGCAGCAAAACCAATGAGTGTATTTCCGCCGTAACTATGATCGGCGTGAGACATGGAGTAACCAGCGAAAGTTCCAATAGCTGTGGTGCGAGAGTAGTTGTTGCCTGCTCTTAGCGTATGTCCACCAACAGCTACGTCATATCCACCGTAAGTCAGACCAGCACATGCAACAACACCCATGCATGTATGAGCGTTGCCCCATACATCGTAAGCAGGTTGCAGCGATGACAGTGGACCATGACCGACCGCTGTGGAATAAAGTGTGTTTGCACTGCCAGTCAAGTTGCCAAGGAAAAGGTTATATCCACCGAGTTGATTTACACTCTTTACCTGTTGTGCCGCATCAGCAGCACCAATACCAATTCCGATGTCAGCATTTTGAGCGATGTAGACAACAGGCGTGCCACCCCAAGAAATAATGCCACCAGTGGTGTTGTGCCAAGTCGGAACTGTCGCTGTGTCTGGACTGTTTTTGTTATCCAGATATATCGTTGTCGTATTGTCGGCGATTGTTGTGCTAACTGTAAGCCGATAATATGCACTGCCGTTGGTCGATCTGTAGATGTTGCGACCAATGACCCTTACATCACTCGATACAGGCACGTTTGTCAGTGTTACTTGCTGACTTGAAGCTGTCGTCGATGCTGCTGTCGCATATGGTTGTGTCTCACCAGATGCAGTGACAAAACTCACCAGATACGCAACACCGCCATTAACACTACCAGCAGAGCCAGCCGTAGCAGTTGGCGCTGACGATGGAGCCAACACCATATGCATACTAAGAAAGTCTGAGCTAATGGTGCCAACAAAATTATGACCACCATTAGTCGTCATCTGACCAACGGCAAGCGAGACCAGAAGGAAAAAGAGAATCAGTTTCTTCATTTTATTGTCTTACCACCTTATGTTTTACGGGGAGTATTACTGGTGCGTCGGGTTGGTACGCTGTGATTGCAGTGCTGATGTTACTCATAGAATCATTTTGTGCAATGGTCCAAGAGAGTGAATTAGCTCCAACGCTCACAGGACCAGCATAAGCAAGATCACCTGCAACTACAGGCGATGACGTACACAAATTACATTTATAGGCTTGGGTCTGTCCATTGTTTTCATTGAACAAAAGCATGTTATTCGACATCCATCCGCCAACCAACCAGTCATTGCTTTTTGTGGCGGTAATTGTTGGTGAACTAAACGTCGCAAAAGCCGCAGCACCACCAATGACCGCAATGCTGTGTGCGTCAATTGGATTTGTCTGGTTAACTCCTTTCAGGGTCACCGCAGCACACCAGAAACCCTCAAAAGCGTTGTTTAATGGTGCTGCAAATGTGACTTGAATGTTATGTGCGCCTGTAGCTGGAGCAGTCATGTAAAATTGTGCCAAGCGACGATTACCACTTCCCGAAGTCTGGTCAAGCTGAGTAAGCGAAACTCCGTTGTAACTGATACTCGATAGACTAGTGTCACCTGAGTACCAGCCACACTCGACATGCATCACTAGCTTGGTGCCAGTCGTTGTGTGAGACCATGTGTATACTTGATTGCCAGAACCAGCCGTGTAGCTCGTATTGTCGTAACCAATAGCAGCAGACAACAAAACAGGAATCAAGAAGAGTAAAAAGAGTCGTTTTAGCATTAGAGTGTCAAGGTAAACCGCATGACCACATATTTTGCAGTGCCGTCAACAGTTGCAAAATTAGCGTCGATACTGGCGTTGTTTATCAGCGTTGGTGTGCCGTTGAGTGTGCCAGATGCAAATGAATTAGTGCCACAAGTCAGAGCGCCTGTGAGTAACGATGTCGAAGAGCCAGAGGTAATGATTGGGAGTACTGTTGGAGCACCTGCATTAGCAAAACACTCGACAGCCGTTACAGTCATTGTTTGTCCGCTCTTATTGCCACACACCGATGGAGAGTTGTTATCACTTGCGAGAAATGGAGAGCCAGCACCAGGGTCACCGATAGTTACTTCACACACTCTGACTTTTTGCGCTGCCGTCAACGTGCCCATACTTCCTTGCGCTCCGACACCACCATTCACAATTGCAAATCCGGTTTGTGGTGTACTAAAAGTCGCTACAACGTCATAAGTGGTTGGGTTGATTGTGAGCGTGTTTGGGTAAATTACATTGCGTGGTGTGGAGTTGTCTTGGAAAGTCACCGTCAAAGCTGCTGTCTGATATCCATGTGTAGCTCCAGTCACCGTCACAGTAGTTGCAGATGTGAATGAACCAATGTAAGGCGATGATGTGCTCGTGGATGGAAGCTGATTAGCCGGGACTTTGCCATCGCTGCCCAAACTCGGATAACCGTTAGCCTGTCCTTTATTGGATGTTGATTCTGCCCCGATGCTCGACGGTGTAATTGGGTCGCTACCGTTAGCTGCGTGGCTGCTTGCGTGTGCAGATGGGTTGAAACTGGTCGGCCACGCACCAGGAGCACCAGTAATAGGATTCTGGTACATGCCCGAAAGTGCCGCTTGCGCTCTGGCATTTGAAAAGTACAGGTTGCCATTTTCAGGAACAATTGAGGTATCCAATGTCTGCCATGTCTTGTCACCACGCCAATACTGAGTTGAGCTACCCGCACTAATGACAGGCTCGTACACTCCGCTGTGATTGTGATTGCCAAGCGCTACTGTCGAAGACGTTGTGCCTGTCGGGATTCTGCCAATTGCGAAGATACCTGTAGCGATCTGCGAAGCATCGAGCGAGATAGGATCACTGCCAGCGTTACCATGAGTGCTTGCATGTGTGGATGGGACAAAACTAGACGGCCACGAACTTGGAGCACCAGTAATAGGAATCTGGTACATTCCAGCCAAAGCCGCTTGCGCTCTCGCAGCCGTGAAGTAGAGATTGGTCCCTTCGCCAACGTTGGAGGTTGTAATCGTCGGTAGATCACCAAGCTGCAATGACGCACAGACAATACCGCCAACTTGAGTCTGCACGGCAAATTTATGAGCGTCGCACTGACCAAGACCAGCTTTATGTTGATCCAAATATGAGAAGTTGTTGTTGATTGTGGTGCGAGATCCAGCAATCGTATCAGAGCCTTGGATTGATGTGATCTGTGCATGAGAGGCATACACAGCCACCAGAAGGAGTAATAATGTCTTAATCATTGCGTTACTGCGTTGAGCCTCTTTCTGTCACATTCATTGCGAGTGTCGGTGGTGTAACTGTTGTTTGTGTTTGTGGTGCGGTCTCGATCTCGTCAATACACTGCTGAATAAGATCGGAATTGGCGTCCTTCAGATACGCACGCACGAGCTTCTTTCTGGTTTCCTTGATGAATGTCTCTGAGGGAATATTCAGCGAGTCAACCAGGGCATTCAGTTCGGCAAGCGCTTGTGCAACATCCTCGCTGAAGATCATTCCACGCACGTCAACCGCTGTGTTGTCGTTGCGAATCTCTGCGATGTCCTCAAGTGCGTCCTGTATGGCTGTGCGAATCAAAGTGCCGAATACATTGAGTACGTCGGCTGCTGGTTGCATGTCGATCTCTTTGCTAACTGCGGATTGCACCGTTGCAGAGGCTCGACTAGATCTGCCTTGTGCTACCAAATGGCAAAGTCTGTAAATGTTCTCACGAAGAGATTCCAGATAAGCCTGTGTGGACTTCCAGCTTTCGCCCTTTGGTTCGACGTACTCAAATTTGCTGTCAGGTGCCGGGAGAGTAATTGCTGCGTACTCTGCCACTGTGACGTTTGCGGAAACCTCAGTGTCTTTACCGTTAGTGAAAACAGGCAGAGGATTATTCGCCAACCAAAGCGACCAACCGTAAGAGTTCTCCGTGTTCAGATGGTCAAGACACGGAAGGAACACTCTATTACCGAGCCAGAGTTTATCACCAGTCTCAACACAAGTCAGCGGGACCTCTTGTAATCCTGCCATGGCGTGTAATCCGAGATCGACAAGTGTTGCTTTCGTCGGCTTGTTTGCGTTTGGCTCCCACTCAGCCTGATACACTGCATAGGTCGTCTTGTCGTAATAGCTCCACCGTTCAACATTTTTCGGAGTGCCAAGAAAGCTCTGAACCACATCGAGAGAATGCAGTACGACCCATTCGAACTTGCCGTATTTGTCTTTCTGGTAATTGATGACTGACCAAGGATCGACATGCACAAAATATGGAGAATTGCCGCCTAATGCCTCTTGTTCGGCGAGGGATACTGGTGTTACGGCCAGCTTCGGCAGATCGATCAGAAAGTACGAGCGCCCATATACCAGACTTTCGACGGCGACATTCTCAAAAAAGCGTGCCAGAGATGTCCCTGAGTTGTCGCAATCTTCGAGTAGTTCTTTGTAGTATTTCGCCGTATCTGCCGGGAGAGCAGCTACACCATCAACCTTCCAATCGTACTCAAGGTTGTTCTCGAAAAGTTTGCTCGTGTAATAGCTGACAATCGAGGAAATAATGTTAGTGTATGTGAGCTTGCTGAGACGCTGTACGTACGATGTTCCAAGCTCCTTCTGCCGCTTAACAAGAAATCGTGATCCGTTGTCCTTGAGTTGCTTACCGCCGACGAAAAGCAATCTCAACTGTGCGAGAAGATCGGCATTGGCTGTTACATCTGGATGAGTCTGATTGATTGCCAGGATGTCTACTTCTGGCGGAAATTGGTTTGTCACGTAGGTTATTTATCTTCTACATTATGCTGGTAGTAATAAACTGGATCGTTCGCTTGCGGCATTTCTCCATCTTCAAAAGTGCTTGCGTCATAGCATCAACAACGTCATCATTCTTCGCTCTCGGAAATAACATAACCTCTTTGAGAAAGTCTTCCTTCCACGTTGCCTTTTCCGGGATGTACACGTTTCCTGCTTCGATCATCGGCGATACAGCAGATAGACGGCTCTCTTTGGAGTTCTTGCCGGGATCTACTGCGATGATGCCACTGACTACCTTACGCAACATACTGATAATCGCTGGTCCGTTGGCTTTATCCTCGATCAGCTTGGTTGTCACATGCGGATATTTTGCACAGAACATCTGAAAGGCATCGACGGTCTGAACAAAATCCATCTGCTTACGGTACTGATCGATCAAATAGAACTCTGCTTTGCTCCGTGCCCAATATTGAAACACCACATAATCGTTTTGCTTACCACCTTTAAAACTGAGATCACAACTGATTACGTGTTCGTCCCATTCGGTTGGTAGATTGTGTTGATTCCACTCTCTGAACCAATCAGGATTCACCATGCCGCCTGTTTTTGCGACTGGTTGCTGTTGATATTGACCTTGGTATGCGAGAGAACCGAGACTCAGCTTGCGCTCCTCAGTCGCTTTCTCATCGAAGATCTGCGGCCAGAGAAGTGCGCCATCACCTTGTTCGGCTCGTGGATCAGACCAGCCAATTGATGTGACCTTGTGCGTGAAACTGTCATACTCGTTGGGCAATACTAGATGGTCGAATCCAAGGTTGCGCTCAAGTAGATGCCCTGTGAGATCGTCCTGGTGAAGCCGCTGACAGACGAGTATGATTGAGGCTCCCGCTGAGATACGGTTCGAGAGTCCTTGGTCGTATATCTGAAGGTCTTTTGCTCGTACTTCGTCTGAGAGAACTTCAGAGACATTGTGTGGGTCGTCCAGAATCAGAGCGCCATGACCAGAAGCTCCGAATCCCATAGCGTTTTGATAGGCACAGCAGCGACGGGAGCCTGATCTTGTGTTGTCGAAAACCTCTATAGTCTCTCGATCTAACTGAATAATATCACCCCAATTCTGCTGATACCACTCACTCTTGATGACTTTCTGAGCCTTAATTGAGAAGTCCCATGCGAGGTTTGTTGAGAAGGATGTACAGAGAAAGCGAGACTCCGGGTATCTGATCCACACCCACATCGGCCAGAAAATCGAGACTATGATGCTCTTGCCGAATCGTGGTGGTGTGTTGATGATGAGCTTGCGTATCTGCCCATCTGTGACCGCTTGAAGGTGCTCACACATCGCTGCATGGTGGATGCCCTCGACGTATGGTGTGGTAGGTTCGAGGATCGGCCATGCTTGCTGCACGAAATATCTGAAGTTACGAGCAGCAAGTTCTCCTTTTGCGGCTTGTTCTTCTAGGATTGCTTTACGGAGTTTATCTTGTTGTGTCACTTATGTATTTACTGTCGAGCCGAACCACGAAATTGAGATTTTGTTTATAAAATTCCGTGCTTACCTGAAAACGCCGCCCTCCGAAAATAATCGAGATCGACTTACGGTGCCGGATGGTGAGTAACCCCAAGTATCTTTGTTACCTGTTACTTACAGCCAAAAGCATCGTCTAATGGTAATAGATAGTTTGCAGGAGACAATGAGATGAAGGCATTCGGTTACATCAGAGTCAGCGGCAAGGGTCAGATCAACGGAGACGGTCCTGAGAGACAAGAGCAGGCTATCAGAGACTACGCAGCCGCAAATGGACATGAGATTGTCACCATTTACTTTGAGAAGGGTGTTTGTGGTGACATTGAGACTATGGATCGGCCAGCATTCGTTGAGATGATGACTGCTTTAATGTCCAATGGTGTTCGCACTGTCGTGGTGGAGAAGCTAGACCGCTTATCTCGCCATCTCATCACCCAAGAGACCTGTATTCAAGACTTTGCGAAGCAGGGAATCACACTGTTATCTGCCGATCCCGCTGAGGTAGACTTAATGGCTAACGATCCAGGGCGTATCTTTGTCAGACAGGTCTTTGGTGCGTTGGCTCAATACGACAAGGCAATGCTCGTCGCCAAGCTGAGAGCCGCCAGAATGCGTAATAAGGCTGCTGGTAAGCGTATGGAGGGTCAGAAGCCATATGGGAGCCGTCCTGGTGAGCAAGCGATTGTAGAGCGTATTAATGCCATGTATGCCCAATCTATCTCGTGTCAAACCATCGCCGACACTTTGAACGCTGAAAGTATCGCCCCACGCAAAGGCAAATGGCACGCTAAGACGGTCTCTCGAATCGTCTCTAGGACAGATTCCGTAGAAACTGTCAAATCTCTCGCTGCATAGTGTCAGATACCCTCTCAGATATGCTCTCAGACACCCTCTCAATCGCTCACAGAAGCCCTCAGTTGCATCGGCGCACTCTCAGCGATACTCAGAGACCCCCGACGACTCCAAATCGCTCTCAGAAGCCATCAGAAAAGAACCGAGCGAGGAGCGCAGCGACGAAGCGAGGACATAACAAGGTTAGTAACATCCACATAACATTTCCCCTGAGACGAGACAACATTAGAAAAACGACAATTTCCTATTTTGTCGTTAAGCTGGCTGTCAATTTGCTATACACTATTGGCGGTTCTTAGTGGTGGGAGTTACTGCAAACGCTCAGAAGGAACGTCAATCGTTGTGCCTTCTAGCAGTCTACGATTGGTCTCAGCGTTCTCAATGTACTGCTGAAGCTGCACGTCGGACAGTTTGCTCAGATCGGGCTTATTGAGGTTGTGATCGATCTGCCCTGTAACATTGATCTCTTTAACCTCACCCCAATTACTCTTAAAACGTCGCTCCAAAAAAGCTGCAACCGCTCTGTGATTTTTGGTGCTCGTCGCAAGCTCTTTGAAACGTCCGACCATCTCAAGCTCAAGCTCTGCGTCGGCATCAAGCACTTTCAAAAAGAAATCGTGGTACGGAGACTGCTCGTCCTGTCCCTCATGCAGCCAGCTTTGCACAACCTCTGGAGACACACCTTGCTTGCGTGATGCCGTAGAGATGTGAAGACCTCGGCGTACAAGATCACAAAAGTCACTGACCCACTTCTTGTCTTGGAGTTTTATTGGTAGATCGTTGCTGATAGGGATTAGTTTTTGCAGTCTTTGCATGGGATAAAGTCTTTCAGGAATTTTCGGAGAGCCACATCTGTAACGAACCAGTTGCGACCACCAGGAAGTTTATGAGCGGTGATTTTATTCCGACGTATCCACTCGCAGACAGTGTACTCTCTTACGTGACACAGTTGAGCGATTTGGCGTACATCATAGAGGACCATGATTATATTTATTCACCGAAACACAAAGGGCGGCAAGATATTTAACCTCACCGCCCTTTGATTGTATGATTGCTAGACTTTTTCGAGATCAGAAAGCCACTTCTCTTTACAGTCCCGAAAGTGTTTACTCATCGTCAACATCTCAACAAACAGCATTGCCTCAAACTTAGTCGGAAAAAGTTCTGGTCGGCATTTGCCGTCAAAAGTGATCCGCCAGCCTTTGCTAGTCATGCGGATGTTATTGGTTAGTTTTCTCATCGTCGTTATCTCCTTGCCGCTGCTGCTGCGCTTACAGGTGGTAGTTCGTCGTCCATCGGTAATGATTTAAAATTCCGGATATAGCGATACGAAGCGTTCAGCAGCCTCGGGATAAACTCATCCTCATACTTCGCTTGTTCCATGTGTTCGCAGATCGCTATTACTTCTTTCGAAAATGTATGTAAAGCTTGTCTCATGTTCTTCTCTCCTTTTAGAAAATCTCTTCATTACTGGTACTCATTACACACAGCGGGTATGGCATCAAGCGATAGTCGGTGGTATTTTTCCATTTACCCGACGCTCCATTACACTGTTCGCATAACGGCTGAATGTTTGTGATCCAGTTCGAACCACCTTTACACAGCGGTATTACATGATCTTGTTCAATGGGTGATGACAGTTCTGACTCGTGTCGTCCGCAACAAAGACACCTGTTGTGATACTTCGCTTTTAGTGCCAACCATTCGTCTGATGTGTGACTGCCTTCAGCTTGTTTGCGTCTGGCATTTGCTTTTTGTATGCTGGTTCGATGAACTGCTTTGCCTTTTTCGGTAGTTCGATACCACTTCATGTATTCACAATCTTTGGCTCTTTTCTCTGGGTTGTTGCGACGGTATTCACGCAGGTATTCACGCCTTTTGACTTTGACTTCTGGGTCTTCGTAGTATTTACGGTTGTATTCACGCCGTTTCGCTTTGAATTCTGGGGTCTGTTTGTATTCACGTAGTTTCGCTTTACGCTCCGGGTTGTTATAGTATTCACGCTGTTTAGTCTTAGACTCTGGTTTTTGACGGTATTCACGAGTCTTTTCTGCATGGCACACTATACAACCGCCATTTCTTACAAACTTAAGCGTCCCGCCACAGTTCTTGCAGGGTTTGCCGTGATAATGTTTAGGATTGTCTGGTGATAAATGCTTTGTAGATTTCATGACGACTCCTACTCGTTGTGAGATTCAGGCTGGTTGCGGCGTTCATAGCGTCACACCAGCCGTTTTTATTTATAGGAATCGTGTATTTGAGAGTTGGAGCTACTTCAGAACTGGGTAAACTGTGACGGTAGTTGCTTTGGTCTTCGCTGGCTTGTTGACGTAGTTCTTGAGGGATTCTAATGCTGCAAAGATGTCAGCTTCTTCTGCGAGATTTTCGAGCCATCCGTACAACACCGTGAATTCGCTGTTTATGAAGTTTCTGTCGTCTTGAGACATATGCCGGGACACCACTCAGGTCAACAAGGTTCCAATCCGTGTCTTCCTGGAATTCCGAATCGAGCCAATCATTGAGTCGAGACACATTGGTCGTCATCAGATCATTATTTATAGCTGCGTCACCACCAAAACAAAAAAGGTCGGAGCCAAGACGATGACTCCGACCAGCAAAGAAGAGACGAAAAACTATAACACTCTAGAAACAATACAATACACCATTACTTAGGCTGCTGCTAACGCCACTAACGCTCTCTTCTTTCTCACTTCTGGCGGTTTAATTTTGCCATCACGAGCATTCTGGGCGAGTTGCAGCGCTTCTTCGAGTGTTTTGCGACTACCATAATATCTCCGACCAATGCTGACCAAGTAACGTTGACGCCGAAAATACACGTTAGGTGCGACTGTTACACTTTTGTTTGTCTCCGTTGCTTTTTTCTTCCGGGACACTTTGCGAATCTTTTTACGGGTCACAATCTTACTCACCCGCTGTCGCCACTCCTGATACCCTTCGTGATCCTGATTGACCTTGCGTTGTTGCCTTGTGTAGTTTTCGTGGCTGCATTCGAGGTTTTCACTAATAAACATCGAATGGTAAGACTTTTTTTGCATGTCTCGTATCATTCTCAAAAACACTCGATAGATGATCTGAGTAATATAAGCAAAGGCATTGTGGGTCTTCTGTGGGTTGTAGTTGTGCAGATACCGAATACACGCTAGACAACCCTCAGAAATCATATCCTCGATCATGGTGTAGCTGGCGAAATTTGGACGCTTGGCTAAATTTTGGGAGATCTTCAGAATCGATTCAGCGACGTACTCAGGCAGTTGCGGTATAGGTTGGTCGGCTGCGAGAGCTTCTTTTCGGGCGGTGATCCATGCTGTCAATTCGGTGTGCAGTCGGCTGTTGTCTACGTACAAGTTTTTGCGTTGGGGCATGTCGATATGTATATGAGCGATATCGGGGTCTGAGAGGGCGGCTGAGGGTTGGCTGAGAGAAAGCTGTAACTACCCGAACTTTTGATCGGATATACACATCAATAAAAAGTCCGCCGCTACGCCTTATAGAGCGTAGAGGTTCGGCGGACTCTATTTAAGTCTTTTAACTCCAATGGAATGCGGGGAATAAGGACCTTTTCAAAAAAATCACTTCGGCGGACTCTTTTGTATATCTCTTTGGCTCTTCAGAGTCCGCCGAGCCAAAAAGTTTGTATAGTGCTGTTTTTCGCTGTAACTTATAGAACCAACGACACTTAACTAGAGTCCGCCGGGAATAAACGCATATAGTAAGGATTCGGCGGACTCTTGTTGGGAGTATAAAGCTGTAACTATCCTGAGTAGTTGTAACTGACCCTGACTTGACAGATTTGAAAGTCGTGTTGTGATAGATAGTGACATGTGATGAGATTTAATGACAGAGAAAAACAAGCGTGTATAAATAGAAATAGAGGATACGACAATGACGATTCCGAACAACGAACGCTTTTGGTCGCCGGAAGAACTTGCTCAGGAGTTTGGGCTTAAGCTGGTCACGGTTAGAAGCTGGATTAGGTCCGGTCAACTTCAGACGATCAGGATAGGAGACAGACACAGAGTATACGAGAGCTATTGGCAACAGTTTCTCGACAAGTGCAACAAATAAAAATGCCGCCGACAGTAAGAGACTGTGCGACGGCAGGAAAAACGAGAATGAATGACAATATTTACACACCAGATGAAGCAAGACAATTTGTAGAAGCTGCCAATAAGCTATACGACACAGCACAGCAGCAACTCAATCCAGCCAAAGTAAAAGCAACTGCATCTTGGCTACGTGCCCACAAGCTGCATTTTGTGGTCGCAGAAGCCACCAAGAACAAAATCGAAGACGCTAATGGTAAGGTCTACGAATACCCTGCTGTTGGTAAGAAGACACAGACGAAAGGTTGGCCTGATCTCGCTCTCAAGGATGCAATCGCTGTAGATGACATTCCGCCAACCGCCAATATTGGAGTGCAAACCGGGACGCCAGTCGAGCGTGATGGTGTCACTTACACTTTTGCCGAGCTTGATTTTGACGTAATTCGTTTTATTCCAATTTGGCAGAAGGTCGTCAAGTATTGCGGACTGCCCAACACAATCAGATGGGGTAGAGAGGGTAAGCGTGATAGTCACTGTGGGTGGTTGATTGATCGGGCAATACCAAGCGTGGCACAGGATGTTGAGATTAGATGTCAATCGTCTAACGGTGAGTATGCGCCTTACGGTAAGCAGACAATATGTTGGGGTTCCGTATGGGCAAAGGACGGCAAAGTAGAAGACATCACGCTTGAGGATGATTCCGCTGATGATTTTGCGACCATCAAGACGGATGATCTGCTCTTTGCGTATGACCTGATGTACGCCGTAGATGCGCTTGCTCCAGTGTTTCCAGAGCATCCAAGACACTCTCTCTATCCAGCGATCTTATACACAGCAGCAAGACGTGGTATGCCGAAAGAGCGTGCATTGGCTGTGTGCCTTACGCTTAACGATTGCAGCGTTAATCCAGAGCGCAACAAAAGTCTATTTCACCAATGGACTAATACGGCATACGATGACATCGCCAATAATCGCCACAACAAGCAATGGGTAGACAAACAAGGAAAGACCCACGAGCCTGTACACTATCTTGGTATTCCATTTTTGCTGGCAAAGATCGCCAACGGCGACAAAGAAATTGAGAAGAAGGTCAACTACTTTTTGACTGTGTTGGGTCTTGCTGATACAAAAACAAAAGATGCTGCACAGTCTGATCCAAACGTCTTCACACTCAAGGATCATCGCAAAGTTGATGTCGCCAAAACATTTCAGCAGTTGTTGACAAAGAATCTCCGCACGATGGTTGTCCCACCAATCGAGTACCTGTGCGACCCATACATCCCAATGTACAGTGTCACAGCGATATGTGGTGAGGCTGGTAGCGGCAAGTCAACATGGTTGCATCGGGCATTGCATGTGGCTGCGAATAAGAATAAGAAGCTGCGTGTCATCTATGCAGACCGTGACAATGCGATCTCATTTGTCAAGCCTAGATCGGAAACCTTAAGCGTTGGGCTTGAAGATCGTATCAGTTATTGGAGTGGCGGTAATCTTGATGAGTCTGGCAAGATTGACGAGCCATGGGACATCGAAGAAGCTGCGTGGATGGGATTGATCGAGCAAATCAAGGCTGCTGGTGAAGAGCCAGTTCTTGTTTTTGACACGCTGAATTCTTTTCTAAATGGTCAAAACGAGAATGACAATAGCGTTGTCGGCGCATTGCTCACATTCACTCGCAAGATGGCACATGCTGGTGCGACTGTGATAATTGTCCATCACACAGGTAAGAGCGCAACCAGCAAAGAAGCTCGTGGTGCCAGCGTCTTCAAGGGTTCAGTTGATGCACTCTGGGTAGTCGATTCTGATTTCGAAGAAGACCGTCCGTCGATGATTAAAGAGATGCGTCTCACACCCAAAAAGTCAAGACTAGGTGACGGAGTAGTGTTTCGTTACAGCATGGTTGATGGGGTTCCTACTCTCAAAGATCAAGAGCCAAGTGATGAGGATTTGCTTGAATTCATCGAGCAAAATGAGGGTAAGTCAAAAGAGCAAATTATCGCAGCGTCAAAAGGCAAATTCCGAAGACAGACTCTCCGGGATGCATTCGACAAATTCCTGGTTGGCAAAAAACTCAAGCTGGTCAAAATGAAGGTGTACATGTACGGCACAGAGGTTCAAGGCGACAAGAAGCCGACAAAAAGCAAGTTAGCAATGATTAAGCAGGAGATTTCACAATGATAAGGCATTGTAGTTTTTGCGATGTTGATATTTCAGGCGACACAAAGCCAACACTTATACCAGGAGACGGCATTCGCTACTTCTGTCCGGGAACGATATGTGTATCAGAGTACTGCTGGCAACAGTGGCAAGCAAAGGCTGGCTCGACAGAATGGCGGACAGCACGTACTGGCAACTGGTTTAGACAGAGTGGTGAGTTACTGTGTGTGGTGTTTAAGCGCAAGGACGGCAAGTTTGGCGGCATGATCTCGGAAAAAGTAGAAGACGGAGAAGTCGCCAATGAACCACCTGTGTTTTTGAATGATGCCTATTCCGACCCCGAGGAAGCACGCATGGCTGTTGATGATTTACTGGAGGGCTGAGTTATGGAGTTCGCAAACAAAGACGGTGCTCGTATAAAGGCAACACCACACCAAACTGCTACATGTCCTTGCTGTCATGCTGATGTAATTTCCAAGTGTGGCGAGTTGAAGAGATGGCATTGGTCTCACATTAATTTAAGCGATTGTGATACTTTTGCCGAGCCAGAAACTATGTGGCATCGCAGTTGGAAAGCACGGTTTGTCGAGCCGTGTCAAGAAGTTGTGATGGGTCCACACCGCTCTGATATTAAGACAACATTATCAGGTCATGGCGTGTTTCCAGATAACGAGATTGTGATAGAGTTTCAAAACAGTCCTTTGTCTGTAAAAGATGTATTAGAGCGTGAAAGTTTCTACGGCAGAATGGTCTGGGTTGTTAATGCAGCCGAATTTAAAGATCATTTTAGACATTCACAAAACAATCGTGTCAGATGGAAGTGGTCACACACACATTGGACGCACGCCAAGTGTCCTGTGTACCTCGATATGGGCAGCGGTTTGTACTTGATTGAGAGATTCATTAATGGCGGCAAGCTGTTTGAGTACTCATTTGTCGAGTATGACACGTTTTTGTCTATGTTCAACGGTGTTATTACGCCAACTGATTTCGGTTTTGACACAATAGATCACTATAACAGCATTGCCAGTCAGATCAATGCACCGATGGGAGTGCATAATCTCAAACAGATATGGATAGATGCTGACACTACACATCCCCCATATGTCCAATTGTACCGTGGTAGGTTTACTATTTGTGACGGCGACAATGATGGATACGATACAACCATTGATGATGGTGATGATAAAAAAGTGTCTGGACATTTTAACTGTCAATGGGATGCTGTCATGCACATTGAGCAGTTATTATCGACACCAGAAGGCATATTGCTGTTGACCGGAACTCCAGAACAACAAAGACAGGATGCAGAGAAGAGAAGGCTTGCAGAAGAGTTCATGCGCCGAATTCGAGAGCAACACTTCTTAAAATGGAAGCCTACTTACAAAGGCAACGAAAGCTCTGAGTTTTGCGGCTTTCGTGTTGTGGTGAAGCAACTGAATTTTGGCAAGTACACATTCAGCACTCTATATGGTGGTGAATGGCATATGTCTCGTCTTCTTTTTGCGACCGCAGCCGAATGTAAGGAATATGTTAGGCAGATGGCAGTAAGATTTTATAACAAACAGAAAGCAGCATAAAGTGAGGAACCAAAAATGACAAACTATTTAACTTGCAACTATTGTGGACTCGACATTGACACCGATCAAGAGTCCTATGTTATCACCGTAGCAAACGCATATCACGACAGATGTGTAGGAGCTTTGATGCCGACGACTCCGAGGATTTACATTGCGCCGGGGTTTGACACCACGACGGACACACAGCCTGAGTATGACACCTGGACAATCGGCGAGATATCAGCGGACCAAATCACGGCAGGCACATTGACGCTCGACTCTATGACGTTTGCTGATGATTACACAGCGGACCAAATCAATGCAGCACTCGAAGCACAACAAGAAACTGAGTTCGAAGAGATTAGCAGACAGGACGAGTTGTGTTGCTCGTACAAGGACTTTCTCAATCAGCACAACTCACCAGACCATATCTCCAGTGATGAGTGTCCGGTATGCAATGGTGAACTGTGATTATTTTTCAACTGCATGACAACATATACGAAGCTGACGACAGTATACCGCCAGAGTTTTTTGCCGCTATCGACGCCATAATAATCCGCCGCACAAAAAATATTACTGTAGAAGTGCCAAATGACATAATCGCACGTATAAATACCAGTAACGGTGAGTCAAGGAGCCAGTAGGGTTGAGCGATAATCTGACGCACCACTGACAACATCGTCAGGCATAACCGCCTTACCTTCCCATTGTTTTGGCGGTATCTCCTAGGCTCCCGGTTTCTCAGTTCCGGGAGCCTTCTCCTTTTTTGGTCGGTAGATGTAAATAAAATAGATATGACTACTCGACCATACCACTCAGCAATCCTCTCAGCATCCTCTCAGACTCGCACAGACACCCCGACTTGGCGCACATCTCAGCGTGGCAATAGGTATCTCATGATCTCGGGCAAGCCAGCTACCGTGATTGAGACGCCAAGAGGATGGTCTTATGTGTATGGTGGAGAGTTTCAGAATTGCAAATCAGAATTGTTGGCGAGGTTGGCTGTTGAGAGTCTATGGCGGCAGTCTCAGATCCAAGTAGATATAACAAAGTAGATGTATCTTGTACTAAACTTGACACTTGGGAGACATGCGCTATAATGTAAGTGATGAGAGAGCCGGAGACATCAGCGAGACAAGAAAATATTTTGCAACTATATTTTGCTTGTTTTCAATGTTATGCGGATGTTGACTCAAAAATGGGCAAAAACTCCGTTTGATCGATGTCTATATATTATTGGCTGATTGAGAAAGCCAAGGAGAGAAACTGAGATGACCACAGCAGAACGAATCAAATCAGAGCTTATGCAAGGACGCAGCACAACCGCCGTGATATGTGCTGCTACAGGACTATCGCACACAGCAGTCGAGTCAGCGCTACGTCGGATGCTGCGTATCGGAGTGGTGCGGAGAGTGGGTTGGGGATTGTACGAGTTGTCTGAGCTATCCGTATCAGGCAAAACAACAATGACCGATATAATGTTGAGAGATGAGTAGGAGAGACGAAAATGAGAAATAAACAATGGCAGAAAGTGACAGTGATGGGTGGTGAGATCGTTGACAACTGCGGACACATGCATGATGCGGTAGACGACGCTGCCCAATGCGATGGTATAGCAGACAGATGGGACAATACCGGACCAGCGTTTGAGCGTGTTGTGGTGGACCAGGACGGCAGAATGTTTGGACGGTTTAATCCCGAATAAGCAGCATTTCTAAATTCAAATTTTTCTTGAGACCCTGTTGGCGCAAGCTGGCAGGGTCTTTCTGTTTTTGCCCCATCTCAGCAGAACCACATCTCATCTCATCATCATCTCTTCCACAGGCGGTTGCATTCGTCCTCTACAAGTGGAACAATTGGGGTATGCCTATTGAACGAATCGTCGCTGCGCTGTACCGAGTCTCCACCGAAAAGCAGAAGCGGGATGAAGACCTCGATTATCAGCGCAGCCAAGTACAATTCTGCGTTGACTATTTCCGCCGAGAGCACGACATCATGCTCAAGGTCGGAAGGATTTTTCGACTTGTTGATATCAGCGGTCTCGACGTGAGCGACGCCGATGAGTACAAACAGTTGAGACAATATGTTGCCCAACAGAGCGTAGCTGGACTGATAATCCCTGCAATTGACCGCCTTGCCAGAACAACAGATTACGAGACGGTTGCTGAATTGACGAAGCCATTCAAAACGATCTTGGGTGGTGAGAATCAGAAACGCATCTGGTCTTTCAAAAGCGAATACGACATCACAAAGGGGGAGCATCGTGTCCGACTCTTCGCCGCATTAGAGAAGGCTGAGAATGAGAGAGAGATGACCAAATGGCGCACAAGCACGCAGAAGGATGTGCTACGGTACAAGGACTACAGCAAGGTAGATAAGACTCCGCACTGGATTGGATGGGATGTCATCGGGAAGAAGGGCAAGGTCTTGATGCATCGTTTTTATTATAAAGATGGATGGAAGAAGAAGATTGCTGATGCTGCTCAACGGTTGCTCAATGATGACTCTCTTGCGGATATTGCGTCTGATCTTGACTACGAGTCTGTTAATGGTGTACGTGAGGCGTTGCGTAGTGAATGGTGCATAGGGTACAAATCACGCACAAAGAAGCGAAACGAGCGGAAGTGGGACAAACAAAAACAGCGGTATAAAGTCGGAGGAAGATTCGATCATGAGACACCAATTAGAGTGAAGGTGATAGACGATCCTGCTATGACCGAAGAAACCTGGAGGGCAGTATTGGCAAAACTTGCTGAGAACAGTGATAGGCATCGTCGCCGTCGAAAGCAGAGCAAGAATTTTATGGCTAGTAGTATTTTGCACTGTGGTGTGTGTGGAGAGCCGATGTACCACAAGTTACAGGATGGTCGTAATCACGCTGGTTATTTCTGGTGCGCTTCGAAAGCCAAAGAGTATCGAAAGCCAAAGACGGACAGGAAACCGGATTGTGGAATCGGTTTGATCCGTGCCGACACGATAGAGGATGCAATTAATCTCGCTATCATCGCTTATCTGACTGACCCTGATTACATCAAAGCACGTCTCGATGCAATGTCGAATGATGAGGTGACGGCAGAGAAACAAGCGAAGATCGGCAGGATGGAGCAGGACGTTGAATCTTTGGAGGGGGAAAAGTCAAGAATTCTGACTGCATGGAGGAAGGGTCTTGCATCGGAGGATGACTTCGCTTCGGATATAAAAGAGATCAATGAAAAGTTGGCATCACTCGTCATGAAGATCAGGATTACCAAGGACGACATCACCAGAACCATGAGCAAAGAGACGAGAGACCAGAAGGCACAGAGTCTCGCTTGGCACTTCGCCGACTTTGCTGCTTGGGATCAGGAGAAAAAAATTGAAGAGTTGCACCGTCACGTAAAAAAGATCGTAGTTGAGAGGTCTCCTGGAATGGAGGACGACATCAGGTTGCATTTTGAAATGAAACCAGGAGTGCTTGACATGCAGTACCAGCCTGATGCGGACGATCTGCCGAAGGCGCACAAGCCTATCAAGAAGGTGGAGGGACCTACACAGCCGATACGTGTGATGCGTGGTGGAACGATTGGTGGTGGTCGAAGTCTTGTGGATGAGGTCGAAAAACAGCGTTCCAAAGTCAAACGACAGCCTAGGCCATCGTCATGAACGTGGTGAATCCGGCCAGAATCTCGGTCCGCCATCGGGCCCCGAGCGGTTGGAATTGGAAGTAATGCTCCAGGCGGGAGCGCAGGGACATGTGCAATCCTAC
>Ga0335069_10001353_pt1 | contig 39683 bp, 29 predicted proteins | sample Lox_Sample_11_FD_206714 | JGI IMG/M metagenome (GOLD analysis project Ga0335069, IMG submission 206714) | Soil microbial communities from Loxahatchee National Wildlife Refuge, Florida, United States - Lox_Sample_1.1 | ecosystem: Environmental > Terrestrial > Soil > Wetlands | place: USA...
GCTCGAACAACTCGAAAAGACAGAAGGCACGCTGGAACGCAAGCTCGATCCGGCAAAAGCGGCCGCAGCTTGCCAAGAAGAACGGCTGCACCTGACCGAGAAAACGTTCCGCTGGATGCACAACGAAGACGCAATGGCGACCGACAAGCTTGCCGACGGCATCCGCAAGTTCAACGCCGATGCGGTCAAACTCGAGCAGTACGCACTTTCGCAAGTCGCCGAAAAGGTTGGGTAGGAAGCCTCGTCTGATCACCACCGGGTGCGGATTCCTTTACTGGCGATCCGCACCCCCCAATCTCATGAAAAAACAACTTACTGAAACCCGCGCCGTGCTCTGGGACATGGATGGAACCCTGATCGACTCGGAGGAGTTCCACTGGATCGCATGGCGCGAAACCATGCACGACGCAGGCATCGTCATCACGCGCGAACAGTTTCTCGCCTCCTTCGGCCAGCGCAATGATTCCATCCTGCCACGCTGGCTTGGCGAATCGGCGACCCCGGAGCGTATCGAGCGGATTGGCAAGGCCAAGGAAGAACGCTATCGAGCCCTGGTTCGAGATAAAGGCATCGCGCCCCTTCCCGGCGTCTCAGCCTGGGTGCAGCGTCTGCACGAAGCAGGATGGCAGCAGGCCATCGCTTCCGCCGCCCCTCGCGCCAACATCGAAGCCATCCTCGACGCTCTCCATGCACAGCATCTGTTTCAGGCAATGGTTTGCGCCGAAGACGTCAGCCGTGGCAAGCCGGATCCCGAAGTATTTCTCACCGCTGCCTCGCGAGTCGATGCCCGGCCGGAAAGATGTATTGTTGTCGAGGATGCGGCCCACGGCATCGAGGGAGCGCGCCGCGCCGGTATGCGCAGTATTGGTGTCGACCGCAGCGGCAAGCATCTCGCCGCCGACGTCACGGTATCGTCACTTGAACTTCTGGCCGCTGACACTTTCGATTTGCTTGTACCACCCAGGAGCGAGCCGGCCGCAGAAAGAGCTCGCATCTTTCAAGAAAGCTAAGTTTGGGCAGAAGCTCAGAGGAGAACGCGAATGAAACTCAAGTCAACCTGCGTACTCGTCCTTCTTCTATCTGTAGCGGCAGCTGCCGACACCCTTGAACTGAAGAACGGCAGCATCATCAAGGGCAGGTTCGTCGCCGGCAATCAGACCGAGATTACCTTCCAGGTCGGCTCCTCGCAACAGACCTACAGCCTCGATGACATCGCCTCGTTGAAATTCGATTCCGAAAGAACCAGACGTGATGCCGCGAACACCTCCGAGCCACGCTCCTTCAGCGACCGCGACGACCGTCCGTCTCGGCCAGTCGAAAACGCCAGCCTGCGCCAGCGTTCGCCGATCACCATTCCGTCCGGAACACAAATCTCTGTGCGCACCATCGACGGTATCGATTCCACCAGGAACCGCGTCGGCGATCGCTTTCAGGCTTCTTTGGAAGAACCGATCATCGTGGACGGAAACGAAGTGGTCCCCAAGGGCACCGACGTTTATGGCCGTCTAACCGAATCCAAAGCCACCGGCACGTTCAGCGGCAGGTCGCAACTGAGTCTTGAACTGACTGGGATTCTGATCAATGGTCAGACCGTGCCGATCTCGACGGGCGAATACGAAGTCAGCGGCAAGTCGAAGGGCGCCAGCACCGCGAAGCGAACGATCGGCGGAGCCGCCGTCGGCACCATCATCGGCGCCATTGCTGGTGGCGGCAAAGGAGCAGCCATCGGAGCCGGTGTCGGTGCGGGCGCCGGCGCGGGGTCGGAGATCATCACCAAGGGCGACCAGGTAAAAATCCCCAGCGAGACCCTGCTCGACTTTACGTTGCAGCAGGACCTCACCATCCGCTCGTCAGGCGAACGGCAGGGGCAGTAGCAGCGCTGTGAGGTTGACTTAAGAATTTCGGGCTTCTGGACGGACGCTAAGTTTCGACGCAAACGCCACGTCCCGGATGGCCGTCCCCCTCGTCACGCTGCCTGGCTCTCGGCGGCGGACTCTTGCTTGACGATTGGGTCTTGCCACCCTCCAGGTGGAGTGACTCTCTTGACCTCGCTCGGGCCCCAGGTGTTGGGCTCGTACTGGTAGACCGGAGTGTTCTCTTTCAGCAGCGGATCGACAATTCGCCACGCCTCCTCGACGTAATCTTCACGCGCAAACAGCGTGGCATCGCCCGCCATGGCATCTCCGAGCACCCGCTCGTACGCGTCCATCTCTTCCGCGCTCTTCTGTTCGCTCGCCACCATTTCCGCCGGCAGTCCGACCATTCTTCCGCTTGGAGCCATCACGGTCATACCCATCGCGATAGTGACATCGGGGCTAATTCGGAAGCGCAGGTAGTTGGAATTCAGGATGTCTGCGGGCACGATTGCAGGCGGTTTGCGCAGACGGCAGACGATTTCCGTGGATGTAACGGGAAGGTTCTTGCCGGCACGAATGTAGAACGGAACGCCCTGCCAGCGCCAGGAATTGACGTGCAATCTGACGGCAGCAAACGTTTCCGTCTGCGAGTTGGGGGCAACGCCACTCTCTTTAAAATAGCCGCGGAACTGGCCGCGCACCACGTCGTCTTCCGTCAACTCCGGAATCGCGCGCAACACTTTGACCTTCTCGTCGCGGATCGATTCGCTATCCATCCGAACCGGCGGCTCCATCGCCAGGTTGCAGAGGACCTGAAACAGGTGGTTCTCGATGACATCGCGGATCGCACCAGTGTGATCGTAGAACCCACCTCGCCCCTGCACGCCGAAACTCTCCGCCATCGTGATCTGCACGCTCTCCACGTAATTGCGGTTCCAGAAGGCTTCCATGAAGGCATTCGCGAAACGGAAGACGATCATGTTGTTGACCGGACGCTTGCCGAGGTAGTGATCGATACGGAATATCGACGATTCAGGGAACTTGCGCAGAAGCACCTGGTTGAGATGTTGCGCCGACGCCAGATCGTGGCCGAAAGGCTTCTCAACGATCATGCGTGCATTTTGCGTGCACTCGCAGTCCACCAATCTCTCCAGCACCTCTTCGAACATGTCCGGAGGGATAGCGAGATAGTGCGCCGGGCGTTTCGACTGCTTCAACAATTTGCCGAGCGCCTTGAATGTAGCCGGATCGCTGTAATCGCCGTCGATATAGCGAAGCAGCGAGGAAAGCTTGGCGAATGCAGCAGGGTCGACGCCCCCTCCGTGTTTCTCGAGACTGTCATGAGCACGCGCCTTCAGTTGGTCAAGAGTCCAACCGGCCTTCGCGACGCCGATCACCGGAACATCGAGATTGCCGCGCTTCACCATCGCCTGCAGCGCGGGAAAGATCTTCTTGTAGGCGAGGTCGCCAGTGGCTCCGAAAAAGACGAGCGCGTCGGAATGAGTATCGTTCATAGATTCCTCCTTAGGCCGCGGTGTGTTTCTCTTCTGTTTTTTCCAGGTGCCCGCCAAACTGGAAGCGCATTGCGGAGAGCAGCTTGTTGGCGAAGTCAGCGTCTCCCCGCGAACTGAATCGCTCATATAACGCACTGGTCAAGACCGGCGCTGGTACCGCTTCATCAATCGCGGCTTTGATGGTCCAGCGGCCTTCGCCGGAGTCGGAAACTCGGCCCGCAAACTGCGAGAGCTTTTCGTCCTGGCACAGAGCGGCAGCGGTCAAATCGAGCAGCCAGGACGCGATGACGCTTCCGCGCCTCCAGACTTCGGCGATGTCGGAAAGATCCAGGTCGTATTGGTAGTGCTCCGGATCTCGCAGCGGAGTGGTTTCCGCATCGGCCGCGCCGGTTCCCTGCTTGCCGATGTTGGCCCCGCGCAGGATGCTGAGACCTTCGGCATAGGCCGCCATGATTCCGTATTCGATTCCGTTGTGCACCATCTTGACGAAGTGCCCGGCTCCATTCGGACCGCAGTGCAGGTAGCCCTGCTCGGCGCTGCCGGGGTCCTTCGAACGGCCCGGCGTGCGGGGAATATCGCCAACTCCCGGCGCGAGCGTCGCGAAGATAGGATCGAGACGCTGCACAACTTCCTTCTCGCCGCCGATCATCATGCAGTAGCCCCGTTCCAAGCCCCAGACACCCCCGCTGGTGCCGACATCCACGTAGTGGATCTGGCGCGCAGCGATCTCCTTGGCCCTGCGAATGTCGTCTATGTAGTAGGAATTGCCACCATCGATCAGGATGTCACCGGGCGAAAGAAGCGGCAGAAGATCGGCGATCGACTTGTCCACCACCGCGGCGGGAACCATCAGCCAAATCGCGCGAGGTTGCGTGAGCTTCGAGACAAATTCCTTGAGCGATGCGGAGCCAATCGCTTTTTCCTTCACCAGTTCCTCGACTGTTTTCTGCGACATGTCGAAGACCACGCATTCGTGGCCGTTCCGCAACAAACGGCGCACCATATTCGCGCCCATCCTGCCGAGTCCGATCATTCCGAGTTGCATAAATCTCTCCTCATTCCTTCGATGTGTGAACAAGTACCGTCGCGCTGCTGCGACGCGATGGATTCGTGTCTCCCCATGAATGCCTTAAGTCCGCAAACTACGCCCGGGCCGCGCGGGCTCGCCCCGATTTACAACCTGCATTGATGCTCTAGAACATCCGGCGGACGCGATTCCTCTTCTGCCGCCATTTTTTTTGGCAAACCCCACAAACTCAGGCCACCCCACGAGAATTGACTACGCCTTGACCAGCTTCCAACACTCCGCCGCAATTGCCCAGTCTTCCTGCGCGCGAATCACGAGTACGCGAACTTGCGAGTCTGCGCTTGCGATGTCCTGGTCGAGCGTGGGCTTGGCGTTCGATGCCGCATCGAGTTTGATCCCCAGGAATCCCAGTTTCTCGCACGCCGCGGCCCGCACCTCCGCGGAGTTTTCGCCCACCCCTGCCGTAAACACCAGCGCATCCATCCCGCCTAATGTGGCCGCCATGCTGCCAATCGCCGAGCGCAGTCGATGGATGTAAATGTCGAACGCCAGTCGAGCGCGCTCATTTCCGTTTCGAAGGGCGGAGAGTATCTCGCGCATATCGCCCGAAACACCTGAAATCCCGAGCAATCCCGACTTTCGATTCAGCAGATCGTCCAAGCCATCTCCATCCAGACGCCCTTGGCGAAGCAGAAAGGTCAGGATGCCGGGATCGACGGAACCAGAGCGCGTCCCCATCATCAAACCATCCAGTGGGGTAAAGCCCATCGTGGTGTCCACACTGCGGCCTTGATAAATCGCCGCAACCGAACAGCCGTTGCCCAGGTGGCAGCTCACCAGTTTGAGCGATCGCAGATCTCGATTGAGGAGTTGGGCGGCACGCCCGGCGCAGTATTGGTGGTTGATCCCGTGAAACCCGTATCGGTGAATCCCTTGTTCGTACCATTCGTATGGGCCAGGATAAACCGAAGCCGCCAGCGGCATTTGCCGATGAAATCCGGTATCGAAAACCGCAAACTGAGGAACTCCTCCCAGCAGTTCTTCGACAATCTTCATCCCCTCCACTTCCGACCGGATATGCAGTGGCGCAAAAATCTCTGCCTGCCGGATAGCCGAGTAGATTTCCGGAGTAATCCGCACCGGGTCTTCAAAATTAGGCCCACCATGCACGACGCGATGCCCAACAGCATCGATCTCGGAAAACGAAGCGATGGCGCAGGCTTCGCCGTTCCACAACGTCGTCAGTAGATGTTCGACAAATTGGGCGCGCGATGAAACCGAGACTTCAGCATTCAGCACTTTGCCGAATGAGTTCTGGACAACCATTTTCGCCTTGTCGCCGGACCATTCAACCTTTCCTTCCCACAGGCTAGCAGGCGGATAGTGGGGAAGTTCGTCGCCAATTTCGTAGAGACAAGCCTTTTGGCTGCTCGAACCGGAGTTGAGTACGAGAATCTTCATCGCCTTTGGAGCGCGCAACCGAGTCTTGCCGAAACAATCGCGTGGGACCAGCTTGCGCCGGTTCGGTGCACGCCATTGTCGACTTTACTACGTAATCCTCACGGTCGATCGTTAATACTCGTTTGCCGCGCCCAAGCTAATTTGCTTGATCGGCGGCCTAATCTGCCGACGAATTTATTCAGCCTCGCTTAGGGCGTATTGCGGTTACCCGTTAGGGGTATTTGAGATCAAAAGCGCAAGTGTCCGGCAGGGAGGGAGAAGCGCTTTGGATCAACCCAAACGCGCTTCTCTAGTGGGAAGTGGAGGTGCCTCCCCTGGTTGCATCTTCGGTGCCAAACCGCTCTTCGATTTTTGATGAGCTGCGCGTCAGTCAATCCGCGGTTGATAGGCCATTTAGCTCGAAGTGCGATGACACGCCGGAGACGGCTGGTGACGTTCAAGAAGAATCGAGTGCCAACCGGTTGTCAGTTGACACTCACTTGTCACTCATTATGCTGCCGTAGAAGGGCAGGATTCACGGAGAAGTATCAACCACCGGACCTGGAGTTCCTGCATCCCTCGAACGTGGTACACGCGAGCAACCCGTTAGGGGAAAATGGAGATTGCTCAATTTCGTGATGAGTCTTTGCCCGGTGGGGCGGATAGTGACAGATAGGCAACTGATCGCGTGGGTTGCGGTTTTGTCAGGTCAGCGACCAGGTCTTCGGTCTTGGCGAAGTTTGCGTTTCCGGGATGCGCGAGCGAGCCCACCGGGTCGGCGCGAACCTGAAAGTTTGGGGCACATCTGCGAAGGGGACGGAAGTTGCGCTGCATGTCCCCGGACGGCTGGCGTTTGAGGCTGGATCCAATGCTAACGGATCGAAATGGCGGTCGAGGTTGAATGTTCGCAGAGCCGGAACTGCTTAATTCGACCTGGAGAAAGCAGACGCTTGCGAGACAGGACCGAGGCGTTAGATCGGTAGCCAGCAAGAGCGAGATGAAGCAACGGGTTCTCCCGATTCTTCGAGCCGCGAGGTAGCGTTAAAAATCGGCGAAATAGCGATCCTGTCGTCGTCAGATGGTAGGCTGATGACTTAGCCTGCCGCGACGAAAGAACGAGACAAAAAAGATGGAGCGTAATCCCGCCCTTCCGGTCGACGCAATACTGCCGGAGGTATGCGCTTCCCTGAAACGCCATCCTAATCTCGTCATCGAAGCTCCGCCGGGAGCGGGTAAGACCACGCGAGTGCCTCCAGCGTTGCTCGGTCTCGGCGAGGGAGACGTGGTGGTGTTGGAGCCGCGACGCATTGCGGCGCGCCTGGCGGCCCGTCGAGTTGCGTCGGAGATGGCCGAGCAAATAGGCGAGACCGTCGGCTATCAAGTGAGGTTTGAAGAAGCCATCGGAACGCGGACGAGGTTGCGATTTGTAACGGAAGGGATACTCACGCGGCGGCTGCTCTCCGATCCCGACCTGAACGGCGTGTCTGCCGTCGTTCTCGACGAGTTCCACGAGCGGCATCTTGATAGCGATCTCGCGCTGGCGTTACTGAAGCGATTGCAACGGACGCGGCCAGGACTGCGGATCGTCGTGATGTCGGCAACCCTGGATTCGAATCCAATTGCGCATTACCTGGGCGGCTGTCCGGTGTTGCGGTCGGAGGGAAGCCGCTTCGAATTAGCAATCGAGTACCTCGGTTATTCGCCCGCACCGCTGGAGGAGCAGGTGCGCGGCGCGGTTGAGCGCCTGCTGCGGGAGCGGCACAGTGCCGACATCCTGGTGTTTCTGCCCGGGGCTTTGGAAATCCGCCGCGCGATGCGGCAGTGCGAGGTCTTGGCGCGCGCTTCGGGATTGCTGGTATTACCTCTGCATGGCAGTCTCTTGCCGAAAGAGCAGGATCTCGCGCTCGCTCCTGCTGGGCAACAAAAGGTAATCTTGTCGACAAACGTTGCGGAAAGCTCGGTGACGGTGGACGGCGTGGGTGCGGTCATCGACAGCGGGCTGGCACGATTCGCGGCGCATTCGCCTTGGAGTGGATTGCCTACCCTCAATGTCGCACGGGTCAGTAAAGCCTCGGTTAAGCAGCGAGCCGGGCGCGCGGCGCGAACTGGTCCGGGCCGGGTGCTGCGGCTCTTTACCGAGGCGGACTACCAGCATCGCGTGGAACAAGATCCGCCACAGATCTTGCGCGATGACCTGTCGCAGCTCTGCTTGCATTTGCGAGCTATGCGGATTAGCGGAAGGGGCGATTTGGAGTGGCTGGATGCACCTCCTGCGGAGGCAATGGAGCGAGCCGAATTATTGCTCGATCGCCTCGGCGCAACTGGGGACATGTCTAAGCAATTGGCGCGATACCCGCTCCCTCCGCGGCTGGCGCGAATCGTAGTGGAGGCGTTGCAACGAGGTGTTGGCGAGAGCGGATGCAGCGCCGCAGCCCTGATCGAATCGGGCACGCAGGCGTCGAAAAATGACCTGCTTGCCGCGATGGAATCACACCCGGATGCCCGAACGCTCCAACACTTTGAACAGATCCGCCGGATCGCAAAATCACCGGGCAAAACGCGTCACGATGATAAGGCGCTCCTGATGTCGATACTGACGGGTTATCCGGATCGTGTGGCGCGCAAGAGGGCCGGAACGCAGGTTCAATTGTCCACCGGCGGTTCGGCTGAGGTGCAGGGAGAAGCTCCGCGTTACGAATACATGGTGGCGATCGACGCCGAGGATCGCAAAGACAAGCCCTTGCCGCTGATTCGGATGACGGCGAAGATCGAGCCGGAGTGGCTCATCGACCTATTTCCCGAGAGTGTGCATGAGGGCGTCAGTGTGGAGTGGAACCGTGAAGCAGAACGCGTCGACGGCGTGAGCACACTGATGTATGACGAACTCGTGATCGAGAGATCGCAAAACGCTGCGCCCGATGCAGAGGCCGCAGCTAAGCTTCTCAGCAAAAAGGCGTTGGAAGCTGGAATCGAGCATTTCGTCGATCCCGGTGCGCTAGCCTATTTTCTGGGTCGGGTGGAATTCGCGGGCATGCAGGCTCCAGCGATCGAAGATTCTCTTCGCGAAATGTGCAAAGGGCTGCGAAGCTTCAAGGAGTTGAAGGCCGAAGCAGCGAGTTTCATGCACGTTTTGGAAGGAAAGCTGAGCGCTCGTAGACTGAACGAGATCGCTCCCGCCACCATTCTTCTGCCGGGCGGGCGCAGGACGAAGGTCCATTACGAGCGCGGGAAGCAGCCTTGGATTGGATCGCGTCTGCAGGATTTCTTCGGCATGCGCGAGACCCCGCGGCTCGGTGCGGACCGGAAGCCAGTGGTGGTGCATCTTCTGGCCCCAAATCATCGTCCGGTGCAGACTACAACCGACCTTGCTGGTTTCTGGGAGCGATTGTATCCGCAAGTGCGCCGGGAACTCATGCGCCGTTATCCCAAGCATAAGTGGCCAGAAACACCATAAAACTACAATCCCGCCCGTATCGCTGCAATTAGGGAACACTTCGGCCCAGAAGTTCCACCTGTCAATCGTGGCGACATTTTGGCATCTGCTGATTCTTCGGCAGCGGCGCCAGATCGCATTAGCAAGTAAATCAATACTTTAGAAGTGGCGGTGCAGGTGCGAAGAAGGTCCGTGGTCACTACTCACGGCATTTCGCATCGAATAGACCCTCGGATACCTGTCCGAGAGTGAAACCTCCGCGAGAGACCGGAAAAACTGAACCAGGAGAGCTGAATGAAACACATTCTCGAATCGAAGACGCAAGCTTTCATCGAGGCGGTTGCTGCACAGGGAGGCCAGCCGATCTACAAACTCTCTTATGAAGACGCACGGAAGGTTTTGGAGCAGGCGCAGTCCGGTCCGATTCCCAAAGCATCCGCACACATCGTTGAAGAGCGACTGCCGGTTGGTCCAACTGGATCCGTTTCTGTGCGCATCTACCGGCCGGCAGAGGCGAGCGGAGTCCTACCCGTTGTGATGTATTTTCATGGCGGAGGTTGGGTGTTGGGCAGTGCGAACACACACGACCGGCTACTGCGCGATTTAGTCTCCCAGACCGACGCCGCGTTCGTTTTCGTCAATTACACCCCATCGCCCGAAGCGCGGTTCCCCGTTCCCATCGAGCAGGCTTATGCTGCCACCAAATACATTGCCGACCACGCTGCCGAGTTCGATCTGGATGCAGACCGCCTGGCTGTGGCAGGAGATAGTGTGGGCGGTAACATGACCGCGGCCGTCACTCTTCTGGCGAAACAGAATGGCGGGCCGCGCATCCGTTACCAGGTACTTTTCTACCCCGTAACGGATTCCAACTTCGGCACTGGCTCTTACAACGAGTTTGCCAGCGGACCGTGGCTGACTAAGCCGGCGATGGAGTGGTTCTGGGATGCGTACTGCCCGAACAAAGCCGAACGCAAAAAGTCGATAGCTTCGCCTCTTCAAGCCACGACCGAGGAACTCCGAGGCCTTCCTCCCGGGTTGTTGATTACCGATGAAAACGACGTCTTACGTGACGAAGGGGAAGCCTACGCCCGCAGGCTGATGCAGTCGGGCGTGGAGGTGACGGCTGTGCGATACCTGGGCACGATCCATGACTTTGCCATGTTGAATGGTATCGCGGAAACGCCCGCTACCCGGAGCGCAATTCAGCTGGCCGCCGAGAAGCTCTCGATTTCGCTTAAGAGTGATTCCTCGGTTACCGAGAAAAAAGAAGCGGCGGCTTGAAGCGTTGCTGGCGCTGCAGGGTGGCAGCTGGAATCGCCCTGCAGGGGCCGAAAAATTGAGAATCCGGGTTGTTCTTGCTGTTATCAAAATTACCGCTAAGGGGTAAATCATGGCGCCGGGAATGGGCTTAGAAGCATTTGCTGTGTTTCATATTCTATTGAGTCTCGCCGGTATTGGCTCGGGCTCCTTTTGGGGGATGCGATGAAACTTGCTTCATTTGTGACCGCCTCGGCACTTTTTCTCATGACTATTCCGGTCTTGGGACAAAACGCGCCGTCGGCGATTCTCGGCAGCGTGCCCAGCGGCCCGGCAAGTAACGAGGTTCTCAAGCTCACCCTGCCTGACGCGATTAGCCGCGCGCTGCGGTACAACCTGGCACAGGTCGAAACCAGTGAGAACATCCATGCGGCACGCGGCCAGCGTCTGCAGGCACTGAGCCGCCTGCTTCCGCAGGCCAGCGCTGGAGTAAGCGAGAACGTCGATCAGAACAGCTTGTCCACCATCGGACTGAGATTACCTGGCATCCCGGCGGTCGTCGGTCCGTTTAGCTTCAGCACCGCCCAGGTCAGCGCCAGTCAGAGCTTATTCAGTTTCGAATCAATCCAGAGATTTCGGGCTGCGCGCACGGCAGAAGATGCGTCAAGGATGTCGTATAACGACACGCTTGACGTGGTTACCCTCACAGTCGGCAACGCGTATCTGGAGGTGATCGAGGCGGCGTCCCGTATTGAGGCTGCAGAAGCCCAGGTTCGCAATGCCCAAGCGGTATACGACCAGGCCTTGGAAGATCTCCATGCCGGTACCAGCCCCAAAATCGATGTTACGCGCAGTGCGGTGCAACTTCATACCGAGCAATACAACCTGAGCGTCGCCCGGAACAATTTCGCCATCGCCAAGCTCAATCTCGGCCGCGCGATCGGGCTGCCTTTAGGTCAACCATTCGAACTCGCAGACTCGGTTCCTTACTCCGACTTAGAGCTTCCCTCCGTCGACGAGGCTCTGAAGAGTGCTTATGAGAAACGAAGCGATTTTAAGGCGGCTCACGACTCGATGCTCGCGGCGCAGAAGGAACTCTCTGCCGTTCGGGGAGAACGGTATCCGGTCGTGGCATTCAACGGTGAGTACGGCGTGCAAGGCCCCGCGTTCGGGCACTCGCATGGAGTGTTCGGTTTCGCTGCCGGAGTAAGCATTCCGCTTTTCACTGGCGGGCGAATCAAAGGCGAAGAAACCTCGGCCGAAGCGACGCTTCGTCAGCGTAAGGCTGAAATTGAAAACCTGCGCGGGCAAATTGATTATGACGTTCGAACTGCTTTTCTGAATCTGCAATCCGCCAGGGAACAAGTTGCCGTGGCGAAACAGAATGTGGATTTGGCCAACGAAAACCTGGATCGATCCAAGGAACGGTTCTCGGCGGGGGTTACCGATAGTGTTGAGGTCGTTCAGGCTCAGCAGTCGCTGGCGAGCGCCAACGATCAGTACATCGGGAGTCTTTATGCACACAACCTGGCGAAACTCGAGATGGCGCGAGCGCTGGGCGTGGCGCGCACCAACTACAGCCAATACATGGCGGCTCACTAACGTTCAAATTGTGGGGTGACGGCTATGGCCGCAGAAGAAAAACCTCTTGGTTCCATCATTGAAGAAAGAGAAGCTGATGCAGTCTCGGCGGAGTCGGCCGCTTCTGCCCGAACCGTGCGACGTCCGCGTCCCCGAGCGAAAAATCGAACGCTGTTGATCGTGGCTCTCGCTGCGGTCGTCCTCGTGGCTGGCTACTTCCTGTGGCGCTATTTCGGCAGCTACGAATCGACCGACGATGCGCAGGTGGACGTGCACCTGGCCCAGGTGAGCGCGCGCATTTCGGGATATGTCGTCAATGTCAACGTGAATGACAACCAGCTGGTCGACAAAGGCGCCGTCCTGGTGGAGATCGATCCGAAGGATTACCAGGTGGCGGTCGACAGAGCTAGGGCCGACCTCGCCAACGCGGAGGCCAATGCCAAGTCGGCGGATATTGCCGTGCCGATTACGTCAGTGAACACCGCCAGTCAGCTTCGATTCACTGCATCGGATATCGAAAGCGCGCAGGCTGGAATTCTCGCCGCGGAAAAACAGCTCGCCGCCGCAAAAGCCCAGACCGAGCAAGCGGAAGCCAATAACGTGAAGGCGCAAGACGACCTCCGACGTTACAAGCAACTGGTAGACAAGCAGAATATCTCGGAGCAAACGTACGATCAGGCGCTGGCGGCGGCCAAGGCCAATACCGCGACTGTGGCAGCCGCACACGCAAGTGAGTCCGCCGCCGAACAGGCAGTGCAGCAGGCGAAAAGCCGGTTATCACAAGCCGAAGCGAACCACCAAGCGGCACAAACCGCTCCGCAGCAGATCGCATCCAGTCGTGCTCGCGCGCTTTCCGCGGCCGCTGACGTCGCCCAGAAGCGGGCCGCACTCGAGCAAGCCGAGCTCAACCTGCAATACACGAAGGTCATTGCTCCCGTCGCCGGCGAAGTGAACAAATCGGTGGTCCCCGGCTGGTATGTGCAACCCGGGCAAGTGCTGCTGAACGTCGTTCCCCTGGATGAGGTCTGGATCACAGCGAATTTCAAGGAAACGCAACTGCGGAAGATGAAGCCAGGCCAGCGCGTAGAGTTCGAGGTGGATTCCAGCGGCCGCCGTTACAAAGGGCACATCGACAGCCTTGCCGGCGCCACGGGACCGCTCTTTAGCGCCCTTCCACCGGAGAACGCCACCGGCAACTACGTGAAAGTTGTGCAACGCATACCGGTAAAGATCATTCTCGATCCTGGCGAGAATAGCGACCACCAGCTCCGTCCCGGCATGAGCGTTGAGCCCAAGGTGTACCTGAAGTGAGTGCCGGATCCATAGCGCTTTCGCCGGACCAGGCGATCGGGCGGCCGAAGATTAACCCCTGGGTGATCGCTGCCGTCGTCGCGATGGCGGCGTTCATGGAGATCCTCGACACCAGTATCGCCAACGTCGCGCTTCCGTACATGGCTGGCAATCTGGGCGCGAGCAACGACGAAAGCACCTGGGTCCTCACTTCCTATCTCGTCTCTAACGCCATCGTTTTGCCGATCAGCGGGTGGCTGGCCGGCGTCTTCGGGCGCAAGCGCTTCTTCATGTTGTGCCTGGTCGTCTTCACGGTCAGTTCGTTGCTTTGTGGTTTCGCTCCGAGCCTCGGCTTGTTGCTGCTATTCCGGGTGCTGCAGGGAGCAGGGGGTGGCGGACTGCAACCGATGGCGCAAGCGATTCTGGCCGACACGTTCCCCCCGTCTCAGCGCGGGCTCGCCTTTGCGCTCTATGGAGTCACCGCGATCATCGCACCAACGGTGGGACCAACATTGGGAGGCTGGATTACCTTCAACTACTCCTGGCGCTGGATCTTCTTTATCAACCTTCCCGTCGGCATCATTGCACTGCTGCTCGTCTATCGTTTGATAGAAGATCCGCCATACCTTGCAAAACTCAAAGGCGCGGGCATTAAGCTCGACTACATCGGCGTCGCTCTGCTCGTGTTCGGCATTGGAGCCTTGCAGATCCTGCTCGACAAAGGTCAGGAGGACGACTGGTTCGGTTCCCGATTCATTACCACCCTCGTCATCATTTCGGCCTTGTCGCTCATCGCGCTTGTTATCTGGGAGCTGTATTCCAAGAATCCCGTCATAGATGTTCGACTGTTTAAGAACCTTAACTATACGGGCGCCTGTGTCATGATATTTATGCTCGGCGTCCTTCTTTTTTCCAGCCTCGTGCTCATGCCGCAGTTCTTGCAGACGCTGCTTGGCTACACCGCGCAAACCGCAGGGCTCGTGCTTACCGGCGGAGCTGTGCTCCTGCTATTTATCTTCCCGCTCGTCGGCAAGCTAACCAGCGTGGTACAGGCTCGCTACATCATCGCGTTCGGATGGTTGTGCCTGTCCATCGCCATGTTCTACTCCACGCTGCGGATCGATCTGCAGATCAGTTTCGCGTCGGCTGCGTGGTTGCGAGTAATCCAGCAAGCTGGGCTGGGCTTCCTTTTCGTTCCCATTACGCTCGTGGCTTATATCGGAATACCAACGGAGAAAAGCAATTCCGTGGCCGGCATGGTCAATTTCTTCCGTAACATCGGAAGCAGCGTCGGGACTTCGATGGTCACGACCATGATTGCGCGGCGTTCGCAGTACCATCAGACGATTCTCGCCAGCCACGCGACATCTACCAACCAGGGGTTCAACCAAAGGATCACAGGTTTTACCCACCTCTTCTCCAGCGGCGCTGGGGGCGGTGGTGGTGCCAGCCCGCCCGACGCGCAGGCGCACGCTTTTGCCCTCGCGTATCGGCAGCTGCAAGCACAGGCCGCTACGCTGTCTTATATTGACGTCTTCTATATTCTGTCTGTCATCGCCGGCATCATGTTCTTTCTCTCGTTCCTGCTGCGGAAGAATGATCCGCATGGCGGCGGAGAAACGGTAATCGCACACTAGCTGTAGAGAGATGGGAAGGGACTATGATTCGAGTCATCACCATCGAGCGTGAATACGGCGCCGGCGGCGGCGCCATTGCCAAGAAGATCGCAGACCGCCTGGGCTGGAAGCTCTGGGACCAGCTCTTTACCTGCGAGATCGCCAGAATCGCCAACTGCGAACGTTCTGAAGTTGAGAGCCGGGAGGAACGTATCGACTCGCTGTATTACCGGCTGATTAAATCGATCATGCGTGGCAGCTTCGAAGGAAACACAAACCTGCGAGGCCTTAACTGCCTCGACGCCGATAGCATTATGCGGATCACCAAGCAGGTTACGTTGCAGGCTGCCGCCGACGGTAATTGCGTGTTGGTTGGTCGCGGATCACAGCATCACCTGCGCGACCGCGACGATACGCTGCGGATCTTCCTGTTCGCGCCTCGGGAAGCAAAAATGGAGCGCCTCATCAGGGAAGGCATGACAACCCAGGAAGCGGAAGAGTCGGTCGATACCGTCGACGAAGAGCGAGCTGCCTTCATCGCCAAGTATTTTCAAATGGAGTGGCCGAACCGTGCCCTCTATCACGCTTTGCTCAATACTGCCTCGGGGGAAGAGCTGATCATCCAAACGATCATGGGCCTCAAGGACGCGATCGACCAGCAGCAGTTCACGCGTGTTCGCATCGCTCGCTGAGGGGTAGCTCCGGAAGACCGCCCCCTATCGCGACGTCCTGAGACTTTAAGGAATTACCCGGATATTTTCAGGTACTTACCTGATTGGCGATGGCAATTCGCCATGCGACATTTGTCCTGCACGCGAGAAGTAAAGGGAGGCGGCACCTTGGGGGAGGGCGGCTCCCTTTCGTGCTTTTGTGGCTTATCTCCGGCGTTAGGACCCTGATGAGGCGCCGCGTCGAAGCTTGGCTGCTTTGACGGCGTTCGCCATCAACATGGCAATGGTAAGCGGTCCGACGCCGCCCGGAACCGGGGTCATGGCGCCTGCAACATCCGCAGCCTTGGGATGCACGTCACCAACCAGCGTGGAACCCTTCTCCGCAAATTGCTTTTCACGCTGCGCGTCTCCGCCGAACAATGTTTCGAACAAAGCGCGGTCGGCAACGCGGTTGATGCCGACGTCGATGACGGTTGCTCCCGGCTTCACCATGTCAGGAGTGACGAAGGCGGCTTTCCCGATTGCCGCAACCAGGATGTCGGCGCGGCGGCAAACCCCGGCCAGGTCACGGGTTTTCGAGTGGCAAACCGTAACGGTAGCGTTTGCGTTAGTTAACAGCATCGCCATCGGCTTTCCAACGATATCGCTGCGGCCGACGACAACGGCGTCAGCACCAGCGATCGGAATGTTGCTACGCTTCAGGATTTCCATGCATCCGGCCGGAGTGCAGGCAACCAAGCCGGGTCGCATTGTCGACAGCAGCCCAACGTTCATCGGGTGGAATCCATCAACATCTTTGGCAGGGTCGACGGCGAGCAAGATGCGTTTTGCATCGACATGAGGCGGCAAAGGAAGTTGCACCAGGATGCCGTCGATCTCGTTTCGCCGGTTCAGTTCCTCAACCAAAGTCAATAGCTGTTCCGTGTTCAGGTTGGCCGATGGAGTGATCTTTTCGCTGTAAAGTCCGAGTTGCTCGCAGGTGCGCACCTTGTTACGCACATAGACGTCTGAAGCCGGATCGTTTCCAACCAACACGGCGGCAAGCCCGGGGCGAATATTCTTCACCGCGAGTGTCTTTATCTCTTCTGCCAATTCGCCGCGAATCTCGGCAGCGATGCGGTTGCCATCAAGGATGGTGGCCGGCATGAGTTCCTTTCCAAAGGCCGCTGGAAGCGCAGCAAGGATTGTAAATGTCTGGTCCCTCGGGAGGCTGTGATGGTTTTTCCTGTGTGGCAAACAAACCGGCTGGTTTAGACTAATCTGCGTCGCAACGATCTGGTCAGGGGAAGCGCGGTGAGAGTCCGCCACTGCCCCGCAACTGTGAGTGCCGAGGCCGCGACCGAATCGCCACTGGAGTCGAAGCTCTGGCAAGGCGGTCGCGAACCCGAGAAGCACGAGTCAGGAGACCTGCCAGGTTCACACCAGGCTGAGTTGGCTTCGATGGGAGAGCTGGCTGGCATTTTTCGATCTGCCTGAAATCCATCCCGTTTCGATCTCGGATTTTCGTGACCCGGAAGCTGGTTATCGGCGCTGTCTTTCTGTCGCTCTGCTCCCTCGCGAGAGCCACTCGCTTAGTGGAGGACGAGAGCGGGCGCAGGGTTTCGCTTCCAGACGAGGTGCAGCGTGTGATTTGCCTCACCCCGAGCATCACGGACACCGTGTACGCGCTGGGAGCATCAACGCTTATCGTTGGAATTACCGACTATACCGAGTATCCGCCCGAGGCCAGCAAGGAGAAGCAAAGCGTGGGTGACATTCTCAATCCCTCCCTTGAACGAATTGTCACGCTGCACCCCGACGTAGTGATCGCGGTGTCCACGCTGAACAGCCCGAGCACGATTCAAGGACTGGAGCGACTGGGGATTGCAGTGTTCACCGTTAACGGTCACGGGCTCGCTGGCGTCTACAGCTCCATTACCAGCATCGGACGAGCGTTGGGACGCGAGAAGGAGGCTGCGGCGCTGGTGACGCAACTCAGGGCTCGCGAGCAGAAGGTCCGGACGGCAGCGTTACTAAGGAAACATCCGTCGGTGTTCCTGGTGGTGCAGCTTGATCCCTGTATCACCGCGGGGCGCGGCGCCTTCATAACGGAACTGATCGAGGCGGCAGGAGCGACTTCGATCACCGACGATCTGACACAGGACTGGTTGCGCGTCGGACTCGAGTCGATTATTCCGCGGGGCCCCGACTACATTATGCTGATGAAGAGCGCACCGATTACGCTGCAGGATATGCGGTCACGAGCGGGATGGAACTCGCTGCGAGCGGTGAAAGAAGGGAAGATCTTGCGGGCGGACGACCGGCTGCAGAGTCCCAGCCCGGCGGCATTTGATGGGTTGGAAGATCTGGCATACCAGATTCAAGCGGTGCAATAGAAGCATTGCAGGCCAAAGATAAAATTCGAAGGCGTCCGACGGCTGGTATTGCCATCGCGATGCTGTCCGGTGCGCTGTTACTAACGATCACCTTATCGGCTGCGGTCGGCTCATCCCACCTATCTCTGAGCACGCTCTTGCGGGCATTGTTGCGACCTTCCGAAGCCGGAGATGCTGGAGTCATCTTGTTCAGCTTGCGTTTCCCTCGGGTGCTGGCTGCGGCGCTGGCAGGGGCGGCCCTCTCCGCTACTGGCGTGCTCTTTCAGGGACTGTTTCGTAATCCGCTGGCTGACCCGTTTGTGCTTGGCGCCTCGGGCGGGGCCGCACTGGGCGGCGCGTTAGCCGTGTTCCTCTTTCCGACACTGTCCTTTGCGGGAATCGGAGCGGCAGGGGTGTTTGCCTTTGCCGGAGCCTTGCTCACCATGGTAATTGTGTGGAACATCGCCCGGCACAGCGCTCGTTTCGCCATGGAGAGCATGCTTCTCGCTGGATTTGCGGTGGGAACAATGTTGAACGCAGCCACCTCGGCTTTCGAACTGAAACAAGAGGCCGCGAATCCGGGAGCGAGGATTTTGTCCGCTTGGTTGTACGGACAAATCGGGATTGCACCATGGCTTCAAATTGGCGTGGTGGCGACGGTGATGCTGGCAGGCCTGATCGTCGCTATGCCTCTCGCGCGGAGGCTGAACACGCTGGCGCTCGGAGAGGAATATGCCGCGCAACTTGGAGTCAGTGTAAGCCGCGTTCGTATCCAGGTGCTGATTGTGGGGTCGCTCTTGACGGCGTTGGCTGTTTCGCTGGGCGGACTCATCGGTTTCGTCGGATTGCTCGTACCGCATTTTCTGCGGCTGATACTTGGCCCCGACCATTTCCGCTTGCTTCCTGCCGCGGCGCTGGGGGGCGCAACTTTTCTGGTGATCGCGGACACCGTAGCCCGCACCATGATCGCGCCGGCAGAACTGCCGGTCGGAATTCTGACGGCGTTCATCGGCGGTCCGGCGTTCCTTTATCTGCTGAACCGTAGAAGGGAAACGGCCTGATGGCGATGATCGAGGCCGCAAACCTTCAGTTCGGGTATGGTCAGCGGGTTGTGTTCAGCGACCTGTCATTCAGCGTTAACGCTGGCGATATGGTCGCACTGTTGGGCGCCAACGGAACGGGCAAGACCACCCTGCTGAATGTCGTTGCCGGTTTGCGACGAGCGCAAAAGGGGCGTTTGGCCCTGAACGGACGCGACCTTACGATTTGGACACGGCAGGAGTTATCGCGCTACGTCGCATTGGTGCCGCAGTTGCTGGAGTTGCCGTTCGCCTTCCGCGTGAAAGAGATCGTAGCTCAAGGCCGCGTTCCGTATACAGGTCCGTTCGGCGGACTTTCAAAACACGACCACGACGTGATCGAACGCGCCATGGAAGCTACGGATGTCTCTGTCCTGAAGGATCGCGTCTTTTCCGAGCTGTCGGGTGGCGAGCGTCAGCGCGTAAAACTGGCCATAGGGCTGGCGCAGGAACCGAAGCTGATGTTGCTCGATGAGCCAACCCAGCACCTGGACATTGGCCGTCAGATTGAACTGGTGGCTCTACTACGGCGACTCAATGAAGGCGGGATCACGATTATTGCAGCTATCCACGATTTGCATGTGGCACGCGAGAATTTCAGCCGAGCCATGCTGCTGACCAACGGTTCGTGTTTGTGCGGGCCGACAGCGGAGTTGCTGCGGCCTGACCTTCTGGAAATAGCCTTCAGCGTCGATGCTGCTTCACTTGAAAGTTACACGAGAGGCACCATCCGCACGAACGTGTAGTATCCCTATTTGCCCGGTTCTCCTGTGCTGGTGAACTTCGTCCCGGCAAGTTCGGCTCCTGATGCAAACACGGCGCGCACGCGGGCACGATTCGGCCCTGCCTGCTGCACGGCTTCCAGCGTGGCTTTGAGCGCTGCGTCGAACGGAGTTTTCTCGGGAAGCCGGAAAATCCACGGAATGTTGATCGACGTAAGCGTTTTGTCAGCAGACACGGCGAGCACCGGCACGAACGCTTTGACTCCGATCTGTTCGGCCAGGTGGCTGGAGTTGCGGTCGAGACTGATCAGCGCCACTACTTGATCGTCGTACACAGCGCGCACCAGTTCGGTCGATGCTTTACCCCAGGGTTGGTCGGAGGAGATGGCGATTAGCGAAATCGTTCTCTCCTTTAAGTTCGCTTGCGAAAGCAACTGCCTGACTGCGGTGGAGTCGACCTGCTCTGTTGCCTTCGGACCGAACACTCCGATCTTGATTTCGTCTCCAGAAATGTCTGCGGTCAGAGGTCCGTCGTAGGTAACGCCATCCTCGCCTACATGGGCGTACTCTTTGTCCATCCTGGCAACGCGGTATTCGATTTTGCCATTGCTTACTGTTCCCAGGTACATCGGGCGGAGCTGTTTGTCGTTGGGATCGAAGCTCATTTCTCCGGTTACGCCGCGGTAATTGGTGGTTCCGTACAGCGCATCGCGGATCATGGCGCGGTTCAGCCCAGCTGCGCAAATCGCTTTGAGCAATATCTGCATCTGGTCGTACGCCAGGGCTGCGAAGTGATCCGGCGATTCGTTGTACTTCTTCTGATAGCGGGCGATGAAGTCTCGCCATGCCGGATCTTTGCTGGTCGGATCGTACGGATAAACAGCCTGGAAGCCTTCTGCTGCCGCGCCCGCAAGATTAACAAGGTTATCTCCGAGCGTGCGGTGGCTGCCAAATACCTTCTGCTTCATTCCCAGTTCCTCCATCTGCTGCAGGATGAGCGCAGCCTTTGGCTCGTCGGTCCAGAGAACGATGCCGTCGACGCGTGAGTCGTTGATCACTCGTAGCTGCCGTCGCATATCGGTGTCGTACGGCATAAACTTCTGCTCGATAATGATCGGGTGACCGAGACGCCGGGAGGCATCGCGAAACTTGGGAACACCAAAGCGACCGTAGCGGTCGTTCACGCGAAGGATGGCAACTCTCTTCAATCCAAGTTCGCCATAGATGTGACGTGCCAGCGTGTAGCTCTGGGTGCGGTCATCCTGTAGATCGGTGAAATACCATGGAATGAGGGTTTCGGGGATCGTTGGGTCCGTTGAGGCGCTGTTCACGATTGGAACTTCGGCCCGCAGTGAAACGCGCAGGGCGATGTGGGTAGTGTCGCCGCTGATGGAGCCGAAAATTGCCCAGACCTTGTCGTCGTAGGCCATCTTGACCAGCTCGTTACTGGAGGCTCCCCAGATGGCGGAGTCGTTGTGCAGCATCAGTTTGAACGGCTTTCCACCGTATCCACCGGCGGCGTTGGCTTCATCGATCGCCATTGCTGCGCCGTTCAGCATCTTCTTGCCGAGAGCGGCATCGGGATGGTTTTCGAGCGGACCGATAAAGCCAATCCGGATCTCATCCACATTCTTCACGACCGGGTAATCGCGCGAGGCGCCGTTGTACTCGACGATGTCTGTGTAGTTTTCCCAGTAGGGAACCGTGAACTTCGAATACGGCCGAAGGTCTTCAGGTTCCTGCGCGTACGGACGCATCGAGCGCGGCTTCGGTTTGCCAGAAGGATTGCTCCCGCAGGAGCAACCCGAGAAGGTCTGACTGTAGGCAACCGAGCACAGCACAACGAACACAACAAACCTGACTACGCGCTGCATGGTATTGCTCCTGGCAAGCTACTCTTCCGTCTTCTTGTGGAACATCGCGATCGCTTCAATTTCAATCAGCAACTCGGGCCGACACAGAATCGCCTGGATGCCCGTCGAGGCCGGCAGGGGATCCAGGCCCTGCTCCTTGAAGAAAGCTGTCCGCTCTTCGTTGAACGCCTCGTAGTCGCGCTCGATGTCCCGCAGGTAGCAGGTGGTACGAACGATGTCTTTCCACGTAGCGCCTTCAGCTTCGAGCAGCAGCGAAATGTTGTGATACGTGCGGCGCAACTGCGCGCGGAAATCACCAATGTGAACACTGACGCCGTTCTCGTCGATGCTGGCAGTGCCGGAGATGAGGAGAATGACCAGGTTGCCAAGGTCAATTCTCATGCCGCGGGAAAAAGAACTCGGCTTGGCGTAGTGGTAAGCCTCATTTAGCGTATTGAGGTTAGTGATCGCGCGCTTTTCCACCGGCGCTTTCGTCACTTCTTGTAAAAGTTCTGCGACTGTCATGACCTTCTCCTTAGAATTGCAATTTAAGATGTGGACCATTAATTCACTCGAATCCCGTGGCCCAGGCCTTTGGCCGTTGCCACCCAAAGATCTCTTCCTTGGAAATCGATACCTAAAACGTAATTGTGCGCAGGGGCGGAATCGACGGCAACGGGGGTGACTTTGCCCTCGCCGTCACGCACATACATCTCGGGCTTGCCGGTGTCGAGAGCCGGGCGGTACACCGACCAGTTCGTGCCGTCGTAATAGGCGAGCCCCTTGTCGGTTGAAAACCAGCACTTGTTGGCGTCCACCGCCTTCACCTGGTTCGTGAAGTTGCTGGGCAGGCCGCTATCCTTGGTCAGAAAGTTGTGCCAGTTTCGGCCGTCGTAGCGGCTGTCGCCAAAGTAAGTCGCCACCCAGAGGATCTTGTCGACGTAGCTGACCGAAGTCGTGATCTCGTGGATCAGCCCCTGATCCTTAAAGAGTACGATCTCGGTTTCTCCGTCCGGATCGTTGTAGTCCTTCCACTTCTCGGTCTTGACATCGTATTCGAGAACACCTGCTCCCCAGACCGCGTAGTAAACCTTGTCGGGATCGGTCGCCGTGACGTTATAGGTCCAGATCTCGTACATCGGTGTGTTGCGTTCGTTGAAGAGGCTCCATTGCCCGGTGCGTTTGTTGTAGCGACTGGCGCCCGCTGCCGTGGCCATCCACACGTAGTCGCCACCGACCGAAACGCTGTAAACGACATCGTTACTGACGCCAGAGTTGAGTTGATTGAAGGTGTCGATACGCCCGGCGGAGATGCGGTTTGCGCCTCCCATCGTTCCGGCCCAAACTTCGCCGGTTTCTTTGTCCAGAGCCAGCGATAACACTGCGCGATGCGCCAGTCCGTCCTTAGTGTTGTAGACCTTCCACTTGCCGCCTTCGTAAACCGCCAGGCCATCTTCCGTTCCTGCCCAGATGCGAGGGCCGTCAACCAGCACGCAGAAAACGTGATCGTTCGGCAATCCATCAGCAACGGTAAAGTTCTCCCACTTGAAGCGAGGCATATCGGGAGTTGCGGCCAACATCGGCAAAGCAACCGAGAGACAACAAAGTACAGCGATCATGCGTGCTCTCATAAAGTCCTCAGGTACTCGATGAGGTCGTTCAACTCATCTTTCGTCAGGTCGTTGGTGACGCCATGTGTATCTTTCGGGTTAAAGACGGTCCAGATCTCTTCCATGCTGTGTGCCGATCCGTCGTGCAGGTACGGAGCGGAGTAAGCCACGTTCGTAAGTTGAGGAACGTCGACCATCGGCGAGCGATCCGTCGGCTTCCCGCTCCCCACATCGAATAACTTCTGATCGGTGTACTTCGGGCCGCTGTGGCAAAAAGCGCACTGGTTTTCCTGCGGGATAGGCCGCCCATCCTTGTAATTCGTGCGCTCGAAGATCGCTTTGCCGCGCTCCTGCGCTGCTGTCAACCCTCCATTGGGAAGGCGATAGCGATTGGGTCGAAGGGGCAAGGAGAACACGAACGTTACAAGATCGGCTAACTCTCCCGCGTCATAACTCTGCGACCGGTAAAAGAACTTCTCTGTGCGCGGACCGCACTCCTGCGCCATCGTCGGATTGCCGCCGTTCCACTTGAACGGCTCTGTTCCTGAGAGGTCCTCGATCGAACGGTTATCGACAATGTCTTTCCCGAATCCGTCCGGTTCCAGGTCCCACTCGAGTCCGTCGAAGGTGGCGTCAATATGGCAGTTGGCGCAGCTGAAGTGTCCCTGAAACGAGTACTTGGTGTTGTAGAAGAGCCGCTCGCCCCGGCGCACGGAGTTGTAGTCTTTGCGCCCTCCGAGATCAATTGTCGATACTATCTTGTCGGTGCGAGTGTCAATCACGCCGACGGTGTCATCCATACGATTCGTGACATACAGCGTTCGGCCATCACGCGAGAGCAGCAGCGAGCGCGGATTTGTTCCTGTCGGAATATGAGTCAGCACGTAGTTAGCCGATGCCGACAAGTCATTTGCGACATCCGCTGGAGCGGTCTTCGCGAAGGCCAGCAGCCTTGGGATGCTGATGACGCTGACGACCGACATCCCTCCCGACGTGACGTAGAGCTTGCTCTTATCCGGCGTGATAGCGACCCCGTATGGCATCGGAAAATAACGATCCAGTTGGTCGAGAGGAAGTTGGACCACTCCGTCTACGTCCTTGCCGAATAGTGCAAGCGAATTGCCGAAGACATAGCCGTGTTCGACGTGAGCGAGCGGGATCAGGTTCTTCGGTCGCAGTTGCGCGACGACGCCAACACCGCCATCGGGGGAAAACGCAGTGTGAAAAACCCCCGCAACGTTCTTGAGCGGCAAGCGATCGACGACGACCTCTCGTGCCGTATCAATCACCGTGACCTCCGACTGCGGAGGTGCGCGGTGTCCAATGTTATTGGGATAAACGTGCGTACAGTAGAGGCGACCGCCGTCGGGAGAGAGCGTGAGATAGCTCGCGCCGCGGCCCGCTGTCAGGCGCTTGCGTTCCTCGCCGGTCTTCAGGTCAATGATCGAGACATCGTTGCTGAGACGGTTCGCGGCATAAAGCGTCTGACCATCACGAGTCAGCGCGATATCGATCGGCTCGAAGCCTGTGTGAAGTGTCTTCAGAGTCTGAAATGTCTTCGCGTCGAGAACCGAAACCGTGTCGTCCCACGAATTGCCAACGTAAATTTGGTCACCGCTGGGTGAAACCGCCAACCCGCGCGGAACCGTTCCCACCGCCACCCGCTGCGTCACCTTGCCGGTCTTGGCGTCAACCACCGCCAACTCGTTGCTGCGTTCGCAAACTACGTAGATCGAGCGCCCATCCGCCGAAAATGCCATCGTTCCGGGCGAGAGGTACTTAGGCTCTGCACTCTCGGGATGAGCTCCTGCTCCGGAGTGGAAGCCGAGCACAATAACGACGATCGCAGCGATGGCGCTGATCCAGAGGGCAACTGTGGGGAACTTTGTGAGACGCTGGCTCACTTCGGCTCCTCCACCGTGAGGATCTGGTCGATCTTCGGATTCTCAATCGTCTGCTCTGTACCGCTTGGCCAGTGCACGACCAGTTTGTCGATCCTCGTGATCGTGCCAAGGCCGAAGTGAACGCGCCCATCATCCTGTGACAAGTAGCCGGAGCCGGCGATTCGCTGCGCCAGTTGCTTCTGTCCGACGGCCGTCAGTTCCAGGTGCGCGCCGATACCGTCACGGTTGCTCTTCGTGCCCTTGAGCTTTACAGTTAGCCAGTGTCCGGTATTCGTTGACGTGTTGTGCAGCAACGTCGCCGGTGCGCCCAGATTCACGACGAACGCATCGATCTTGCCGTCGTTGTCATAGTCGCCAAAGCAGGCGCCGCGCGCGACCGTCTTCACGTCCAGAGCGGGGCCGGCCGAACGCGATACATCTTCAAACTTGCCCTTGCCAATGCCCCGATACACCGAATGCTCTTGCGGCACCATGTGGATGAGCCCACCGTGAAACACCATGATGTCGAGCAGACCATCGTCATCGAAGTCGTAAACGCCGGATCCCCAGCTAACGTACTGGCCCGTCATCTGCGCGATGCCCGAATCGCCGCTCTTTTCCACGAACTGATCTTTACCGTTCCACTTCATCAGGCGATTGTCTTTGGAGTCAGTGACCCACAAATACAGGAGACCGTCTTTATCAATGTCGGCGAACAGCGGCCCCATTGACGACGTGGACTCGCCGTTCTGCCCATAAGCAACGCCCAGGTCCGTAGCAACTTCTTCGAACGTGCCCTTCTTCTTATTATGGAAGAGAAAGTTCTCGGTCTTGTCGTTGGATACGTAGATGTCGGGATAACCGTCGCCATCGTAATCGAACGCCGTGACGCCCATGGTGCGGCCTTTGTAAGCCGCGATTCCCGACTTCTCCGAAACATCCGTAAACGTACCGTTACAGTTATTGTGGAAAAGCAGGTTGGTGTCGGCTTCGTAATCAAGCGGCCCGGGATAGTTGTCGGCGGGGTAGAATGCGCGATACTTGGGATCGAACTTCACGTAACGCCCAACAAAGAGATCGACGCATCCGTCCTTGTCGTAGTCAAGCCATGCCGAACTGATCGCCCAGCCATTGACCTTGATGCCAGCCTTCTCGGTTACGTCTTCAAATGTGCCATCACCTTTGTTGCGATAGAGAATCGCCTTCCCGTACCCGGTGACGAACAGATCGGTGTATCCGTCATTATCGAAATCGGCCGCAACGGCCGCCATGCCGTAGATGTTGGCCGCGACCCCGGCCTGTTCGGTGACATCGGTAAACTTGCCGTTCCCGTCGTTGCGATAAAGATGATTGTGCGGCGCCTCCGCCGGTTGTTGCTTCAGCGGATAGGGGTGCATCCCGGCCTCGAGCGGTTTGCCGCTAAGGACATAGAGATCGGGCAGCCCATCGTTGTTGTAGTCGAACCAGACACACCCGCCGCCGGTCGCTTCCAAAAGCGACCCCAGCTTGGCAGATCCAAAATTGTGCGTGAACTTGATGCCAGAAACGGTAGTCGCGTCTTCAAAGTGAATTGCGGGTGCGGACGTCGTCTGCGCAAGCAGGGAGGAGGAGAGCAGCAAAGTAATAAAGATGCGCGGGAACAACTTAGTGACCTCCCTTGGCAAGGGACATTGCCTTGCCGGTCATATCAGCGGGCTCCGTTGACTTCACCAATACCTGCGGGACGGCATTCTCCGGTGAGCGCTCCGGGCCGGCATGGCAACCAACGCAAACACGTTGTTCTCCGCGGCGCATCCAGAACCATCCGTGCTCGCGCTGCACCGTGTTCCCAGACTTGTCGAGAAGTTCCAGTTGGATCGGCTGATCGGCGGGCACGTGCAGGAAGAACGAGCCATCGCCTTCGACCCCGGCATTGCCCATCAGCACTGTTTTGCCTTCCGAACGCGTGTAGAGATTGACTGATGCAACGCTGCCGTTTGCGATCTTCAGCTTCGAGGTGTAAGCGTTCAGGCAAAGAACGTTGGCACCATTCCAATCATGCAAGCCCGATGGGTGGCGGTTTGGAACCATGCGCTTGGTCACGAACTCCGGCTGCACCGCGTCTGCGTTGCCTGCGGAGACCCATGTGCTCAAGGTGTCATTCGCCGTGTCCCACTCCAACAACGAGTAGTTTGCTGCCGTATGCGGCCGCCAGGCCGCCAGGTACCTGCCTTCCGAGATCTCAATTACTTCGCCCGCGAGATCCCCTCCGGGTGTCCTCACATCGACCGCGTGCGCGAGGGCCGAAGTAAAGAGAGCCGCTCCGGCATCGCTCGCAAACAGAATGTCTCCCGAAGAAGTCTGTCTACCGGAATGGCGATTCGGACCATGATCGCAGCGGTAGGCTTCGACTCCGCTGCCGTCCGAGTAAACCGTGTACAGTTCCGCCGTCCTGCCCTCGCCCAGCGGATACCCCGCCTCGAACAGGATTCTTCCGTCGCGCAGAACATCTGTGGGCAGCGCATTTCCGGGAATCGAACTTAGCCGCAACGTTACACCGGTCTCTATCGCAAGGGCTTCCAGTTGGAACCGGCCTTCCGTCTTGTGTGCATATACGATCCGGTTTTCCGGCAAATAGAACGGCCGAACGCAGTCGCCGTCGCACTTGGTCAATTGCTTGGCGTCAGTTCCAGCAATCCTTGCTTCCCATATCTGCCAAACGTCACTTGCGGATTTCTTTCCCGCGAATAGCACCCTCGTTCCGTCGAACGAGACATTGGCATCTGCTGTGGCGAAAACTTCTTTCGCGAACTCGCGCGAATCGCCGTCGCGCAAGATCAACTTCGCACCGGAAGGGAAGCGTTCTCCGCCCTGCAGCCAGGCCAGCGACTCGAAGTGCGGAGTCGAGGTATAGATCAGGGCCGGCTCGGAAGCTTGTTTTGATGGGGCAGCATGTCCGACGGCAAAAATCACCGCGACTGCCAGGGCCAGGAATAAGGCTGTGACTGCGCGAGACCGCATCAGGCGCGTCCCCCGGCTTGCGAGCCGTAGCACCATGCATTCTGGGAAGCCAGTTGGATGTAGCGCCCGAGATCGCGCATCATGTCGTCGAACTGCTCGAAGGTAAGGGACTGGTCTCCGTCGCTCAGTGCCTTGTCGGGATCGGGATGTACCTCCACGATCATGCCATCAGCTCCGACCACCGCCCCGGCACGCGCGAGGATCGGAACCAGGCTGCGAACGCCGCAGGCATGGCTGGGATCCACGATCACTGGCAGGCGGCTGACTGTCTTGAGCACGGGTATTGCCGCGATATCGAATGTGTTACGCGTTGCTGTGCCAAAGGTGCGAATGCCGCGTTCGCAGAGCATGATGTCAGGATTTCCATTAGCCGCAATGCATTCCGCCGCTGCCAGAAGATCCTCCAGCGTCGCAACCATGCCACGCTTCAACAGCACCGGGCGTCCGCAGCGTCCCACTTTTTCAAGTAGAGCGACGTTCTCCATGTTGCGGGAGCCGACCTGCATGATGTCGGCATATTCGGCAATCAGCTCGACGTCGTCTTCGCTTAGCACTTCCGTTACAATCGCCAGCCCGGTGGTCTCGCGAGCTTTGGCGAGAAGCTTCAGCCCCTCCAGCCCCATGCCTTGAAACGCGTAAGGCGAACTCCGCGGTTTAAATGCTCCCCCGCGCAGGATGCGGGCCCCTCCAAGTGCTACCGCCTCGGCTGTGCTTAGCAGTTGTCGTTCGGACTCGACCGAACACGGTCCGGCCATGACGACAAAATCACCGCTTCCGACCTCGATATCTCCAATGCGAACGACGGTGTTCTCGCACTCCACCGATTTCGTCACCAGGGGATATCCTGAAAACTGTTTGGACCAGTTAGTTGCCACCGACAAGAGCTCCCGTCTCCAGCGTTTAGCTAACTTATTCGGTATCCAACCCGAGGGTCGGTGATGTGTGCACATTGCAGCAGTGATGTGAGCAAAAATTACAAATAATATGTTTGTACTATTGCGTTGGATGTGCGGGAAGTGCGCGAATTTAGCGGATAGAGTGAGTGTAACGTTAGCGGTAGATACGTAGCGCCAGAGTTAGGAAAGACGCCTTCGCCCGCTGGAAAGCAGGGATGGTCCAGGATCAGTCCACGCAGCCCAAAATGGATGATCCGATCATGAATATCCAGATTGCCAGTTATTCAGATAATGCAGATATCCAGATTAGTTTGGTCTTCTCGGCCCCACCCGATCGAGTATCCGCCGCACCTTCTTCGGAGAAATTGAAAGCTTCGCCGCCACTCGAGAAACCTTCCGTCCTTCCCGCTCCCACACGCGCGGAATGATCAACTCCGCGAACTCTTCCGTGACCTGCTGGAAAGTCTTGTCCCCGAGCGCGCCCTGCGACCACGCCTTCAACTTCGAATCGACACTGCCCGCGCGCACGATCTTCGACTTCAGCGCCTGCAGGTCCTCCCACATGTTGTCCGGCTGTGCGCCTTTGCGGGACGCAATTGCCAAGTCATATGCCTCGCGCGCCGCGTCGGTGTCATCGTAGAAAGCATTGCAATGCGTGAAGCCCAGCCATAGGTATGCATTGGTCAGCAACCGCTGGTTCTGCGTGTGTTTCGCTAGTTCGATCGCCTCACGCACGTACTCTAAAGCGCGCCGTGCATGGCTTCCCGGGTCGCTCCCTTCCGTGATCTCTTCTTCCACTCGCGCATTCTCGATCATGCACTGCACCACCCGCGCGCGTCCCATCAGGATGTAATCCTGCTTCGCCTCGCCCAACCGGTAAGCTTCCTTGGCTTTGCTCTCCGCGCCTTGGTATTCGCCATCGTCCAGCAATACGTAGGAGTAATTCAACTGCACCGTGCCGATCCCGTGATGCGTAGGGTGGTGCGAATAAATAGCCGCTGCCTCCTCAAGATGCGCGACGATCTCCTGGTGAAATTGCTCCAACCGTTGCCGATATTCGGTTGCACTCGAGGAAGGCGCCTTTGCCGATCCAGCATCCTTGCGCCTTCGTTCCACCTGCTTGTCTATCTTCCTTCTCAGCTGCGACGCAATCGCTCTCTTCGCCAGCGCAATGTTCGCTAATGACCTTGCCAGGTTTGGATGCTGCTCGTCACGCTTGCGAAATTCGTCAATCGCCCGATTGAAATATTCGATCGCCTGGTCGAAGCGCCCAGCGCGCCGCGCCACTCGCCCGTAGAAGGAATGGATGTTCCCCAGCGTGACGTGATCGTCGGTCTCTCGCAGAACCGACTCAGCGTGTTCCGAGATCTGCTCCGCCTCCTTGACCTTGCCCTTCTGGAACAGAATCCAGCTTTCCAGCACTTCCGACAGTGCTGCCATACGCGGAAAACCGAGCGCCAGCGCCGATTCCTTCCCTTGATGCGCAAAGATGAGCGCCTTCTCGTACTCGCCACGGCGCCGCAGGCAACGCGCCTTCCAGAACAGGACAATCGACTGCGACTGCTGATCGTCTAACTCACCCGGCAGCCCCAACACGAAATCGAAGTGCTGGATAGCGGTGTCAATCTCCTCTTCCGCCATGGCCAGCATCCCTTCAGCCATGCGCAGGTAGAGATAGTTATGAAGAGTGAGGTCGGCTCGAGTCGAAGAATTGAACTTGTGCAGGATTGTTTTCAGGAGCGAAGCGTCGAAGGCGCCAACATCAATCCATTGCGCCAGGTGACCGACAAACCGCGCCGAGTCCGCTTGCCGCGGACCAAGCGACTTCAACAACGCCTCCCGCGCGCGAAGGGAAGACAGTCCGCGTTCGATGCATCGTTGTGCGAGGCACTCCCGCAACTCGTTCAGGAGCGCCTGGTCGATCTCGGTTGATGCCGTCGCCTTGCGTCCACCCATCAGTCGACGTTTTAATCCAGCAGGTCGTAACTGGCAAGCGTCAAGAACTCAGGGAAGTCCTGCGCCGTCATCAGTCCGTGTAATAGTTGCACCGCTACTTCGAGAAATTTTCCCTGGGGCATCTGCCTCTTACGCTCATCGATATACTGCGTCACCAACTCGCGCGTCACCTCGCGGCCGTCATCCATCTTCGCGCCGTGGCGGATCCACTGCCACACCTGTGCGCGGCAAATCTCGGCCGTCGCCGCGTCTTCCATCAGGTTGTAAATCGGCACGCAGCCCAGCCCCTGGATCCACGACAGCAGGTACTGCAGCCCGACGTCAATGTTCCAGCGGAGACCGTGCTCGGTGATGGTGCCGGTGGGCACTTCGAGCAGGTCCTTCGCAGCAATGGGAAGGTTGTTCCGCTTCTTCCCAATCTGGTTCGGCTCCGGCATGTACTGGTCGAAGATCTCCTTCGCGATCGGCACCAGCCCGGGATGGGCCACCCACGTCCCATCGTGTCCAGCCTTTACCTCGCGCAGCTTGTCCTGCCGAACTTTTTCCAGCGCACGCTCGTTCGCCTCCGCGTCATTGCGAATCGGGATCTGCGCCGCCATGCCTCCCATGGCGTGAATACCACGCCCATGGCAGGTCTGGATCAGCAATTCCACGTACGAGCTAAGGAAGTGCCTCTCCATGGTGACTTCCGCGCGATTCGGGAGCACGAAGTCTTTGTGGTTCCTGAACTTCTTAATGAAGCTGAAGATGTAATCCCATCGGCCGCAGTTCAATCCCGCCGAATGGTCGCGCAGTTCGTAAAGAATCTCGTCCATCTGGAACGACGCAAGAATCGTCTCGATCAGCACCGTCGCGCGAATCGAACCCCGCGGAACCCCTAGCTCATCCTGCGCAAAGTTGAAGACGTCGTTCCAAAGCCGCGCTTCCAGGTGACTCTCCATCTTCGGCAGATAGAAATAAGGACCAGTGCCGCGGCTCAGCAGTTCCTTTGCGTTATGGAAGAAGTACAGCCCGAAGTCGAACAACGAAGCCGAAATCGGTTTCTCATCAACCTGGAAATGCTTTTCGTCGAGATGCCAGCCTCGCGGCCGCACCAACAACACTGCCCGCTTCTCATTCAGCCGGTACTTCTTTCCTTCAGGACTGTCGTACGTGATCGTCCCGCGGACTGCGTCCTGCAGGTTCTGCTGCCCTTCCATATTGTTCTGCCAGGTGGGCGAGTTCGAATCCTCAAAATCCGCCATGAATACGTTCGCACCCGAGTTCAGCGCGTTGATGATCATCTTCCGATCCACTGGCCCGGTGATCTCAACCCGACGGTCCATCAGGTCTTTCGGGATCGGCGCCACCTTCCAATCACCGGCGCGAATGGAGGCCGTCTCAGGCAAAAGGTCGGGCATCTTGCCCTTATCAATCTCCTGCTGCACCACGCGGCGCCGCGCCAGTAGTTCCTGGCGGCGACTCTCAAAGTTGCGGGCAAGCTTCTGAAGAAATGCTTTGGCTTCTGGCGTTAGGACTGCGGTTTCTGCGGCTGTTTCCATAAGGGCTGTCGAGTTCATAAACGGATGTTAGATGCCTGGCCGGAACTGCGGAAGCAAACTAGTCCGTTTCGGACCAGTAGTCAACCCGGACTAGCCCGCATTGCTCTACATGCAAATCCGCCCTCTAATGAGCGTGGCGGTAACAACTGCTGAGAAAGAACGATGACTCCCAAACAGAACCGATCGCAAGCAACGAATCACACCGAGTGGGGCACCAACCCGCGATGGCAAGGCATCACCCGTCCTTACTCCCAGCCCGACGTCGACCGGCTGCGCGGCACCATGCGCATCGAGTACACGCTGGCCACCCGCGGCGCTGAGCGCCTATGGGATCTTCTCCAAACTAATTCGTATACACCTGCGCTGGGTGCCATGACGGGCAACCAGGCTGTGCAACAGATCAAGGCCGGACTGAATGCTATCTACGTCTCCGGCTGGCAGGTCGCCGCTGATGCCAATGATGCCGGTCAGATGTATCCCGACCAGTCGCTCTACCCGGCGAACAGCGTGCCGTCGCTGGTGAAGCGCATCAACCAGGCGCTCATGCGTGCCGATCAGATCCACCACGCCGAAGGCAAGAACGGCATGTACTGGTTTGCGCCACTGGTTGCCGACGCCGAAGCCGGATTTGGCGGCAACCTGAACGCCTTCGAACTCATGAAGTCTATGATCGAAGCCGGAGCCGCTTGCGTTCACTTCGAAGATCAACTTTCGTCGGCCAAGAAGTGCGGACACCTCGGCGGAAAGGTTCTCGTTCCAACTTCCGAGGCGATCCAGAAACTCGTCGCCGCCCGTCTCGCTGCCGATGTCATGGGAGTTCCGACGCTCCTGATGGCTCGCACCGACGCTGACAGCGCGCATCTGTTGACCAGTGATATTGATCCGCGCGACCACGAATTTTTGACCGGCGACCGCACTGCCGAAGGCTTCTTCCGCATCCGCGGAGGACTGAAATCCGCCATCGCCCGCGGCGTGGCTTACGCTCCATACGCCGACTTGCTCTGGTGCGAAACCTCCAAGCCTGACCTGAAGGAAGCAAAAGAATTCGCCGAAGGCGTACACCGCCATTACCCCGGCAAAATGCTTGCCTACAACTGCTCCCCGTCGTTCAACTGGCGCAAGAACCTCGACGACGCAACCATCGCGAAGTTCCAGCGCGAACTTGGAGCCATGGGCTACCGCTTCCAGTTCATCACACTGGCCGGATTCCACGCGCTCAACCTGGCAATGTTCGAACTGGCTCGCGGCTACAAGCAAGCCGGCATGACCGCGTACTCACGGCTGCAGGACAAGGAATTCGCCCGCGAAGCCGAGTACGGCTACGAAGGTGTAAAGCACCAGCGGTTTGTTGGCACCGGGTACTTTGATTCGGTCCAGCAGGTGATCACCGGTGGATTGGCCTCGACCTTGGCACTCGGGGAGTCAACCGAGGCGGCCCAATTCACCGACGTCACTTTACCCATTCACACCGGGCACGGCCCCGACGCGTCTTGCAACCCGATTCTCGGCCACTGCCCGAACGTGCCGCCCCCGTGCGAGCCCTTCGAGGAACTGCTGCCTTCGGGAGACTAGGTATCAGGGCATGACTTCAGTCGTGCCATTCGTCGACAGCAGCACTGCGGCTTTAGCCCCTGCAAAGAGTTGTTGTCCCCTCGCGGCGAACGCTAACTCCGACGTTCGCCTTTTTTACTGCACGACGGGCATCTCGTGCACGTGATGTCCAGCCCCTTTCGGGAAAGCAAACTGCTTATACCCCACTGGCACCAACGTGCTTTTGCCTTCCACGATGTGGTACGTCCGCCGTGCCTCCACGTGCTCGAACCGTTGCGTTGTTTTCGACACCGGCCATTCAATCTCGATCGCATCCACTTCTTTCGCCTGCCCAATCCCAATGTGCTGCCGCTTCGGATTACCCCCAAAGCTCGACTGGTACCCCACTGTCCGGTAAATTCTTCGTTTGCCCTTCTCGCCCTGTACCTCCACCATGACGCGCGCCCCAAAGGCATCGCGATTCGTTTGCACGCCCTCCAGTTCCAGTGTGATCCAGTTATTGCTGTTCCCAGGATTCGCGAACAAAACGCTCTGGAACGTGTCGCCAGGCAGAGCTCCCCCGATCACCTCGAAGACATCTTCGTAACCATCATTATTAATGTCGCCGAACGCGACGCCGTGTCCTTTTTGCAGATGCCCGAATCCACCCGATGTGGTTATGTCCTGGAAACGCTTGCCTTGGTCGTTGCGGAACATCCGGTTGGGCAGCAACGCCTCGTAGGCCGGATCGCCCGTTCCCAGGTAAATGTCCAGCCACCCATCGTTATCCAGGTCGCCAAAACTCGCCCCCATCACCATGATCGCGCGGTCCAGGTGCATCAGCCTCGTCACGTCCGTGAACGTACCGTTGCGATTGTTGTGATACAGCCGCGGTGTCTCCGCTTTATAGGCTTTCTTCATCTGGAAGGCGCCGACATCGTTGAACGTGTCGAACCAGTACCCGGCGACGAAAATGTCTGGCCAGCCGTCGTTGTCGTAATCGAAGAACCATGCCGGAAAGCTGTGTAACGGCTCGGTTACACCCGCCTGCTGGGAGACCTCGGTGAACTGCCACTGATCGAAGCGCGGATGTTTCTTGTCCTTTGGGCCGTCGTTGCGGTAGAGCAAGTTAGTCTGGCTCTTGCGCGATACGTATAAGTCCGGGCGCCCATCGTTGTTGAAGTCGCCCCACGCCACGCCCTTGATGAATCCTGGCTCCGCCACCTTGTTCGCCACGGCCACTTCGGTGAAGGTGCCATCGTGATTGTTATGGAACAACTGCGGTGCATGCATAACGCTGGTGGTTGTCTCGTGCCCGACGTACAGGTCGAGCCAACCGTCGCCGTCGTAATCGGCCCATGCCGCCGTCTGTGTCGGACCCAGCGACATCAACCCGGCTTCTTCCGTGACATCGTCGAAGGTACCGTTACCGTTATTCCGCAGCAGCGACATCGGGTACACGCCGTGCTCACCCCACCACCCGCCGCGCAGGATCAGCAGGTCGGGATGACCATCATTGTTATAGTCAGCGCTGATGACATTCAGGCCGCCCACCTCGCCGATCAACCCTGCTTCTTTCGTCCGATCCGTGAAATAGCCGTTGCCGTCGTTGTGAAAATAGCGGATCTGGTCCATCGGTCCCGACGACGACACAATCAAATCCAGAAACCCGTCGCCATCTATGTCCTCCATCACCACGCCGCCCGAATGACCCATTGTCAGGATGCTGGCCGCCGGCGCCACATCCCAGAAGCGCCCGAGATCAGCCTCGGAAGCGAACGTCTCTTCTGGGATCAGCCACTGTGGCGGCACATCTTTCGGGTATCGCCCGAGCGTCATATACGCAACGTTCAGCAGCCAGCGCGATTTCAAATCCTTCCCGTTCGCCTCTAACGCAGCCGCCAATTCGCGGGCCGCGTTTTCTGCCCCGCGCTTTAGCTGATGCACCCCCGATCCCTTGATTGGGAAAATGCACGACTCCTGCCCATGAAAGTTGACGCAGTTCTCCTGCTCTCCCAGTCGCAGGTACGAGATCGCCAACGCATCGCGTACTTCTTTCTCGAAGGCGCCTTGTAGCGGAACTCCTTTGTCGCGGCTCAGGCTGCGAATCTTCTCCAGTTGTTCCACCGCGCCCGCGCTGTCTCCGGCGCGCAGCAGGCAATCTGCCGCCGCTTTCCGGATTTTCAGCTCATGATCGAAATCGGGCTTCGTCTCGAGCATCGAGAGGAAATACTTCGCTCGCAACCCATCCTTGTTCGGATCCGTCTTCCAATCCTGCTCGCGGAAGATTTGCACCAGCAGCGCCGCCATCTTCTTCGTTCCCGCCGACTGGTACACAAGCGACGAATCTACGCGCGGACTCACCCGCACGGTCATGGCCACGACCGCAGCCGAAAGCAGTAGAAATTTTCCTCGCATGAAGGTGGCTGGAATTAAAGCACAGACTGACCTGCGTGACGACAATGTGTTCGAGGTTCGAAGAGGCTATCTTTAGGTGGCGCGGGAAGAAGCGTGTTTAACTGATGTAATCCGTTACTCGCCCTGAAGGTTCTTTCGTAGTCACGAGCGCCGTTACGCACGAAGAATCTACTTTGGCTACTGGGCCGACGATTCCCGGACACGGCCCAGAACCTACTTTCCCAACCCCAACCGCCCCACCACTTCCGCCACCACTGCCTCTTCCGGCAGATCCGCGTTAATCACGATCGCGTCCTTCGGCTCTTCCAGCGTGTCGAACTGCGATTTCAGCAGATCCTCTTTCGCGAAATGTCCATGACGATGCTCAATCCTTTCACGAATGGCTTCAGGCGACGCCTTCAGGTACACCCATGCCACCGGCAAATCCTTCCCCAGCAGTTCGCGATAACTATCCCGCAGCGCCGAACACGCCAGTACCACGCTGAGTCCGCCAGCGTGATACCGCGCCAACATCGCATGAAGAGATTCCAGCCACGGCGTCCGGTCGGCATCGGTCAGCGGAATACCGTGCGACATCTTCTCGATATTGGCTGCGGAGTGATACCGGTCGGCGTCCTCGAACGCGGCTCCCATCTTCGCCGCGACGGCCTTCCCAACCGTCGTCTTCCCGACGCCGGTAACGCCCATCACGACGACGATCATGCCGAGTGTCTACCTGCCTGCTCGCCCAGCACGTATTTATTCATGGCGTTCGCGAATCCTTCTTCTTCATTTGTCGTTGTCACAAACTTCGCGTGCGACTGAACCACCGGCGTGGCGTTCCCCATCGCGATGCTCAAGCCGCTCTTCTCGAACATGAACACATCGTTCTCCATGTCGCCGATGGTCGCGATTTGGCTGGTCGGGATATCGAGCAGCTCCGACAGCATCAAAATGCCCTCGCCCTTGTTTGCCGTCGGATGGGTAATATCAAGGTAGTACTTCTGCGAACGTGTAGCCGAAACCGCACCCTGGAACGCAAACTGGATCGCCTTTTCTGCTGAAGCCAGACCGTCAAAGTCCTCACTGACGCCCACAATCTTCGCCACGCGATCCAGCTTTACTTCGTTGAAATCGCGGACTACCACCGGCGATACCTTCACCGCATGTTCTTCGTGCTCCACGTACGGACCCTTCGCATCCAGCACGTACCAGTGCTCGTCCGTGTACACCCAGGCTCCCACGCGCGCAGCCGCCAGTGCCTCGATCAGCCGCTCGGCGACAATCTGCTCCAGCAGCTTTTCGCGCAGCACGGTTTTCAGGTCCGGCCCCACAATCAGCCCACCGTTGAACGACGGAATCGGTTCCGTGATCGCGAGCGGCTCCGCCACCACCCGCAGCCCCTGCGCCGGACGACTGCTGGTAACCGTGAACTTGATGCCCGCTTCCCGGATCCGACACACCGCCGCCAGCGCCGCCGGCGTCAGCTCTTTGTTCTTGGTGACAAGCGTCCCGTCCACATCAGAAACCACCAGCCGAATTTCACGACTCATGTTATCTGTCAAAACGGCTCCGCGTTTAGTGTTTGACCGTGCTCATCGATACTCCTATGTCCACTACTCACTACCCGCTACCCGCTACCCACTACTCACTGCTCTTCGTAATTCCACAACAGCCCGCCGTCCACGAAGAACGTCGTTCCCGTCACATAGCTTGCATCTTCCGACGCCAAAAATGCCGCCAGCCCGGCCACATCTTCCGGCTTACCCAACCGCTTCAAGGGAATATTCCCCAGCAGCTCGTTCAGCTTCGCGGGATCGTTCAACAGCGCCTTGTTGATCGGCGTCTCAATGGCTCCGGGCGCAACATTATTAATGGTGATCCCCAGTGGCGCCAGTTCAATCGACAAATTCCGCGTCAGCATCTTCAAGGCTCCCTTGCTGGCGCAATACGAGGCGAAGTGCGGAAACGGCAGCTCCTCGTGCACCGAGCTGATGTTGATCACCGTCCCACCGCGCTTGGCATCCTTAAGATGCCGCACGAACGCCTGCGTGATAAAGAACACACCCTTCAGATTTACATTGATGACGGTGTCGAAGTCCGTTTCCGTTACGTCCCAGAAGTCCGCGCGCCGTTCCAGCCCTGCGTTGTTCACCAGGACATCGAGCTTCCCCATCTGCGCCACCGCCTGCGTCACCAGGTTGATTCCATCGGCCACTTTGCCAACATCTCCCTGGATCGCCGCGCCTTTCACGCCCTCTGCCTGGATCGCCGCAACCGTCTCATCCGCGCCTTTCTTGTTGGAGCGAAATCCAATCGCGACATCCGCACCTTCCTGCGCCAGTCGCAATGCGATGCCGTGTCCAATCCCCTGGTCACCGCCGGTCACCAGGGCCGTCTTGCCTTGCAGTTTCTTTCCCAAGCCATCCTCCACGAGTCCAACGATAGTAGTGTCCCTGACTTCGACTCGCAAGTCCGGCGAAAGTTACGAAAACTTACCGCATCGCATACACTGGCCTCGCATGACCGCCGCCCTCCTGCTCGGATTCCTATGCATCCTGATCTGGCTCTACCTGCTGCTCGGGCGTGGCGGATTCTGGATGGTGCCCCATATCTCCCTTCCTTATGGAGATGTGGGACCACACCCTCGCATCGTCGCCATCGTCCCCGCCCGCAACGAAGCGGAGGTTATCGGTCGTTCCGTTCGTTCACTGCTCGACCAAGTCGGCCTTGACCTTCACCTCATTCTGATCGACGACCACAGCGACGACGACACTGCATCAGAAGCGCGAAATGCAGCTGGAGTAAAGGAGAATTGCCTCACCGTCATCACCGCTCCTCCGCTCCCCGACGGCTGGTCCGGCAAGCTATGGGCCGTCCAGCAGGGAATCGAAGAAGCTCAAAAGCGCCCTGCAGATTTCTACCTCCTCACTGACGCCGACATCGAACACGCGCCAGCGAACGTCTCATCGCTGGTGTCGATTGCCAACGCAGGCCAGCACGACCTCGCTTCTTACATGGTCAAGCTGCACTGCGCAACGCTTTCCGAAAAGCTCCTTATACCCGCCTTCGTCTACTTTTTCTTCCAGCTCTACCCGCCCGCGTGGATCAGCAACCCGAAGGCGAAGACTGCCGGCGCCGCAGGTGGCTGTATCCTCATCCGCCCCGACGCCC
>Ga0335069_10001354_pt1 | contig 39674 bp, 37 predicted proteins | sample Lox_Sample_11_FD_206714 | JGI IMG/M metagenome (GOLD analysis project Ga0335069, IMG submission 206714) | Soil microbial communities from Loxahatchee National Wildlife Refuge, Florida, United States - Lox_Sample_1.1 | ecosystem: Environmental > Terrestrial > Soil > Wetlands | place: USA...
CAGGTGCTGCAGCTCAAGCAGGACGCGGAGCTCAACGGCAGCGTCATCCAGAGCACCCAGCCCGTCGGCGTGTGGGGCGGCCACGCGTGCTTCAACGTGGCGCCCACCGACTGCTGCTGCGATTCGGCGCACCAGGAGCTTCCGCCGGTCAAGGCGCTGGGCAACGAGTACGTCGCGGTCAAGTACCGTGATCGCGTCGCAGGTCAGCTCGAGGATCCGCCTTGGCGCATCATGGGCACGGTCGCGGGCACTACCCTCACGTACCTGCCTGCCGCGCCGAATGGCGCACCCACCACGCTGGGCGTCGGGCAGGTCGTCCAGTTCAACGACGGCAGCCCGTTCGTCGTCACGAGCCAGGACGCGCAGCATCCCTTCTACGTGTCGGGCCACATGACGGGTCAGTGCTACGGGCTCGGAAACAGCACTTGCACGGCGGGCAGCGGCTTTGCGACCGGCGATCCGGAGTTCGTGAACATCATCCCACCGGCGCAGTGGCTGACGAGTTACGTGTTCATGACCGACCCGACCATGGCGAACACGAACCTGGTGCTCGTGCGCAAGCAGGTGGCCGGCGCCTACGCCGACGTGAAGCTCGACTGCCTCGGTACGGTGAGCGGGTGGCTTCCCGTGGGAGGTGGCTCGCCGTACGAGCTCGCTCGCGTCGATCTGGCCGTCGCCGGCGCGGGGCAAGGCGGCTGCAACAACGGGCGGCACGAGATCTCGAGCACGGCGCCCTTCGGGCTCACCGTGTGGGGATGGGACGAGGCCGTGAGCTACGCCTTCCCGTCCGGGGCCAGCGTGCAGCCGATCAACACGGTCGTCGTCCCGCCGATGTCGCAATAGTCGAAGTCACGCGACCGAAGAACACGACGCTGATTGTATGCCGGCCACTACTGGCAGACGCACGAGTTTTGGCCCGAGACGTAGGAGGACCCGGACCTGGCGACGCAGTAGGCGCACACGCATAACGCCTGGCCCGTGCACGTCACCTGACACATGAGCGCCGTGCTGCCGTTTCCGCAGGTGAGGGAAGGGCACTGACAGGACGTGCTCACCGGATCCCACGGCGGCGCCGCCGTGCTCGAAGCGACCACCAGCACCGCCGTCGTCAGCCCCATCCCGAGGAAGTGACTCACCCTCGAAGTCTAGCGCTTAGTTCGCGGCGAACCGTCGGTAGACGGGTACGATCCGGTCCGTGACCGACGGACCCTACCGGTCTGAGACAGAGGCGGCCATGGAGCGCGCCGCCGAGCTCGAGGCGGAGGTCGAACGACTGCGCACGGAGCTCGAGGAGGCGACGGCCGCGAAGGCGCGCGTCGCCGAGGAGCAGGCAGAAGCCGGACCGGAAGAAGTGAAGGCCCTGCGTGTCGCGAACGTGACCCTGCGACGCGAGAACGATCGCTTGCGGGAGCAGCTGGCGGAGAAGGAGCGGAGACCCATCGAGGTCCCGCGCGCTCTCCTCATGCTGGCCGCCTTCATCGTCGTGGGCCTGATCCTCGCCTTCGGCGTCCTGGCGAGACCCTAGCCCGAGCGTGCCATCATGCGCGCGTCACCGTGGAGGAACGTCCCCGACATGCGGCGTCCCCCGACCGCCCGGCTAGAGTGCCGGGTTGACGACCTGGAAGCTCAATCCGAAGTCGGGCGAGACGGGAGCGGCGGCGTCGCCGAAGGTCACCGCCGGATTTGGCTGCATGAAGACCAGCGACTCCTGCTGCACCGCGGTCGAGGCCTGCGGCCAGTTGTAGAGGAACGGCTGCGTCGTGAAGTAGCCCTGGGTCAGCCCGGCGTTGAGCGGGTTGACGCTCTGCGGGCAGACAGTGCACTGCGGCATCCACTGGGGCCCGCTGACCGCCGTCCAACCGGGCGCGCTGGAGAGCAGGTTCAACGTCTCGGGGGCGAGAGCCTGTAGCACCCCACCGTCCGCAACGCCTACGCCCGGGCTCGACCACCAGTCGCCGACGATGATCGCGTGGTTCATGCCGGATTTCTGCTGCACCCACTCGACGAGGCGCTGGGCCTGCAAGAGCTGCTCGTTGGCATACGCTCCTCCCGCCCCTTCGGTACTCGGGTTGCCGCCAGCCCCGTAGTTGCCGGTGTAGGGCTCTTCCGCCCCATTCAGCGTGGACGTGAACGAGCCGCAGTAGAAGTCCACCGTATTGCACCCGAATTGGGCACGCGAGAAGAGCACCCCCTGCCGGTAGTTCGTCGACGGCAGGATGAAAGCGTCGCTGTCCGTCAGCGGGTAGCGGGAGAGAATGAGCAGCGGCAACTGTCCGCCGTAACCGAACGGCGCCTGCGCGTTGCTCGTGCATGCAGTCTGACCGGTGTCGTAGGGCTGATCGGTCGTGACATAGTCGATGATGCAGTCGAAGCACGCGTTGTAGCTCTGGTTGAGGAGGAGGGGACCTAGCGCGCTGGCGCAACTCTGCGACAGGCAGTCGGTGCTGCCGGGCAGCGTCCCGGTCGGGTCGCCGGGGCTGGTGTTGCAGTTCTGGATCATGCACTCGAAGGCGTCGGTCACGGTGGTCTGCGGTACCGCGGCACACGGCGCCGCCGTCGGCGCCGGTGGGACGGAGCCGTCCTGCGTATCTGGGTTCGTGAACGGCGTGGAGACCGACGTCTTCACCCAGTAGCTGTACGGGAAACCGGCGCCGAGCTTCGCGAGGTCGGTCGTGAAGTCGACGCCGACAAGGCACATCAACGTGGCGTCGCTCTGCTGCAAGGGCGAGTGCGTGCCGGTCAGGACCTGCTCGCGCGCCGCGAACGCCGGTCCAGTGGGGCCGTATAGGGCCGTGTTGAAGATGTCGACCGAGATGGTCTGGCTCCCCGCGCCATCGCAGGGGCCCGTTGCACCGCCGTCGCCCACATCGCCCCCATCGCTCGGCGAGCCGCCACCCTCGGCGGCTCCATCCGTGAGATGGTCCCCGAGCTGGACTTTGGGGGCGCACGCCGTGAGGGCGCACGACGCGACTGCGAGCCAGTGCAGCTTCATGCTCTCTGATGTCCGGCGGCGACCATCCGGATCACGGATTTGCTTCGAGGATCGTCCGGACGCGCTGCGCCTCCGGCCTGTCGCCGTAGAGCGCCAGGAACTGGTTTGCCGTGCGCGTGACCGAGGCCCGGTCGCCGAGGCGCGCATAGACCTCGACGCGCAGGGCGAGAGCCTCGGGAGCCAGCGCAGGCTTCGTGGCGTCGCGGTCGTGGCGATCGAGGAGAGACAGCGCGCGCGAGGTGTCCCCCGCGCTGAGGGCCGCGTGGGCTTCGTCGAGGAGGCGAAGCTCGTCGCCCAAGGTCGCCACCGGTTTCGCCGATGCGGTGGAACTCACCGATGCAACCGAAGCTGCCGCCGCAATCGGCTTCGCGGCGCTCACGCTCGCGGGGGGCGCCGTCGCCTCGTTCAGGACCGGCGCCTCGGTCACCACCGGCGCAGGCGCTTCCGTCACGGTCGGCGCGGCCACGGTGGGCACCACTGCGGGCGGCGTTTGCGCCCGAATTGCACCGGGCGGCTTCGCTGGCCGTGATGCCGCCGTCACATGTGGCGCCGCTACCTGCGGTGACGCACCCTTGCTCATGTACGAGGCCGTCCCGGCCCCCGCAAGGGCGACGCCGACGGTGGCGATCCCGATCCACTTGGCGACCCCCAGCGTCACGCCCGTCTTCACCGTCGCGCCGAGGGCGCTCGTCGACGCGGTGGCCGTGGACACGGCGGCCCCGATCCCCAACGCAGCCTCTACACGCCGGCGCGTTCGCCGCGAAGGCGCGTCGTCCCGCACCGAGTCGGCGAGGAGCCGTTCGAGCTCGTTCCCCCCTCCATCGGAGAATCGCGTGGGTTCGCTCATGTTCCACCTCGGTCGCGTCTGGCCAGCCAGCGCGACAAAGCGCTGCTGAACTCGTCGCGCGCACGTCTCAGTCTAGAGGCCGCGGTGCCCCGCGGGACGCCGAGCGTCTCGGCAATCTCGTCGATCGACAGCCCCTCGAACTCGAACAGCACGAGCACCGTTCGCAGGTCGAGCGGCAGCGACTGCAGCACCCGATCGAGCAGCTCGCGCGCGCGGCGCTGATCGAGCAGCTCGTCGGGCCGCGCCGCACTCTCGCCGGTCTCCGGAGCCTCGTCGCAGAGCACCTCGCGGCGGCGGCCGATGGCGCGCCGCTCCGAGCACGCCACCCGCAGGGCGGTCCGGAAGAGAAAGGCTCGCTCGCGACCCGGTTCGATGTCCGCCAGGCGACGGCTGGCGACGACGAAGACGCGCTGCGTCGCGTCGTCGGCCACGTCCTCGGGCAGACCGAGGCGGCGGAGCGATCGCCACACGAAGTCGAAGTGGGCCTCGAACATGGCGCGCAGGCGGTCGGCCTGGGTCACGTCGTCGCCACCCTGTTCGGCAGGGCGGGCAAGGGCGGCCACTGGCATCGCCCTCCAATGTCCGGAAAAAGGGTTTCGGATCACGGAAAACGCACTCCCAGGGCGAGCATGCCCGCCGGGACGAACACGGGGGCCTGGTAGACGACGGGGGTCGGCTTGACGAAGAACTGATCGCGCTCGAGCGGCGTCGACAGAGAGAGCTCGGCCTCGACGAAGAGCGGGTCGAGAGGCACCCACTCGGCGAGCGCCAGCGCGCCCAGTGTTACCCAGGGACGGGTATGCGACTGGGGGTTCGATACCCCGGTCGCACTCGCCGACACGACACCGAAGTCACCGGTCAGACAGGGCCGGAAGTCCAGCGGACCGCGCGCGGGCCCGCGCAGCGGGCAGACCTCAGCGCGCCCGGCGGTCCACGTGAACGACGCCGCGCCGGGATCTGCGTCGAGCGAGCCGCTGGATGCCCACGCGACGCCGACGCGAAACATGGGCGCGAGCGTGCGCTCGCCCCCGAGCGTGAGTCCGAGCAGGACGGCGCCACCGAAGACGGCCGACGGCGCATCGACACTCTGTACGAAGGCGCCGCCCAGGACGTCCATTCGCCAGCCGCGCGACGACTGCGCGCTGGGCGGCGGCGCAGGCTCCTCCTCCGTCGGTGGAGGCGCTGGGTCCTTCGCCGCCGTTGCCGTCGGCGGCGGCGGCGACGCGGGCGGATCTGGGGGCTTCGGCGGGTCGACGGACGCGGCAGGAGCCGGAGTGGTCGGGGCGGGAGCGTTCGCCGAACTCGTGTCGCCAGGGGAAGGGGAGGAGAGCGCCTTCGGATCGATCGAGAGCGCCGTCACGAGCGCGAGTGTCCGCCCGACCTCCTCACAGTCGGTGCCATCCACCGTCCGCAGTGACGCGGCTCCTCCGCCGCCCGTGACGCTCACGGATCCGCGGAAGTTGTTGCCGGTCTGCGCGATGACCACCTCGAACGCACGCAGGTTCTCGCCGAAGCTGACGATCTGGAAGCGCGTCGTGCGCGCGTGCACCTCCTTCACGAAGGCTTCGGCGTCCGGACAAGCCTGTGGCGCGACGTACGTGAACCGCACGGCCTCCGCCTGATCCACCGGACCCGTCACGGGTTCGAGGGTAGCGCATCACTTCGATCGCAGGATCAGTTCGGTTCCATGTTTCACGCGCGCGGCGAGGCGGCGCCCCAAGACGAAGAGCGGAGCGTCGTGCCCCAGGAGCAGTCGATCGACGGCGTCCGATACGATTTCACGCGCGCCGATGCGCGCCTGCATCCGAACGAGGAACGGAATGCGGTGCGCCAGGAACATGGCTTGCTCGGCCAGGAGCAGCGCCTGATCGGCGGACTGCGTGGCCGACTTCACGCTCGACAGCAGCCCGCGCACACGATCCGCGCGACTGCGCGCCGCTTCGCCGGCCAGGGCCGAGAAATCCGTGAGCCTGACGCCTTCGACGCGCACCTGCCCTGGATTGTCGGCGAGCCAATCGTCGGCGAGGGAGACCACCTCCTTCTTGCGCTCGCCGTCGAGCGCCTTGTCGGCGATCCGCCACAGCTCTTGCTCGACTCTCTGGAACGCATCGACCAGCCGCGTGCCCGCCTCGCCGCCGTACACTTCGGGCACCCAGTACCGATCGGCCGCGCTTCGGCTCAGATGAACGAAGACGATCATGTCGAGGAGGTTGACCTCGGGAAACGGACCGGTCGCGATGTCGATGGCGGCCGACGCGTACGCGACGTTCCTCCTGAGCGCCTCGTCGCTGATCCGCTGGTCGGGCGATCGCTCCAGCTCCTCCATGGCCTGCGTCACCGTCTCGGTGAACTGGGCCGCGTAGCGCTGGAGATCTTGCTGAAGCTCGACGTCTCTCATGGGCCATTCCTCGCGTCGCTCTGTCGAGCGAGCAATGCGGCCAGATCCTTGGCGCGCCGCCGAAGGCTCAGCGACCATACGAGCAGCGCCGCGAATGCCATCCCGACCACCAGCGCCCCGACGACGATCGCCGCAAGCCAGTTCTGGAGCTTCGCGATGAGCTGGGGAAATCCCTCCTCCTCGTGCAGCTGCTTGAGCACGTCGAACGAGCTCCGGAGTGCCGCCTGCGTCGCATCGGACGCCGTCATGGCGACTGCGTCGCGCACGTCCTGCGCACCGAGGGCATCGACGATCGAGGTGCGGACCGCTGGCGCCAGCGTGCGCGGTGCCTCGATCGCGGCCGCAAGCAACGCGGCGCGCGTCGCTTGAGTAGCGCTGTCGCGTACGGCGCCGAGGAGGGCTTCGGGGTCGGCGAGCAGCCCTTGCACCGCCGACTGTCCGAAGCCACGGATGACTTGCTGCATCTCCGGTGTGCCGGCGATGGCGACCAAACGTTCGCGCGTGCCCGGATCCTCGAGCGACGTGAGCGACGCGTTCACGGCCGCGGGGATCGCCACCTTCGGCACCTTTGCGGCTGCGGCGCGGACGTGAGCCGCGCAGCCCCCGAGCAGCGGTGCGGCTGCCCAAAGGCCGATGACGAATGCGAGCGCCCGCGCCGGATGTCCCATCGAGGAACCCGACCGGTATCGCGAAGCATCGCTCGTGCCGGTCGTGCACCTCTACTGTGCCGTCACTTGGAACAGAGCACGGAGACGAACGTCTCGGCTCCGGGGCAGGTGCTACTCGGAGTCATGTCGCCGGCGAAGGAGAGGACGACGTAGCTGCCGTCGATCGTGAGCGTGCTCGACGTCACCGGCAGAGTGCTCGGTGGCTGACTGCCCGTCATGGTCCAGGGATTGTTGCACACGACCTGCATCGTCTGGTTCGTGGTCGCGGGGACCGCGGCGTTCTCGGTCGTCGCGACGAACTGCAGGGACCCCGCGACGTTCGAATCGTTCGCGTAAGCGGCAGTGAGGACGCCGCTCGTCTCCGTGATCGTGAGCTTGCCCGTGGGGTTCCACGCGTCCTCGCCGTCCACGCTCTCGTACGCCATGGGGGTGGCGCCCTTGGCGTTGATCACGCCCGCCACGCACGTGTAGGCGCCGACGAAGTTGCTCCCCAGGGAGGCCGCCGCATCCGAATCCGAACCCGCGTCGACGCCGCCCTCCGGAACCCCCGCAACGTCGCCACACGTGATGAGCACGGAGGCCTGTCCACCTGCATTGGAGCATCCTCCTCCCGCATCGACGGCCTCGTCGGTCCCTTCGACCGAGAGGAACAGCATCCCCGCGTTGAACGTGAGCGAGCCAGACTGGAGCTGCGCGACGCTCGGTGCGAACTGGAGGGGAGCGCACGGGACGCTGACGCCGTCGATCTCCTGCCCCGGGATCAAGGTCGCCGAGGTGGCCGAGGTCTGGGTGAAGCTGAGCGACGTGTCGTACACCCCGCCGTCCCCTCCGTAGCTCACCGTCAGCACCGAGCCGGATTGAGCCAGCGTGGCGCTGCCCCCCATGCCTATCTCCCCGCCGCCCCCCGACACCTTGAGAACCGTGTTGGTGGCGCAATTGCCGAAGCTGCCGGGTCCGACGCCAGTCGAAGTGTCTCCAGTCGAAGTGTCAGCCGAAGCCCCTGTGGATGCGTCCGTCGAAGCGTCTACCGATGCATCCGTCGATGTGTCCGTCGAAGCGTCGGCCGAGGGCTCCGTCGAAGTTTCCGGGGAGCCATCTGGCGAAGCGTCCGGCGAAGTATCTCGCTCCACGGTGCCTCCGCATCTCACGGCGGCCGCAGCAAGAAGCCATGGAGCGAGAACGGCGGCAACTCGGGTGACGCCCGTGGCGTAAGTCATGCGAAGCGGCGTGCACGGTTCGAGCCACGCAGGTGCGAGAGGATTTGCCGGCGTAGCGCGGTGTCAGTTTGAGCCACGGCCTCCGTCTCTGATCGTCGAGTCGCGATCGCCGTGGCCATTCGGCTCCTACTTCCGCGAGAACCGGATCTCCTGCGGGTACGGCAGCACGTCGTCCTGGATGCCCTTCTTGATCCTCTCCTGCGTCGCGACCCAGAACGCCGGATCCGCGAGCTCGGGCCGCATCTCGTAGAGGAGCTCCCTCGCCTTTCCCCGCGGCAAGAGGAACTGCGGCAGCTCCTCGGGGAAGATGTCGTTCGGGCCCACGCCGCTCACCGCGGGAAGCCGCCTGAACTCGCAGTCCGTCAGCGGGACGATCTCGTCGTAATCGTAGAACACGACCCTGCCGTAGCGCGTGACGCCGAAGTTCTTCGGCAGCAGGTCCCCCGCGAAGATGTTCGCCGCCGCGAGCTCCTCGATGGCGTCGGCGTACTCGGCGATCGCGCTGCGCATGCGCGGCTCGTCGGCGTCGCGCAGGTAGACGTCGAGGGGCGTCATCCGGCGCTCGATGTACACGTGGCGGATCACCAGCTGCTCGCCGTCGACTTCGATCTGCGACGGGGCGACGCGCTTGAGCTCCGCGATCACGCTCGGGTCGAACCGTTCGATCGGCAGCGCGACGTTCGAGTATTCGAGGGTGTCGGCGAGGCGCCCGGCGCGGTCGTGGTACTTCACGAAGAGGTACTTCTCCCTCACCAGACGCCGGTCGCTGTCCTTGGGCGGGTCGAACCAGTCGCGGATCACTTTGAAGACGTAGGGGAAGGACGGCATCGTGAAGACCGCCATCACCATCCCGCGCGTGCCCGCGGGCGGGGCGAAGCGGTCCGACGAGTGGCGCATGTGCTCCATCAGGTCGCGGAAGAAGAGCGTCTTGCCCTGCTTCTGCAGGCCGAGCACCGTGTAGAGCTCCGCCTTGGGCTTCGACGGGAGCACCGTCTGCAGGAAGGCGACGTACGCGGCGGGCACCTCCATGTCGACCATGAAGTAGCTGCGCGCGAGGCTGAAGACGCGGCCGATGTTCTCCGGCTTGAGCAGCAGCGTGTCGACGAACACCTTGCCGTCGGCGGTGCGCAGCAGCGACAGGACGAAGGGGTGCACGTCGGTCCCGTTCATCGCGCGCCCCACGGCGAACGCGGTGCGCCCGCGGAAGAAGAGCGACGACAGGACCTGGATCTGGAAGTCGTCGTGCAGGCGCAGGCGCTCCGGGAAGCGCTCGCGTACCTTCCCGATGATGCGCTCCACGTCGCGATCGAGATCCTCGAAGGGGCTGGCGAGGCCGAAGCCGGTCAGGATCTCGCGGACCGTAGCGCGCAGGCCGCTCTTCGCGGGATAGAAGCACTTGTAGGTCGGCTCCTCGCCGTCCAGGTGCTCGGTCGAGATGGCGGGACGCCGGAAGATGTAGTCGTTGTGGTAGTAGCGCCGGTCCAGTACGCGGCAGGCCACCGAGTTGTAGAAGGTCTCGGCGCACTCGGGCTGGCGGTGCTCGTGCAGCAGGCCGATGTAGGCGATCTTGATCTCCGGCCACAGGCTCTCGTCGCGCACGACGTCGGCGAAGCGCGCGTGCAGGGCGTCCACGGCCTCGACGACGCGCTGGTCGTACATCTGGATGCGGTTGACCGAGGCTTCGCGCATCGACGTCCACCACGCGCGCACGAAGTGGTACTTGGCGCGCGCGCTCGACTCGCGGAACAAGCGGTAGTGCTTGTCGAACCCGTCGAGGATGGTCCTCGCGATATCCCAGGCGACGGCCACGAGGGCAGTCTACCTATTGCAGCGTGCCGCGGCCGATGAGCTCGACGCCCGCGCCGACCGTCACGGTGGCGTTGGGTGCGCTCGCCGTCGTGATGACGAACCGGTACAGCGTGATGCTGAGCGTGGCGCCCTTGGTCATGTTGGCGAGCAGCGTGCTGGAGACCGTGATCTTGCCGCTCGTGTCCGGGACGTCGTAGCAGCGGATCGAGCCGCCCCCGACCGCTGTGACGAAGAGGTCGTCTACGGCGCTGGCCGTCCCGCCGGTCCACGTCACGGTGAAGTCGCTCGACTGCGGAACCGTGAGCATGCTCGTGTCGCTGATGACCGGCTGCACTCCCGCCGGGAACGCCGGCGTCTGGACGGTCGCCGTGAACGCGTCGATCGTCGCGCCCGTGGCGGTGAAGGACAGCATGTCGCCGCCCGTCCAGGTCGCGTTGGGCGCGCTGTACGTGTTGGACGTGTCGGGCATCATCGTCGCGATGGTGCTCGACCCATCCTTCACCGTGATCGCTCCGGCGCTGACGTAGGTCGGGCCGGGGGGAAACGCGCCTCCATCGGGCGGCCCCGAGTAGCAGCAGCTCCCCGACTGCATGCCGCTGCAGCCTGCCGTGGCGACCCCGCCGTCGGGGGTCGCGTAGAAGTCGGCGGAGAGCGTGCGTATCGGGCCCGCCCCACCCATGGTGCTCGACATGTCGACGGCGATCGAGCCGACGTACGGCGTGGACACGGCGCCGCTGCTCGATCCGCTGCTGCCTCCGGAGCTGCTTCCACCGCTGCTCCCGCCCGAGCTGCTGCCGGAGCCCGAGCCGCTGCCCGAGCTGGATCCGGTCGCCGCGTCTCCTTCGGGAGGGGCGTTGCCGCCGCTGCTCGATCCGCACGCCTGCATCGACGCGAGCGCCGCGAGAGACCCGAGCGCGAGAACCAGGGCAGACGTGATCCTCATGCCTGGATCGTACGCGAATGACCGCCCCCTCACCCCCTCACGAATCACCCGGCATCGCACGGGCAGCCGGGCGAGCAGCCCGCGTTGAACTCGACGAGCAACCGGTAGCCCTGGGGATTCTCCAGGCCACCCACCAGGAGCCACTTGTTGAGCGGGGGGAACCACGCCCAGACGTACGGTCGACCGTCTGGGCCGATGAACTCGTTCACCGCGTTGGAGTGGTGCACGTCCTGCGGCGAGACGCGTAGCTGTCTCGGATCGTAGGTACACGTGGCGATTTGGGTGCAGAGCATGCCCGTCACCGGATCCACGAAGTCGTACTGGACGGCGATGGCTCGAATGAAGTCGAGAAAATCCTGCTGCCTATCGAACTGCCAGGACGGGCCAGAACCGTCGAGGAGCGGCACGAGCAACGTCGACCAGGTTTCGCCTCCGCCGCAAACCGGCCCGCCGGCGTCGATGCTCGCTGCATCCTGCAGCACGGCTGCGTCCGGCACACTCGTTTCGGGCGATCCCCCGTCGCGAGGCGACGACGCATCGGCCATCGGGGCAACGATTCCTACGTCGCCGCCGGCGTCCGGGGCTGCACCGAGCAACTCGCCACCGCACGCGGCGGTCGTCGCCAGCACTGCGATCGGCCACCATCGGCAAGATGCGCTGCGCATGCGCTCGACCATGAGGCGTCGTCCATGGCCGAGCAAGCCCAAGCGGAGTCCAACTTGATCGCGATCACGAGCGGCCGGTGGTGATGCGGCTGCGCAGGCTCTCCTGGATGAGGAAGGTCCAGGCTCCCTCGCACTTGCCGTAGCACGCGATGGCCGGCACGAGGCCCACGTGGGTGAAACGGAGCTCGGTCTGTCCACCGGTCCGCGTGATCTCGAACACGATGTCCGTGCCGTTCCACTCCTTCGGGTCGTCCACGAAGCCGATGTAGCTCTCGGTGACGTGCCAGACGACGCGCTTGCCGGGCACACACTCGGTGACCCTCTGCGTGGTGCGGTGCAGGTCCTCGTAGCGGTACTCGAAGACCGCCCCCAGATGGTCGGTGGGTCCGTCGATCTCCCCGGACCACCACCCGCGGACGTCGTTGATCGCGTCGAAGACCTCCTGGGGCGACTGGTCCACCAGGATGCTCGTCGTGAAGCTCGTCGTGCTGCTCGGGCTCTTCTTCAGGCTCGCGTTCTTGCTCGTGTTGGCGTTCATGGCTGGCGTACCTCCGTTGCCTCTCTTGTGGCACGCCCGAGAGCAGAGACGGAGTTACATCCGTGACGCGCAGACCTGTCCCGTCGTCGCTAGGGCGACGATGCCGCGAAGCTGCTGAAGCCGTAGTCTCCAGCCGGACCCTCGTTGAACCCGAAGCCAGGATTGCCGCTGGTGAACGAGTTGTTGGCGTCCGTGTACTGATAAATCTGGCTGCCGTTGATGAACATCGTGATCACGTTGCCGTGAATCGACGCCTTGACCGTGTCACCGGGCGCGATCGTGTACGAGGGGTCCGACTTGTTCACCAGCTCGGTGTAGGGGGTGCCACCGTCCGGGGCGTTCCAGGTGACGATGAGGATGTAATTGTGATTGTAGCCCCAGGTGATTTCGTAGCCCTCACCCGTGGCGGGATCGACCCGCAGGTGTAGCTCGACCTCTTCGTAGCCATTGGAGGTCGGCGCCAAGCTCGCCACGACCGCCGATGCGGTCTGGTCGGCCCCCCACGTGCCGGTGAGGACGGCAAGCGCATCCCCGACGTTGTTCGCGACGTTCGGCGACTGCGCGAGACCTGGCGAGGTGACCGCGACGGGCGCTGCCGGCTTGCAGCCGCAGCCTCCGACCATCACGGACCAATTGACGCCGGGACTCGTGGCCGTGATGAATCGCCCACCTTGTGAAATCGGATTCTCGACGGTGGGGAAGTCGGTGGAGAAGCTGACGCCTCCGTCGCCGCCGCTCCCCCCACCGCTGCTGCTACTGCTCGTCCCGCCGCTCCCCGAGCCGCTGCTGCTTCCGCCGCTGCCACTCCCGGAGCCCCCACCGCTGCCGCTTCCAGAGCCGCTCCCACTTCCGCTGCTCGCCCCGCCGGCCCCAGCCTCGCTCGCGACGCCATCGGCGGATCCATCCGGACCGCCGCTCGTCGTGGAAGAACTTCCGTTGCAGCCGATTCCGACGACGATGCCCAGGATCGCCAACTCTGACACACCAGCGACGATCCCTCGCATGCCTGTGAAGGATGTTCGGACTGAAACGACGGGTCAAGGAGCCGTCAGTAGCGGAGCAGAATCAATCCGTCCCTGTCCTGGAGCGTGACGGTGCCGTCGGTGACCATCGACCCATCATTGGTCGTCGGGTTCTGAGTTCCCTTGATGTGCTTCAGATTGCCGAGGCCCGCGAGGCTGACGGTCTTCGCTCCGTTTCCCTTGGGGTTCCAGAGGACGATGCCGTTCGCGAACTCGCGCTTCCAGACGCCGCTGGTCCAAGCCGCGGTCTGCGGCGAACCCGCGGCCGACGACACTGGCTGACCGAGGTAACCGACGCCGGCCCCGGCTCCATCGTATTCGTCGAACCAGAGGCGGTTGGTCGTCGTCTCCTCGTCGTAGGTTCCGGCGTCGGCGAAGTAGTAACCGTCGTTCATCAGCGCCGCGGTCAATCCGTTGCGCATGCCTTGCCACGCCGGTGATTGCGACGTCGGCGTGCTCCCCGAGTAGGCCGAGGGGTCGCTTCCCGTGGCCGACACATTTCCGTGGCCGAAGATGAGGAGCTTGGGCGAGGCGAGACTTGCCATCGCGCTCACGTAATAACTCTGCATCTCCGCCGCCCCGGCCCACGTCTCGACCGAATACGACTTGCCGATGGCGCCTTCGAGCACGCCGCCCTGCAGGACGCCGTCGAGTCCCGCGACGCTCCACCCCGCCGCGACGGCTTGCCCGATGCCGTCTCCGGAATTGCCGATCTGGATGCCGGTCGGCCACACGCTCTTGAGGTAATCGAAGTACGCCTTCTCACCGGCCATGACGGCGGCTTGCGCGCCCGCGCTCGTTTGCGACTGGCTCGATCCCGTGCGGTTCCAGTCGCCGTCGACGTACGGATCGACGAAGACGTTGTCGAGGAAGAACCCATCGAGCGACGGCACGGCCGAGTACGCGGCCGACTGCCCCAGGTGGTAGTAGTCGTTGACGTACTTGGCTCCCGATTCCATGGAGCCCAGCCCCGTGGCCGGGTCTTTCGGGGCGGCGGCGGTGAGGTTCATCAGACCCTTGTTCGTCGGGTCCTGCCAATCGGGCGTCTTGGTTCCGCTGGTGCCCGCGTTGTAGAGCCACCAGTTCATCGAGTTCATCTTGTCCCAGAAGGTCGGGCACCAAGAGCCGCTCCGGGCAAACGGCATCTCGTTGAGATTCACGTACTGAAAGATGCGCGTGTGCACCTTCGATTGAGACTTCACCCCAGAGATGAACGTCTCCTTGCTGTACGACCTGCCCGTCTGCCAACCCTCCCAGTTCCCGCCGATGATCACGACGTGCACCTTGGCCGCGAATGGCTCGAAGGTGCTCGCATACGTTTGCGGCCCGCCGATGGAGATCATCCCGAGCCGCGGGAAGTCGTCGGCGCCGACGGCGCCGCCCCCACCGATGCCCGCATCGCGGTTGCCGCCGCTCCCGCTCGAAGAACCGCTGCCCGAGGAACTACCGCCTCCTGAGGAGCTGGCGCTGCCGGACGAGCCGCCGCTCCCCGAGGTGGAACCGGTCCCCGACGAGCCGCCGCTGCTGCTCGTCGCGGACTCGCCGCTTCCGCCGCTGTCGGTCGCCTCCGTCTGGTTGGAATCGCTGGAGCACGCGCCGACGGCGAGTCCCAAGGCCGCGACGGTGAGCACCGTGATCGAGGAGCGCATCATGATGCTCTTCGAGCGTATCCGCGCATCGCGGGCACGGTAGTGACCATGGGCGCCAATCAAATTGGATTCTCGCGCCACGTGGATCGCCGGCGATCCGGCGCCTAAGCTTCACCCGTGCCAGAGATCACGCGCCTCGAGGACGGTGGTCTCCTGCTCTACTGGCCGGCATGGCTCGACCGCGAGGCGGCCGATCTGGCGTTCGAGACGCTGCGCGACGAGATCGCGTGGGAACGGCGATCGATTCGCCTGATGGGCAAAGAGGTCCTCCAGCCGAGGCTCGTCGCGTGGCACGGCGACGCTGCGTACACGTACTCGGGCCTGACGCTCGAGCCTCACCCGTGGACGCCTCTGCTCGCCGCGCTTCGCGATCGTGCGGCAGCCGACGCGGGCGCCCTCTTCAACACGGTGCTCCTCAACATGTACCGCGACGGGCTCGACTCGATGGGGATGCACCAGGACGACGAGGAAGAGCTCGGGACCGATCCGATCATCGCCTCCGTGTCCCTTGGCGCGACTCGCCGCTTCGTTATCCGTCACGCGAAGAAGAAGCCCGTGGGCATCGATCTCGCGCTGGCCCACGGCTCGCTGCTCGTCATGGCCGGGCGCACGCAGCACGCCTACCGGCACGGGCTGCCCAAGACCACGGCACCGGTCGGTCAACGGATCAACCTCACGTTTCGACAGGTTCGTGCACGCAGCCCGGAGTAGACCTCCATCGCAAAGTTCTCGCGGGGGCGAAGACCATTGCCAATCGCTGCGAGCCTGCGACCATGCCGTCGTCCTTCAGCAAGGAGCTTGCGGATGCTGACGAGACGGGCTGTGTGCCTCGCGCTTGCGGTCGCGGGGCTTTCGCTGACGTGGGGCCCACGCCCCGCATTCGGGCTGGATTCGGCGGACGCGCTGCGTGATCTCGCGCGGTCGCCAGACTTCCGCGTGCGCGTGAGCGCCGCCGTCGCGATTGGACACACGCGCCCACTCGGCGCACGCGCGGCGCTCGAGACCGCCCTCGGCGACAAGCATCCGGCGGTCCGGATCGCGGCGGCGAACGCGCTCGCAGAGCTGGGCGACCCGCTCGCCGTCGCGGCGCTCGCGCGGCGCTCCGGCAGCGAGACGTCGGCGAGCGTGAAGGCGCAGATGCAGTCCGCCATCCAGCAGCTCCAGCGAGGTGTCACCGCGGATCAGGGCAGCGCGCGACGCGGGCTCGGGCCCAGCGTGCGTTACGTGGTGCGTCTCGGGCCGATGCGCAACTCGACGAACATCCGCGGCGACGAGATGCGAAGCGTGCTGCACGACGCGACCCGCTCGCGAGCGCGCGCCCTCAAGGGCGCGGCGGTCGTGGCGGACGGCGATTCGACGCTCCTCTCGCAGGCGTCAGGGCGCCGGCTGCCAGTCATCACGCTCGAGGGATCGCTCACGCAGCTCGCCGAGTCGGCCGTCACCGGCGGCATTCAGGTGCAAGCGCACGTCGAGTTCCTGGTGCGCCGCGGGCAGATCCTCAAGGGCACCCTCACCGGCGGCGCGACGACTTACGGCACGACCCCCACGGTGAGCGACCTCGGACGCCGGCGGCTCCAGGACGACGCCGTGGACGGCGCCGTCGAAAGCGCGCTCCGTGGAGCCGATCAGGGGCTCATCGTGGCCGGGCTCTAGTACGTTAACGACGAGCCATGCGCGAGCGCCTCGCCTCGTTCTTCCTCATCACGCTGACGGCATGCGGTGGCAAGGGAGCGGCCACACCCGAATCCGCGCCGGCCGCGTCGACTTCGCCTGCCTCGTCCACCCCGACCGTCGCCGGTGACCAGGGGACTGCGCCCGCGGTGGCCTCCGCCGCGACACCTCCCGATGCGTCGACGCCGCCCGAGCCCATCGTCGCGACGTTGCCGATCGACCTCGGCAAGAAGGTGCCGGCTTTTCCGCGCCGAGCCGCCTCGCCGGACAAAGGCGCGTACTCCGCCCGAGGCGACGTCCCGGTACCCGATGGGCTGGCGTCGCAGATCGACCCGACGGTGCCGTTCTTCGTCTGGGAACAGGTCCTTTCCCCGCGCATCGTGCTGACCTTCCCGAAGCAGCCGGGTCTCGACCTCTACGTCGTGCTGTTCGAGGGCGAGGTATCGATCAAGGCCGACGACATCGCGGGCAAGCAGAAGCGACTCTGGCGGTGGAACGCAGCGCGGGTGCCAGGGCTCGGCGCCATGATCGAGTGCAAAGAGCCGACGCGTGCCATCTTCGTCCTGGTCGCGAATACGCCCGGCACCACCCTGGGTCAGGCGACTGCGCAAGGGCAGAAGGTCGCCTGGACCAAGCGCCCCGCGCCGGTCACGTCGGTCGAGATCGACAAGCAGCCGGACCTCGCCTGGGGAGGAGGTGCCTACCACGCGCGGGTCGGCTTCGAGGACGGCAGCGCCAGCCTCGGGTCGCTCCTGGCATCGAAGAGCGCGGCGGTCCCCCAGAACGTGCACGATCACGAGTGGGAGATCCTCGCGATTCTGTCTGGCGACGGCACGCTGGTGCGCACGGTCGGCGGCAAGGAGGACGACGTGCCCATCGCCGCCGGGACGTTCGCCTCGATCGCCCCCGGCGTACCGCACGCGTACCGGCCGGCGGGCACGTCACCACTCGTCGCCGTGCAGCTCTTCTTGCCGCCCGGCCCCGAGCAACGTTTCAAGAAGCTCGCGTCCGGCGGCAACTGATTCAGTTGCGCGTGATGCGATTGGCTGGGGGAGGAGCCAGAGGCGGACTCTGGTGCGCGGTCAGATATTGCGTGAACGCGGCGATGTCGAGGCCGACGGGGATGGGGTTCGTGCAGTTCTGGAAGGCGGTGTATCCGTCGCCGCCCTGCGCCACGAATGTGACCGTCACCACGTTGTAGACGTTGGTGGGAACGATCGGCGCGCCGCTGATCATGATGCTCGACGTGTCCGCACCGTTCGTGGACCACGTGTAGCTGAAGCCGTTCGAGACCTGGAAGATCTGGCCCGGGAACTCGTTCTGCTGGACGGCGGCGACGATGTCGCTGCCCTTGCACTGGAGGACCTCCACCGTGTCTGCGAACGGGATGACGTTGAACGCCTTCTCGTAGGTCACGTCACCGACCGGCTCGCCGTAGAGCGACTCGGAGAAGAGAGAGTCGCGAATGCCGCCGACGTTGAGAAAGGCGACGTCGCCCGGGTGCCCCTGGGCGGCCGCGTACGCCAGCATGCCGTCCGCGAGCACGTCGCCGACCGGGCTTTCGCCGTTCGATCCCGTCGCGTCCAGGATGTCGGCCGAGATCGTCCCGACCTGCTTGCTCCCCAGCGGGGCAACCTTCGCGACGTAGCCGCCCACCAGCCCGTCGACCGCGGGGTCGGGCGTGACGTCCCTGGTCACGACCACGTTCTTGGCCGCGACCGAGAGAACCTTGTGCTTCGACGTGTCGATCGACAGGTCGTACTGCGTGACGAGGCGGCCGAACGCGGCCGCGCTCGTGACGGGCCGGCCTCCGATGGTGCAGTTGTAGGCCTGGTGCGTGTGCGCGGTGTGGATCGCGGTCACGGCGGGGTCGAGGCCCTCGGCGAGCGCCGTGACGCTCGAGCTCACGTTGACGCACTCGTTGTACGTGCCCTGCTGGCTCCCGCCCTGGTGGACCAGCACGATGATGGCGTCGACCGGCATCGTCTTCAGCTTCGCCACGAGGGCGTTGGCCGTCGTGGTCACGTTGGAGAAGGTGAGGCCGACGATGCCGTCCGCGTCGTAGGGCGACAGGTCGGTCAACGTCAGGCCGATGAAGGCGATGTTCGCGCCGCCGACGTTCTTGATGACGTACGGGGGGAAGACGGTGTCGGAAGCGCCCCCGTCGGCGTGAGCGACGTTGGCCGCGAGTACGTGAACTTCGCGCCGGCGAAGGGAAGGGGCGGGATCTCGCACGAGCCGTAGCCGGCGTCGGTGTCGTCCGCGGAGTCGCAGCCGCCCGCCTGGTAGCGCAGCAGGGTGGAGAGGCCACGGTCGAACTCGTGGTTCCCGACGCCGGCCACGTCGAGGCCCATCGTGTTCATCACGTCGATGGTGGGCTCGTCGTCGTAGATGGCCGACGTGAGCTGCGAGGCGCCCGTGAGGTCACCCGCCGAGACGACGAGCGTGTTGGGGTTCCGAGCACGCAGGGCGTTCAGGTGTGCCGCGAGGTACGCCGCGCCCCCTGCGTGGACGATCGTGTTGCCGTTGCTGGCCGGCTCCGGCGTGCCCGCGTCGTTGATGGCCGGGTCCCCCGCCGGAACGAGCACGGGCGAGTTCGTCGGGTCCGGCGGACGCAGGTTGCCGTGGAAGTCGTTGAACGCGAGGATCTGCACGCTCACGGGGCCCCCGTCCACACCGCCGTCCGCATGCGGGGCGTCCTGCGTACCCGCGTCGGACGAGGGCACGTCGGCACCGGAGTCCGCGGATGCCGAGGCCGGATTTCCGCTGCCGCAGGAGACGCTCGTGAAGCAAGCGACGACGAAGGCGACGCCGCAGAGGAACACGACCAAGGGTTTCATGCCGCCCGCACCGTGGCGCGGGCCGGTGAAACGTCTGTGTCGGTTCGACGAACAATGGTGCGCGATCCGGCTCTGTCGCGATTTTCCGCCCCTTCGGAGGCGGAGCTCTTGTCGAGCTCTTCTCGCGAGACAAAGAATTTACATGACAAAGGCAAATATACTGGCATGGTCACCGCGCCGTCATGCTGGGTGGTCGCTGGGCCTCGATTCTCGTGCCCTGCTGGGCGTTCTGCGTCGCGGCCGCCGCCTGTTCGGCCGCCGGCTCCACGTCGGGGCGCGCGGGGCCTGCGCTGGATTCGGGCACGGTCGCCGAGGCGGCTCCGTCGCCGACGGGACCAGCCGCGGAAGCGGGCGAGAACGGTGACGACGGCGGAAGCGAGGTGGGCGACGCGACGCCGCCGCCCCCATTCGATGCGGCTGCCGGGCTGACTCCGGCCGTGACTTGCGAGGACGCGGTCGGTGACGTGTACGTGACCCCGCCCAGTCTTCCGCCGATGACCATGGCGTCACGGGGCGACATCGTTCGGTGCGCGCTGGACGGTGTCTTGACGACCAGCGAGATCACGTCGGACTTTGCGGCCAAGAGCGTCGCGGGCCTGGTGCCCACGACCCCGACAACGCTCTATCGCATCGCCTACCGCACTTACCGCGAGGACGGCGTGGCCGGGGTCTCCACTGCGCGCGTCTACCTGCCGCACCTGCCTCGCTCGCTTCCGTTGCCCGTCGTCGCCGTCGCCCATCCCACCGAGGGCCTGGCCCCGAGCTGCACCACCTCGCAGGTGGCGACGTCTCTCGAGGACGAAGCGCTTCCGTGGGCGGCGCTCGGTTTCGCGGTGATCGCCACCGACTACGCGGGGCTCGGTAACGGCGGCGTGCAGGGCTACCTGGGCAATCACGATCAGGCGCACTCGATGCTCGACTCTGCACGCGCCCTTCGCGCCTTGCTGCCAGCGGGGATTCTGGACGACCGCGTCCTCCTCGTCGGCTACAGCCAGGGCGGTGGCGCGGTGCTCGCGTCGCAGGGGCTCGAGCGCAGCTATGGCTCCGGCGGGAAGATCGACGCGGTCGTCGTGTTCGCTGCGGAGTGGGTCTCACGACTCGATTCGCTGCAGCTCGTCCACACGCTCGAGTCGCCGGACAACCTGACCATCTCGACGGGCATCACCGTCCCGGTGGTCACCGCCATGCGGGATTACGCGTTCGGGTACAACGTCCTCGGTCCGGATGCGGCGACGGTGACGTTCCCGTCGGGCAACGCTGCCGGCATCGCGAGCGCGCTCATGTCGCTCTGCGAGGTGCAATTCGGCGGCTACATCCAGGGGGTCGCCGTTCACGTGGGGGACATCTTCGACGACGGCTTCCGAAGCTCGCTGCTCGCGTGCATCGAGGACGCGGGCGGCGATGCGGGCTGCTCTGGGACCGGTCAGCGATTCTACGACTGGTTGACGTCGGACCTGGTGGCCCCCGACCCGAGCGGGGCTCCCGTCCTCTACGTGCAAGGCCTGTCGGACACGATCATGCCTCCGAGCCAGGAGGGCGCGTGCAACATCGGCCTCTTGCAGGAGGCCGGCGTCCCCGTGCAGGTGTGCACCGATCCCGCGGCGTCGCACACCGACGTCGTCGGGCGCAACGTCCCCTTCGCGATCTCCTGGGCGAACTCGAAGCTCTACGGAGGCTCGACGCCGACCTGCTCGTCGGCGGGCATGCCGGCCTGTCAGCCCTGACTTCCTTTTATCCCGATCGCGCGCGCTTTCGCTTCGCGCGGGTCGGGCTCCGCGTTCGTGCGCTCTCCAGCTGCGCCGCAAAGGCGCGGATCGCTTCCTCACTCGGACCACCCTCTCGATTTCGCAGGCGCTTGATCTCCTCGAGCGTCGGGAACGCGAGCCGGCCGCTGTGCAAGTCCGCGATGATCGCGCGAAGCCACTTGAGCTCCGCGCGCAGCAGGGCCGCCATGTACTCGGACTCGACGAGGAAGATGCGCGGCACGCCGGGAACCGAGACCTCGAGCTCCGCACGACGCCGCTCGAGCGCCTGGCACCGCGTCTCGAGAAGGCCCGCGAGATCGTCGGGGCTCTTCACGCCGTAGAGGACCGACAGCACGGCGGGGAACTCGGGGAACTCGCGCGCGGGCGTCGACAGTCCGGTGCGCACCCAATCCATCAGCGCATCGCGCCCCGCCGGAGTCGCCTCGTAGACGGTGCGCTCGGGCCTGTTCTCCTCGCGTGATATCCCGCGCACCGCGATGAGCCCCGCGCGTTCGAGCGCGTCGATCGTCTGGTAGACGCTGTTGCGCTGGGCGACGTTCGCCACCAGGTCCTTCCCGCGCTGCTTGATGAGCGTCTGCATTCGGTAGGGATGCATCGGCTCTTCGCACGCGAGCGCGAGGACGATCATCCACAGCGGCGATCGGGGCCGGGGGGCTGGAGAAGACGAAGCAGGGGAGGTCATCGCGGCAAGACTACACGGTCGTTCACTCTTGCATGACTACTCATGGTATGTCTATCTATAGCATGTCCAAGGAGGCGCTCCGATGAACGACCGGCAGACTTCGAAGCCCTACAGAGGGCCCGCGATGGAGGGATTCATCGCGACCTGGTACGCGAAGAACACGAAAGGCGACGCGCGCCGCTATCGCGAGTGCGCCGCCGCCGTCGCCGAGCGGGTGCGGCCCGGCGGGAGGATCCTCGAGATTGCCGCCGGGCCGGGTTACCTGGCGATCGAGCTCGCGAAGCTGGGGGGCTTCCACGTGTCGGGGATGGACATCAGCAAGACCTTCGTGCGCATCGCGACGGAGAATGCGCGCGACGCTGGCGTGTCCATCGACTTCCGCGAGGGCAACGCCGCGGAGCTGCCGTACGAGGGCGCGTCGTTCGACTTCGTCGTGTGCCGGGCCGCGTTCAAGAACTTCACCGATCCGGCGGGGGCGCTGCGCGAGATCCATCGCGTCCTCGTGCCGGGAGGGCAGGCATCCATCTACGACCTGCGCGGCGAAGCGTCGCGCGGCGACATCGCGGAGCTGGTTCGGAGCCTGGAGCTCTCGCCCTGGAACGCGTGGTGGACGTCCCTGACGTTCCGGTTCTTCCTGCTGAAGAACGCGTACGCGAAGGAGGCTATCGAGCGGCTCGCGGCGCAGAGCCCCTTCGGTTCGTGCGAGGTCCTCGAGAGCGGGGTCGAGTTCGACTTGCGGCTCCGCCGCGCTGCGGCACCGTCATGATGAGCGCAGCAGCGAGGACCAAGGCCACGGTTGCGAGCGGGCCCCGGTGCTCGGCGTGTGGCGTGCGTTACTCGGACGCGGACTGGATCGCTCTCCGGGTGAGCGAACGCCTTGCCCCCACCGAAGTCCGCCGCCTCGTGCTCGATTGGCCGGACGAGCTGTGCATCGAGGTGCGTTGCTGCCGCCACTGCGGCCACCCGACAGCGGCGAAGCGAATCGCCTGAGTACGGACGTTCGAGTGACCACCAGCTCGGTCGGTCCGCCGCTTGCTCCAGATCGCGCGCATGGCAGCTCCCGAAGGCGACAACACGTGGCTGAAGGACGATGACGTGCTCGACGGCGAAGAAGAGGCGCCGCCGACTCTCCGGGTGCCGCAGTACGCGTCGGTCGCAGTCGGGGAGAGCCTGAGCTCGCCGCCGGCCACCGACGATCCTCCACGCCACCGAAGCAGGCTGCTCTCGCGTGCGCTCTTCACGTTCGCCGTGGCGATCGTATTCGAGCTGGGATGGTGGGGAGGAAGCCGGCTCGCTCCCCAGAGCGAGCAGCCGCTGGCGGCCACCAAGTGGGCGCCGATGCGGGTCATGGTGCTCAAGGTTCCACGCACCCTCGCGCCGCTGGAGGAGCCGCAGCCGCAGGCTCCGGTTCAGAAGCCGGCGCCGAAGTTCTTCGGCTTCCTCGTGCCTACGTCGTCGGCCACTTCCACGGCGAGAGCGGCGTACAACCCGCAGGGTCTCTGATCGCGTCGCGCCTGAAGAACTGCACGCGGCTGCCTGCGGACGACGGCGGCTCGTGCTCGAACGGCTCGGCGTCCGGAGGCGGGCAGGGGATCGTCACGGGGGCGGGCGTGACGCGTGCCGCGTCGGCGAGCGCTTCGGCGAAGGTAGCTGCGTCCGGCGTGCGCTCGTTCCGATCGCGCGATAGACCGGCGTGCACGACCTCGCACAGCGCGGCCGGCACCCACGGAGCGACGACGGCGAGGGGCCGGGGATCCTCGTGCACGATGCGCATCATCACCTCGACGGGCGAATCGCCCTCGTAGGGTGACTGCCCGCTGAGCACCTCGTAGAGCGTCGCCGCGAGGGACCAGACGTCGGCGCGGCTGTCGAGGTCGGGCCGGCCCTGCGCCTGCTCGGGAGACATGTACTGCGGCGTGCCGAGCGTGATCCCCATCGCCGTGGCGAACTCTTCGTCCGCGTCGACGACCATGTCGTCCGGTGTCCGGCGCTTGGAGACGCCGAAGTCGAGGATCTTGGCGACCCGAGCACCGCCGTCGCGCTCGGCCAGAAAGATGTTGCCCGGCTTGAGGTCGCGATGAATGACGCCGGCGCTGTGCGCCTTGGCCAGACCTCGCGCCACTTGGTAACCGATGGCCGCCGCCGTCGACGCGTCGAGACGCTGCTCGCGCGCGAGCCGGGCCTCGAGGTCCTCGCCGACGAGGAACTCGGTGACGAGGTAGAGCCCGAGCTCGGTGTCCTGGCCCGCGTCGAAGACCTGCACGATGTACTCGCTCTCGAGCATGCCGGCGGCGCGCATCTCCCGCCTGAATCGCGCTCTGAGCTCCTTGGACGACGTGAGCTCGTGCGGCATCACCTTGAGCGCCACGTGCTTACCGATGCCGACGTGCACCGCCTCGTAGACCTGGCCCATCGAGCCTGCGGCGATGAACCGAGCGATCCGATACTTGCTCGCGACGAGCCGGCCTTCGTGCGTGGTGCTGTTCATCTGCGGCGCGCGACCGGTCGCAACGGGCATGCCCGACGCGGGCCACGTGGCATTCCCCCCCGGTCGAGCAAGTGACCGGGTTATGACGACTGCATCCGACTACGTACGCGGTGATCTGGAGCCGAGAACAACTCGTCGATTCGCGACAGAGCCACGGGCTTGCGGAGCGTCGCGTTCTCCAAGGTCGAGAGGCGATCGTCCGCCGAGGAGGTGGCAGCGGTCATGAAGACGATGCGTCGCGCCTGCGCAGGCGAGATTTCGGCGATGCGCTCGCGCAGCTCGATGCCGTCCATCTCGGGCATCCTCACGTCGAGCAGGATCGCGTCGTAGCGCTCGCCCGTATCGATTCTCGCGAGCGCTTCGTAAGGATCGACGGTCGCGAGGACCTCTACCTGCCCCACGAGCGCGACTTCGAGCGCTTCGAGGAGCAGCAGCTCGTCGTCCACGACGAGCAGTCGCGGCATGCTGGGGCGCACTTCGCTGTACGGGGCTCGATCGAGGTCGGTTCGGGGCATGGCCGCGCCTCCCGAGCACTCCCCATGCCCTCGCATGGCGCGCCGCTGCGTGGAAGAGCACGCGAGGCAAGGCGTCTCGACGCGGCGCGCTTGCCGCCTCACTCGGCGCCGCGCTCGGTGGGCCTCACACCCGGTCGCGCACGAGATAGCGCGCGATCATGTCCGACAGTTCCTCGGCGAGCCGCCCGTCATCGAGCTCCTCGGTGAAGTCGCGCGAACCGACCCGCACTGCATGGAGCACCGTGACGACGCACAGGTGCGAAGCGAACGCGAGGTCCTTGTGGGGGAGCTCGCCCCGCCGCGCCCGGGCAAGAGTCGGCGATGCACTTCTGCAGGCACGGGCTGTAGCCGTTGGTCTCGCTCGTGTCGCCCGCCGGCGGGCAGGCACCGACGCAGTTCAGCGTATCGATGCAGCTCGCCGTCCCCGTGCCGACCATGTCGCCCGCCTCGCAGTAGTCGTCGGCCTGCGTCATCGCCGGGTAGTAGAGCGCGATGAACATGCACATCTCGTTGTTGGTCGCGCTCTCGCCCTGCACGTACTCCTGCGAGCCCATCGTGTTGTCGTAATCGCAGTAGTAACGGATGCGCGATCCCGCCGGCACCGCCAGCGACTGGTTGGTCACGATGGTGGGGCTCGCCCAGTTCGACGACGTGTAGAACGGCTTGGTCGCTGGCGCGGCGTTCGGCGGATCGACGTACGCCTGGAAGCCGACGCCGCGCGAGTGGTAGTGCGATCCGAATGCGACCAGCGTGATGTCCTTCGGGATCGGGCAGCGCATCGACGCCTTGGCCCGCGCGCCCGCCGGCACGTCGATGTACGGGTCGTAATAGAAGAGGACGTCGGCGTTCTGGGTGACGCCGCCGGTCGCGGTCTTCAAGTACACCTGCGACTTCGTTTGCATCGACTGCGCGCCGGCGTCGAGGAAGTGGTTCTGGAACAGCATGACCGCGCCGCTCTTGTAGGGAATGCCGACGCCCTCAGGCATGTCGATGCCGGCCCTGGCGTTGGTCGCCGCGTACACGACGCCGCGGATGTGCGTCATCATCGAGCCGGCGCCCTCGTAGCAGTCCTCGATGCCGGCGTGGTCGCTCGGAATCGACGAGAGGTCGGTCGAGTACACGACGACGTGGTGGCTACCTGGCGTGAACTCGTTCTGCCCGCCGACGACGAAGCCGTCCGCGTGCGGCATGGTGACGTACTGGCACTTGAAGGACTCCGAGCCCGCGGCGACGTCGCCTTCCATCGTGAAGGTGGTCGGTCCCTGCGGCAGCGGGCCGGTCGGCGTCGGGTCGTCGGTCGATGCCGGCGAGGAGGACGAGGAGCAAGCGGGGAAGGGGAGTGCGGCGACGAACGCCAGGAGCGAGACGGCGGTGAATGTGGTCTTCATGTGCGCCCGCGGACTCTGACAGAGCTCGGTCGTGCCGCTTACTCGCGTTCGGGGCCGCGTCGCACGCCGCGCGCGAACCCCGGAAAAAGCGGCCGATTTGCACGCGCGCGGTGGGTTCGCCGATCGCGCAGCTCAATTTCGGGTCCGCCGTCCACTCGCGGTCAGTCAGATTGACCTGGGATCGGTAGCAGGACAAGCTCGGGCGAGGATGCGCCGCTTCGCACTCGTCTCGTTGACCGCGTGCGTGGTGACGCTCTCGATGGAGCGAAGCGCGCATGCCCTGGGTCCCTTCGACGTCGAAGTGGCGGCAAGGGGCGGCTTCGCGACCAGCCCTCTGTCAGGGAACAACGCGGGCAACCCCCTCGGGCTCGGTCTCGGTGGGCGCGCCGGTATCGTGTTCGACGAGAGCTTCTACATCGGGGGAAGCGTCGTCTACTACTTCACCGGCAGCGAGAACGAGCTTACGACGTCGAACGCGGGGGGCTCGACCATCGCGCAGACCACCCAGTCGGTCTCCACGCGCGTGCTCATGTACGGCGCCGAGATGGGCTACGGGTTCTATCTGACCGATTTTCTGACGCTCCGGCCGCAGGTCGGTTTCGGCGACGCGACCTTCAGCCAGAGCGGCGCGGGCTCGAGCACGACCACCTGGTACCTCGAGCCGGGCGTCGTGGGAATCGTTCCATTCGGCAAGCTGCTCGTCGGCGCCGACGTCGACATGCTCCTGCTGTCCGTCTCGCAGCCCGAGGTCGCCTTCGTGTTCGACGCGCAGGTGGGACTGAAGTTCTGAGAGCTGCCGCGCGCTGACCACGCGTGGCCGTCGGCGACTTCGAACCGGCCGTCCGCTTGCACAGCCACGGCTAGTGCGTGAGCAAGCGGCGGTGCACGTCTGCGGCGATCTTGGATGCCCGCTGGACGTGGCCTTCGACGTTCGGGAGGGTCGAACGCGCGAGCTCCTTGAGGTCCGGGTCGCTGCCGTTCTGGATCTCGTGCTGGAGCAGAGCCGCGTTCGCCTTCTGGTACTCGACCTGACTCCGCATGTAGTCGCGCTCGAACGTCGTGACGTCCGCCTCCTCGAGCGATGACAGGATGGTGCTGTAGGCGCCCTTCAGCAGCGACTCGGGCGGCGCCTGGATTCCCTCGCGCACCAGGAGGCGGTCGAGCGCGTCCCTCGCAGGGCCGTTGGTCGCCACCATCTCATGCGCATATTCGCGAATCGCCGGGGTCATCGCCTTCTTCTCCGCCAGCCGGCCGGAGTCGAGCTGGAACTGAGCCCCGAGATTCGCTTGGGCCACGAAGTCGTAGTCCACGGGACTCAACGCAGGAGGCGCCGGCCTCGGTTCACTCGACGTCTCGTTCTCCTGCGCTCCCGCGACGCCGAGCTCGGGGGCGGCGAGCAGCAGTCCGACGAAGAGGCCCAGCCGCGCGATGCGATTCATCACCATCCTCCACGTCGGAACGTGGCGCGGTCGGACGGGAAAGCAATGGCCGCCATAGCTCGTCGGTACCCAGTGGCCTCAGTCGCGCGCGCGCCGCCATTGATTCTCAACGCGCCGCCGCCTGGCTCGCGATCCGCCGAGTGGTAGAGCTCGGAGCAGCGGTCCACCGGGGCATTGCGACGTCGAGGCCGACTTCCTGTTCGAGCAGTGCGAACAGTGACGCGTCAGGGAGCGTGGACCGCGATCCCGAGCTGCGAAGCGAGGAACGCGAGCTCCAGCGACGAGTCATCGATTGCCTTGCCGAGCGGCTCGCCTCCGGCGTGGCCGGACTTCGTGTCGTAGAGGAGCACGACGGGGCGATCGGGTGAGCTCGTCGCCTGCAAGCGCGCGGTCATCTTGCGCGCCTGGAGCGGCGGCACCCGCGTGTCCTCGTCGCCGGTCCGCAGGAACACGGCCGGGTAGCGCGTGCCCTGCACCACCTTCTGGTAGGGCGAGTAGGCGAAGAGGAACTTGAACTCCTCGGGCTTGGAGGCATCGCCGTACTCGAGCAAGGCCGGCGGGTTGTTGTTCTTGAACCGGTAGTACCCGACCATGTCGAGGTCCGGGTACTCGCACAGCACGGCGCGGAAGAGGTCCGGCCGCTGCGTCAGCGCGGCGCCGACGAGCAGGCCGCCGTTGCTCCCGCCCTCGATGGCGAGATGGTCGGGGCTGCTGATCTTGTTCGAGACCAGCCACTCGCCTGCGGCGATGAAGTCGTCGAACACGTTCTGCTTCTTGTCGAGCATCCCGGCCTTGTGCCAGCTCTCGCCGTACTCGTTGCCGCCGCGGATGTTGGCGACCGCGTAGACGCCGCCCTGCTCGGCGAACCACACCGCGTAGTCGTTGAACTGCGGGCGTTCGGCGATGTCGAAGCCGCCGTACCCGTAGAGCAGCGTCGGCCGCGCGCCGTCGGCGGGCGTGCCCTTCTTCTGAACCAGGAACATGGGCACACGCGTGCCGTCCTTCGACGAGTAGAAGACCTGCTTCACCTCGATCGAGTCGGCGTCGAATGGCACGTTGGCGCGGTAGATCATCTCCGTCGTGCGCTTGGCGACGCTCGCTCGCAGGGTGATGCGCGGGGTCGTGAAAGAGCCGAAGCCGATGTAGAGGCGGTCGCTCTTCCATTCGCCGCGAAGGGCGCGCACGGTACCCAGTCCGGGCAGCGGGATCTCGCCCTGCTGCTTACCGTCGAGCCCGTAGACCACCAGGCGCGAGACGACGTCGTGCAGGTACTGCACGACGAGCCGCCCGCCGACGGCCGTGAAGCCGTCGATGGCATCGGGCCCCGCGGGGACGATGGTTCGCCAGTGGTCGGGGCTGGGGTGCGCAGGATCGATCTCCACGATGCGCATGTTGGGAGCGTCGAGGTCGGTCTGTGCGAGGAGATGATCGCCCGCGTATCCGGCCCACACGTGGGCCTGCAGCCCCTGGGCGATGGGCTTGATGGGGCCGGAGAGCGGCGGTGTCTGGACGAACAGGTCGTTCTTCGCCCATCCGTACTGCACCGAGTAGACCGCGTGACGGCCGTCCTCGGAGAAGCCGCCCCATACCCAGTCGTTCGGACCGTAGCCGTCGCCGAAGATCTCCTTGTCCTCGCTCAGTGGCTTTCCGATCACGTGGTAACGCACGCGCACGCCCTTGGCGCGATCCTGCAGCCCGTAGAAGAACCCCGTGCCGTCGGGCCGGAGCGAGGCGCCGCGGTAGAGCGCACGCGGCATGACGTCCGCGAGGTCGGCGTGCGTCTTGACGTCGCGCAGGTGCAGCTCGCTCTCGTCCTCCCCACCGCGCCGGACGGTGTAGAGGATGCGCGTGCCGTCCGGGGTGAGGTCTTCGAGGTCGATGTCGGTCGTATGATCGGGCGACATGGGGTGCGGGTCGAGTAGCGTCTCGGCCTTGTCCCCCTTCTTGACGTCGAGCGTCCAGAGGTCGTCGTCCGGCTTGTGGTTCCGGTAGAAGAGCCGGCCGCCCCGCTCGAAGGGCGTTCCCTGGTCGTCGTGGCGCGCGAGCGCCGAGAGCCGCTGGCGGATGACGTCGCGCCCGGGGAAGTTGTCCAGCAGGGCGTGTGTGTACGCGTTCTCGGCGTCGATCCAGGAACGTGTCTCGGGGCTGTCTTGATCCTCGAGCCAGCGATACGGGTCCACGATGTCGACGCCGTGCATGGTCTCGTGGAACTCCTCGCGGCGCGCCACGGGCGGCATCGGTCCCGACGGCGCCGTCGGAGCCGGCGGAGCACTCGCCGCGGAGACGGGGGCGGCGGGGGCGAGCGACGCGGGAGGCGGTGATGGTTCGGCGCCGCACGCGACGAAAGCGAGCGCGAGCAGCGGAGACCACGAAGCGAGGAGGGAGGTGGAGCCGGGCGCTTTCACGCAGCGTAGGTTACACAGTTCCGAGGTCGACGCCCGAGCCCTCGCTAGCGGCAGGTCGCCACCCTCGTCATCTGTGTCCCCACGCACGTGAGCACCGATGGCGAGCACGACGGCACCTGCATGGTGCCCGACTGGCACGCGAAGTTGCTGCACATGCAGCTGTTGATCGATCCGTCCGTGAGCACATTGGCGCAGCAGTACTGGTAGCTGTTGGTGCAGCTGGTGGCCGTCCCCGTACCGTCGGTGGCGCACGTGCAGCTGTTGCCCGTGTCGGAGCACACCGCGGGCTGGCACTGGCACTCCGAGAGGTCCTGCGACGGATACCCCTGCTCGGCGCAGCAGATGGCGCTGGGGATCTGCGTACCCGGACAAGTGCCCATGGGGCTCGGAGGCGGCGCGGTGGAGCTGTTGGACACGATGCAGGTGCAAGCGTTGGCCGACGGCTGGCACCCGATGGGCTCGGACGCTCCGCCCTCGCCCGAGCCAGAGTCTCCGGTGGTCCCGCTGCTCGAGCCGGAGCTGGAGTTGGAACCGAAACCGGAACTGGAGCCCGAGCCCGAACCGGAGCTCGAGCCGCTCGATCCTCCGCTGCTGCTTCCTCCTCCTCCGCCCCCACCGCTCGACGACGAGCAGGCGAGCGAAAGTGAGACCCCCACCAAGCACACGACGGCGTAGATGCAATGGCGCATTTCTTCCTCCTACCCCTCACTCGGGAAAAGTTGCGCGAGCTCGCATCCGCTTCCGCGGATGGCGACAACCGAACTCTACCTCGATCGCGCTTGCCGCCGCGAAGATTCGCTCTTGTTGAGAGTCAACGCGCTATCGGCGCATCACGCGCTGCAGTGTGGTGAACAAGTCTTCCACCGAGTACGGCTTCGGGAGCACGGCGTCGGGTCGCTCGCTTCGCGTGGGCCCTTCGTCGAGGTGCCCCGATCCGTATCCGGTGGTGAGGACGACTGGGATCTCGGGTGCGATTCGGCGGAGATGCTTCAGCGTCTCGGCGCCATCCATCCGCGGCATCGTCAGGTCCAGGAGCACCGCGTCTATCCTCCCCGACGCAGACCGGAGGACATCGACGGCTTCTGCCCCGTCGCTCGCAGTGACCACCTCGAAGCCGAACCCCCTCAGGAGTAGCTGGGTGGAGACACGCACGTTCTTCTCGTCGTCCACGAGGAGCACGACGCCCGAGCCTCGGAGCTCCTCGGCTCGTCGGGTCGCCGCCGGGACCGGCTGCGCTTCGCAGGCCGGGAAGAGAACGCGAACCCGGGTGCCCCGCCCGGGATTGCTGTCGACGTCGATGGCGCCTCCGTGTCCGCGCACGATGCCCAGAACGGCCGCCATGCCCAGACCACGTCCCATGAACTTCGTCGTGAAGAACGGTTCGAACATCTGGGCACGCGTCGTCGCGTCCATGCCAGCGCCGTCGTCACGCACCTCGAGCCACACGTAAGGCCCGCTCTTCGCCTGCCCACCCGCCGGGCAGCCCACGAACTCCGAAGCGTCGAAGTTCCCCGCGCCCGTCGACATGCGGATGATCGCATCCGGCCCCGAGACGGCCTCCGCTGCGTTGAGGACCAGGTTCATCACGACCTGGCGAAGCTGCGTCGTGTCACCGAGGAGCGCGGGAAGCCGCGGCGCCAGCTCCCGGACGAGCGCCGCCCTCTTGGCGATGGAGGCCTCGAGCATGCTCGTCATCTCGCCGACGAGCGCGCTCAGATCGACCGGCGCACGCTCCAGGCGCGCCCTGCCTGCGTACGCCAGCATCTGACGACACAGGTCGGCGGCGCGCTCCGCCGCGACCGCGATGGAATCGAGGCGCGCGCCTGTCGCCGGGCAGATGCTCGCATCCCGTTTCGCCAGGGCCACCTCGTTCGAGATGACGGTCAGGATGTTGTTGAAGTCGTGGGCCACGCCACCGGCGAGGACGCCGAGGCTCTCCAGCTTCTGAGCCTGCTGGACGCGCTCTCCGAGAGCGCGTTGTTCGGCCTCGATGCGCTTTTGCTCGGTCACGTCACGGCAGACCACGAAACGGGTGGGCTGGCCCTGGTGAGACAGCGTCCTGGCCCTCACCTCGACGATGAAGGTGCTGCCGTCCTTGCGCTGGGCGACCGCCTCGGAGGCCTCGGTGGCCCCGCGCCGGATGCGATCCATGACGAGGGGTCGCGACTCCGGGGCCGTGAGATCGATCATCGACACGCCCACGATCGAGGCCGGATCGAAGCCGAACATCGCGGCGCCGGCTTCGTTCGCGAGGACGATCTTGCCGTCCTGGTGCACGGCGACGCCCTCGAACGCCGCCCCGGAGAGCGCGCGAAACCGCTCCTCGCTCGCCCTGAGCGCCTGCAGCGCATCTTCGCGCTCGGACACGTCGGAGACGAAGGCGATGAGCAGGGGCCCGTCGGCGACGACCACGCGCGCCGTCGTGACGTCGAGCGGGAACTCGCTCCCGTCCTGGCGCAGGCCCCGTGTCAGGTAGTGGTAGGGAACACTGTCGCCCTTCGCGCGTTCGGCGAGCAGACGGAGGATCTGCGGCCGGTGGGAGGGCGCGACCTGGTCGAGGAGCGACGTGCCTCGTACCTCGGCCACGCCGGCGTAGCCGAAGAGGCGTGCGTAGGCGGGGTTCGCATTCGACACCATGCCGTTGCGCGCGAAGCCAATGGCCACGGGCGACTCGTCGAACAGAACCTCCAGCCATGCGTGGTCGTCGACGGGGGTTCCACGCTCCCCACCCTGCAAGCGAGATGACATCGTGATGCCGCCCGACCCTTACGTCCCGCAGATTTGGGGTGGAGTCTACCTGGCGTCACTCCCCGCGCGAAAGGGGCACGTCGTCGCACCGCCGTCACACGCGCGGTGCGTCTCTCGCCTCCCAGCGACGCGTCGGTTAGTTTGCGCACCGACTCAAATGCGAGCCGCCACCATTGCGTCGTTGGGGGTCCTGCTTCCCGTTCTCGGTCTCGTTCTCGTTCTCGTTCTCGTCGCCTGCGGATCGAGCTCGAAGGGCTCGAGCAATCAGGCCTCGCAAACGAACCTGGGGGACCCGGGCGCCTTCGTCTCGGGCATCCGTGACAACCCGCCTTGCGCGCTCACGTGCTCGCCGACGTGCAAAGAAGGTACGACGCCGTGGGTCTGCCCGGCGCTCGCCGACTGGTCACAGCTGCCCCACGCATCGGCGTGTGGATCGTACGACGGCACCACCACTCCCGCCGTCGTCACCGGCAAGTGCGTGGCGACGGCGCCTAGCGGCTCGGCCCTCGCCAAGGCGCAGATCACGACGATGCCCGTCGTGCTGCCCGACGGGCGGCGCCTGCAGCCAGCCGGTCACGAGCTCGTGTTCGAGACGGACGGCGGCTTCCCCGCGGCGCAACTCTGGATCCCGGGGACGCGTTTCCTAGCCGTCGACGACAACGGCTACTACACGCAATCGATTCGAATCGTCGATACCGCCCTTCTCAAATCGGGAATGTCCGGCGCCGAGGTTGCGCGGATCCCCTACACGCCTCCCGACGGAGTCAACTTCGGCCTGGCGTACCTGGCATCGCAGAACCTGCTCTTCGCCTCGGGCGACGTGGCGCAAGCCGCCGTCCTGGCTTTCACCTTCGACTCGACCAGCGGCAGCATCACGGCGAACCCTGCGAAGAACATCCCTCTGCCGTCGGGAACGCTCGCGTCGGCCATCGACATCTCGGCCGAAGGCAAGACGATGCTCGTGGGGCAGTCGCTCGGTTCGTCGATCCTCGCCGTCAGCCTCGACGCCGCGACGTACGGGAAGATGCTCGGGACCATCGACGCGGGCGCCAACGATCTCTACGCCCTGCACTTCGATCCCTTCGATTCGACGGGAAACACGGCGTACGCGACGATGTGGACCGGCACCGTGGGAGCCGACGCCTCGCAGATGCGCCTGCTCCAGATCGACGTCGCCACCATGAAGGCGACCGTCATCTCGGTCGGCAGGCAGCCCGAGGACATGGTCTTCCTCGACGCACGGTATGCCCTGGTCGCCGAGGCGCTGTCGGACTCGCTCGCCGTCCTCGACCGGACGACCGCGCAGATCGTCGGTCACGTGGCGGTGTCGATGAACCACGGGCCGAACCCGACGTCCTTCGCGTTCGACGCCATGCGTTCGCGCCTCTACGTCACGCTGGCCGCCGACAACGCCATCGGCGTCTTCGACGTGGACATGACGCAGAGCCCGCCCACCGTCAGCCCCGCCGGGAACATCCCCACCGCGTGGTGGCCAACGGCCGTGAGCGTGGACTCGAGCGACGGGACGATCTTCGCTCTCGACGGCCGCGGGCACGGCATCGGCAACGACCCGACGCAGTACACGATCTCTGCGGCGGACGAAGCGAACCGCATGGCCGGGAGTCTGCAGGCCATCGCGCCCCCCGATTCGCCGACGCTCGCGGCCGACACCCAGGCCGTCGCCGCCGCCGACGATGTGCAGGCGCTCGACGGCTATCCCACGGTGCAGTGCAACGGCGCGCCCTACGACTTCCCGGTGCCGCTGAAGCCCGAGGACGGCGCGAGCTCCAAGATCAAGCGTGTGTTCTTCGTCGTGCGCGAGAACAAGACGTTCGACTTCATCATGGGGCAGCAGAAAGGCGTGGACGGAGACCCCAACCTGGTTCTGGCGCCGGGCAACATGGATCTCATCTACGCGAATGCCTTCTCGTGGGCCGCGGAGTTCGCGCAGATGGACAACTATTACATCGATGCCGAGCAATCGATTCAGGGGCACACCTGGACCGTATTCGGACGCAGCACCGACTACGCCGAGCGCCGCTGGATCAACATCTGGGGCCGCTCCGAGTTCAGCACCAATTTTCAGCCCGGCCTCTTCGACACCACCACTCCCCTCGAAGGCAACATCTACGAGTCTTTCGCCGCGCACAACGTGACGGCGCAAGACATGGGCGACGACGTCGGAGGCTTCGGCCCCGCGCGCGACTGGCACTGGCCGGGGAGCACCACCGACGGCAGCACCCCCGATACCCTCGGCGCGTGCTACGCGGCGGCGCGGCTGCGAGCCACCTGCGATCCCACGCAGTTCACGTACATCTGGCTGCCCAACGATCACACGGCCGGCATGGCGGCCGGCAAGCCGAACCCGGCGCTGCTGGTGGCGACCAACGACGAGGCGACGGGCATGTTTCTCGATGGTCTCTCGCACTCGCCGTTCTGGCCCGAGAGCCTGGTCGTCGTGGTGGAGGACGACCCTTCGGAAGGGGGCGACCACGTCGACGTTCATCGCTCGATTGCGCTCTTTGCGTCCCCTTGGGTGAAACGCAAGTACGTGAGCCACGCGCATTACGACATCTCGTCGATCCACAAGCTCTTCTCCGACATCTTCGGAGTCCCCTATCGCAACGACACGATCGCCAACGCCGCGCTGCCGCTCGACATGTTCACGTCGACGCCGGATTACACGCCGTTCTCGTACACGCCACGCAAGTGGACGAACATCGGATGCAACCCGAAGATGTCTCGTGGCGCCAGGGAGGCCGAGCGCTGGGACCTGAGCGAGCCGGACAACCAACCGGGCCTCGATCGTCAGGTCTGGGACGCGCTGCACGCCTTGCCGCCACGGCAGTAATGGCTCGAGACGCAGAAACTGCGCTCCGGCTGCACCACTTGCGCCAACGCGAACGGCCCTTGCTCTGACGGTGCGGTCTGCCCATGATCGTGTTCGTCATGAGCGATCCCCTTCGGCGGTTCGAGCACTCGCACGCAGCCATCTCGAAGCTCGCCCTCGACATCGGTGAGCTCGTTCGAGCAGCCCCGGCCGAAGGGCCGCTTCCTACGAGGACGCGGAGGCGGCTCGAGGAGTGCCTGGTGAAGCTTCGCGACGAGCTGCTTCGGCATTTCGCCGACGAAGAGGAGGGCCTCTTCCCGTTCATCCGCGACAACTTTCCCTCGACGTCCGAGGTCGTCGAGGGGCTCGCCGGTGCGCACGACGCAATCTGTGGGACCGTCGTGAGGTTGGTGCACTTGCTCGAGGACGATGGCGTGTCGCCGCAGTCCACGCGCTCTTCGCTCCGTGCGCTGTTCGCGAGGTTCGAGGCTGTCTACTCGGAGCACTCGCGAAGGGAAGCCGCGCTCTTCGAGGACCTCGGCCGGACCCTCGAGAAGGGCCATCGCGAAGAGCTTTCGGAGATCTTGCTGGGACTCTGATCAGCGTCAAGAAGCCGTCGAGACGGTCACCTCCACGTCGGAGTCGTTGGCGACCTCCGCGAAGTCGTTCTTGGGCGCCGGCTGCGACTGCGACGGTGCCGCGCGCGGCTCGAGGCCCATCACACGCGCCGCAGCCGAGAACACCGGCTTGAGCGCACGGAGCGGCAGGTTTGCGGCGAGCACGCTGGGCGTGACGATCGCGAGCTCGTCACGCGCTGTGAACGGCGTGGCGGGGGAGACCAGCTCTTTGTGCAGCCGAGCCTCGTCGACCGCGGCCCGCACCCGCGCAGGCACGTGCGCTTGCCACGCGCGCGTGTCGATCGCCGTGCGCAGCTGCCACGGCGAGAGGATCGCCGGACGTGTCGTGCCGAGCGCCGCGCTGCGTTCCGCGAGGAGCAAAGCGATCAGCTGCTCGAAGAGCGCCGGCCGCATCTCGCCGTCCCACGGGATACGGCGAACGACCTCGTCCCACAGTTCAACCACCGGGCCGTACACGACGACCTCGCGCGGGTCGAACGCCTCCTCGACGCGCTGCGCGTCGACCGCGGGATCGACTGTCGCCTCGATGAGCTCCGCCTGGAAGGTCACCGACCTTCGGCGCGGGTCGCGCAGCGTCACGGTCGTCAGCGAGCGCGTGATCTGCTCGCGCAGGTCCCACCGCTGCTCGAGCCACCTCAGGCGCTCGCTGATTGGCCATCGGGCGCACAACGCCTCCGCCGCCCACCAGGACACACCTGCTCCACGCAGGAGATTGAGGACTTCTGCCATCACCTGGAGCGCCGGCCACCGGGCCAAATGATCCGCGGCCTCGTGGCGGAGGGCTTCGGCGTCGGCCCCCTCCCCCGCGTGGACCAGCGGCGGCGGCGCGTAAAGGAGGATGCCGGGATCCGGTATGGTGGCCGGCGGCGGGGTGTCCTGCGGCATTCCCCCAGTAGTGCAGAAAGCGTGCTCGCTCGAGGCGCAGCGCCGCTGAAAAGATGCAGACTCGCGCTCGCGCGAGCCATGCCGCATGGACAGGGTGTGCGGCATGGGCCTCGACATCGACCGCGACCACTTTGACGAGGCGGACTACGCACGCTTCGGCTCGAGGCTCCGCCAGTGCCTCGACGCGCTGCGGGCGATGCTCGCGCGGCCCGGGTTCGGGGAAGGGCCGGCCACGATTGGCGCCGAGCTCGAGGTGGACCTCGTCGATGAACGAGGCCGGCCGCGACCGCTCAACCGCGAGATCCTGGCCGATGCGGTCGACCCGCGCATTTCGCTCGAGATCGACCGGTTCAACCTCGAGATCAACACGCATCCCGCGCCGCTCGCGGGCCGTCCGTTCGCGGCACTCGCGGACGAGCTCTCGGACGCGCTGCGCGAGACGCGCCGCGCCGCATCGAAGCACCGCGCGCGCGTGGTCACGACCGGCATCCTTCCGACGCTCCAGCCGTCGGACCTGCGGCCCGGTGCGCTGACCGACGTCGCTCGCTATCGCGCACTGTCGGCTCACGTCCGCGCCCGTCGCCAGATGCCGTTTCGCGTCCACATCGAGGGCCGGGACACGCTCGACGTCGAGACCGACGACGTGACCCTCGAGGGGGCGAACACCGCGTTCCAGCTGCACCTGCGCGTCCCACCGGCGGACTACGCGCGCGCGTACAACGCGGCGCAGCTGGCCACACCCGTCGTGCTCGCCCTCTCGGCGAACTCGCCGACGTTCCTCGGTCGCCGGCTCTGGGACGAGACGCGCATCGCGCTCTTCCGCCAGTCGGTCGATGATCGCCCCGATACGCTCGGCGAGGAGTTCCGGCCCGCGCGAGTCTCCTTCGGGCACGGCTGGGTGCGCGACGGGGTCTTCGAGCTGTTCGCGGAGACGGTCGCGATGCACGCGCCGCTCCTGCCCGTCCTCTCCTCCGAGGATCCGCTCGCGCGGGTGCGCGCGGGCGAGGTGCCGGCGCTGCGCGAGCTGCGACTGCACAACAGCACCGTCTGGCGCTGGAACCGCGCGGTGTACGACGACACGGAGGGCGGGCACCTGCGAATCGAGATGCGCGCGCTTCCCTCTGGTCCGACCGTCGCGGACACCGTCGCGAGCGCTGCGTTGCTCACCGGGCTCACGCTCGGCCTCGCCCAGGATTCCGAGGCGCTCCTCCACCGGCTCACGTTCGGCCATGCGCGCCGCAACTTCTACGAGGCGGCACGGCGCGGTCTCGACGCCGAGCTGCTCTGGCCTTGCGACGAGTGCCCATCGCCTCGCCGCGTGTCCGTGCTCGCGCTGGTGCCCGAGCTGCTACCGATCACCCGCCGCGGTCTCGAGCGAGCCGGGGTCGCGGAGGACGAGATCGATCGCACGATGCGGATCGTCGCCGGACGCGTCGAGGCCCGCGCGACGGGCGCGACGTGGCAGCGACGCGTCGTGGAGCGGCTGGGCGGGCCCACCCCGGAAGCGCTCGAGCGGATGTTCACGCGCTACTCGGAGCTGTCGGCGCTCGGACGGCCCGTGCACGAGTGGCCCGAGGAGGGCGCATGACGCAGCACGCGAGCGTGGACGTGCGCGCGGGCGTGACGCCGCGAGACGTGCCTGGCGACGTGGAGCAGTTTCTCTCCTTGCTCGAGCGCCCCACGGTCTTCCGCATCCGCGGGCGCGACCGGACGCGCACGCGCGCCGTCGCGGGGATGCTCCACGGCAACGAGCCATCGGGGCTGCGCGCGATTCACGCGCTGCTTCGCGACGAGACGACGCCCGCGGTCGACGTCGTGTGCATCGTGGGCGCCGTCGAGGCGGCTCGCACGTCGAAGCGCATGCTGCCCGGACGGCGTGATCTGAACCGCTGCTTCCGTCCGCCGTGGGAGGGCGCCGACGGAGCCATCGCACGCTCGCTGCTCTCGATCCTGGACGACGCGCGCCCGGAGGCGCTGGTCGACCTGCACAACAACTCGGGCCACAACCCGCCCTACGCCATCGTGACGCGGTTCGACGAGGCGCGCGCCGGTCTCGCGTCGCTCTTCGCGGACCGACTCATCACCTCGGAGCTGCGCATCGGTTCGCTCATGGAGGCGTTCGCTCCCACGTTGCCGGTTGCGACCATCGAGTGCGGACGCGCGGGGACGGCCGAGGCCGACCGCGTCGCGCGCGAAGGCCTCCGACGCTATGTCACGCTCGACGCGCTGCCGCGCGGAGAACGATCTGCGGGGCTGACCCTGTTCGGCGACGCCATCCGGGTGATGCTCCGTCCGGGCGCGCGAGTCTCTTTCGCCGGCACGCCGAACCCGGGCGCCGATCTCACGCTCGACGCAGACGTCGACCGCCACAACTTCTGTCGCCTGCCCGCGGGAACGCGCATCGGCTGGGTCGCGCGGGGCGCCGCCTGGCCGCTGGTCGCTTGCAACGAGGCGGGGCTCGACGTGGCGCACGCCCTGTTCGAGTCGAGGGGCGGCGCGCTCGTGACGGCCCGGGAGGTGATCCCGGTCATGATGACCACCGACCCCCTCGCGGCCGCGACGGATTGTCTCTTCTACGTGGTGCGCGAGCTGCAGCTGCAGCTCCAGTGATGGCGCGCAAAATCGCGAACG